>Ga0302126_10002458_pt1 | contig 10594 bp, 7 predicted proteins | sample CB4_20m_MG_FD_203108 | JGI IMG/M metagenome (GOLD analysis project Ga0302126, IMG submission 203108) | Marine microbial communities from Western Arctic Ocean, Canada - CB4_20m | ecosystem: Environmental > Aquatic > Marine > Oceanic | place: Canada: Western Arctic Ocean | collected 2017-09-24 | reverse complement strand
CTGGTACTCCTAAATGGCACAACCACTACAGAATATTACAGTAGCTTCGCCGGGATTCTTTGGGTTAAACACCGAAGAGTCTCCTATTGGTTTAAACCCTTCCTACGCTTCTGTTGCTGACAACTGTGTCATTGACAAGCTAGGTCGTATCGGCGCACGTAAGGGCTACAAAGAAGTAACAACTAATGGTGCAGCAGTCTTAGGCACTAGCCGTGGCATTGAAGTTGTCTTTGAGTTTATTAGCAGAGTAGGTGTAACAACTGTATTTAGCTGCGGTAACAACAAGATATTTACAGGGACTACTACACTTACTGAAGTAACTCTACCTGTTGGTTACACCATCACGGACAACAACTGGAAAGTAATGTCATTTAACAACGATGTTTACTTTTACCAGAAAGGACACCAACCTTTAGAAAGCGTTGCTGGTTCCTCTACGCTTGTTGGTTTAACTTCCACAGGCGGTAACTCAGCTCCTCAAGGTAACGAAGTCTTAGCTGCTTTTGGTAGGGTCTGGACTTGCGACTTAGCTGATAACAAGTACACAGTATACTGGAGTTCTTTATTAGCTGGCGATGACTGGCATGGCGGTTCTTCAGGTTCTTTAGATTTAACAACTGTCTGGCCTACAGGTTTTGATGAGGTTGTGTCTCTTGCGGAGCATAACGGATTTCTGATTATCTTCGGTAAGAAGAGCATCATCATCTACACAGGTGGCGAGAGTCCTTCTACTAGCTTAGCCCTCAGCGACACCATTGAAGGTGTTGGTTGTGTTGCTAGAGACTCTGTACAGTCTACAGGTAGTGATCTGTTCTTCTTGTCTAGTCGTGGTGTCATGTCCTTAGGTAGAGTTATACAGGAAAAGTCTTTACCATTAAATGACATAAGCAAGAATGTACGGACTGACTTGTTACAGACACTGGCTGCTGAAGCACACATCAACGGTACTCGTGAAGAGATTAAGTCTATCTACAGTCCCATAGATGCTTTCTATTTGTTAACTTTCCCTGTAAGTAAAGTTGTGTATTGCTTTGATCTAAGACAGCCTTTAGAGAACGGAGCATACCGCGCTACTACATGGTCAAGTATAGAGCCTATTGCTTTTAGTATTTTTGCTAACGATCATCTTTTGATGGGACACAGCGAAGGCATTGTAGAGTACGATACTTACCTCGATGGTACTGAGCAATACCAGCTTCGTTACTTTAGCAATGTTTTAGACTTCGGCAACGCTGCTAACTTAAAGTTTTTAAAGAAGTTTAACCTGACTATCATTGGTGGTCAGAACACAAACGCTACACTTAACTGGGGCTACGACTACACCAGCAACTTTACTAAACAAGCTATAGTCTTCGGTGCTTCAGCTACATCAGCAGAGTATGGTGTTGCTGAGTATAACATAGCTGAGTATGTAGCAAGTGGGACAATAAACACTCCCAAGGTCAATACTAGCGGTAGTGGCGAAGTAGTAACTATTGGTATTGAAGCTGAAATAAACAATACACCTTTCTCTGTTCAAAAAATTGACATACACGCTCTATTAGGGAGACTTATCTAATGTCCAACTACACAAAAACAACTAACTTTGCTGCGAAAGACGCGCTTACTTCTGGTGACCCTAACAAGATCGTTAAAGGAACTGAGATAGACGTTGAGTTTAATAACATTGCTGTAGCCAGTGCTACTAAAGCAAACTCTAACAACCCTACGCTTACAGGTACTGTCACAGCCGCCACAGTAAACGTAACAGGCACACTCACGGCTGACACAATTACTGGGGGGTCTTACTAATGGCTAAAACAGATAGATTTGGAAATACTATTGATCCTGCAACGGGTCAGCCTTTAATGCAGGCGCAACCATACGGCAACATGGGCGGCGGTGGCTTACTAGGTGGGGCTTTCGGTAATCCAGACCCCTTTAGTTATGCTGGAGGTGGTTACTCTTATAATGATTATGATCCAACAGACAACACGGTCACACATAATATGTCTGGCTTTGCGGGAAACATAAACGCAGGGCGAGTAAATGTTGCAGATTTAACTAATCCAGAAAATGTCCGGACGGGTAGCCCGGAAACCTTTCAAAAAGGTACTTTTTACGATAAAGATTTTGCTACTTCTTTTAATAAGTACCAAGCAGCCAACGGGTTTGGTGGAAGTAGCTATGTCGGCAACGGCAACATGGGACTACCCGTGAATAACGGAGTAAACAATATGGCAAACCCATACACAACCGATGTCCTAACAGGCCCAGCAGCCTCTACAAGCGGCCCTAGCAACACTGTGGCTTATGGTGGTGCGTTGTTAGGTGGTTTGTTAGGCAATGACCTTAGCGGGGCATTACAGGCCGCTGGTGGCTACTACGCTGGACAACAGGGCATTGAAGGCGCTATGGCCAAAGGTCAAGCAGGTCTAGGCTTGGGCGAGGCTATGGGCAAAAGAGCCTATGACCAGTCTCAGTTCCGTCCTTTTGGTGTAACATCTAATCTAGCTAATGTACAGACTAATGCTGAAGGTGGTGTTAATCTTGACCTATCTCAAGAACAACAGGCTATGCAACAGCAGCTATTAGGTCAGTCACGAGGCTTGTTTGGTCAGGTAGGTGCAGACCCCGCAGCAGCGCAAGCAGCCCTATATGAGCAGATAAGAGCCACACAGCAGCCTGAAGAGGAACGTCAGCGTCTACAGATGCAGGAGAACTTGTTCTCTAGTGGTCGTGGGGGTGTTCAAACAGCTATGTACGGTGGTACTCCAGAGCAGATGGCTTACGAGAAGGCTCGTCAAGAGTCTATGCTTAAAGCTAATCTTGATGCTAGGACACAATCACAAGCAGAGCAGCTACAGGCAGCTAACTTAGGCGGCATGTTACAGAAAGCTGGTTATGACCCACAGCGTCAAGCTATTGACTTGTTTGGTGCATCAGGTGTACCCTCGCAACTGGCAGCTAAAGGTCAGCTTGGCGGTGCAGAGCTACAATCACAGGCTGGTGGTCGAGGTCTTGAGTCCTATATGCAAGGTGCTAACATGGCTAACCTGCTACAACAGCAGCAGCTACAGGGCCTTATGACTGGAGCAGTGGGTAAACCTCTGACAGCTCAAGAGCAGCTAATGAATGCCATGATTGGTAAGCTGGGTGGAACTCCTATTGAAGCAGGCGGTGGTATGTTAGGTGGTGTCACAAACATGATAAACAACTTAACAGGTAGGGGCGTTACTAACAGTACAAACTCATCTCTTGACGATTTAATTAATTTTGCTAGCGGTATAGACCCTAATCTTGGACTGTCTTTACCTTTTGGCGGGTCAGAAGGATACACAAGTCTTCCTAATATTGGAGCATATACAGGAGGCGGTTACTCACTACCTATGCCTTCTGCTATACCAACAGGAGCTGGCGGTCTTGATTTAGCTAATTATCAACTACCTGCTAATTTTGACCCCTACCAACTTTAAGGAGATAAGACAATGGCTATAGATTTACAAGGTATGTTAACAGGTGGCGCAGGCCAACAGATCAACCCTAGTTTAAGCGTACAGCAACAGCAGTTAGCTCTAGGCGCTAACGCTGCCAATATGATGCAGGGTGGCATGAGAAGCATGCAAGGACAACCACCACAGGGCGCACAAGCAGCTCAGTTGCAGAAGCTCATGGGTAATTTAGATTTAAACAAGACGGAAGACTTAGGTAAGCTGGCTGAGATCATGCAGATGACTGGTGATACTGCTGGTGCAGGTAAGATTGCAGCGCAGCTTGAGGCGCGTAAAAGAGAAAGTAATAAGCGTGACGGTTTAATTGGACAAGCCAAAAGATTAGGTTTGACTGAAACTTTAGATGGTCTTAAAAGCGGTATGGATTTAGAAGTAGCCACTAAGCAAGTTTTAGAAGCTGAAGAACGTAACATTGTCAGTAAGCAAGGGCGTAACGGTCGTGCAGAAGTAGCTAAAGCTAGGAACGCTGGTGATGAAGTAGTAAAGGCTATTTTAAAAGGAGACTATGACAACCTTTCTGATACGTTGTTCATGGCTCGAATAAATGGTGAGAAAGCTGAGTTAAAAACTTTTAAGCAAGTAGTCGATGGCAAAGAGATTATCAAGCCTTTCCGCATCAACGAGGGCGGTAAAGTTTTTGACTCTACTACAAAGAAGTGGGTCAATCCTAGTGACTTAGGATTGTTGCAAGCGCCTCAAGTTACTAAACAGTTAACGGAAGCTAACGCTTATGCTAAGGCTTTGACCGAAGGAGCTGCTAATAACTTCTTAGAGCTTAATGAGAAAGCTCGTTCAGCGCAGGAAATCTTAAGAACTAACGCAGAGTCTACTGCTTTGTTAGATAGAGATGGGAAAATTAAAACAGGCTTTGGCGCTGAATTCCGTCTTAACGTAGCTCGTGTAGCTAAAGAGTTAGGCTTAGTTCCTAAAAGTATGGACAACATTGCAGCTACTGAGCAATATTTAATTCTCAGAGCAGAGCAGTTAATGAAAATCATGCCTGCCTTTGGTGCTGGTTCTGGTCTTTCGGATTCGGATAGAGAGGTTGCTTCTCAAATTGCACTGAGAGACGTAAGTATGGATGAGGTCGCTCTCCGCAACCTGCTTCGTTTAGAAGAGAAGTATGCTAGGAACTTAATTACGGAGAATAACAAAGCACTTGAGAGAGCCGTTAAAATAGGTAAAGATGGGTTATCTCCAGACTTAGCCCAAAGTTACTACATTGAGCTACCTAGAAGAGAAGGCTATAGGACACCACCAGCAGCGCAAAAATACCTACCTAATAGATAAGGATTAAAGTATGGACTATACAGAAGAAGAACTCCGTGCTGCTTTGGCTGTTGCTGATAATGACGCAAAAACCTCTCCAGACGCTGAGACCGTGGCGGTAGCTGCTGAAGCTGTAGATGATATTACTAGAATGCTTGATGCTTTACAAGCTGAAAACCCTGTAGAAGGGTATGACCCAGCAGCCTTTACATCTCCTGAAAACTATCGTCAGACAACGGAAGCTATGGGTGCAACAATTGCTGACGTTCCTGTGTTTGCAAAAGAGTTGAGTCAAGAGTTTGATGACCCTGCTAACCCTGAAGCAGCGTTGGCTATGGGTTTGTCTAAGCGTGGCCTAGCTGGTACAGGTTTAGAGCTAGTTGGACTAGGGGCTAAATTAGGAGCTATGACGGCCAGTGAGTTTGTTCCTGACAGCGTAGAAAAGACAATAGTTGATAGCCTATCTACTGTAGGCACTGCGATAGCTGAGAACCCTTACATGCAGGGTGGCATTAAAGCAGCCGAAGATAGCTTTGATGCTTACATGTCTTGGAAGAACGATAACCCTCGTGCTGGCAGGGCTATGGAAAGCGTATTTAATGTCGCTGAGATGTTTGCTCCTCCGTTAACTCGTAAGCCTATTTCTACAGAGAAGTCTACACTTAGGACTCTTGCTGACGAACAGCTTGGACGGGCTTTTGAATTAGAAACAGGACAGCGCAGGGATTTCCTTAATACTGTCATTACTCCTGTACCCTCGACCGCTAACGACTTAAAACGTGCAGAACGTATGGAGTTAGATGAGAAAGGACGGAAGCGTTACACAAACGAGCCAGATGAAGAAGAGATGGTAAACGTGTTGTCAGGGATTGATGACATTAAGCAAGGTGAAGCATTTACCAGCATGAAGACAACAATAGAAAATCAAGTTGAAACAACACACAACGCGCTGAACAAAAGATTAGGAAAATCTAAAGTTACGTTTAATAAACCAGAACTTGTTGCTAAACTGAAAAAAATAACTGAGCAAAAATTAAAAGAAAACCCTGTTCTTACTGGAGATGCAAACCAAGTTGCCAGTAAAATATTTAACAAAGCTCTTCGTCTTTTAGCTGAAGCAGACAATACTCCTGTTGGTGTTATGAATGTACGGAGAGAATTAGATGCTTGGAGTAAGAAACAAGGTAAAAAATCTTATGACGGGAATGAGAACGCATGGACGGTAGCTAATAGATCAATTAGAGATTTTCTTAATGATACTGTAGCTGAAGCCGTACCTGAAACTGAGGTTTTAGAGAAACTGCGTAGACAGCATCTACTGTTACGTGTAAAAGATCGTATATTGCCTAAAGTTAGAGATGAATATGTTACTAAGCTAGGTAGACAGCTACAGAACTTTATGAAAGCCACAGACACCAAGGTTTCCGAAACTGTCTTGGGTCGTGTAGGTACAATCTCTTTGGCGGCTTCTGTCGTAGGCGGTTCTGCATTCTTAAACATGCTTCCTGCTTTGACAGGATTAGCTGCTGCCGGTACTTTAGGATATGTAGCATACAGAGGTAGCATCAGTCCCTCTATACGTAGAACGCTGTCTCAAGGGTTACGTGAAATAGACAACGTACTGGCTAAGAAAAGCCTAGGCAACGAGATGCGTAAGGCTCTACAAGCTGACCGTGTTGTCTTTGTTGAGCTTATGAAGTTACCTACTGCTCCTGAAGGTGCAGACGAAGAAGAAGAAGAGGGGACTGTACAATGAGTGATGCTTTAGACAATGATACTTCTTTTTGGGACAACCTCCAGAAAAGAGCAGCTAACGTAAAGAAAACAGCAGATAGACAACCCGCAGGCATGAACCCTTACGTAAGTTCTGGTGAGTTGATGGTCGCAAGTTTAGGACAAACAGCAGGCTTCTTGGGTGACGTTCTTGGCGAGTTTGTTCCTTCTTTTGTGTCAGACCCAGCAGAGCGTGTGGTAGGGGCCGTAGGCGAGGCCGTGATGTCTACAGATGCAGGTCAAGACTTAGCTCAGTTTGCAACTGAAACTGCTGAAAAATACCCTCGTAGTGTAGACTTAGCGGGGAACCTTATTAACATAGGTACTGCTGGTGCCACAGGGGTAGCAACTAAAGGAATGCTTAATAGTGCGGCACACCTAGCAAACAGGACGGCGCTGGGAACAGATACTAATATTCCGCTGTTTTATGAAGACCCTATTAGGGGTAAACTTAATTTTCTTAAAGCATACGGTGGGTCTATACCGGCTGCAATAGCTGAAAGTGTTTCTCCCAGTAAAAGAGCAGACACAAGAGCTTTGGGGGTTCAAGCAAAAAAGATAAAGGATATTTTAGGAACTCAGGGGACAGATGCAGAGTTTACTGCGATTTCGTTGAACGATCAAACCTATAACACAAGGGGGAAAGATCAAGCACCCACTGCTTTAGCTGATGGGCCTATAGCACTTAACTACACAGAAAGAAATATCCCTGTTGACGATAAAGAAACATTAGCTTTTAATATAGGCAACGGTTTAAGAAAAGAAGATGATCAAATACCTCAAGAAATTGTAGACAGGGCTGTAAATCATTTAGGTATACACGTAAAAACAGGGGCTGATCATTTTGTTCAGGTTAAAGACCCACAAGGCGGCGGGGGTGCTAAAGGAAATTTAGAATCTGTAGGAAAAGGAGGATCAGGAGCAAGCGTTGTTAGAGCCTTTTCTACAAACATGTCTGACAATTATTTAAAGTTTGTTAACAATATAAGAAAAGCTAAAAAAGAAACTACTTACGACAAGCTGCCCCCTAATCTTGCAGTGGAGTTTGCTCAAATAGCTGCTTCTTTAAGCAAAGATAATGCTTACTTGTTTGAAAAGTTAGGGATAGGCAAGTCTATAATAAAAAAAGAGTTTGAGATAGACCCTAAGACAGGCTTAGCTGTTACAGAAAAAGTACTAAACAAAAAAACAGGAAAGTATCAGGATAAGAAAAAACCTAAACAAACAGTGTTCCAAAAAGACCCTGAAACAAATGAGTTATTGTTAGACCCAGCAACAAATAAACCAATACCTGTGCGCGAAAACTCAGCAGAGTCTACTAATAAAATAGCGGAACTGATATTACAAGCACGCTATAAACAATATCAGGGAATACCTTTAAAAAAGGGAAGCAAAGAAGAAATAGCTTTAACTTCTTTTAATAAATCATTAGATAGAAGAAGGGGAGACCCCCGTAGGATTAAACTAGCTGGTGTAAAAGATGAAAACAAAGCAGACATAGGTAATCGTGATCTTGCCCAAGTTAAAGGCCCTAATAAATACTTATTTCTACAACAGTCTTACAACTCTAGGCAACAAGAATTAGGAGGAGCTAATGCTTTTTTTGCAGTAGACCCTTACAATGAAAACATGTTTACTATGATTAACGATGGTCATGATATCTTTAATATAAACCCTGTTGGAGGAACAGGTTTAATCACTGCACAACCCATAATCAAACATTCGTATAGAGGTAAACAGGAGTTTGACAACGAACAAATACAAGGTAGATTAACTCCTGAAAACTTAGAGGCCGCATCTAAAAGAGTAGAAGAAATAACGGGAGTTAAAAGAACAGATGCTGAAGCTAACATGTCTCAGAAATATTACAAGGCAGCTCAAATGGCGTATAATAAACGAGCTTTATTAGAGGCGGATATTAAAACCACTGCTGCTGACACTAAAGCTGCTTTAAAAAGTCAAGCTAAAATAGCTGTACCGCTGACTGTGGGTACTGGTTTAGGTATCCAATCTGGTATGATGACAGCACAAGAAAATAAACAAGAGCAATAAAAAAAGGGGCCACTTAAGGCCCCTTAGTTTTATCTCTTGTTTACACTATCTCACATGCCCCTCCTGTACACGCTAACTCCTGAGAACCTGTAGTGTTGTCTTCTTTCTCGTGGTTCTCTAGGTCAGACCAACTTACACCCTGTGGCATTGCTGCTAGTAACTCGTCATACTTCTCAGCAGTGATGTCCTCATACGGAGCTTGTTGATATACATGATCACTAAACGGCAACAGACTAATACCAGAGCAGATGTCAAAGTTATCCCATATCCACTGTGCTACTTGCAGGAACTCATCATCTGTATAGTAAACAGTGATGCTTGGCTTATGCTCACACCAGTGGTTCTGGTAAGCCTTCCATAGCTGAAGCTGCTCCATTGCTCCTACCTGCTCTACTGTCACACTTGTTGACGGTGCTTTGACAGGGAAGCTAAACACTGACGAGCTTGGTGACATAACGTCTTGCTCTACAGGGAATCCTGATGCTTCCATAAAGACTGCCAGTGGGTCTTTCTTGTCGCTACGTACCCGTCTAATGTAATGCTTAGAGAAGCGAGGATGGATACCAGAAGCAGAGTCAACAAGCTGAGAAACAGTACCACTTGGCTTAACAGCCGTAATAGCAGCAGACTGTGCAATGCCAAGTTTCTTAGCCCACTTCTCGTTAGTGTCCACAGCAACATCTCTAATCTCCTCTAGCCACTTAACTAAGTCCGGTGAGTCACCCTTGCTCAACAGGTAGTGATCCATAATACCTGTCATACTAACGCCTAGCAAAGCCTCTTCCTCTGTGTTCTTCTTCCAACAGTTACGTAGGTATCTAAAGTCCGTCAACGTAGCCTGTAGTGTACCAATGATAGCCGCAGTCTCTGACTTAGCCTTTAGTGTCTCTAGCGTGTCATCTGCCCGTACAACGATCTCTGACAGGTTACAGAACTGATTACTCCGTAGGATGATCTCAGAGCATGGGTTAGTCCCGAACTCGTAGGTGTTATCTCTGCGGCCATTGCGTCCTGCAATCTTCTGTGCTGCTACACGACTAAAAATACCACGTTCACCAGCTCTACTCTCGTACATCGTCTGCATCTCTGTCAGGAAGGCTTGGAAGTCAGGCTTCTCAGTGTACGCTACGCTGTTGTTAGCTAACGCTCTGTGTCCTTCGTCTATCCACCACTGTCCTGACTTAGCCTTTGCCATACGTTGATCTGAGAGGTTAGAGAGGCTGATCAGTGCAGACCTACGCACACCGCCTACAACTACAATATCAGCAATCTTACAAACAATATCATGACACTCAATACTGGTCAGCTTACGACCCTTAGCCTTCTGGAACACTTCGATACAGAAGTTAAACAAATCAATCAACGGGTCTGGCCCTGAAGCACGACCACCGAAGGTCTTTAGTCGCTCACCTGCACCACGTACTCTACTGACATCCCACTGCGGTATCTTACCAGCATAGAGCATAGCAATAAGCTCACGGAATGCTGAGGCCCAACCAATCTTACTATCGCTTACCATGATAACACTGTCAGTCTTATGGAAGCTCTCTGCAATCTCTGGTAGCTTGTTGATGTAGTTACGTTCAACACTAAAGCCCACACCAGTACCACACATCAGGACATACATCAGCTCATCAAAGCTACGAGGTGAGTCAATGTGTAAGTAGCTACAGTTATACCCTGCTACGTTATCCTTGTCTAGTGCTACACCTGCTGTCATCATACAACGCATGCTAGGCATGACTTCTAGGTTGTGTATTGCATTAAATAACTTTAGGGCTGTCTTCTCGTCTATCTGTCCACGATCTTTCCAAAAGTTTACATACCTGTTTACTGTCTCATGCCACTCTTCTCGTCTGCTTTCTTCGGGTATCCATCGTGCGTAGCGGCTCTTGTGTATAAACTGTTGGTACTGATCCATCTTATTCTCCTTCGTTTTCAAATATTACTACTTGTGTTAGACGGCCTAAGTACCACTGACACTTCTGTAGGTCTTCTACCTGCTTACC
>Ga0302126_10002446_pt1 | contig 10613 bp, 15 predicted proteins | sample CB4_20m_MG_FD_203108 | JGI IMG/M metagenome (GOLD analysis project Ga0302126, IMG submission 203108) | Marine microbial communities from Western Arctic Ocean, Canada - CB4_20m | ecosystem: Environmental > Aquatic > Marine > Oceanic | place: Canada: Western Arctic Ocean | collected 2017-09-24 | reverse complement strand
AAAACTTGTTGAGCTACTTTGTATGTTTGAAGACTAGAAGCCAGCCCCTCTGCTGAGGTTTGTTGAAATAAAACCGACATGATATTTTGCTCTTGAAGTACCCTTATGTCTTTGTTTGATTCAGCTGTAAGAATAAATGTACTGCAAAAAATAACCTGCGCAGTAAATAAAGTTTGTAAGAGACGTGCTTTCATAGATTCAAGCCATTATAATTTTTTGTAAACGTAACCTATTGTAGCTATGAGCAAAGAAATAATCAGTAAATTGGATGAGTTAGATAACGGCCTTAAAAAGTTAAGCACCGACAGAAAAGTCGTGTTGCCGCATCACAAAACTTTTGAGTTGGTTGATAACTTAAGAGAAATTGTGAAAGATCTTAAAGAAGGAGCTAGTTCAAATGAGTAAGTACACATGTTTTGATGTGACCGTAAAAGATCACGTGGCCCATGTGGTCATGAACCGTCCCGATGAATTCAATTCAATGACAAGACTCTTCTGGAAAGAGTTGCCCGAAATTATTAAAGAGCTAGATAAAAATGCAGCCGCAAGGGTCATTTTGCTCAAGGGCGAAGGCAAGCATTTTAATGCAGGAATGGACTTAGCTAATTTTGCTCCAGCCAAAAAAGATGGCGTTAAAAAAGATCCAGCCCGTATGAGAGAAACTTTTTATCACGAAGTGTTAGAGCTGCAGGATACATTTACAGCCTTAGAAGAATGCAGAATGCCAACCATTGCATCCATTCAAGGTGCGTGTGTTGGTGGTGGGATTGATATGGTTGCAGCTTGCGACATCAGACATTGCTCATCTGACGCTTTCTTTAAAATTGCAGAAGTAGACATTGGTCTTGCTGCAGATGTGGGGACGCTCCAAAGATTGCCAACATTAATTCCTATTGGGGTTGTCAGAGAGTTGGCCTACACCGGCAGAAAATTTCTTCCAGATGAGGCCCGCGAATTAGGCTTTATCAATAAAGTCTTTGATTCTCTTGAAGATCTTGAACAAGGCTCATTGGCTTTGGCACAAGAAATTGCATCCAAGTCACCACTAATAACAAGGGTGATTAAGAAGCAAATAAATTATGCTCGTGATCACAGCGTGAGAGAATCTCTGGATTATCATGCAGCATGGAATTCATCTTTGATTAGTGGTCAAGACATGGAAGCTGCAATGAAAGCTTTTATGGAAAAATCACAAGCTGAATATGATGACCTTGAGCCAACTCATTCGTTCTGGGAAAAAGACGGATTAGTCCCTTAAAAATACTGGCTCTTCAGGGGTTGAATGCTTTTTAGAGTATTTGTAGCCCTCTTCTTTGAATTTCACTAGGTCTTTTGCGGCAGTGATTTTGTTCTTGATGATCCAATTGCTCATGTAGCCTCTGGCTTTTTTTGCATAGAAACTAATAAGCTTATATTCACCATTTTTAAGGTCTTTAAATACCGGAGCAACAACCTCAATATTCTTAGGCAAAGAGCCAACAACACTAAAGTATTCTTTGGAAGCTAGGTTGACTATCAGCTCAGATTTATTCGCCTTCAGTTCCTTTAAAAGATTTTCTTGAATCTTATTGCCCCAAAACTCATAGAGATTTTTTCCTTTGCTGGTAGGCAGCTTGGTTCCCATTTCTAATCGATAGGGTTTGATGACGTCAAGAGGTCTAAGTTCTCCGTATAAGCCTGAGAGTATGCGTAAATGTTTTTGGGCAAACGCTATGTCTTTTTTGTTAAATGTTTCGGCTTTCAGTCCCTGGTAAACATCTCCCTGAAAAACAAATAGAGCAGGTTTGCTGTCACTGCTAATAGATTTAGCCGCTTTCCAGGATTGATAGCGATCAAAATTCAATGTCGCAAGGTTATCGCTTAGCCCCATTAGGGTTGCGATGTCCTTAGGCTCTTTTGTTTTGAGTTCTTTAATTAGCTTAGAAGAATCAGACAAAAATGCAGGCGCAGTTGGCTTTACATCAAAATCTTTGCTGTAATCTAGTGTTTTTGCTGGTGATAATAAAATTAACATATCTCTTATTTTAAACAATTCTCTATTAATATACATAGCATGAATGATTTCTTTGGCCGTTTTTTTGCCCGCTTGCTTCCGGTACTGCTTTTGTTGGTCATGATAGTTGTGGTTAGTCGATATTTTTTTGGCATGGGTCGAGCCGATATTCAAGAGCTCGCTTTGTATGTACATGCACTAATTTTCTTGGGTTGTGCTGGCTGGGCATACTCTCAAGACGAACATGTCAGAGTAGATATTTTTTACCGCAACGCTTCGCCCCAATATCAGAAAATGGTTAACAGTTTTGGAGTAGTGTTTTTACTGGCTCCTATGCTTGGAGTTATTGGTTACTATTCCATTGATTTTATTTCGGCATCTTGGGCTGTCAAAGAAATTTCAACTGAGCCAGGTGGGCTAAGCACCGTATTCATTCAAAAGTCTTTTATATTTTTATTTCCAATAGTTCTTGGGATAGCCGGACTGAAGGAGCTGCATAAGCTATGGAAATAATTCCTATTATTTTAATTGTCATGGTTTGCATGGCCTTGCTGCTTGGCTACCCTGTCGCTTTTACTCTTGCTGGAACCTCAATTTTATTTGCGCTCTTGGGTGCATCCTTCGATTTCTTTGACCCTAATCTATTTAAAACGATTCCCATGAGAATTTTTGGGATCATGAACAATCAAACCTTGTTAGCGGTTCCCTTGTTTGTTTTCATGGGCGTTGTCCTTGAGAGATCGGGAATTGCAGCCAAAATGCTTAAAGACATGGCGCTGGTTTTTAAGAACACTAATTCTGGATTAAGCATCTCAATCATTATTGTTGGAGCGCTTTTGGCTGCAAGCACAGGGATCGTTGGTGCAACGGTTGTCACCATGGGCCTAATGTCCTTGCCGGCAATGCTCAAGCAAGGCTACAGCAAAGAATTCTCTTCTGGATTAGTGGCTGCGACTGGAACTTTGGGTCAAATTATTCCTCCCTCTATTGCATTAGTGCTTCTTGGTGATGTGATGTCGAACGCCTACCAAAGAGCACAAAACAACATGGGCATATTTTCTCAAGAGACAGTTTCGGTGGGTGATTTGTTTGTAGGTGCAATCGTTCCAGGAATTTTAATTGTTGTCGGTTACTTAATTTATGCAATCTTTATTAATCGAAACAAACAATTCGCGCCGCTAGAGGGAATCGAGGGTGAAGCCAATATTCTTAAAACCTTGCTGCCGCCCGCAACTCTTATATTTGTTGTCTTAGGCTCAATCATTGCTGGTATTGCAACGCCAACAGAGGCTGCTAGTGTGGGAGCTTTTGGTGCATTAATTATTACCAGCCTTAATGGGAGCTTTAATTTAAACCTACTAAAAGAAACGAGTTACAAAGCCGCAACAGTTACCACCATGATCTTTTGTATTTTGATTGGTGCATCCATTTTTTCTTTAATCTTTAGGGGTGTAGGCGGTGATCTTCTAGTAGATCAAATCTTTGAGATGATGCCTGGCGGAAAATATACTGCTCTTCTGTTTGTCTTGCTAGCAATTTTTCTTTTTGGATTCATCTTAGATTTCATAGAGATCTGTTATGTGATTATTCCTTTAGTTGCTCCGCCACTTTTGATGATGGGGTTTGATCCTGTTTGGCTGGGAATACTCATGGCCATTAATCTTCAGACTTCTTTCCTAACGCCACCTTTTGGCTTCTCTCTCTTCTATTTAAGAGGAGTGGCAGATGAAAGCATTAAGACTATGGATATTTATAAAGGTGTCGTGCCCTTTATTATTATTCAATTAGCAGTACTTTTAGCGGTCATTGTCTTTCCTGCTTTTGTTCTTTAGTTAGAGGCTTTAAAATAATCAAATGCTGAACTCTAACTCTCTACTTTTTGCTTTTGGTGCTATTACCTTTTTAGTTTCTTTCTCTTGGTTTAAATATGCAGCCATGGAAGTCTTCAAAAAAGAGCTTAAATTAGATCAAAGTGACGAAGGTGTTTGGTCAAAACTTTTTAAAGTTTTTTTAGTAGATTGGATTATTTGTGTTCTTGGTGTCTTGGGAACGGGTATCTTGTTTGTAGTTATTTTTAACTTTGCTCACTAATTACATAAATTAGTTTAAAACTTTATAACCTCTGCCGGTAAGACATTTTTTTACAACTGTTTCTTGGGTTTGAACCGCATCTCCACCCGCTTCAGCTCCGCCAACTATTGCACCATATCCACCAGTTCTTTTGGCAGTATCGCTGTTGTCTAGGGCCGCGCCAACCAGTGCACCGACAATCGCCCCTGCAAGTGCGCCAGATAAGGCATCTGAGCCTGCGTTGATTTGACCTGCATATTGCCTACAATCAAATAAATCGTTGTTATAAGCGTTGATGTCGATCCCAGCCTGATCAATAATAATACGAACTGATGGCAAGCCGTCCTGAGAAGATACGCATCCATTAAGTATAAAAATTAGTGGCAAAAATAATAATTTTTTCATTTCTTTATCTTTTTGCTGGTTAATTAAAAGTTATTTGAGCTCCTAAGACAGAAGCTCAAATAAAAATAATAGTTAACTTACCTTAGGAATAAATTAACCATTCATTCTAAAAGTTATAGGCCAGGCTAAGAGTATTGACGCCATCAAATCTATCAAGCGCTAAAGAAACTTGCCCCATATTAAATCCAGCTCCTAGACCAAGCTCAGTTTCAGAGCCTGACTCAAAAGCAAAAGATCCGTAACCTGCCGCTGCGGTAGTAAATTCAAATCTCACCACGTTAGCTCGGATAAAAAAGTTATCATTTACAGCGTAGGTAGTTCTAGCAAAAATTGAAGGATCAAGCTCAATGAGAATACATACTCCCCCAAAACAATCACCAAAGTCTTTTGTACCTATTAAAGCTCCTACTGAAAAATCCCATGGGCCTTCCTCACTAAATCCATACTCAGCAGTTACGCCTCCAACATCTCCATCTATATCCATGTATCCAGCGCTCCAACCTGCAAATGAGGTTGCGGGAATAGACAACATAATCATCAATAATAGTTTTTTCATAATAACCCTCCAGGGTCTGTGTTTAATAAATACTTTTTTCATTATCTTATTTAGCTCAGGGCTTGGAAACCACTATCAACTAATAAATAATTACTAAGTTTTTATGAGTGATATTTAACCTCTATAGGTCTTCTTCAAGTGCAGCATCTTTCATTATTGTTGAAATGCTTTGCTCTTGATCCAATCCATGAAGGTCACTGTAACCACCATGAGGCAGAGCGGTAAAAGCTTGGTAGTTTACTTGCTTAGCAATTGGCACATAATCAGTAGTAGCTGTTGTTATCGCTGTAGAGATAATATCTAACATGATGAATCCAGAAGATTCCGCTGTAGTGTCGATCGTTTGTGTTGCACTGTATGACCAGATAACTTCACTGGTTTCCGTTGAAAGCATTACGTAATCCATTGACACACTTACATTTCCTGCAATCACGATATATTGTTTGTCCCATTTATTAATGGTTACAAATAGCACTGCATCAGCACCAAAATTCTTTTTAAAAATTGAAGTAGGCAGACCTTTAATCATAGTGCTATCGACAATTCCTTCTTGCTGAAATATATCTTTTACAATCTCAACTGGCATCGTGTAGTAGCCAACATTGCTTAATGGCTCTGTAATGGTGACATTGAAAAAGTCTGTTGCCTCGGCGGCCGTGCTGTTGTTAATTGCTGGAATGACCAAAACACTTAACGGCTTTCTATCGTCATACATGGCAGGATATGCTTCGCCCTTTGTTTGAATTGGTAGGCCCGAACAACTAGAAATAAGGTAACCTGCTAGAACAATATAAAATATGTTTTTCATCCTATGAATCTCCTATGCCAAGCATTAAATAAATTCTTTCAATAAAGGTTTTTGATTCCGGATAAATGCTTGCTTCTTTTCTGAGCTCTGAACCTCCACCCACTTTATCTCCATCAACTGCAAGCATATATCCAAGCTCTGCATGAACGCCTGGCGGCACTCTTGAACTTTTGGACTCCGCTTTTTTTATAATTTTTCTTAGCTCATTGATATGTTTAGCTCTATTTTCAGGTGTGGGATTTTGTTTATAGCTGTATAAGGTTCCGGAGTAATTCTCCCAGTAATAGCCCGTATTTGCTGTTGCACATCCACCCAAATAAAGGGCAGATAATAAGATTGCTACTGTGTAAATTTTCATTTTTTCTCCTAAAGTTTTAGCTGAATTCTTCTAATTTGACCTGAGGCAACATAAATATCTTTGCTAAAAATAATTGCTCCATTTTTAAAAATAGTGATGTTAGTTGTGCCAGGATCTAGCGGTATTTTTATTGAGCGTCTTTTTCCTGAAGTCTCATTGATTTGATTTGTTGTTTGGGCTTTGTCTGCATATAAATCAGTGCTTTTGACGCTATTTATTAAAAAGCCATTAGCTTTAACTGATAGGCCTAACAAATCCCTTCCATTTGCTTTGTTGCCCTGGATTAAAGCATAAGTTTCTTCAATAATTCCAGTGCTAACAACCGAGGAAGTCGCACATGATGATGCAATAAATATGCACAGGAAAGAATAAATTATATGATTTTTCATGAGTCAGAAATGTAGTAATTTTGAAGGTCCTCAGATATTTCACCCTCTATCAAAGAGACAAATGAGATCTCTGAAAAGGCATCTTCGCCAAATGAATAATCCACCCTAATGGCACCAGTTTTTTTTCCTGGTAACTCTAATTTAGCTCCAGTTTGAGGATTGGTAATGACTTTTCCGTTCCTATATACATTTAAGATTGTTCCACTGGAAATTCCTTGACGCTCTCCTCCTGCAATAATATATGAGTCCTCTTCTTTAGATAATAAATATGACTTCCACGGTTTGTTAGTCATGTTTTCAACCAAACTGCTCACCAATGAAGCAATGGCTGCTGAAATAGCTTTATCGGTAAGACTTTGATCAAATCCAGCGCTTGTTTTTGTTAAGATTTTTGATTGAGCGGTATTAACAGATTCTCCCGCACCTTCTTCTGAGAAAATGATCCTACCAGTGGAAACATCAACAAGCCTGACATTAACTTTCGCATAAGCTCTTTGGGTTTTGGAGCGTGAAAATACTTTGCTTTCACTTCCCACAGATCTGCCAAATTCAGATACTGAGCCAATAATCAAATAATCGACTCCAACTCCATCCTCTTTTAATCCTGAAATAATTTTTTCTGAGTCAATATCATCCTTATCAGATCTTTCAAACATCATGAACTTACCAGTAGCAGAAAGCTTGGAAGATAATATATCTGATGCTTGTTTGCCTAGGCGGTCTCCAGAATCATCAACTAAAAAAGATGTTCCAGATTGTGTTTCGTTGCTAAATCTAGCAATTGCAACCTTTCGTTTGAGAGTCGGAACAGAATCATTTAATAAACTAGCAGATGAAGCTGTTTGGGCATTCACATCTGGCAGTAATATTGCAAAGCATGCAAAGACAAATAATAAATATAATTTTCTCATTATGAATAAATTTTTATAGAGAATTTAGTATTGAATAAAAATTATTCAAAGAGTGATTTATCGCATAATGCTTTATTACTTATATTTTATAAGTTAGTTTTTAATACATATCTATAAATTATGTGTATGGTTTATTGATGGAATATCTTTGTGAATAACTCACTCTTTGAGCTGACCTATCAAGAGCTGAAGCTCCTTGTTACACAATTCCACCTAAAAGAAGACGTAATTACAGATCCGCATGAACGTTTTTTAATATACGAAGCTTATAGAAGACATAAACAAAATTCTCATCCCTATACAATGAAGTGGGCGGAGCAAACTCTTAGAATGAGTTTTCCAAAGATATATAGTATGGTTCAAAAGCTTGTTGGCCAGGGTTACTTAAAGAGAGTAAGATCAGAAAAAGATAAAAGGATTGTTTATCTAGCTGCCACCCAAAAGTTGAGAAGAGGAGTGGAGTTATATGAGGACATGAAACTTAATGAACTTCATGCGCTGTCCTTTACCAACAAAAATGCTCCTAATAAACCAACACTTTCTGACTTTAACTCACAATCAGCAGATCAATTAAAAGAGGATTTTTTAGATTCATAGAATTTAGGTCAATAGATTTTAATTAGCTACTGTCGCATTAGAAAGCCCAGCATTGTTTTTTTCTAGAGCTCTTTCAGCTCTGTAACTTGAGCGAACCATTGGCCCAGAAACAACTTCTAAAAAACCTTTAGCTAATCCAATCACTCTGTATCTCTCAAATTCTTTCGGAGTCACCCATCGCTCGACAGGTAAGTGATTCAAGGTGGGCCTGAGGTATTGGCCCAAAGTTAAGATGTCTACCTTATTAGCAATTAGATCATCCATGGTCTCTTCTATTTCTGAATCTGTTTCACCTAAACCTAAAATCAAACTTGTTTTGGTCAGAACCTTTGGGTTGATTCTTTTGGATTCTGCCAAGACTTCAAGAGTTTGTTCGTATCCAGCTCTAATATCTCTAACTGGGTGGGTGAGTCGTTTGACTGTTTCCACGTTTTGAGCAAAAACTTCTAGCCCACAATTGACCAAAGTATCGATAGAAGAAGAGAGGCCTTTAAAGTCTGGTGTTAAAGCTTCAACTGCAGTGTCTGGATTGAGCTCTTTGATCGCCTTAACGGTTTGTGCATAGTGCTCTGCCCCGCCATCTTCCAAATCGTCTCTGTTAACCGAGGTTAAAACAACGTACTTAAGACCCATGGTCTTTACAGCTTTGGCCGTGTGCATTGGCTCATCTAGATCTAACCAGCCTTTTGGGTTGCCTGTATCGACCGAACAAAACTTGCAAGCTCTGGTGCAAACCGATCCCATCAACATGAAAGTTGCTGTTCCAGCTGACCAACATTCTGAGATATTTGGGCACATGGCCTCTTCGCATACTGTGTTGAGGTGTTTGTCTTGAACTTGTTTTTTAACTGCCTTAAAGTTTGCATCAAAGGTAGCTTTAACCCTTATCCAATCTGGTTTTTTTTGATTGGGAATAGAAGAATACTGATTGGCTTTCTGACCATTTTTTACAGCCTTGATGCCATCGCGATTAACAATTTTTTGAGTGGGGATAATTTCCATTACTTAAATAATTTTTTTAACTCTTCTGTTGCGACTAATTCTACTCCTTCCATGGTGACATTTGAATCAAAGTGACTAATTTGCGTAACTTCTAAGCCCTCATACCCACAAGGATTTATCCGACTAAAAGGCTCCAGATCCATGTCCACGTTTAAACTAATGCCGTGGTAGGTTCGACCTTTTGAGATTCGAAGGCCAATGGAAGCAATTTTTTTCTCTCCCACATAAACTCCAGGCGCGCCTTCAACAAAGGAACTCACTATGGAGTAATGTTGCAGAATATTTTGAATAAGGTTTTGTAAATTGGCGACCAATGCCTTGGGACCTATCTTCTTTGTCTTAATGTCCAAAAGAAAATAAATAACCAATTGCCCTGGCCCATGAAAAGTAACCTCGCCACCCCTGTCGGTTTGAATGATTGGGATATTTCCAGGGTTTAAAACATGCGAGGGATCGGCTGCAGTGCCTAGTGTAAAAACTGCGTCGTGCTCAAGCAACCAGATCTCATCATCAAAGGAATCTACTTTAACCAGTGAGCGCATTTTCTCATAGGTGTCTGCGTAGGCTTGATTGCCTAACTGAATGAACTTAGGTGTCGCCGTCACTGTTTGTTCGGGCCTCTATAAATGCATCCTCGGCAATGGCATGAAAGCTTTTGACCTCTGCCAGGAAAGTTTTAAATGAGTCATAGACTTTTTTAACATCCGGATCATTAGCAGCGGAAGTCTCTAAAATCTCTTCAGAGATCACTCTAAATTCATTGATGACATCTTTGGGCAGTTCTCTGAGCTGGACATCATGATTCTCAATTAAATCTTGTAAGGCTCGATTGTTAGAAGCAGTGTATTCGTCCAATAAGTCTTGGTTCACAGCCTTAGCAGCTGTGGTAACTATTGCCTGCAAATGAGGAGGCAATGTGTCCCAAGCATCAATGTTAATGGTAAATTCAAGCATGGAGCCAGGCTCATGCCAACCAGGATAATAGTAGTATTTTGCTACTTGCTGAAAACCAAAAGCTAAATCGTTGTATGGACCTACCCATTCAACCGCATCAATGGTCCCGGTTTGCATTGCAGTGTAAAGCTCTCCGCCAGGAATATTAACTGGAATGCCGCCAGCTCTTTTAAAGACCTCTCCACCAAAACCAGGAAAACGCATTTTTAATCCTTTAATATCTTCTAGGGAATTAATTTCTTTGTTAAACCAACCAAACATTTGAGTGCCAGTGTTGCCGCCAGGCAAAGGCTTTAAATTAAAAGGACGGTACAGATCTTCCCAAAGCTCTAATCCCCCTCCTCTGTTTACCCAGGCATTGATCTCATCGGCCGTAAAACCAAAAGGCACGCCTGCAAAAAATTGTGCTGCTGGAACCTTCCCCTTCCAGTAATAAGCTCCGCCGTGACCCATCTCTACTGAGCCGCCAGACACTGCATCAAATACGCCCATGGCAGGAACCAATTCTCCCGCTCCATAAACCGTTACCTTTAATTGACCTTGTGACATCTCTTCAACTAACTGACTGAA
>Ga0302126_10002445_pt1 | contig 10616 bp, 8 predicted proteins | sample CB4_20m_MG_FD_203108 | JGI IMG/M metagenome (GOLD analysis project Ga0302126, IMG submission 203108) | Marine microbial communities from Western Arctic Ocean, Canada - CB4_20m | ecosystem: Environmental > Aquatic > Marine > Oceanic | place: Canada: Western Arctic Ocean | collected 2017-09-24 | reverse complement strand
TCATTTAAAATCACTCTTTTTCTCTTATCAGTAAATTGATTGAAATTTCTGAGGGAAAATAAACATAAATATTAAAGATGATCGCGGATGAATCACCTTCGCCTTTATGGAAGTTCGTGACCGATCATCCGTTAGTGTTTGGAGCCGAAGTTCTCACGAAATTGAACGAGTTCGATTTGAAGATATTTTATGATTTATGCAGAGCGAGTAGGGAAGTGGTTATTCGATCGAAGATTGAATTGAACAATAAGAGACGTAATGTTGTTAAGATAGAATCAATGCAAGAGTTGGCGTTAGCGTGGAAATATTATCCATGGGGCGAGATAGATAGGTTTGGTCGTGAGTTGACTCAGGAATATTTCTGCTGGCGTGTTGCTCGATCAAACAACTTGGATTTTCTAAAATGGGCGCGAGAAGTGAAACAGTGTGCGTGGGATGAAGAGACGATCGATAATGCAGCATTTCATGGAAATCTTGAGATGGTCAAGTATTGCGTCGAGAATGGTTGTCCTATGGATGTGGGTGCGTGTTCAGCCGCTGCCTGGCAAGGTCACTTGGACGTATTGAAGTATTTACACGAACACGGATGTCCTTGGGATTCGAAGACTTTGCACTACGCTCACCATCAAAACCAAATCGAGTGCTTGAACTATGCAATAGAACACGAATGTCCAGAATTCGAACAATACGATTCAGAGCATCCAGACTACGATCCACCAGAAGTCTACTCAGATTCAGACGAAGAAGAATCGGAGGAAGAAGAAGAAGACGTAGGCGAAGAATAGGTGTTTTAACAACAAAAACAAGAATGAGCTCATCTTGCTAAAAGGCACAAAAACACAATTTTACCTTATTTATTCCGTTTAATTCCATTTAATTCTATTTTCAAAGTAAACATGCCTGTAACGAGGAAACAAAATATCGACGATGATCGATCGCCTTTGTGGAAGTTCGTGACAGAGATACCGTCAGTGTTTGGAGCCGAAGTTCTCACGAAATTGAACGAGTTCGATTTGAAGATATTTTATGATTTATGCAGAGCGAGTAGGGCAGTGGTTAAACAATCGGATAGTGAATTGAACAATGAGATTCGTAATGTTTTTGACATAAAATCAATACAAGAGTTGGCGTTAGCGTGGGATAATTATCGATGGGGCGAGGAAGACATGTTTGGTCTTGAGTTTACTCAGGAACGTTTCTGCCATCGAGTTGCTATGACAAACAACTTGGAATTTCTCAAATGGGCGCGAGAAGTGAAACAGTGTGCGTGGGATTCAGGGACGATCTCTCAGGCAGCAATTCAAGGTAACCTCTCGATGGTCAAGTATTGCGTCGAGAATGATTGTCCTAGGCATGCGAGTACGTGTTCAAACGCTGCCATGGGAGGTCACTTGGACGTATTGAAGTATTTACGCGAACACGGATGTCCTTGGGATTTGCGTACTTTTCATCGCGCTCACTTAAACAACCATATCGATTGCTTGAACTACGCTACACAAAACCAATGCCCAGGTTGGGAGCGATACGATCCAGCGCATCCAGACTACGATCCACCAGTCTACTCAGATTCAGACGAAGAAGAATCAGAAGAATCGGAGGAAGAAGAAGAAGACGTAGGCGAAGAATAGGGTCTTTTCATGTGATAAACATCAGGACACTTTTGACTCATTTTTAACTTTCACCGCGCTACCAAAACTATTATATTCTTCTCTCCTCAAAGCAGTAGCACTTTACTCGCATAATAACAATAACAATAACAATAACAATCGTAGTCGACGCGACGGTTTCTTAAAGTACGTCTTCCTCGAAAATCAGATATCGATTCAAAACAATATACTAATAAGCCCATCATTGATTAATATCGATATACTAATAATATACTAATAATATACTTAAAAGAAACCATGACCGCGCAACACGCATTCATACCACAAACACTGACCAGAGACGTGCGCGTGCGCCAAAAAATCCTGCAAACGTTCAACAAGCGCTCGCAGGACTTCGAGACGAGGCTAGAGTACGATGACTACTTGGAGCAGCGCGAGCATATCGTGTTCAATTTAATCGAAGGCATCGATGTTGGGGAACAGGAGCAGATCGTAGCGAAGGAGAAGAGGCAGTTCATGGCAGAGATTAAGGAGCGCGCGTTGAGGAACGCGGAGGAGGATCGCCAGCTCATGCCCGATGACGTGTTCGTTAAGAGAGATGACGATGGTATCGTTGGTAAGAGTGGTGGTCACGATGACGATGAAGCGATGAGATATGAACCGAACGTACGGGAAAATGACGCGACGAAGAATAGCAGTAATGTCAATGTCGTGTATACGAATTATGACGATCAAGGCGAGGATGGGAAGAGGAATAGGGAGCAAGATGGTATGCGCGCGTGCGGGTTTGATCCGTTGAGGACGGAGTACGAACGAAGCGTGAGAGAGGCGTTTGCGAGTATTAGGATTTAGTAGCTTTTAGATGTAGTATTTAGTTTAGTGTAGTACGTAGTAGTTTATAGTGTATATGATCCAATCGATGTTAAAGGAAAATGCCAGAGCGGATGCCCGATTCTTCTTCCTCGAACTCGTCGTCGTCTTCTAATAATAACAAAGCCGCGATTTCATCGTCGTCGTCGTCTCTTAACGTTTCTTCGAGCTTTGACTTGACTTTGTTGAACAAATTACCGGAGATCTCGGTCGTTCTTGAGTAGACTTCTTTCGAAGCGTTCACGGTCGAGCTCGCGATGCGAGAGGAATACTTAGGAATCGCTAAAGATACCGAGGAGTACGTTGAGACGATTGCTTGTCCGAGACCGGGCTTCTTTGACATTTCGTCAACTTTCGCGGTTAAAATCTCAATCACTTTGCGGTCGCTTTCCCATATCGCCTTCAGATCTTTATTTTCTTTTCGCATATCTTTCAAAGCTTCGGAATATTTAAAAATATCCGCTTTCATTTCGTTTTGTTCTTCTTTCCATTCCGAGAATAGCTTTGTCTTTTCTTCGCGTAACGTTGAGTTCAATTCTTTCTCTTTAACGAAATCCTGCTTATACGCGCGCGCGAGAACCTCAGCCGCTTTCTTCTCTTCCTTCAACGATTCGAGCGAATCTTTCAACGATTTAATTTCTTCTAAATTTTCAGCTTTGAAATCTTTCTCGGACATCAAAAGCAATTCGTTCAACTCTTTAATTTCATCATCTTTCGCTTGCTCTTTAAGTTCGATTTCGGCAAGTTCTCTCGCCAATCGGTTTCTTTGTTCTTTCATCGAAGCGAATTCGGCGGTGACTTTGTCCACATTCTTCGTCGCTTCTTTTACCGATAGCTCGAGTGTTTGAGCTGCATTCTTTTTCAGTATGTCCATTTCGGATTTCAAATCAATGACGATTTGAGCAGCAATTGCTTGCGCGCGCTCTTCGACGATTTCTTTTTGTTGCTGTCGTCGTTCGCTATCATCATCATCATCATCATTTCCTGCCTGTTTAGTTTTAATAATATCGTCAGCTGCAACAAATGCAGATGATGATGAAGTATTAATCACTGGAAGAAAATCATGCGCATCAAACGTCGTCGAGGCTTGTAATTCTTGTAAGAAGTCATCCTCGGCAGCCTCTGTAACGACGACGAATGATTGTGATTCCTCTATTGCGTGTTCAATACTTCTCGCCTGCTCTTCGATCACTCTCGCCTCATCTTCAATCGTTTCTCGCATCTCCTCAGTCATCTCAAAGGAGGAAGAAGAAGAAGAAGAAGAAGAAGCTTTTATGAACTCATCGATCGTCACTCCCTTCGACTCTTCGGTGACCGCATCCATCGAAACCTTCTCGACCATCGCTTCCGCAATTCTCATCCTCTTCAAAACCTCCTCATCCATCGTAAACATCGACTTATCATCCCCATCGACAACATCAACCTCATATCTCCTCCTTATATCGTTCAAACTCACGCCTCTTAAGACCTCCAATTTCAAATCGAGTAAGGCGTGTTTATACTCATTCGCTTGCCACTCATAACTCGTCTCCGATGGTTTTCCTTGCTCTTCCCATCGAACGTACGCTCTTATTTGTGCGAGTGATTCCGGGATGTGTATTGCTTCTAACACTTCTTTCGCTGGGACGTAATTAATGTTATCACTGATGCGCTCGCCGTTGACTTTGTTCTTAGAATGTGAACGCGAGATTACGCGGCGATGATTACGAGCACGAGATCCGATCGATCGATCGTTTCGGTCATTCAAAGCAACGAAGCTTGTTTGCGTTAACATACGCATGCCTTAGTTGTATCGCCTTGGGATTCCTTGTGAACAGTAATCGATTCGATTTCAAGGAAAGTGATGTGGATTTTTTTGCAACGGTCTTTTTATTGGATTTCCCACCTGTTCCGAATTCGTTTGAATTTAAAATTTAATGTGCTGCTGGTCAAACATTTTAAATATTTTGATCAAGCGTTCTCTCTCTTTGCTCGAGTGTGGTTTGTTTCGAGAGAGAGAATAATAATAATAATAATAACGATGAGGAAGAGGAAGAGGAAGGGTGATGATGATTCATCAAAGCCTTTATGGAAGTTTGTGAGTGAGATACCGGACGTGTTTGCAGCCGAAGTTCTCACGAAACTTAATGAGTTCGAGGTGAAGATATTTTATGATTTATGCAGAGCGAGTAGGGCAGTGGTTATTCGATCGAAGATTAAATTGAACAATGAGAGACGATATGTTTATGAGATAGAATCAATGCAAGAGTTGGAAATAGCGTGGAAATATTATCCATGGGGCGAGAGAGATAGGTTTGGTCGTGAGTTGACTAAGGAATATTTCTGCTATCAAGTTGCTCAAACGAACAACTTGGATTTTCTCAAATGGGCGCGAGAAGTGAAACAGTGTGCGTGGAATAGATGGACGATCACTCAGGCAGCATTTCATGGAAATCTTGAGATGGTCAAGTATTGCGTCGAGAATGATTGTCCTAGGCATGCGAGTACGTGTTCAAACGCTGCCATGGGAGGTCACTTGGACGTATTGAAGTATTTACACGAACACGACTGTCCTTGGGATTCGAACACTTGTCTTTACGCTTACGAAAACAACCATATCGAGTGCTTAAACTATGCAATAGAACACGAATGTCCAGGATGGGAAGAATACGATAGCTAGATTACTTATCAGTAGAGGACGTCGAAGAAGAATTCTTCTCGGACGTCGACTCGGAAGAATACGACTAAGAGCACGAATACTCTTTCAGTTCATCATAACATCCCACACGCGCACAAACAAACATACACCACGTGCACGCACACGCACACACACGCACACACACACGAGTACATATTCCCTATCGCAATATCTAACGAGAGAGTAAACAATAAACATTATAGATAGTAAACATTTGACGACGACGACAAGATATACACACACAGAACTATAAGACTTCATTTAAAAGCACTCTTTGTTTTTTCCTTTGAGTTTGATCGTGTTTTGATAGAAAGAAAAAAACAATAATAGAAATAACGAAGAGGAAGATGATCTCGGACGATGATGATCAAGCGGCGCCTTTATGGAAATTAGTCACTGAGATACCGTTAGTGTTTGGGGCCGAAGTTCTCACGAAACTTGATGAGTTCGATTTGAAGATATTTTATGATTTATGCAGAGCGAGTAGGGAAGTGGTTATTCGATCGAAGATTGAATTGAACAATAAGAGACGTTATGTTGAAGATGTTAAATCAATGCAAGAGTTGGCGTTAGCGTGGGATAATTATCGGTGGGGCGAGTTGGACGAGGATGATTCGGAGTTGACTCAGGAACGTTTCTGCTTTCAACTTGCTCAAACGAACAACTTGGATTATCTGAAATGGGCGCGAGAAGTGAAACAGTGTGCGTGGGATAAAGGGGCGATTAGTTATGCAGCATATCAAGGTAATCTCGAGATGGTCAAGTATTGCGTCGAGAATGATTGTCCTATGGATGCTCGTGCGTGTTTTCACGCTACCATGGAAGGTCACTTGGCGATATTGAAGTATTTACACGAACACGACTGTCCTTGGGATTCGGATACTTGTCGTTGCGCTCACAATCAAAACCATGTCGAGTGCTTAAACTATGTAATAGAACACCAGTGTCCTGGATGGGAGCGATTCGATCCAGAGCATCCAGACTACGATCCACCAGAAGTCTACTCGCCATATATAACGACAGAGTAAACAGTACAGAGCTACAAGACAAAGTAAAACATTTATAATAATTTGTGTTTACTCTGTACATCAAATGTATAAAAAATCCATTTTTACCAATTACGCATTAAATGCGTGCACTAAACTCCCTAAAACGCTCGATCAAAAGAGCTCTCAACGCTTCGACGAAAACAACCGAACCGATTGAAATCGAACGAACGCGACGATCGCGGTCTTCCTCGTCAGCTAGCAATGAAATCGACGATCTAGCGCGTAAAATCGAGCAAAAGAAATCCCTAAAAATCGGCCTAGAAATCCACCTACAGCTCACGAAGATATCTAAAAAACTGTTCTCGCTTGCAAAGAACGAACATTTTTGTTCCATGAACACGAACGTCCACGCATTCGATCGAGCGGATCCTGGATCGTTACCTCGATTGAACATGGAGTGCGTTTCGAGCGCAGTGAAGTTAGGTGTAGCATTGAACGCGCAAGTGCAGAGTCGATCAGAGTTCGATAGGAAGCACTATTTCTATAGGGATTTACCGCACGGGTATCAAATTACGCAGTATAGGAAACCTGTTTGTTTAGGAGGGGTAATTAAGATCTGTGGCGATGATTTTGAACGCGGTGATCGCGATGGTGGTAATGGTAATAGTGATAACGATGTAAGGATTGAGCGCGTGCAGATTGAGATGGATACGGCGAAGACGTATTCGGCGGATGATGACGTCGACGACGCGAAGACGAAAGTAGATTTGAACAGGGCTGGAGCGTGTTTGTTAGAGATTGTGACTATGCCGGATATTACGAGCGAGGAGCACGCAGTGAAAACAGTTGAAGGGGTTATTGGGATCGCGAGGTTTTTAGAGATTTCCGATGCGAATTTAGAGGACGGGTCGATTAGAGTGGACGTGAACGTTTCCGTGCGCGATGGAGATAAAACGACCGATCGAACGGAGATTAAAAATTTGAATAGTTTGAGATCGATCAAGAACGCAATATCGTTTGAGAAAAATAGGCACTTTGAATTCTTGAAAAGAGGGGACGTAGTACACAGAGAGACGAGGACTTGGGACGAGAAGAAGAACGAAACGATCGTCTTACGCACGAAAGAATCTTTATTAGATTATCGATTTATGAGAGAACCGGATGTTTTACCGATCATATTGTCCGAGGAAGACATCGAGCGAGTGAGAAAAACTGTTGGGGAAATGCCGAAACAAGCTCTCGTAAGATTACGAAATCTTGGGATTTCGAAAGAACAGGCGAGGTTTCTTTCCTCGCATCCATCATCCGTGAAATATTTTGACGACGTACTCTCAAACATTACGGAATCTCTCCTCATGATCAGTTCATCAAATAAAGACGAAGACGAAAACGTGACAATAGCGAAAAGCGTCTCAAATTTTGTATGCGTAGAGATCGTTGGCGTTTTGAGAGATGCTGGAGTTAGTACGAAAGGGAAACCGCCTTTTTTAGGTATTGAAGAGAAGACGGCTTTAACGCCTAAGCGCGTCGCAGAGGTCTTAACTTTATTGAAAAATCAGGAAATGATCTCTGGCCGTATGGCGAAAGATGTGTTGAAATTTTTAGCTCGAAACGATAAGCGCGCGATAGTAGATATCGTCGATGAAGAACTCGGTGGTTCTCTCATTGGTAGTAGTGGTGATAGTAATAATAATAGTAGTAGCAAAAGTAGCAGCGAAGAAAAAGATGCCGAAAGCCTGGACGAGATATGTAAAATTGTCGTCGAAACGCTCGTCGAAGAACGCGAAGCTCTGAAGAAAAACCCGAAAGTATTTGGTGCCTTTGTCGGTGAAGTCATGAAACGAACGAAAGGACGCGCAGATCCAAAGCTCGTTTCGTCGACTATAAAACATTTACTCCGCGATTATGATTAATTAATTATGCTGCTCTGTATGTGAGCGCTTGTGCTCTATAAATATAACGTTACATTTCGTGAATTTTCATTCGTAGGTTCGGAGTTATACCGCTCATTAAAGCGCGACACTCGTCCAGGTCTAAATCGCCATTTAAGACAATCCATTCTTCATAATCGTCCAAGTATTTTAACTTTAGGCTACGATTCTCGTTTTTGTTGTTGTTCTCAATTGCAAAGAGTTTAGCGACGTGCTCGATGAGCATGGCGAAATCCATCTTTGGCTCAAGTACGAATCTGCACATATCTTGACCGTGACTAATCTTGACTTTAATCGCGAACTGGTCTTTTCCTGCGTTTATTGAGGCCTTGTGCGATGGCGGAATCGCGTGCGCGTCTTGTTTTACAGTCTCGTATCGATTCAACGATGGAATTGACCCGCCTTTCAGAGACGCAAAGATTGTAATTCCACCTCCGTTTTTCGAAAAATCACCTGCGATAGTTGGCATGATTGATGTTTTTTCACTTCTGCTATTGTTATTATTATTACTATCGTCGGCAATATCGGTAATGCTGTTTTCGTTATTGCCGCTATTTCCACTTTCTTTTTTGCGCGTCTCTGAAAACTTGACGCACTCTTCTAAATCATGCTCCGTTTGTAAAATGCACATGTCGTCTTCGTCATCCAAGTACTTAAGTTTCGCTGAATTGGGAAAGACGAAAAGTTTCTGGATTCTATCTAATAATATCTGCACTGACCATTTGTGCAATAAACGAAATCGAATCGTATCATCGCCAACTCGAAGCTTCACAGCTAAGAAAGGAACTACTTCATCGACGTCGTCGTTTATATTTTCCTCGAGTAAAACTGCAATCATATCCGCAGCATCGTCGTTGTTTTCGTCATTGTTTAGGATTGAATTTTGTAACATCGATCCTGTTGCGTCGTTCGAATCATTTAAAAAATCATCGCCAAATGCGCCCAAAGTGCTATTGAGAATTCCCGCCAGAGCGGTTGTGCCATGAACGGAGTGATCTCCGCCGATACCGCGCGGCGTGGAGCCATCTCCATACATCGATCCAGCATGCGTGGCTTCAGTGTACGTTGAACCATGGACGCTATTATCATTGAGGTGATTACCAAACTGCTTTGAAAAGTTATGCGCTCCGTGGATGGTTTCGTAAAAGTGATCATCGAATGAAAATTTTGCGTCGGCGGTGGCTTTAGCTAAACTTTTTGGCTGTATCGGCGCGTTGGTGGCAATTTTGATCCCACCAGATGTTGGATAATTCATTCGTCCAAAATCTCCCGGTTGTTGTATAGCTGGAGCAATGGTCATTTTTTTGTTAGAACCGTCCATAGGGAATATGTCGTTCTTCCCAAAACCAAAACCCAAATGTTCGCCAATTGTTCCCAAATCTTCACCGACCGATGTAGAGGCAACTAATTGTCCATTCTTGTTCTTTAGACGCCCAGTAGCAACGAAACCGCTCCCAGCGTGCCATGATGCCCCACGATCGGGTTCGTCGTCTTCGTCAAAATCGAACTGCCGCGTCGCAATGTCACGAATACCAGCGAATCTAAATCCGCCATGCGCGCGACCTTCTTCTTCATGGTTACCATCATCTCCAGAACCACCCATTTCGAGTAAAGCACCAGTGTAACCCATTGTAAATAATTCGTTAGCTCCTAATTGTTGACCACTTTTACTATTAACTACCGCGACATTTGCTTGTCCGAATAAACTTTCTTTCCCACCCGCTTGTCCACCGTGAACGCTTTTTCCCTCCACGGCTTCATCGCTCCCGGACCACCCAGAAGATCGAAACGAAGAACCACCACGCATAGAAGATCCACCGCCACCACTCCTCGCTTGTGAAAGTTTAACTTCCTTCTTTTGTCGCTTCACTTCTTCTTTAACCTCTTTATATTGTTTCGATTTCAACGATCGTCTCGGCCAACGAGCAATGCCGTATTGGCGACAGATTCTCTTTAACGTCGTACTTCCAATGCCTAAATCGTTTGCAGCGTCTTTCAAGTGCTTTGAAAACTGAGTTTGCAATAATTCTAAAGTAATTCCCCACGGTGCACTTTTATTCATTTCATCTTGATCCATGTTGACCATGAAAACGTGTTCAATAGGCGTCCGCGTTTCAGCCGGCGGCGGAACCAACTGTTCTTCTAGAGGAACGGAATCTTTTTTGCTATTATTATTATTACTAATGTTATTATGTACATTAACATTAATATCATTGCTGTTGATGTTATTATTGTTATTATTAGCATTGTTGTCGTCGTCGTTGTTCATTACTTGATCTCCCAAATGCATACCTTTCTGGAGATAACTCCAAATACCTTCGACTATTTTCATTTGTTGTTCCGACGTCTGTAACTTTGGATCGAGCACGATTTCTAAAATAGCCTCGGTTTTCTTCTTCGTCCCATCGGGTAAAATGCAACCGATGCGCATCTTACAAGCGCACAAACCTCTTAAGCTTAGTAAGAGCGAGGTGTGATGTAACGGCCATTCGATTTGCGACGCTTTTTGGACGTCGTCTACCCAAATAAAATTCTCTTTCAA
>Ga0302126_10002444_pt1 | contig 10619 bp, 4 predicted proteins | sample CB4_20m_MG_FD_203108 | JGI IMG/M metagenome (GOLD analysis project Ga0302126, IMG submission 203108) | Marine microbial communities from Western Arctic Ocean, Canada - CB4_20m | ecosystem: Environmental > Aquatic > Marine > Oceanic | place: Canada: Western Arctic Ocean | collected 2017-09-24 | reverse complement strand
CACCGACGCCAACGCCTGCGACTTACGTAGAAAGAAAACAAATATCGAGTTTAGAATCCTTAATCGCCGGTGCTACAGCTGGAGCGTGCGCGAAGACGACGATAGCGCCCTTAGATCGCGTAAAAATCATATACCAAGTCGACGCGAATAGGAAGTTTTCTCTTAACGACGCTTATAATTTAGGACAAAAAATCGTTCGCGATGATGGCGTTATTGCGTTATGGCGTGGGAACGGCGTGCAGATGCTCAGAGTCATACCGTACGCCGCGACGAGCTTTTTCGCGTTTCCAAAATATTTAGAAAAGACTACTGAGGTTTTTAGCAACGGTAAAGAAAGCTCTGGAACGCCTACGTTGGCCAGATTTATAGCCGGTGCAATGTCTGGAGCTACGGCGACAACTTTAACGTATCCTTTAGATTTGTTACGAGCGCGATTTGCAGCCGGGGCGGATACGCACAAGAAGGCCGCGATTGACGATTTAATGGAAATAATTAGGAGAAGAGGAGTTTTTGGTTTAGCATCCGGCTTAACGCCGACGCTTTTGGGAATTATGCCCTACGCCGGGATTTCATTCGCAACGTTTGAAACGCTCAAGGCGGCTTCAATAAAAATGAAACAACAAAATCATCATCAAAATGCATTAGAACAAAGTAGTAGTAGTAATAGCGGCGGTGACGACGACGGCGCGTCGTCGTCATCAGAAAAGGTTGAACTTCCGATTACGAGTCGATTATTGTTTGGAGGATTTGCTGGATTATTAGCGCAAACGTGTACGTATCCTTTGGATATCGTTCGAAGACGCGTACAAGTGCACGGACAGGTTAACGGGACATCCTCTGTAATAGGCGCTATCAATCACATTATTAAAACTGAAGGCGTTGCTGGATTATATAAGGGATTAACCATGAATTGGATGAAAGGACCTTTAGCGGTTGCAATTTCGTTCACGACGAATGATATGGTTAAAAATCGAATAAGAAAATGGCACGAAGAGAATGATCAGTAGAAATTATATATATATATATATATATAATTATATATGCATATGTATATATTTGAGTACACTAGCCAATGTAATTAGTAACCTTTGACGGGTCTATGAAGCCTCGCTCGCAAACGATTTCATCGATATCGTCTACGTGGTCGTATGAAACACACAATTTTCTCAGATTCGCTAAGCTTCCAGGTTCGATGATAAAATTCTGAATATCGTTGTGTAGTACAGAATCTATGCCAACGCGCTCGTGGAACTTAATCGTCTCCGCAGCAACGAGAACTTTAATACCTCTATATTTTGCCGCGTTGCAAAAGCTCGCTGACCCAGCTCGAGACATGATTTTACCATTCGCCAAAACCGCGCTCGCTCCTATTAAGCATACCATTTTGGATTTATCGTCGTTGTTAATTTGTCTTTGGAACACTACATCCATACCATGAATGAGCGTATATTCACAAGAGATGTCGGCATCGAGAAGGAGTTTCAAAGTTTCCCTTCCCTCAAACGCAGGAGCGGCATCGATGATGGAGACGCACATATTTTCGTATCCACTCTCTTTCGCGTGAATTAAAGACTTTACAACGGATTCAGAATGTCCATAGGTAACCACGTGTTCAACGTTCCCATCGATGAAGTATTTCGAAAGCGTTTGTACGATGGTTTCAACCGCTTTCTCGACGTTTTGAGTCAAGATACCATCCAAAAGTTCGAGCGTTTTCTTCTTTTGCGCTTCAACAGTCATCAGCGTGTGATTCGTTTCTTGATGTCCGGTTTCTTTCAATTTCTCAGCTTGCGAGAGCAAGGTCAAATGTAATTTTAATGATTTGACCGCGTTTCCCATGGATGTTGAAATCGGCCTAGCCTCTTGAATCCTCGATATGACATGGTTCACGAGCACTAACAATGCCTGTGAATAAGAACCAGCAGCAGATCCTGTCGTTGTTGTTGTTGTTGATGATGATGCATGATTATACGCCTGAACGACTTCTTTCAAGCATAGTAAAAGTTGACGAACTCTGTTCGTGCTTCCAACGCATTTTCTCGTGCGATAGGCTTCTGCTAATCTCTCAACGCATGGATATTGAAATTCAATGGAATCCGAATCAATTTTATTACTCGACGTGGACGTTTGATGCAAGTTCAAATGCGAAAAGTGCCTCTCGCAAAAATGTGAATCCTTTCTTGTTTTTGTTCTAACGTCCATGAACGATCGATGCGTCTCGTCTTTTTCGGATTGATTATTATTATTATTATTATTATTATTATTATTATTGGCATTGTTATTATTATTATGCGCTTTCTCTTTAGTTGGCATCGTCGTCGTCGACTCCTTAGATGTCTCTTTTGATTGTTGGCCATTCTTACTATTCCCTTTTTCTTTACTGACGCTTTCTTTCAAAGCTCTTTGCGCTTCTTGTTGCGCTCTTCTTTCCGCTTTCGTCGTCGTCGATTTGTTATTATTATTAGTATTATTAGTATCATTCTCTGATCCTCCTATTTTCATCGATTGTTTCTTTTCGAGCGTTCCTTCTTCTTTCAAGCGTTGTAAATGTTCTTGTCTTCTTCGTTCTTTCTCTTCCGCCTTAACGCGTTTCTTTTCGTTTTCGTCTTCTTCCTTCGTCGATGTTTTAGGCGCAGTAACAGGAGCAGTATTATTATCAGTAGTAGTAGTAGGAGGAGGAGTAGTAGTAGCAGGAGGAGGAGTAGAAATTTTCTCGTCCTCTTTGATTACTTCAACGGTATCGTCGTTCGTGTTTCCCTCACCCCCTGTGCGCAGTCGTTGCAGGAGTTGTTTAGTCGGTGAGAGCGATTTCTCAATCTCTGAATATCCAGCAACGTAGTTCAGGACCGACCCGAACGCGCTTTCACTGCTGCTCGCAGGAATTTTAGTATCACTACTATCATAAGCAATCTTAGAAGAATTTTCCTCGTTCTTCGTTTTACTATTAGCACGATGATGATGATGACTAGCACTGGTACTACTACTACTACTACTTCGTTTATTATTAGTATTATTATTCGTATTATTATTCGTATTAGTAGTAGTACTGTTACTGTTACTGTTACCGTTGTTATCCTCTTTCGTGAGCGTGAACCCAACTTGTCTCACTATTGGTTGTATAGGTTTCGAGTGATGATGATGACTCGCAGTACTACTACTACTGGTTTGATTACTGTTAGGCATTTCTCTCTTAAGTTCTACGAAATACTACTCTTAAACCCGTACTCTCTTTCGTGCTATGATTACGTATATCTTATTACTTTAATAGTAGTATACTAAAATCGATTAGTATAGTAGTAGTAAACAATAACTTTTTTCTTTGTTGTTTTTGTTGATTTTGTGGGGAAAACTGCTCCCTCATATTCTCTCTCTTCCTTCATCAAAAGCGTCAAAATACTACTACGTTGTAGCAGTAAGTATACTTATTCATCATCATCATCATAATCATCAGTTAATAATAAGGAAGAGCAGAGTATTTTAATTATTCTTTTTAAATATAATAATCAACGATGACGATGATGATGATGGATCGTACTAATCGCGATGAAGATCATTTTAATCACGCGCACGATCTCGTTACTACTGCTAGTAAACTTCGAAAGAATTTGAAGCTCCATCAAAAGCACTGGAGCACGAAAACGACGAGAATATTTAATAACAGTAACAGTAATAAAATTCTACTGTTCTTGATGACGATGATAGCGATAGTGATAAACAATAAGAATCACGCGATCAACGCGTTCAAGAAACAAGATTTCAAGACCTGTGAACAATCATCTTTCTGTAACCGAATGCGCGATATGGCACCAATGAATGAGATCAGAATCGGTCCACTGAAGAGTGAAGATGGCGCAGACGCAGACGCAGTGATGAGATTTGATTTATATAATAAGGAGGAAAACATTCAAGTAGAGATTGCAATAGAAGGGTATAAGAATGGAGCAGTTCGTTTAAGGATCGATGATTTGAGTAGTCCTAGATATAAACCTAAAGATATTCTTTTTAAACAATCATCATCATCATCATCATCTGAAGAAGAGGCTGAACTCCTAGCGATGAGGACGAAAATTGCAATCGAGAAGAATTACGTAGAATTCGTCGCAGATACTAATAACAGTAATGAAAAGAACAGTGCTTTAAGAAGACGGGAAACTTCGTTAGTGTTTTCTACGACGACTTTGTCTTCTTCTTCTTCTTCAAATCTGAACGATCAAATTCGAGTCAGGATTGAACACAATTCCCCGCCATCTATTGTCATCGAACGCAATGGCGTTGAAGTCATCGCGTTTAATAGAGAAGAAACATTCGCGTTTGAGAAAATTGTATCCGAAGGAGGGGACGAGAAAAAAGAGACGTTTAATTCGCATACGGATACGAGACCGTTCGGAAACGCTGGGATTTCGTTTGATATTTCGTTTCCACGAGCGACGGATGTTTATGGGTTGCCTGAACGCGCGACTAGTTTAAGCTTAAAACCGACGATTAGAAGACCTATTTCGCAAGAAGAAGTTGATCAAAAATTACATCACGAATCCGAACCGTATAGATTATATAACTTGGACGTCTTCGAATACGAAGCAGAGTCTCCGTTTGGTTTATACGGATCAATACCTATGCTCATCGCGCACGGCGTAGATTCCTTAACATCTGGAGTCTATTTCCATAATCCAACTGAAACGTACGTTGATATCATAAGAGAGGAAAGTTCGTTGAACGAACGCACTTCGCATTGGATGGCCGAATCAGGCGCTCTCGATTTGTTCTTATTTACTGGACCAGATGTCCAAAGCGTGAATAAAATGTATGGAGATTTTCTTGGTACGACTGCGTTGCCGCCTATGTTCTCTTTAGGGTACCATCAATGTCGATGGAACTATCGCGACGAACAAGATGTTGAAGAAGTCGATAATGGATTCGATGAACACGAGATTCCATACGATGTCATTTGGCTCGATATCGAGCACACTGATGGTAAGCGATACATGACCTGGGATAGCTCGAAGTTTCCAACGCCCGAACGAATGATTAACAACGTCGCAGAGAAAGGTCGAAAAATGGTTGTAATTATTGATCCGCACGTCAAGAAAGATAACGATTATGCAATCTTCAAAGAAGCTGAATCGAACGGGTATTACGTGAAGAAAAATGATAAGAAGACCGATTTTGATGGATGGTGTTGGCCCGGATCTTCAATGTATTTAGACGTAACGAACGAAGACGTTCGAACGTGGTGGGCGTCTAAATTCGCGTTGGACTCCTATAAAGGGTCAACGCCCGATTTGTACGTATGGAACGATATGAACGAACCATCCGTGTTCAACGGGCCAGAGATTACGATGCAAAAAGATTTAATACATCACGGAGACGTCGAGCATAGAGAGGTGCATAATATATTTGGAATGTATTATCACATGGCAACCGCGGATGGGATTGAAAAGAGACAAAATGAACGTCCATTTGTATTATCGCGCGCATTCTTCGCTGGAACGCAAAGAATTGGACCTATATGGACTGGCGATAATGCTGCAGACTGGTCGCATCTTAAAGTATCGATACCGATGCTCTTAACGCTCGGCTTGACTGGATTGCCGTTCTCTGGAGCCGATATTGGCGGCTTTTTTGGTAACCCGGATGCTGAATTACTCGTGAGATGGTATCAACTCGGCGCGTTTTATCCATTCATGCGCGGTCACGCACATATTGATACAAAACGCAGAGAACCGTGGTTGTTCGGTGACGATAATACAAATTTAATTCGCGCAGCGATTCGAAACCGGTACAGACTTTTGCCGACGATTTATACGCTCTTCGACGAGAATCAAAGGCTTGGTACGCCAATCATAAGGCCAATGTTTTACGAGTTTCCAAAAGACCCAGTCGCACTTCGCAAAGATGATTGCTTCATGCTCGGCGACATATTGCTCGTCTATCCAGTTCTTGAACAAGGCGCAACGCAAATTGAGATATATTTGCCCAAAGGTGTATGGTTCGACGTCTCGACGAACGAAAAGCATGTTGGCCCAAAAACGTTCCTCAAACCGGTGACGATGAGTGATATTCCCCAATTTCAAAGAGGTGGTTCTATTTTAATCACGAAAGAACGTCCGAGGCGTTCATCAAAGGCGCAACGCACTGACCCGATTACGATCACGATCGCACCTAATGAAAAAGGTGAAGCGAAAGGCTATTATTACAACGACGACGGCATCACGTTTGCGCACACAAGTGTAATCGCAAAAGGTCTAAACAGAAAACAGTTATGGTGGTCAAAGAACACTTTAGCTACGAGCGATGATACTACAAAAGGAAAAGGAAAAGGAGAAGTAAATTACGAATCTTCATTCCCGGCTTTCATTGATGAAACCGAAGTCGAACGCTTACGCGTTTTGTTCTCAAAAGAAGACGTTTCAATCGCCGCGAGTTTTCAACAAGCGAATTTGAATCCAATTAATTCTAGGAAGAGTAATCAAACTTCTTTAGTATTCGATGAAAGTAATTCGGTTTTGACCGTTCATGCTCCGTTTGTGTCGATGCACGGGTTCTTCATCGTAGCGCTCGTTTAAAATTGGTATAATAGGGTAGTAGAGAGTTTTAGTAATTTTTGTTAAAAATGGGATTGTGGTAAAAACGAAAGGATTCCTCTTCCTGATGTCTTCTTCTTCTTCTTCTGCTGCTGCTAGGGGTGTCGCAACTTCGAAGTTTTGGAAAAAAAGGGGCATGCCAAAAAAAGGCCAAAACTTCGAAGTTGAAATTCGACACCCCTACTATCTGATTTTTGATTTTGCTCCTTATTTATCACGAATAATAAAAATCTCCAAAACTGCAAAGACAACTTTGTATAGAAGAGAGAACGATCATCATCGTCATCTGCGCATGGGAAAATGAAGACAATATAACGTACTAATACATACATACTACTACTGATATGATGACGATGATGACGATGATGACGACGAAAAGGAGTAATACTAATTTCTGTTCCTCTTCATCAATATCTTCAAAGATGAGAAAAAGACGGCGAAACCGAATAAGAAGCGGTCGGGATATTAATAATTTAATTGAACAAGAACGAGATAATGATAACGATAACGATAATATTAATATTAATAATAATACTCGCGTTCCCTCACTCTCTGACTCTCGCACTCTTCTTCCTAACAAGGTCGAGCTTTGGAAGACAAAAACGAGAAAGCACAAATTATTGAAAGAGAAAACTTTGAAAGAACTGAAAGAAATGTTCAGAGAAGAACGAACGAATGGGAAAATAGTGAACGAACTCGTGAAGAGAATGAAGAAACAGAGAACTTCTTCATCTTCATCGATGACGACGAACGATAGTAATAATAATAATAATAATAATGATGATGATGAAGATGTAATGATGATCAAAGAGGCTTTGGATGTCCTAGACGTACATAACGACGCCTTAGAGAGCGCGAGAGAGTTAGTATCTTCCGCGACGTTGACGACTTGGGCGTTATTGTTAGAACTCGATGGGAACTATAAACTCGCGAGCGAGAAATTCGCTCAAGCGAGTGAACGTGACCCGAAGAATTTTGCAGTACCACATGCGTTTGGGATGATGGAGCAACGGAGAGGGAATTACGATCGGGCGAGGAAATTGTTAACAAAGTCACTAGAGATCAAGGAAAGGTCGACGACATATAACGCTTTAGCGATTTTAGAAAACAGAGTTGGGGATAGAAAACGGGCGAGGAAATTCTATGAGAAATCAATCGAGAGCTCTAAAGAAGGAAAGAAAACATGTTCTTGCTATACAAATTTTGCCCAGTTTGAAATGTCCTCAGGGAATCTCGATGAAGCCGAGAAGTTATTCGAAGCAGGGTGGGCCATTCTCGAGGATAATAATAATAAAAATAATAAAAATAATCCGATGAATGATTCTCGCTCGGAATCGGTCAGTTTATTGACGAATTGGGCAGATTTGATAAGTAAACGCATATTATTAGCTTCAACAACAACAAGTAGCAGCAGCATTAATAGTAGTAATAATAGAGAAAATAGCAGCTCTGGTAGTACGACGAGTAAAAGCGCTAGAGAAGTATTCGATGAACGCGTTTGCGAAAAGTTTAGGTTGGCGGCAACATTAAATCCAAACCGTCCTGAAACGTATACTCTCTGGAGTTTGAGCGAGAGAGCTTTTGCGAGCAGATATCTAGCAACAAACGTTTCTGAAATGCAGCGAGAATACGACATCATCAAAGAAGGTATCAAGCACTGTCCTCGAGAGTCGAAACTCTATTTAGCCGAGGCCATGTACTTACGCAGGGCGAATAGAACAGAAGAGGCATTAGAGAAGCTCGAAATTTTGAGCGAGAAATCGTTTCAAGGACAATCCGAGGCGGGAAAGTTTGACCCACATGTTTGGCACGCACTTGGTATGTGCAAAAGTGATCTGTTTGATTTTGAAGGCGCTATCGAAGCTTTCGAACGCGGTTCGCGAGCTCGAAAAGATGGGTTCCTAAATTTGCCCTGCATCACCGCAGAAGCTCACGCGGAGTTCATCAACGGCAACGTAGGTCGCGCAAGACAGTTATTTATTTTAGGTCGCGATCAGTGCATTGATTACAACAAACAGCAGCATTATCAGCGTGGGCAAAGAAACATTCCTCCGAGTGCACGAGCGAGTCGCCGTGAACGCTCGACGCATAACAGGTTATGGGCACTTTTAGAAAAGAGAGCTGGTACGGAGGACGCTACTCGAGCGTTATTCGCGGCAGCTGTAAAAGAAGATAGATCGGATGCAACGGCTTGGATGCAATGGGGACAGTGGGAAAAACGCGTTCAAGGTCCAGAAATTGCGCGAGATATGTTCAAAAATGGATTAGAAAGTGGTACGACGCGTTTGTCTGGGTTTTTGTACCAATGTTGGGCTTTATTGGAACAAGAATGCGGGAACGATGACGTTGCGAGAGAATTGTTTTGTAAAGGGTGTAAAACGTGTGGCAACTTTGCAGAGCTCTGGCACGGCTACGCCGCGTTTGAGGCAAACTGTGGTAATATCTCGCGTGCTCTTGAGATTGTTCAAGAGGCGGAATCAAAATTAGGAAGTCGCGTGCACGAGCCTCTTATTTATTTAGCGAGTGATTTGCTTAGATTAAATGGCAACGTAGCCGAAGCCGAGAGAAAACTAAATCAATTGGATTCGTACACAAATAGAGCAGTGAATCCGGGCAAGGAAGTTACGTTCTAGTTTTGAAACAGTCTGTGTTTGTATTAAATAATAATAATTATACTGATAGTAATTCCTTTTTTTCACACTCTTCGAATGTTTGTTGGAATATCAGCGTCCCACTCAGCAATTGGAGTCCTCGTGTTGGCGAATGCGCCAACGGTGCCTTCAATATCTTCAATTACTCCAAATTTTTTGATGATATCTCGAATTTCGTAACTCAAAACCGTTTTGTTTTCGCTCGCTATGATGCGTCTCGCAAGTTCTTCAATTGCAGGTCGTTGCCTTCTCACGAACTCCATCGCTTCGTCTCGGCTTTTGTGCATAATTTCACGAATTTCAAACTCAGCCTTTCCATACATTTCTTTATCGACACTAGAGAGAAGATAACCTTGCCTTTTATCTTTCAAGAAAGTTGATAACTCGAGTACGTCATAATTTACAGAGAGAGAAAAGTACGAATCTTTCACATCCGACATACCCGCTTCGTGGACCATACTAATAGCGAGTTCGCGAGCTCGAATATCATATGGTGCTGAAGCTTTAGAATTTTTATCAAAGCCATAGTATAATTCTTCGAAGCAACCCGGAGCATGCGAAACACGCATCAACCTACGATGGAACGATTTTGTAAAAATCTTCGTTCGATCATTGTCTGGATCTTGGAGCAAACAAACTTGACCCGTGAGGTTTGATTCGCGTGGCAAAACGGTAACAAAAGAAACTCTCGCAATATCAGGTGCATAATATTCGTACGCAATCGCTGCTGCAGCGTGAACTAAAGCAAGGCGTTTTTCATTTTCTTCGCCTATGTTGAAAGGTAAAACTTTGCCCATGATTTCAATATCCAAGGCGATTCTAAAATCCGCATTTGTAAGTGCGTCACGGTCAGCCTTTGCCGCTTGCAAACATGCCATATTCACAACTTGCGCGAGCTGAGCACCTGAAAAACCTTCCATTTCCTCGGCTAACATTTCCCAATCAATCTCTTCGGCTAATTTCTTCTTTTTTGCATGCACTTGTAAAATTGCGATCCTTCCATTAAATTCTGGTAAAGAAACGACAACTTTACGATCAAATCGACCAGCTCTGACGAGCGCTTGATCTAAAACGTCCGCTCTATTCGTGGCAGCGATGACTACGACTTGCAAATCCGTGGCAAAACCATCTAACTCGACTAGCATTTGGTTCAAGGTTTGGTCGCGCTCATCGTTCCCTGAACCACCACCACCGCGAGGTCTTCCCACGGCATCGAGTTCGTCAATAAAAATGATCGAAGGTGCTTGCCTCTTTGCTTGTGCAAATAAGTCCCTCACGCGCGCCGCTCCTACGCCGACAAACATTTCTACAAATTCCGATGCAGTAATTGAGAAAAATGTTGCACCGGCTTCTCCGGCAACGGCGCGAGCGAGCAAAGTCTTCCCAC
>Ga0302126_10002434_pt1 | contig 10645 bp, 6 predicted proteins | sample CB4_20m_MG_FD_203108 | JGI IMG/M metagenome (GOLD analysis project Ga0302126, IMG submission 203108) | Marine microbial communities from Western Arctic Ocean, Canada - CB4_20m | ecosystem: Environmental > Aquatic > Marine > Oceanic | place: Canada: Western Arctic Ocean | collected 2017-09-24 | reverse complement strand
GAAACCGACGAAAGGTAAGTATGAAGTCGGGATAATTGACTTCAAGAGTTGACAGAATTGATGTCAGAAACGTACACGCTCCAGAGTATTAAAGGAGTGTAACCCAAAACAGGTGGTGATATTGTGCTCACCTTCCAATAGGAGATCCGCTTGAACATTAAGTTGTAAAATACCTAACTACTATTCCTCACTTGTTCAGAACTCGTTCAAGAGGGCACCCTGAATGTTAACGACTTCACGAACAACAACTGCGCAGACGACGCAGGCAAAATTCCAGAAGAAGAAGGGGCGAAGAAACGAGAGACAAACGGGAGCGACGGCGCGCGCAAAAAATACTCCCAAAACTGGCAATAAAAACGTAATCGTCTCGGTCCCATCTACGTCAGAGAAGCTTCCGAACAATAAAACTGGATTTGGTCTCGAGGTTTTCCAAACTTCAATCTCAGCCGCTTCGGCAATAAGTGCAGTAGCCTTACTCGCTACATCGCTCGCGATTGCTTACAAAACAAAGCAGTCCATACTTAAGCGTGGTAGTGATCGTAGTAAGGAAAGGTTCAGAGAGCAGGAAGAAGAGAAGGCGATGGATAAGATCATGAATGCAGGCGATGGAGAGAGCTATAGGGAATTAGTGAAAGTCGGAGACTTGAGCGAAGCGAGCGAGGCGATGAGGTTTAGGGCAGTGAACGATCGAGTGATGGGCGGCGTATCGGATGGAGCGATGTTACCGCCCACCGCGAAAGTTACGCAGGAGTTCTCTCGTTTTGGGGGCATAGTTAGAGTAGAGAATAACGGAGGGTTCTCGAGCGTTAGGAGAGAGTTAGACGGCGGCGTCGTCGACGCGAGCGCGATGAGAGGCGTTTACGTGAAATGTCGAGCGAGTAAAGATGAAGATGCGTTGAAGACGTTTTTGTTACTCGCGAAAGATTACGAGTGTTCGAGGAATTTCGCAAACTTCAAGAGCGCTTTTTCCGTGAAAGCTCTGACTGGCGACGAATGGGAGACAAAGCTGTTTCCGTTTAATAGGTTTGGAAACGCAGAGAGAATGGGGAGACCGATCGAGAGAGGGCCTTTGAACGTGATGGAAGTGAACGAAATCGGGTTCATGATATTAAAAGGGGACGAAAAGCAAGTTGGTCGATTCGGATTAGACATTAAGGAGTTTGGATTTTACAAGTAATAAATTTAATATATCGCCGTTAGCGGTATTAGCGTACGCGCGCTTCTTTTACATAAAAAATACAAAAACTCACACAAATATATACATATAATTCGAATAAGCGAATATGATCAAGCGAGTGCGATTCTATTAGAATCGTCTCCGCTGCCATTTGAGACCGACTTTTTCTCTGCGTCGACCCAATCCCCGAACGACGTAAAGCCTTCTTCGGCGTCGTCTAAAGAACAACCCATAACGGTACGTAACTTTCTTCGCTTACCGAACGCGAATTTAAACAATACTTTCGGCATACCGAATAATCCTCCAAACGCAAACGTAAATCCGCGAAAGGCTTTACCGGCGATTTGGGCGATGACCAACTTAATTATTACTTGCACGAATGAAAAAGAATGTTTCAAATGTTCGGTGATTGGAACAGACCTAAGTCCTTTAGCAAGTTCAGTTCGTAGCGTTTTATCTCTTGTGAGCATGATTGCGGCATCGGCAGCCATGGAAAACATTGGGAGTTTCACTCCACCTTTTGCGCCGACTTGCGCGAGCTCAATCATAGCAGTTAATCTTTCCCATTCAAAGCGTCCATCGACGATGATAACTTTCAACAGTCGCAAACGTAACCCTGGATCTGGATCGGTTAGTAACCGTCTCGCGACGTACGGAAATGCTGCATCTAAAAAGTTAAACTCTGGATCTAAAGTTAAACAAATAGATTCTTGCGTGAGGAGCGAACGAATGACTAACGAAAATCGTTCCGGCACGCGAATAGGGTACTTGAACAACAACTTATTAAACTCTTTCGTTAATCCACGAAAAGAGAATCCGTTCGTGCCAGCAAGTTGTTCTAAAGCGTCTTCGCCCCAGACTTCTTGTAATCCCATCGCAACTGCAGCAATGTCTGCTTTATTTTTATCCAGAAATCCAAGCGTTTGTAATGTCTCAGAAAGTTGCATATAATCTCTGTTCATCGTATGTACGATTGCGTCGATTAAGGATTCTTGGTTTGCTCTAGAAATTTGAGCAACGTTACCGAAATCTACGTATGCAATATCACCATCTCTTAATGCCAACACATTTCCTGGATGTGGATCACCATGGAACAACCCGAAATCTAACAGTTGTCTCAAGCCGCTTTCGACGCCGTTTTGTAAAAAAATCCTCTTCGCTTCGTCCGAATTAAACGCGTTTGGTGCCGTACACCTAACGCCTTCTTGCCAATCCATTACTAAAACTTTCGGTCCTGATAATTCGGGCACGATTGCTGGTATGTGTACGCTCGGATCGTCGCTGAAATTGTTCCTAAAATCGCGGAGGTTTCTTCCCTCTTGAATGAAATCGAGTTCTTCCAAAAGTTTTTCGGCGAATTCGTCGACTAACAAAGTCGCCGGACAACCAACGTTTTGGAGACAAAAATCATCAAATAATTGTTTAGCAGCAGCTCTTAAGACGAACAGATCGAGAATTATCGAATCTCTCGTATTCGGCCTCAAAACCTTAACCGCAACGTCTCTCTTATCTTTTTTTAAAGTCCCTCTATAGACTTGTCCAATCGACGCCGCGGCAACTGGTTCCTTGGTAAACGTCTCAAAAACATCATCTATTTTCTCTCCCCATTGCTGTTCCATGATCGCCCTCGCCTGCTCAGTTGGAAACGCGGGAACTTTATCTTGTAAAGTCGTCAACTCATCCATGACGTCTTCGGGGACCAAGTCCGGTCTATTCGCCAAGTTCTGCCCTAATTTCACGAACAACGGCCCTAACGAAGTCAACGTAAGCTTCACTTCTTTCGCCCATACCCTATCGCTCTTACCAGTCCTCTCCATTTGCTCTCTATCAATCCTCTCCAACTTTTCTTTCTTCTGCGATAGTTGAGAGAACTTCCTCGAAAGCAAAAATACTCTCCTCACGAGCCTGATAGGTTTCTTCCTCGCCTCTTCGCTGATCAATCGTGGATCGTATCGCGTAACGACGTTACAGAAATTCGAATCGAACTCCATGCTTTCCTTCGTCTTCTTCTTCGCTTTTGCAATCGAAGTGTCTTTATCGGTTTTAGTAATGATTTCTTCTTCCCCTCGTCGCGTCTTCGGTCTCAGTTTCTTCAAAGTCGTCCTCGTGAACAAAACAGAGTCATCAAAATCATCGACATCAACAACAGAAACGACTTTTACTTCTTCGTCGTTATTTCTCACAGATTTCGTCACAAACACGTTTACTTCATTTCGTTCACTAGTACTGCCATAATCACGCGCTCTCGACGTTCCTCTATCGTGATTACGACGATCTTTACATTTCCTCGCGTCAGTTTTCAACGTCGTTTTTCCAATCACCACGTTCCGTATCATCTTCACTCTGAGTGCGAGAGAGAAAAAGAGAAAGAAGAATAACTGCGCCGACACACGCGAGCGCACTTTCTCTCACTTTCTCTCTTAATCTCAATCACTTTCTCTCTTGATCTCTTTTTTACGCACAGTAGTATTATATCGTTAAAATGAAACACAACGATATGCAAAAAAAAAAGATTGGGATGAGATGGCCTGTACTCTGTTTAGGGTTTAATTGCATAATTTAGGGTTTAGGGTTTCCCTTAAAAATCTCTCCTTGTTAAATTCTTTCTCTTCCTTCTCTCTATTATTTTCCATTCAATTAACGACGACGACGAAGAAGTCTCGCCACTTTTCGTACGAACGAACGACGCGATGCTACACTCTCGCGCCACTCGCGCGGTTCATCTCGAGCTCGTCTCTCTAAAAACGAAAGCATCGTTTAGAAATCGACAGAGTGCGAAAATGCTCGAAAAACTGCGCAAGAAACGTCCCTCGATCACGAACCACGCGACGTACGGCGAAGAACCTTCGATAGACCGAGCGAACTCGGACGAACGCAGGCGAAGATCTGGTACGAGTTCGTCGTTTCCAGTCTCTGTTTTACTTACGATTGATATGGGTAGAGTTCGTTTGCCATCGTTCGTTTGCCGTGTTGCGTACATTTTTCTTCGCTTTTTATTTTTAACCTCGTCATCGAAATCTTTGCGTTGGACCTTTTCTGTCCAACTTTCGTCTTCGTCTTCGTCTTCTCCGCGAACGCTAGAAAACGCAGAGCTGACAATAAAACGCGCAATTTTTTTATGAACGATGAAACAATAAAGGTTCCGGACAACGCTCGAGTCAGGGGAATAGTGGTAGTCATGGAGGGCGAGGACAGCGCGAGCAAGGCGCGAGATCGCAGGACGGACGCCGTTCTGGATCAAACGCGTCCTCGGGCGCGGCGAGGGGCAGGGGCGCAGGCAGAGGGAGAGGCGGGAGGACGAGGAAAGTATCGGACGGGAAAGCGCATTTAGGGAGTACGCTGGAGTATACGGAGGATAAGAATTTCCCGTCCGTGTATGATGATGCGCCGAAAAAGAGCGCGAGCGATGAGTTTAAGGATTTTAGTAACGATTATAGCGTACGCGCGAATGATCAATATAACGATGATTTGATCGACGATCCGCCGATTAAGATTTTACCGCTGGGAGGCTTAGGCGAGATTGGCATGAATTGTATGTTAGTCGGCGTGAACGATCGATATATATTATTAGACGCCGGTTTAATGTTCCCAGACCACGAAGAGCTCGGGATTCAGAAAGTTCTACCGGATGTGAGTTTTTTGAGCCGATGGAGAGATAAGATCGAAGCCGTCGTGATCACGCACGGGCACGAAGATCATATCGGGGCGTTGCCGTGGGCGATTCCTGCTTTAGATCCAAATACACCAGTGTATGCTGGTAATTTTACTATGCAATTAATCTCTAGACGCATGGTGGAATACAATTTATGGAACCCCGATAGGTTTAAAGTCATGGAAATGGGACAACGCTTCAAAGCCGGTCCGTTTGAAATCGAAGCCGTGAGAGTGACGCACTCGATTCCGGATTGCTGCGGTTTGATCTTTAGAAGCGAGCATGGGACAATAGTACACACTGGTGATTGGAAAATCGACGAAAATCCAGTAGATAATCAAGCGTTTGACCGCACTGCCTGGGAAACCGTTGGAAAAGAAGGCGTGACTTTAATGATGTCTGACTCAACAAACGTCCTTTCTTCGGGAAGAACGACTTCGGAATCTGAAGTTCGAGAGGCGATTATGCGCAAAGTTATCGGGCATAAAGGACGAATTATTTCTACACAATTCGCTTCTAACATACATCGTTTGTACGGCATACGCGACGCCGCTGAAGCTACTGGTCGTTCGATTGCATTTGTTGGTCAATCCTTGTATTCGTACTTGGAAGCGGCTAAAAAAGCCGGCATGGCGCCGTTCGATCCTTCGAAACTCGTTCCAGCTGAAGATATCGATTCTTACGATCCATCAAAATTGTTAATTGTGACTACTGGGTCACAGGGTGAACCGAATGCGCAATTGTCTCGCGCCGCGTGTGGAGCGTCTCCTTTGTTAACCTTGCGAAAGGAAGATTTGCTTTTATATTCTGCAAAAATGATCCCTGGGAACGAGAAAAAAGTTATGCGAATGATGAATCAAATTGCGAAAATCGGTCCGCAAATCACGATGAAACGCGAGGACGGGTTACATTCTTCCGGGCACGCGCATCGAGATGAGCTCGATGAAGTTTTAAAGTTAATCAAGCCAGAACATTTTTTGCCCGTTCATGGAGAATACGCGTTTTTAAAAGAACACGAACGCTTAGCGAGAGAATGCGGAGTTCTACATACTTCGGTCATAGGAAACGGGACATTATTAGGCGTAACACCTTTGAAGAATAAGAAAGCGCATGGAACGCTAGGAAATTTTCATCGAATCGGATCAGCGAAATTACAAACTATGTTCAACGACGGCGGTAAAGGTTCCGGAACCGCCGAAGATTTAGCCATCGAAGAGCGCATGCGTATTGCAACCGAAGGTGTCATCGTCGTCGATTTCGAAGTCATGGAAACCGCTGGATATGCCATGAACGCTAGAGCTAGAGTAACTTCGAGAGGTATGTGGACAGATAACGGACGACTTCTTCGAAGCTTGAAAGATGCCGCCGTGAATAGCTGCGCCGGCATGAATTACGACACGAAATTATCCGCAATCGAGCGTACGGTCGCGAGAGCAATTCGCTTCGCCGCTCGATCCTATTGCAACAAAAAACCAGACGTCATCGTCGTCGCTCATAGAAAACCAATGAAATCCGGCGGCGGCGGTGGCTTAACAAACGACGACGACGATAATAATAGTAATACAAACAACGGAGACGCGAGCGGAGAAGACTTGAACGAAGACGATGACGATCAAAAACGTTACCGAAAACGCGTCCTTAAACCCGAAGGTGTTCGGCCTCTCAGAGGTGACTACAAAGGTCCCGGCGCCGGTGGTCCAGCGCGTCAATCCTATCGCGATTCCGCTTTCGATTAAAAATTTAAGTTTTATGTAGAAAACAATATCACGCACGACTTTTTTTTTAACATTTTTCCCTACTCTGATCCTCATTAAAATGACGTACTCATCGTCATCGTCGTCTCTCGATTCCGCTTTCGATCATAAATTTCAGTTTTACATAGAAAACAACGTCATGGAAAACTTGCGTTGTGTTTTTTTTAACATTTTCCCCTCTACTCTGTTGGTCATTAAAATGACCTACTGCTCAACGTCAACGTCAACGTTTACTATAAATCAAACACGAATGCGAATCATCGAAAGACGGTTGAGGCGACTTAAAACCATTCGATCGAAATCGAGAAAAAGTACTCAATGCGCGATAGTTCCCAAGAGCTTCGATAGTCGCAATAAAAAGAACGAAGAAGAAGATGAGGAGGAAAACGAAAGGTTTTTATCGTGCGAGACACCTAAATCTGAATCATTCGCCTTCGTCGGTACTGAGAGACTTTATGGACGAAATGGAGCAGAGAAACTTAAGAAGGCGAAGGTTTTGATTGTCGGTATCGGCGGCGTCGGTTCCTGGGTCGCCGAAGCGTTAGCGAGGACGAATGTTGGGAAGATTATTTTGATAGATTTGGATTTTGTTTGTGAGACGAATATGAATAGGCAAGTAATGGCGACGAGGGGGAATATCGGGCGAAGTAAGGTGAGAGCGATGCAGGAGAGGTTGTTGGAGATCAATAAGGACTTGTGTTGTGAGTGCGTGGAGGATTTTGTGAGCGAGAGAAACGTTGGGGATGTTCTTGGGCCGCTTTTGATCGCCTCGCGGGATGATTGTACCGTCGTTGATTGTACGGATAACGAAGCAGATAAAGCGGCGATTATTGCGTTTTGTACGAAATTAAACGTTCCAGTGATGACGACTGGTGGTTGCGCTGGGATGACGAACTTTCCGAACGTCGTTATTGAGGATTTACAGAAAGCAACGTTCAATAGGTTACTCGCAAGTACGCGGAAGAAATTGAGAGAGAAGTATTTTTTTCCAAGAGGGGTGAAGAAGTTTCCGAATGGGGCGAAGATGAAAAGCGAAAAAGGGGAAGAATCTTTTCGAGAGAGGAAGTTCAAGGTCACCGCCGTCTATGCAAAAGAGTCCAACGAGAACTTTATCGTACGGAACAATTTGGATGCGAGCAAGGAAAATATCAAAGGCGGAGGAAAAATTAACTGCGCCGATGGAAGTTCCGGCTCTGCTGCATTTGTCACTGGTGCAATAGGTTTAGCAGCTGCCAGTCAAGTAGTCGTTGATATTTTGAGTAGAACGGACGCGCAAAGAGAAAAGATCGGTAAGCCGTTCGAATCGGGATGGCAAAGTCAAATTCCTGCGTGGAAAAATGTCACCGCCACTGCGGAGACAAATGAAGGAACGAATGTTCCTTCTTCTAGTAATAATGAACATGATAGCATAGAAGGCGCTAAAAATAATAGTAATAATAATACGAAAGAATCGTCATCAATAGTGCAGATGAATGAAGACGAGGAAGCTTTATCAGACTTTATAGGTGTCGAAATTCTTAAGCAAGCATCGAAAGATGAGCTAAAATTAAGCGAAGTATTCGATGCGCATTGTCATTGGCATTTAAACAGCAATAGAGACGCAATTGAAAATTTAGGTAAGGAAGTGTATAAATTTGCGTTGACGTGCACGCAACCAACAGATTGGCAAAAAGCGATTGATATTTCAAAGGCGTTTGATTACAACGTACCAGTAGCTTTAGGATCGCATCCGTGGTGGATACACGAGAATAAAGCTCATTTTGAAACTTGGATTGAAGAGCTCGAACGCGTTGTGAGCGAAACGCCAAATTGTATAATCGGAGAGATCGGTTTAGATAAAATAGCAATTCCGCTAGACGGAACAACAGAGGCCGATTATGCATTTCAAGTAGTAGCGTTTCAGAGGCAGCTCGAACTCGCGAGGAAAATGAACAAACCAATCGCCGTTCACTGCGTCAAAGCAACGCAAGATATTCAGAACGCTTTGTTTGATTCTCAAACTTCTTCTACTACTATTCCAGTGCTCATGCACTCTTATAGCGGATCGACTGAATGGATGCGGCAACTCGTTACTATGAAGCAAAATAAAGGGAAAGACGTTTATTTCGGATTCTCTAGCGTCGTGAATTTACGCGGTTGGAAGAAGACCGTGGAAAACATCAAGAAATGTCCCGACGACCGAATCGTCATAGAATCAGACTTGGTAAGTTGCGAAAACGTTGAAAACGAGTTGCGGAAAATCATTGCAATGGTTGCAAAATGTAAAAATTGGTCAGTTATTGAAACAGCTCGTATAACGAGAGTTAACGCGGATAGATTATACGGATTTCGAATTGATTAAAGTAAACAAATTTCTTATTCAAAAGTATATATTTTGAACGTCAGTTTCACTGAAAGGTAGCGCGCATCCTGGGCATTTGCGCTGTCTCGTCGCGATTCGAGTATCTATGCACTCGCGACAAAACATGTGGAAACACTTTGTAATCACGCACGCTTTATCTCTTTGCTTGCACACGTGACATCCTAACATTGTTTTGTACGCGTTTATTTCGTCTTGCATTAATCCAGCGCCGCCTTCCCGCGATAATCGATCGCATTTCTTCTTTAGCCCAGCTTGATCAATCTTCAAAGCGTCTCTCTCTTCTGTCAATTTCTTCAACTCTTTTTGTATCTTTACTTCGTCCAAGCTAAGTTGATTGCATCGTTTCTCGACAATGCTCAACTGCGAATTTAGCCTCGTAATATCTGCTTCGAGTTGTTCAATTTTGATTCTATCGCTCGAACAAGCACCGGTGACGCCTCTCGCCTCTGCTTTGGCGGATTCCAACTCCTTGGTCAATTTTTCGACATCTTCTGTCAAAAGTTGTAATCTCTCCAACGCCGAAAGCGCCTCAGCCTTGTCTTTTTCGTTGCTCATGCGAACTTGTTCGTAATCGTCGTAATACTTCTTTGCCTCACGCCTCGCTGCAGCAGTTTCTTTCTGCAAGTTTACAACCTCGTCTTCCGTCGTCGATAGCTTTTTCAAAATCTCATCGCATTGCCCAGTGGCATCGTCAGCCATCGTCGCCAAACTTTCGATTTCATCTACAAACGCTTCAATTTCTGCAGTTTTATCGAGAACATCTTGTTCAGCCTTGCTTCTATTTTCAATTTCTTGCAATAGCTCGGCAGTTTTCGCTGCTAAATCTATCTCCAAAGTTTTCGATTTCGAAGCCGCTTTCTTTTCAAGGGTCGAAACTTGTGCTTCGAGAGATTTTATTTTCGTTTCAAAATCTCTGTTTTGTTTAACAACCTCGTCGCGTTCCGTTCTAGCCTTGACCAAACGTTCGTTTTCGCTTTTAAACGTCTTCAATTGCGCGTTAGCGACATCTAATAACTTCATAGCGGACTCTTCCGTATTTGGTTTTTGACTAGTTGGTCCGCTACTGGCCATTTTTTCCGAATTTTTTCTCTCTGCTTCGTCTCGTTCGCGATTTGCGCGTTCCAGAAAAGATTTTAATTCTTTGGAGTAATTTTCAGCCAGAACAAGTTTCTCTTCGCGCGCGCGCGCATTTCGAGCCTCGATTTCGAGTTTTACGTTTCTCGTCTTGACCACGTCGTTTTCTTTTTTAGTTTGTTCGAGTGTTTGATCGAAGATTTTCGATTCTGTTTTCAAAATCTCAAACTTTTGCGATAAAGCGGTATATAAAGGAGATTGAATGATGAGGGTTTCGGCACCGCTCGCGTGTTGGACCCGCAACGATTTTAAATCATTCTCGAGCTTTTCGTTTTTCTCGCGCATTTCGGCGAGAAGTTTTTCGGACATTTTGAATCGTCCATCGGCTTCTACTAGATCTGCTTTGAGCTGCGAGATTTGCTTATCGGTCTCAGCCGAACCACTAGCTTTACCTATCGGAGACATTTGAGGTAATCCAGGCGTCGCCGGTCGACTTCCTCCTCCTTGGCCGTTCAAATCGCTCGCCATTAATTGCGCTTTTGCCCCGGCCATTTTCGCATCTTGTGCCGTTGGTAACTTAATCCCGAGATCTTCGTCTACACCACCGTCTTGATCGACTTTGCTTT
>Ga0302126_10002427_pt1 | contig 10665 bp, 3 predicted proteins | sample CB4_20m_MG_FD_203108 | JGI IMG/M metagenome (GOLD analysis project Ga0302126, IMG submission 203108) | Marine microbial communities from Western Arctic Ocean, Canada - CB4_20m | ecosystem: Environmental > Aquatic > Marine > Oceanic | place: Canada: Western Arctic Ocean | collected 2017-09-24 | reverse complement strand
TAGCACTATGAGTAATCCTTATGATAATCTATCTGTAGCAACCGGAGCTGCTCAAATGCAAGCAGAAGAAGCAGATATTTCTTTAGCTAATAGCTTAGATACTATGTTAGCTACCGGAGCAGGAGCAGGTGGAGCAACAGCTTTAGCTCAAATGGCTTTAAAATCTAAAAAAGGTATTGCCGCTTCCATAGAAAGTCAAGAAGCTACAAATCAAAAAATGAAAGCTCAAGGAGACGAAGGATTACAAAAACGTAAGACAACAGAAGCAGAGCGTATGCAGAATATTGAGATGCAAGATGACATGAGGTTACAAAACGCAGAAGCTCAAGGGAAAGCTTATGAATTTGAAAACCAAGAACAACGAACTGAAAATCAATTAGCAAGATTATCCGGGCAACAACAACAAGCTGAAGCAGCTAGGTCGTCAGCAAAAGCTGGTCAACAAGCGGCTTGGGGTGGATTAGCTAGCGCAGGTGGTTCAATACTAGGCGCTGGTATATCTGGGGGAGCTTTTGGTTAATAAAAATATAAAACACACATAAATGGCTAATACTGTAAATTGGAATATTCCAAACATAAAAGCAGGTAAAGTATCTGCTGCTAATAACGCATATACAAATCCTAGATTCCCTATAGCTGATCAATTCAGTGTATGGGGTAAAGTTGCTGAAAACGTAGGTAAATCTGTTGCTATGGGAATGGTGCAGCAGCAACAAAATGTAGTAAGAGAAAAAACAGAACAAGCAGCACTACTTAAAAGAACAAATAACGAAAGAGCTGTTCAGTATGACGAAGTAGCTCAAGTAAGTAGTATTGGAGGTAGTAACTTTGAAATAAGTAAAGATCAAATGTTATACGGTCTTAAAGATAAGTATGTGGAAATAAAAATGGCTATGAATGACCCTAATAGCGGTTTAGATCCTGTTGTAGCAGCTAGAGCTTTAGCAGAAATAAATGCTAGTGTATCTAAATACAAGACGCAGGCACCTTTAGTATTAGCAGCTGCTACTATTTTAAAAAAGGCTATGGATAAAGGATTTGGAGAAGCGGGAGCTATAGCTTCTAAAACCCCTACGCCACAGCAAGAAATATTGCTAAGTTTAATTACTGATGGTAATCTAGGTATAAAAGATTATCAAGGTGAGTTTTATTTATATAAACAGGAGGAAGAGTTTAATCCTCAAGGACTATCTGTATTTAATATAGATAGCTACATGAAGCAAACAAGTAACGGTCAAGATCCTGAAGCTTATTTTGAGCAAATTATAGATACAACAGAAATGGATAAAGGAGCAGTTAGTGCTTTGGTACCAGATGGAGCGGGTTTACCTGTTGCATATTTCACACCTCAAGAAGAAATCTCTGATAATGGTAAAAAAGTTGTTAACTTTTATAATTATAAAACTGATCCCAAAACAGGATTTGAAGTTGGTAAAGAAGCATTAATAAAAAACATGGCTCTTACTGGTTTTAACTTTATGGAAAACTCTGACTACGAAAAAGATGCAAGGAATCTTTATAACGATACAGCAGGTTTTACAGGCAAGCAGAGTGGACAAGACGATGTATGGGCTCCCAATCAAAAAGACGAAAATGGAAATGAAATTAGAAAAGCATATAAAGTAAAAGGTTTTATAAAAGACGGTAAATTTGTGTTTGATCCTAAAGGTGACAAGTCACAATTTATGATGGATTATGCTACGGGTAAAAAGAAAATGATGACACAAAAAGAGTTTTTAAAAAGATGGTTATCTGAAAGAGCTTTGCTTAATAACGGTCCTAAAAACTTGAAAACAATGACTAGTATTTCTAATGTACCGAAAGTAAACAAAGGTTTTAGTTACCTTATTGACAAAATGATCAATCAAAAAGCTCCTGTCATACCAAATGGAAATTATATGGGAGGTAAAGCTACCTACAGACTAATAGGCAATCAGTATGTGCCTCATATTATGAAAGGCAGTGTACAAACTCCGTATCCAGAGGGTGCAATAGATTATTATAAGAAAGATGGCAAAACAGTGAATATTGATCAATTAAGAGGAATAGATAACAGAACAAAAGACAATTAATAAAATATAATTTAATATGTACAAAAATTCACAAGGTCAGACAGCAAGCGTAGAGCAAATGCAAATTTGGGCAGATGCAAGTAGCATGCCTATTGGAGAGTACGCTGCATTAGCTGGTTACACGTTATCTAACGAAACAGAAATAGAGGAAGTAGATGCGGGAAAGATAAACGGTGTCGAAACACCGGAGAAAAAAACAACGCCAGAAGATACGGGATTGTCTTTGGAAAATACTTCTTCGGAGCTACAACAAACTAATGAGGAGATCTTTGGCTCTTCAGAGTTACGAAGAACTAATGAGGAGGTATTTGGAAAGACACCAAGTAAAGGTGCAGTTAATTTAGAAATAGCGGAAAAAGCTTTAAGAGAAATTTCCCTTAGCGAAGAAGATAGAAATAGACTTTTTAAAGAGGCTGGTGAAACATACACAACTTCAGAACCAGGCTTTAGCACGGATCCAAGAATGCCTGCTCAGCCAACATTTATAACAAAAACCAATTACGATCCTTTTGTAGAAGACGCAAAAAGACTAGTTGCAGAGTCCTCCGATAATAATTACGATTTATACAACGTTCCTAAATCTGAATGGGAAACAAAAGCTAAAGAACTTTATGTTGAACAAGAAGAAAAAAAGCTTTTTGAAAAAAATGTAGAAAATGTATTAGATACATACGAAGATAATGTTTTTGGGGCTTGGTATAGTCCTGCTAGGATAGCTAAAGTTTTTAACTCTTTTAATCCAGGAGGCGTACGTAATTCTTTAACCGAAACCGAAACCGAGTATTTAGCAGGCAGAGCTGTACTAACGAGCAAATTTGAACAAGAATCTGAAGCTGCTGCGGGAGAATACAAAAGCAGCATAGAAGTAATAAAGACTCATGCTCCTATAGTACAAACCACTGCAGCTTACCTTAATAGACTTCAAAATCAATTTAATAATAGTCCAGAAACAATAACTCAAGCGGATGTAACTAATTATAATTCGCTATTAAATACCTATAAAACAGCTGAAAAAATACTTAGTACTCAGTATGGCAAATTAGGTGATTTAGAAAGTACAGCTACCACAACTGCAGGTTTAGCGGATATGACGCGTAGGACTTATAATACCTTGGATGTAGTTGAAAACAGATTAGCTTCCGCTACAGTTAGCGCTGCAGCAGGATTGGGTAATGTATTATTTGAACTAAGCCCTCAGCAAGTTATAAAAAGAATTTCAGGATACAACACTACAGAAGATGGTGATTTACCTGTATATTTAAAATCTATGGGTATACTATCTTTGCCTACAGGCACTAAAGCATTTAAGGATGGGATAGATTCTTTGTGGGCTCAAGTGGATGAGGTTAATAAATATACTCAAAAAAGACAACAGCTAGGTGAAATAAACGACTTAGGTGATTTTGGGGAGTTTATGCTTGATTTATTTTCAGAACAAGCTATAAACACCGCTATAACTGTAGGTACAGGAGGCGCTGGTTTAGTAGCTATTTCAGCGTCTGCTGCAGGTAGTAAGTTTCATGAAATGGAGCTTGAAATGGAAAACATACCGGGTTTAAATTATACTGCTGCTCAATTTTACGGAACAGGCTTTGTTTATGGTGCATCTGAATACATTACAGAAAGTGTATCGTTAGGCCAAGCAAAAGGTTTACTAAAAAGATTTGGATTAGGTACAAATAACTTTAAAAAAGCATACAAAATTGATGGAGGATATACTCTTGAAACCTTAAGTAAATCAAAGGCTTATCTTAAAGCAGCGAAAGATTGGGGTATACGAACAAATAAAGAAGGTGGAGCTGAAGGCCTTGTTCAAATATTTAACAATGTAGCTGACAAATATTTTCTAGGCAAAGACGTTGCCATAACAGACGGTCTAGGTGAGGCTGTTGTAACGGGTCAATTAATGAGTGGATTAGGATTTAATGCTCCTATTCTATTAGCAGATTTAGCTGTAGCTTTTAAAACAGATTCTAAAATAGGAGAATATAACGATCGTACTAAAAAAATAATTGATATACGTAAAAACTTAAATACAGTTCTTAAGAATAGCGATATGGAAAATGATACTGCAGCACAACAAACTGCAGCTACACTCCAAAATGAAATTGATGGGTTGCTTACTGAAAACTTGCTAGGAATGAAGCAGGATATAGAAGTACTTGAAAATTTAGAACGTAACGACAAGCAGCAATTAATAGATCTTGACTCTCAAATTTATAAGCGTAAAAGACGTATCGATGAAATAAACAATGACCCTAAGCTAGACAGCTCTATAAAAAAGAATTTAATAGGTAAATTGCAATTACAAATTAGCGCAGGTAACACTCGAAAAAATACAATATTAACAGCTAATCAAAATTCAAAGCAGAAAAAAGATGTAGCTAACTTTCAAACAGAACTAACTGTTAAAACAGGGAAGGTAATGCACGTTGCAAATGGAGAAACAATTTCTCAAGCTGTTGAAAATGGTATTAAAATAGTTAACGAAGCAGAAGCTGATGGCAAATTAGAGCCAGAGGTAGCAAAAAAAATTATTGGAGAAATTAACAGAGCTGGCAAAGAGGGCGGAAATGCTAATGGATTTCAAATTGGAGCAGATGTAGGGTTCCCTATGAACTTCTCAGTTGATCAGACTTTAATAAAAAACGGCATGGGTGCAACTGTACTTCACGAGTCAGCTCATGCAACTGTTCTTAGCGCTTTGCTAGATGGCAATGCCGACATTCTTGGTATTGTATCTGAAATGGAAAGTTATGTTACAACAAGGTTTAAAGGAGCTAAAGAAATATTTGCTTATATTGAAAAGAAATACAGTGATAAGACTCAAGAATATATAGCTGAAGAAAAATTAGCGGCTTTACTGGATTTTAGACCAGACTTAGGTAAAATGGATAAAACCACCGCAGGGAAAATATTAAGTTTTTGGGATAAAATAAAACCTTTTGGTAAAAACCAAGAGATAACATCAATAAAAACCGGAGCAGACGTTTATAATTTAATGTCTGGATTTGCTAGAGCTTTTGACAAAGGCCAGGTTTCAGACTTAGCGGCTAAAGTAATAAGAGGCGAAGTAAAAGCTGTACAAAAAAAGGCTGTTGAAGTTTCTAAAGAAGTTAATAAAAAAACAACATCGTTTAGTTTGGGTAATCCAAAAGAATTCTCAAATAACGATAAAGCAGATTTATTTTCAACAGCTAATAAAGGTTTTAATGAAGCAGCAGAATTATATGGTTTAAATATTAAGTTTAATGATGACGGAACACCTGCTTTTACAAAAGCTGAGTGGGATGCTGTAGATGAAAATACTAAATTAGGTTTAGGTTTTTTAGTGGGAGAAAACTTTAGACCATATGTAAATTATTTAATGGGCTCTAGAAGAGATGTACCTGGTTTTGACGAATTAGCTGATCAAATTATAGACAGAGCTTCTACTGGACTTGAAAAAGGTGATGACGGAATTCCATTCCTTATAAAAACTTATGACCCAAGCAAGGGCACAAAATTAACAACACATATATTCGGACAAGTAAGCAGAAGACTTCAAGGGGTTATTAATAAAACTGAAGGGTTTGGTGAAATAACAGTTGAAGCAGCTCCTACTGAAAGCAATAAAAGAGAATTAGTAAGTGAAGAAACAGCTGATTCTAATATAAAAACAGAAGAAAGAGGAAAAGCAGAAGGCAAAAAGAAAAAGTTTGACAAAATAACTGATGAGGTTATTGTTTTAGACAATGATGGCAAAGCCACTACTATAAGCGAAAAAGTAGCTACCGAAGTAAAAAGTGCAGTTAAAGTTGTATATGCTACTACTAAATTTAAAAATGAAATTGGTACAAAAGGCTACAGAACAGAACTTGTAAATGCACTAAGGAATAAGTTAGGTAACTTATTTAAAAGCATTATGGATAGGGGAGTAAACTATAACAATGATTCTAAAGTTGGTAACAAAGAAAAAAGAGCTAACTACGATGCTTTTGTAGATTCCAACTTCAAGAGTGTGTATAGCATTATGCCTAAGTCCACAATTTCTGATCGTTTTCCATTCTTAATGGAACCTGTTTTAAACGAAGACGGTACACCTTACTTTATGTCAGCGGCTGAAGTAGATGCTTATAATGATGCTCTTGATAGAGGTGAAATTAGAGGTAAACGAATAGCTAACAAATATGCTGGAAACAAGGTATTTAAGAAAAGACCTTACGATGCTCAAGTAAAGAAAGAGGGTACTGAATATTTAAAAGCAAACGATAAAGCTACTAACGTAAGGAATGCAAGAAAAACTTCCTTTGCAGATGTTGTAGCGGAAGAAGCTGCTTTAGATATTTTACCAGAAGTTCTTAGAGAAAACGGTTATGAAAAAGAAGCTGCAATAGAGCAAATAGAACAACAAATAGGTAGAGCAAACTTTTCTTTTGGGGCCTTAACCCAAGAGCAGTTAGGGCTGTTTGAAACTAAAGCACCTCAACTTATAGATAATCTTAGAACTAGTACGCGCCCTTACGATAGAGGCAATGTAAGAGCAATAGTTAACGAGATATATGATAGAAACAATTTTACAGAAGGGCAACTAGAAGGTATTATTAAACAATTGTCTGAGCAATTAAACACGTTTAATAAAGACGATACTGAAATAAAGGAAATAGAAGGGTTTTTTGCAAATGAAGTTTTGAATATAATATCACAGGCTGATCAGAACAGAAACTTTATAGATTTAGCTATTAACGCTGAGGAAAAAGCAGCTTTAGAAAAAGAACTAGAAGAAAAGCTTACTAACAAATCTCTTTTCAATATAATAGACAAAAAAACCGGGAAAGATGTAAAGCTTTTAGGCAGAGGGCATGCTAAGCAATTTGCTTTTAACATGAAAAAGAAATGGGGTGTGGAAAAAACTATACAATATCTTATTTCTTTTGGTAACCCAACTTGGAATAGTTCAGGGATTGCTGGCGCAAGTAATGTGTTTAAACCTATAAAAAATGTATTTGGACCTAAGACTAAAAAAAGAAGTAGCTTTGGTTTTGATTTGTTTACAACAAATAGAGATTTCTTAAGACTACTGAAGAAGATAGATCCAACTATAATAGGATTTACCAGCAACACAATAACCAGAAAAATAAAAGGTAAAAAAGTATACGAAAAGGTAGAACATAAAATTGTAAACGGGGTAACTCAGGATATGGCTGATGGCATATATGACAGAACATATAACCCTGCTAAGCAACACTCCACAGCTGAAGCTGCTAAAGAATTCGCTATATCTTTTCTTGAACATATAGGGACTATTGAAGATCCTGTTTTAAGAGGGGTGCTAGGGTCTACTTTAAACAGTGGAAGTAACAACGTTCTTAGAGCTATAGCAAAAGTTACGCATGTTGTGGAAGGGTATGACAGCAAAAACCCAAAAGAATTGAAGTATGAGCACTCACTAGCTGCTAGGGTAGCTTTAAGTCTTGCTTACGATTATTACGTAAATAAAAATAAAAGCATTGATATAAAATCTGTGTGGGATGAATACCAGGTTTCTATTATACCAAATGAAATGGATACAGCGGTATCTAAAGCAGGTTTTGGTAAAATAGCTTACGCTGGATACGTTCCAGGAAAAGGCTTTATGGCTGTATTAAAAAGGTATTACAATATATTTACCATGGGTAAAGTGCAATACGCTATAAGAAGACTTTCTGATGGAGCTATTATAGGTGAAAACTTTGCGAATTTCTATAAAGAAAATGGTGGAAAAACTACGGTAAAGAAAAACATCGTAGAAGACATGGCTGAACATGATGCTTCCGTTAAGAAAAAAGAAGTTACAGTAAAAGAAGCAGGTTTTAGTAAAGGTAAGTTAAGCACTGAGTTTAATTCAATAATTGAACGAGATAAAGGTGTTGAGTCTTATAAAACTTTTTCTAAAATGGTTGCTAGACGAAGAGGAGCTAGAGCTGGTAGATTCAAGTACTGGATGCCTTCTTCATTAGATGACTTTAAAGGGCTAACGTCATATACATTTTCAGGTAAAGGCAGGCAAGGAGATGCTGATCAAAAGTTTTTTAACGATAACTTAATTAATCCGTATTTTGCAGGAATAAGAGCCATTGAAACCAGTAGACAAACTTTTAAAAGTGACATAACGGGATTAAACAAAATGTTTAAACCTACGGTAAAAAAACTTGGAAAGCTTACACCAGACGGTGACTATACCTATGACCAAGCTATTAGAGTTTATCTATGGACTAAATCTGGATTTGAAATTGACGGGCTATCTAAAAGAGATGCTAAAAAGTTAATCGAATTAGTGGAAGCAGACGAAAGTATGATTGCTTACGCTGACGGATTACAACTTATATCTAAAAGAGAAAAGTGGGTTAAACCTTCAGAATATTGGGATGCTGAAACTTTGTTGTCTGACTTAAACAATATGACAGAGAAAGAAGGCCGTAAGGCTTACTTAGAGGAGTTTATTGAAAATGCTGATGCAATATTCAGTGATGATAATCTTTACAAGATAGAGGCTTTATATGGAACTAAGCACGCAGATGCTTTAAGAGATATTTTATATAGAATGAAGAACGGTACAAACCGTCCATCTGGATCTAATAAGAATGTTAACAAGTTCAACAACTGGCTTAACAATTCTATTGGAGCTATAATGTTTTTTAACAGAAGATCAGCTTTGCTACAAACATTATCAACAGCTAACTTTATAAACTGGTCTGATAACAATCCAGCAAAAGCCGCTTTAGCATTTGCTAATCAACCTCAGTTCTGGAAAGACTTTGCTAGGATTTTTAATTCAGATATGTTAAAACAACGTCGATCTGGCTTAAAAAGTGATGTAAGTGAAGCTGAAATTGCAACAGCTGCTCAAGGTGCTAAAAACAAAGCAAGTGCGGTATTAAGTTACTTACTTAAAATTGGTTTTACACCAACACAAATGGCGGATAGTTTTGCTATTGCTTCTGGAGGAGCTACTTTCTATAGAAACAGAATAAATTCTTTAAAGAAAAAAGGAATGGACCAGGCTGAAGCTGAAGCACAGGCGTTTATAGATTTTAGCAATATATCAGAAGAAACACAACAGTCAGGAGATCCTGCATTAATATCTTCTGATCAAGCAAGTGTGTTAGGTAGAGTTCTATTATCATTTCAAAATACGCCTATACAGTTGAACAGGTCTATAAAGAAAGCTGCTCAAGATATATATAACAGAAGAAGAACCCCTGGCACAACTCAAATGCAAAGTGATCTTGGTAATGTTAGTAAAATAATTTACTACGGTACAATACAGAATCTTATATTTTCTGCACTGCAAAATGCTTTGTTTGCTTTAATACCAGGATTTGGAGATGAGGATGATGCTTTAACTGAAGAAGAACAAATAGAAAAATACGGTAAAATTGTAACAAAAAAACAAACCAGGATGATAAATGGTATGATAGATACCACCTTAAAAGGAGGGTTTGGATTACCTGGAGCTGTTGTATCAACTATTAAAAACGTTGTAATAGAATATAATAAGCAAGAAGAAAAAGGATTTCTTTCAGATCACGCTTACACTATATTGCAAGCCGCTAATCTTGCTCCTCCTGTAGGCTCTAAGTTAAGAAAAATATATACCGCTATTCAAACAAACAAGTTTGAAAAAGATGCTATAAAACAAAGAGGACTTGATGTTACAATTAACGGTGAGTTTAATTTAAGCCCTTCCTATAGTGTAATTGGTAATGTTTTAGAGGGTAGTTTAAATATCCCTATGGCTAGAGTTGTTGACGAAGTAAATTCTATAACCGAAGCTTTAGACGCTAGAAATTCGTCTATGCAAAGATTAGCTTTAGGATTAGGTTGGAAAACTTGGGATGTTAGTGCTAGAAACGAAGAGCATGATCTTATAAAGACTCAAGCAAAAGCAAAACGTAAAGAAGAGGGAATTGAAAAAGCAAAAGAATCTAGAGCTACTAATAAAAAGGAATACGAAAGAATTAAAAGTGCTGTAGTTAAAAGCTTTACAGAAAAGGATTGGAAAATATGGCGTGAAACCCCTAATAAAGAAATAAAGGAGCTTATAAAGAAAATAGCAAAAGAAAAAGGTATAAAATAATGAAGCTAACAAATAACTTTAGCATGGACGAATTTGAATGCAAATGTGGCTGTATTATGCCTGAGTTTGTTAAAAAGAACGTTCAAGAGTTAGCAGAAAACTTGCAAGTTATAAGAAATATATATGGCAAAATAGATTTAACCAATGCTTATCGCTGTAAAGATCACAATGCAGATGTTGGTGGGTCAGCTAATTCACAACATTTAAAAGGCAAAGCCGCTGATATTAAATCTAGTGATATAGATCCTGGGGATATGGCTGCTATTGTAGATGATCTAATGAAATGTGAAAGTTTCAAGCTAGGGGGTGTAGCTATATACAATACATTTACACATGTAGATATCAGAGGAACAAGAGCTCGATGGAGTAAAACAACTAAAAAATAAAGGTATGGAAAAAAACAGAGAATGGTGGGACAACGAAGCTAGGCTAAAAGCTTTAGGCAAAGGTCATAACAGCCCTTTACACGCAAGTAATCCAGCTCTAAGCAAAGTA
>Ga0302126_10002418_pt1 | contig 10682 bp, 9 predicted proteins | sample CB4_20m_MG_FD_203108 | JGI IMG/M metagenome (GOLD analysis project Ga0302126, IMG submission 203108) | Marine microbial communities from Western Arctic Ocean, Canada - CB4_20m | ecosystem: Environmental > Aquatic > Marine > Oceanic | place: Canada: Western Arctic Ocean | collected 2017-09-24 | reverse complement strand
GGTAGATTACCAGGATGGATCGCACAGTGGAAAGAAATGCGCCAACGTAAAGAACCAATAGGACGTCCAAGACAAATGTATATTGGTCAAAACCATAGAGAATTTAAAGAAATCTCAAAGCGTTAATGTCTCTCTCAAATATCTTATCAAAAACCCCAAAAACCACACTAAGGTATTTGGGGTTTTTTGTTTTTAAATCTTGGATATCCTATTCTAACATTCATAATTAAAATTATATTTGTTATTATGCTACAATTAAATATCACAAATGAATTTTCAAGGCTTCGAGCTGTTGTTTTGGGTACTGCAAACAGCAATGGACCAACTCCTACTTTACAGCAGGCCTATGACCCTAAATCTGCAGCCCATATAAAGGCAGGAACCTATCCTACAAACGAGGATATGATTGTGGAGATGGAAGGCGTTGCCGCCGTATTAGAGAAGTATGGAGTAACGGTGTATCGTCCAAGCCAGATTGAAAATTACAACCAGATTTTTTCTAGAGACATTGCTTTTGTGATAGACAACATCTTTATTAAGGCTAATATTTTATCAAATAGAGCGCGTGAGATAGGGGCCCTGCAATATGTAATAGATCAAATACATCCACAAAAGGTAGTAACCTTTCCTGAACAGGTTCATATTGAAGGGGGTGATGTAATGCCTTACGGAAATTACATATTTGTTGGCACCTATTATGGGGATGACTACTCAAGTTATATTACAGCACGCACCAATATGGCAGCAGTTACTGCTTTGCAGGAGTTGTTTCCAAAAAAAATAGTAAAACCTTTTAATTTAAAAAAATCAAATTCAGTAGCGCAGGATAATGCGCTGCATTTAGATTGTTGTTTTCAACCCCTTGGCCATGGCAGGTGTATTATCCATAAAGATGGTTTCTTGATAGAACAAGAGTACCAGTGGCTCGTAGACTTTTTTGGCCCACAAAACTGCTTTCATATAGACAAACAAGAGATGTATCACATGAATAGTAATATCTTTAGTATCAGTGAAGATGTAATTATTTCAGAAAAAAACTTTACCAGGCTCAACTCCTGGCTTGTAGATAAAGGATATACCGTAGAAGAGGTTTGTTACGGTGAAATTGCAAAGCAAGAGGGCTTACTGCGCTGCTCTACCATGCCACTTATAAGAGACTAGTTAGTCTTGTACAAACTTTAACCCACCAGAGACCATAAAGTAGGACAAAGAACTACTACGGTTGTAATAGCTTGCTTTTGCGTTAATACTTTTTAAACCGTAGCCAAGTAGTTTTACTTTGGTAAAAATATCTGTGTATGAAACTCCAAAGCCAAACTCACCTGCGTTAAAACTAGATAAATCATAATCACTGGTATAAAACGCATCTGTAGAGAGCGCATCGTTGGCTTTGTAGAAATAATCTGCTTTGGTTTGGGTATAATATCTATAAGATGGATATAATGTAAAGAAATCTCCAAGTTTAATAGGCACCTCTAAACTAGCTGTGTAGGACGTGATACCCCAATTGTCTTGGTAGTACCTAAGATAAGATCTTAGCACAAACACTTCATTTAAATAATAATTTAACCTCCCGCCAATGGCAACTTTAAACCTACTGCTTGGCAAGCGCTCTATGTCATCTGCAAATTGAAATCCATTACCATAAATTCTATCGGGTAGATCTGGATCTGCTAAATAAACTCTTTGAAATGGTGTAGATAATAAGCCCTCTTGTTGCACCAAATCTAGGGAGAGTGAACCTTGCGCTCTTTTTGACAATATTTGAGAAAAGCCAAAACCAAGAGCGTATGAGTTTCTTTTATCAGTAGGCAATCCCTTCCGTGCGAGAATATTTCCATTTTCGTCAATTATAACATTGCTTGCTAAATCTTCAGAAAAAGATTCCCGTATTTCTTCGGGGTAAATTAACTTCCATTGGTCAAAATATACATTTCCGCTAATAGATACTTCAGTATTTTTTTGATTGAAAAGATGCGTGTAATTTCCACCAAAGCCAATCGAGAAATAATCATACTCTTTAGATACAGAAACATTAGCGCCCCATATGTTATTTCTGTCATCACTACTATGGCTGTATGCTATCACACCGTTTACCCATTGATCGCTCCCAGAGGCTCCAGAAGAGGCTACAAAAGGATCTGCTGCTTGACCTTCAGTGTCAAAAGCATCTACATTACTTGAAGAGGCAGAGGTGTAGGCGCTTACATTAGCGTCTATTTTTAAAATAGCATCATCATTAAGCGGTATGGATACAACAATGCTGGATGCCAAATCCGTAAGTTCTTCTGTTCCTATTCCTCCAGTTACCGCTGCGTTATCACCGTCTTGGCTATAATAACTTGCAAGCAAATCAACCTCTACAGATTCTAAGACTCTTTTTTTATAGCTAATGATAGTGTCTTGACTGTATGCCATTAGCGTAGTAAAGCAAAGTATGAGTAAAAGGGTTTTTTTCAAGGGTATAGTTATTTGTTGTTTATCTAAATATTTTTTTTGTTAGTTGCATCCGCAACCACCGCCAGTTTTTCCTCCATTAGCACCAGAGGCTGCTTCTCTGTAGGCTTGGGCACTTGTTTCAAAACGTTTTATGGATTTATCACCCAAGGCCATATCTGGATCATTGATATTTACTTTCTCATATTCTTTTACCACAGCGCAAGAAGATAAAAACCCAAGGGCTATAAGTAGTATAAGTAATTTTTTCATTCTTGGGTGTTTAAAGTAAGGTTGTTTGAGGTGATGATATTACCTGTATCTGTAATGATAATACACTCAACTGCTTTTAATTGATTAATTCTGTCTATTCCAGTTTCTACTCCCATTACAAAAACAGAAGTTGCTAAGGCATCCGCTAGCTCTGCCTTTGGAGCAAATACAGTAACACTTATAATTCCCTGAGAAGGATAACCGGTTCTAGGGTCTATAATATGAGAATATCTTCTAGAGTTAAAAGTAACATATTTTTCATAATTACCACTAGTCACTACTGCATCTTTAATGGGTAACATAGCAAAAGCTTTGTTTTTATTAAGAGGGTTGGTAATGGCAACTTGCCATGAGCTCCCGCTTGGTTTGCTACCCCAGGAGTTGATATCACCAGAGGCATTAATAATACCTCCAGAAACCCCATTTGAAATAAGCAATTTTTTTGCCTTGTCCGCAGCATACCCTTTGCCAATGGCTCCAAAACCAATTTTCATTCCTTTGTTTTTTAGAAAAACAGCACTGTTTTTAGGGTCTACAACTATATCCTTGTAGCCCACCTTGGCTACAGATTTTTTAATAGCTTCTTTGGATGGCATTTGGGTCATACTCCCATCATATTTCCATAATTTGTCCATAGAGGCATATGATATATCAAAAGCTCCGTCTGTGAGATTGCTAATTTGTAGGGCTCTTTGGATAAGACTAAAAAGTTCCTCAGAAACTTTAACGGGACTCACGCCCGCATTTTTATTAATATTGGATGTTTCTGAGGTAGTCTTCCAAGAAGAAATTAACGCTTCAATTCTGCTAATTTCACTGATGGCTATCCCGATTTGCTTATCTGCCTCTAGTTGGGTTTTAGCAACCACAGTGATTTCAAAATCACTTCCCATAAGGTATGTTTTTTGCTTGTATATATTTTGGCTTATAGCCCCAGAGAGACAAAAACTAATGCATATAAGGCTTAAAAATTTGAGCATGGTGGTAGGAATTACTTAATGAAACCTTCTAGTTCAACAATATACTCTTGAGGTGTTTTTTTGGAATAGCTCGTTTGTCCTAAAACTCGGCCATCTTTATTTAAAACAACAACAAAAGGAAAGACACCTCCTTTATTGTATTGTTCTGCCAAGGCATTGTTGTGGGCTTGTAATTCTGGACTTAAGGCATTTTTTTTGCGTCTAGGGAAATCTGCTTGCAGCATAATAAAATGATCTTTAGCATATGCCAAAAAGTGCTCTGTCTCAAATATCTCTCTATTTAATTTAATACACGGAGCGCACCAGTCGCTCCCTTGAAAGACCAGTAGTATTGTTTTTTCTTGGGTTGTAGACAACTCCTTAGCCTGCTGGAAATTGGTAAGCCATTGTTGTGCATGCAGTTGGGTAAAGCTCGCTACACAAAAAATAAAAAGCAATAGATATTTATTCATAAGGTTTAAATTAACAGGCACTCATTATGTTTTATATAGTATCAATGTATGTAAAATATTTTAAAATTTAAACTAATTTACTAACGCATCTATATATTTTATGTAAGGCGCTTAGTATTGAACAGGAAGTTATTTTTTAAATTGAATATGGTACTATAGATACCTGTTTTAAAGATTGTAATTGGTACTACTAAAAGAGTACCTTTGCGCATTATATTTTAACGTATTTATCCCCATGAAGCAAATTACCAATACCATATTAATGATACGCCCTGTTACATTCAGAATGAATGAACAAACCAAGGTAAATAATTATTTTCAACAAGATCTTGATTTAAAATACTCAGAAATTAATGCAAAGGCGCAGGTAGAGTTTGACACATTTGTGACAAAACTTCGTGGTGTAGGTGTGGAGGTAATTGTTGAGGACGATATTATGGGTCTGGACACGCCAGATTCTATTTTTCCAAACAACTGGGTTAGTTTTCATCAAAACGGTACGGTTGCCTTATATCCTATGTTTGCTCAAAACAGACGTCGAGAAAGACGTGAGGAGATTATAACTAGACTAGAAAAAGAAGGATTTGTTGTAGAGGGCTTCATGGATTATACCCAGGCAGAGGAGCAAGAATATTTTTTAGAAGGTACTGGTAGTTTATTATTGGACCGTGAAAATGGGAAGGCATATTGCGCAATCTCCCAGAGAGCCCATGAGGAGCTTATCGTAGAGTTTTGTGAAGATTTTGAGATGGACCCTGTAATTTTCACGGCTAATCAAACTGTTTATGACCAGCGAAAGCCTATTTACCATACCAATGTTATGATGGCCTTGGCTGAGAATTTTGTGGTTATTTGTCTTGACGCCATTGATGATAAGCATGAAAAGAAACAAGTACTCAAGCATCTCAAAGAAACCAAGAAAGAAGTCATAGCAATTACAGAGGCTCAGATGCATCAATTTGCAGGAAATATGCTACAGGTCTTGGGAGCAGACAATCAAAAATACATGATCATGAGTGAGGCAGCACGTTCTAGTCTTAGAAGTGATCAGGTAAAGGCAATCCAAAAGCATTGTAAAATTTTAAGCAGTGATTTAACAACCATAGAAACCTGTGGTGGAGGAAGCGCCAGGTGCATGATGGCAGAGGTGTTTTTACCTAAGGCCTTGACAAAAGCATAGGCCTGTTATTGCTGTGCAATACGCTTTATCATACCATCAAAAATAAAATAATGAAACGGCAACATGATATACCAATAGGCTCTACCTAGTAGGCCCTTTGGCCTAAAAGTTGCTGTTTGATGCAATACATTGTCTTTATCTATTTTAAATTCTAGCCAGGCTTCTCCCGGTACTCTCATCTCGGCAAAAAGCAGCAATCTTTTTTGATTTTTATCTGCCAATATTACGCGCCAAAAATCAAGGGCATCTCCCTCATTGATTGTATTTGTGTTGGTTCTTCCTCTGCGCAGACCAACACCGCCAAATAGTTTATCTACCCCTCCTCTTAGACGCCATAGCCAGTTTGCGTAATACCAACCACGCTTACCACCTATAGACCATATATTGTCTAGGGCCTTTTCTGGATTTTTAAGCACGATGCTTTGTTTGTCCTTCACGCAACCATTTACAGGCACCTCTACATATTTTTTAAGATCATTTCTAAAACGGCCACTAATCATAGAGTCTTTCCAGCTTGAGACCACTTGGTTTTGTTTTATTTTTTTAAAAGCTAACTCTATGGCTTTTTGATATGAGATAGATTCAATTTTTAAAATATCTTTAAGTCTAGTATCACGTGTTATTACCTCAATACGCATACTGTCTACTAGATTAAGGGCTAGCTTGTAGGAGGTTGAGGTTACAAAGTAAAGCCAGTAGCTTGATATTTTGGGTGACAAAAAGGGTAGGGTAACAATGGTTAAGTTTAATTTTCTAAAACGGGCATACCCCTCCATCATTTCCCTGTAACTTAAAACATCAGGCCCGCCAATATCAAAGCTTTCATTGTAACACTCTTTGTTGCCAAGCACCCCTATAAGATAATTAAGTACATCTCTTATAGCTATGGGTTGACACTTTGTTTTAACCCACCTAGGGGTTACCATTAAAGGTAGTTTTTCACACAAATCTCTAATGATTTCAAAAGAGGCGCTACCACTACCCACAATAATTGCTGCTCGTAAAACCGTTACTGCAGCGCTACCTTGGTATAAAATATTTTCTACATTTTTACGAGACCAAAGATGCTTGGAAAGGCTTTGCTCATTGGCAATACCTCCAACATAAATTACTTGCTTGCAATTTGTTGGCTCCAGGTAGGTGTTAAAGTTTTTTACAGCGCGTTCTTCTTTTTCATCAAAATCACTTGTAGAGGAGCTCATCGAGTGAATTAAATAGTAAGCCGCGTCTATGTCTTTTGGGAGCGCATTGGGTCTCACCTCTTGCAGAAAATCAATAACTACTATTTCAATTTGTTTTTTTAAACCTTCAGAAATAGACAACCTGTTAGCATCTCTCACAGAACAAACCACCTGATGCCCTTGGTCTAATAATAGCGGAAGCAGGCGCATGCCTATGTATCCGTTTGCTCCTGTAAGTAATATTTTCAAATCAGTTGTTTTTTTAAAGATACGCAGGACTTCTGAAAAGATAAAGCCTTATAAGGGTATTAACGTGACTTTAAGTTTTATTGTATCTGGTTATTATAACAACACTGTTTTGAAATTGTTTTTCAAAAAACAGTATCTTCATGGTTTAAAAACTGGATAAAATGAAGGTATTAAAGTGGGTGCTACTTATTGGGGGTATTGTTATTTTTTGTTTTGGAATTTTCTCCTTTTTTCAGCCTCAAAAAACACCGATAAACCAACTTCTAGCAATGATGGGTTTGGCCCTTATTGGGGTTGTGGCTAGTCTTGCCATAAAAAATAAACCCTAGTTATTATATATCTTCTATTCTAAGACCGCTTAAGCGTGTTTTTGCTTTTAGTATTTTTTGAACAAAGCGATGAATTTCTTTGTCTTTAGTGCGTGCTTGTATTTTAATAAAATAGTTGTCTTTGTAGATAGAATACTCTTCAGCCTTCCCTTTATACAATACCAGTTTATGGAATGGGATAACTAAAGCATAGCTTTCAAGTAAAGATCTAAAACCAACAATAATACCATTGGGGCGCATCTCTATATTGCACTGATTTCTGTTGTTGTCTAAAATAAGCAGGTTGTGAATTTGTATACTTGTTTGAGTAATAATCAGCTTAGGCGAGCCAATGCCTTTAAGCCTAAAACGCTCTGGCAAAGAATAGGGTTTTCCAACTTGCTGGTCAATTTTATTGTCTATTTGTTTGTTGTTGTAAGAAACGTTTACCAGCATATTTTTTAATCTTAATCTAGTTGAAATTGGAGTTATTAGTCACACTTTGTTTTACCTCACTACAAAAATAACAAACCCAAGAGCTTAAAAAAAGACTTTAGGAGCCTCAATATTATTTTATAAGAACTCATGTATTAATGACACCTGATTTTTATATTTATTGAGTTGCGATCACTCCCATTTTAAAGAAACAAATAACAGTACCAAAAAAGCCTTAAAAAAACTATCTTTACACCTTTAAAATGAATTCATGACCCTACAAGATATCCTTAGTCAGAAAGTTAAAGATGCTATCAAAAGCCTTTATGATACTAGCCTTGAAACCGTAGAGTTTCAAGCCACTCGTAAAGAGTTTGATGGTGATATTACTGTAGTGGTGTTTCCTATGTTGCGAGTTGTCAATGGAAACCCTGTGGCTATTGGCCAAGCAATTGGCGCCTATTTACAAGAGCACGTTGCTCATGTTACTGGTTTTAATGTTGTAAAAGGTTTTTTAAACATCGTTATAAGTGACGGGTATTATTTAGATTTTTTCAGCAGCACAACTGCTTGGAATACTTTTGGGACACTCCCTCCCGGTGATGATGCTATGATGGTAGAGTTTGCCTCTCCAAATACAAACAAGCCACTTCATTTAGGACACGTTCGTAATGTATTGCTAGGGTACAGTGTAGCTCAAATAGTGAAAGCCAGCGGTAAAAAAGTTTACAAAACACAAATTATAAACGATCGAGGTATTCATATCTGTAAAAGTATGCTTGCTTGGCAACGATACGGTAAGGGAGAAACGCCACAATCATCAGGAAGAAAAGGTGATAAATTAGTGGGAGACTACTATGTACGTTTTGATAAAGAGTATAAAAAAGAAATTGCCGATTTAATAGCCCAAGGAATTTCAGAAGAAGATGCAAAAAAGCAAGCTCCTATTATTGTGCAGGCGCAGCAAATGCTCCTAAAGTGGGAGGCTGGAGACAAAGAGGTAGTTTCACTATGGGAAACTATGAATGGTTGGGTCTATGATGGTTTTGATCAAACCTACGCAGATATTGGCGTAGATTTTGATAAAAATTACTACGAAAGCAACACCTATTTACTAGGTAAAGAATTTATCCAAGAAGGGCTCTCTAGTGGGGTCTTTGTTAAAGACCCTGACGGCTCTGTTTGGTGTGATCTTACCGATAAGGGCTTAGATAGAAAAATTGTGTTACGCGCAGATGGTACAGCTGTTTACATGACTCAAGATATTGGAACTGCTATACAGCGTGTTAAAGACTACCCAGATATAAACGGTATGATTTACACCGTTGGAAATGAGCAGGATTATCATTTTCAGGTACTATTTCTAATACTACAGAAATTAGGATTTGGATGGGCTAAAAATTTATTCCATCTAAGTTATGGAATGGTTGATTTGCCAAGTGGTAAAATGAAATCTAGAGAAGGAACGGTAGTAGATGCAGATGATTTAATTAAAGACATGACTGCTACAGCCTGCAACATTTCTGAGGCGCTGGGTAAGATTGATGATTTTACTATTCAAGAAAAACAAACGCTTTATACTACCATAGGTCTTGGGGCTTTAAAATATTATATTTTAAAGGTGGATCCAAAAAAACGCATCTTATTTAATCCAGAAGAGAGTGTAGATTTTCAAGGAAATACAGGGCCTTTTATTCAATACACCTACGCGCGTATTCAATCAATTTTAAGAAAGGCTTCAGGGAGTGCCCAACAATCTGTGGAGGGTGTTGTATCTCTTGATCCTAAAGAAAAACAGATGCTTAAAACACTTCAGTTGTTTCCTGAGACAATTCAACTGGCAGCTCAGCATTATAGCCCAGCACTCATAGCAAACTACACCTATGATTTGGTAAAGGACTTTAATTCTTTTTATCAAAATGTGCCAATTTTTGCTGCTCAGGACCCGACAGAAAAAGAATTTAGAGTGGCACTTTGTGGCGCAGTTGGAGCGGTTATAAAAACAGCATTTTCATTGTTAGGAATACAAGTTCCTGACAGAATGTAGTTTTTTAAAACAATAGCTGTAATGATATATTGGGTGTAAAGCCCAGAGAAAACTGCGTAACGGTATTGATATAATTTTCTTCTTTGTTGTTTGTCTGTAATTGGTAGTATCTCCCCAACTCATTTTTTGTATTAAACAAATTTAGTAATGAAAGGTTTACCACGGCGCTAAATGTATCGTCTAAAGGGGTCTTGTATACCCCTGATATGTTTGTTCTAAAATAATGTTTTAATGTTTCGTTGTTAGGGCTGTTGTATTGTATCTGCGGCCCGTTATTGGTGTTAGTAATAGCTCCCTGATTAACCGTTGTGGTATAGGGTAGCCCTGAATGATAATTAACCCCTGCAGAAACAGTGAAGTCTTTTAGGGTATAGGTTGCAATGGCATTTACACAATGTGTGACATTAAAATTGTTGGGAAAACGTATAGGGCTAATGGTTTTAAATTCGTAGTTGCTATCGATGTAGGTGTAGCTTAACCAGCTAGTGAAGTTTTTAAGTTTTTTCCCAACAGATATTTCCAGGCCTTGACTTGTATAGTTTCCGATGGCTTGTGCGTTTTCAAGTTGGTTTCTAAAACCAAGATTACGGGTGTTTATACCGTCTACTTTCTTGTAAAAAACCTCTGCGTTAAGGGTCCATTTTTTTAGTGTATAATTTGTCCCAAATGATGCCTGACTGCTTTTTAACAAAGGATTTTGAACTCCATCTGCCAGGATCCATTGTTTGTTTTGTATGCCTAATAATTGATTTTCATTGGCTGTAAATTGCAATACGTTTTGGTGTTTTTTCTCGCCAGAGAGAAACACATTCCAATGTTTTTTTAACGCGTGTGAAATGGTAATTCTTGGTTCTATCTGCGTATCAAAATTGGAGAGATTTGTTACTCTTGCCCCTAAGGTTAATGTGGTTTTATCATCAAATAGTTGGGCAGTTGTTTGCGCATAAAATCCATTGGTTATTCCTCTTTTTGAGCTGCTTTGACTAGTATTGGTGTCTTCTGTGATATCTATAGTGGTGCTCGTGTATTGATAGCCAGCCTCTATAGACAAGTCATCGTTTATACTATAGTTTGTGTCAAACTTTAGGGTTTGTTCTTTTACTTGATTTTTTTTAAATTCTTGACTTGCTAGTTCTACCTG
>Ga0302126_10002410_pt1 | contig 10723 bp, 4 predicted proteins | sample CB4_20m_MG_FD_203108 | JGI IMG/M metagenome (GOLD analysis project Ga0302126, IMG submission 203108) | Marine microbial communities from Western Arctic Ocean, Canada - CB4_20m | ecosystem: Environmental > Aquatic > Marine > Oceanic | place: Canada: Western Arctic Ocean | collected 2017-09-24 | reverse complement strand
CGGAGCTATATACGACAGTGCGTTTAAGACGTGGAAGCGATACACCGACAAAGGTGACAGCGAAGTTGCGGTAGGGCGTAAAGCAGATGGCGGCTCTCGCGCGTATGTCACTTTGGGTAAAATACCTCTAAGCGAGATAATGTAATATGGCAGCAGTAATTAGCGTAGTCGAAAAAGTTATAGGCGTAGCCGTAGACATTGTTGAAGACGTTGTTGGCGTGGTTGCGGACGCGATTGATTGGGTTGTTGATGAAGTAATCGAACCCGTAGTCTCCACCGTTGGGGACTTTATTGATGCCGCGCTTGACGACCCCATCAAAACGATTGCAAAAGTAGCTGCGGTTATGACGGGAAATGCTTGGGCACTACCACTGATTGACGGCGCTGCAGTTGTGGCTAACGGTGGTGATATTGGGGACGCCCTAAAAGCAGCGGCTATTTCTTATGTAGCGGGTGAAGCGTCTACGTATGCAGGTGATGCTGTTGCTGGATACGTTGCAGAAGCAACAGGTAATGAATTTGCGAATACGTTAATTTCTTCTACGCTTCAAGGTGGAGTTAGAGCCGCCGCCTCTGCCGCTGTTTATGGGGAAGACCCTTGGCAAGCCTTTTTGCAGGGAGGGTTAAGCGCTGGAGTTACTCGTGGCGTAAACGCTGCGATGGGCAAAATAGATGCAGCGTCGGGAGGTATGCCTGCTACAGACACGTCCGAAGCCATAAAAGGATCGTTTTCAAAACTACCTACACCTGCCCAAAGCATAATAAAAACAGCGCTTACAGCGGCGTTAACAGGGCAGGATGTTACAGAAGAGATGTTTGCCAGTGCAATTATGCGCAGTCAAGTAGTCACCGAAGGACTAACTCAATTCTTTGAGGACAACCCAAATTTAGGTGACGCCGAAGTACAAGCATTAACTCTTGCTGTTCAGCGCAGTGCTACCGCAGCACTTAGTGGTGGTGACATTGGTGACGCTATATCGCGCACATTACAAGAATACGGCCAAGACGCGTTTAATAAAGTAGCGGATAAAACCGTTAAAAATTCTATCGACAAAGTGCGTGGCACTTACCAAGAGATGGAAACTAAAGCCGACGAGTTAAACAAAGCTGGTGCGGCCAGAGACAACGCCATTGATGAGTATAACGTAGTATACGACGAGATCAAAGGTAAAGAAGACGTTATGGACGCGGCTGACGCTAAATACCGTTTGGCCGCAGATGCGTTTAACGCCGACAAGACTGACGCAAATTGGTCGCTGCTCAACGCCGCTATTGACGAAAAAAACACAGCTACAACGGCTTTTAATACTGCGTACGAAGAGGGCAAACCTAAACTCACAACGTTAACAAGTACAATTAATACAAACGACGATTTAATTGAAACTTACACGCAAGACATAAAAGGTATACAAGAAAAGTTAGTATCCGACGCTGACCAACTAGAAGATGACATGAAGCCGCTCTACACCGCTGTAGACAAAGCCTTTGTAGATTCCATGACGCCCGACTTTAATATCGAACAATACAAAGAAATACATGGGCTAGGCGACGACGTAGATGGTTACCAGCATTGGTTGACTAAAGGCCAATATGAGGGACTTGCTACCAACGACAAGGACTTCGCTGCTTCTTTCAGTGCAGAATCTTCAGATTTTGTTGTAGCCGCGTTACAAGATGCGGGGTTAGACGTGGCTGGACTAACCGAGGCCCAGCTCAAAGACGTAAAAACGTACATGCGTACAACGTATGGCACTGACGGTACTAGCATATCAAAAATGAAGACCGACGGGTTGACGACATTAGGCGCGGAACTATCAAAAGTTACGTTAGGTTCTTTTAGCGACAATACAGTAGCCAAAATATTATCCGAAACAAACGAGGAATTGGGTACTAACTATAGTAGTTTAAGCGATGTCCCTGCCGCAGATTTAAAACGTGTAGGGTTTGCTGAAAAAATTAACACCGCTATAAAAGACAACGCTGCAGGAGTCGCAACCAAATACGAAAAAGGCGAGGGGGTATCTGACGAAGACATCCTATCGGGCAAAGCTGTATTACAGCAAAATGATGACGGCCTTATGGAATGGGAAAATGTTGACTTTATTAACATTGGCAAGTGGGACTCTGAATACGGGCAAATTGTTTGGACTAACGAAGTTCTCGACGCTAACGGTAACTACCGCAAAGTAATAAAAGATCGCGCAGGAAACATTTTATACGATGTAGTCGGAAGACCATCTTTATACGACGATGGTAGCCGACGGCTTGACGAAAATGGAGAACCTCTGTGGAGTACAACACTAAACGCAAATACGTTAGACCCTAATTTTAGGCCGAATGAGAAGCGAGAAGATGGCGTTTTAGTAGTTAGAGTAACTCCTCTTCAAACACTAGACGTTGACCACCTACGAGAAACTAACCCGTCAGCCTTTATGACCGCTGTTGGTAACGCTGTTGAATCTGGAGTGGACTTCGCCAAAGCTGAAGTCAGTGAAGCGGTTAGAAATACTGCGGCTTTATACGACACCCTAGCAGAATACACCGGACTCTCTACTGTAGATGAAATAGTAGCGAGTGACACCTTTAAAGACACCGCATCTGTTGTTGTAGGGGGCACCGGAGAACTACTTAAAGCGTTTAACGATGTTCTTATCCTTGCAAATATTAACCCTGCATCTACTCCGCTAGGAGAACTTGCTCGTGACATGGTTGCTCTCGGCGGCGACCTACAATCGGACTCGTACAAGGATGCAGTAAAGAAAATAGAAGCTCGGTTTGCACAAGATCGCGCAGAGCTTGGAGACGATGCTACTCAGTTTGAAGCAGATACATGGTACGGCAAAGCGGGTAATCAACTCTTAAACGTATATGATGGGTTTAAAGAAGCGCCGGGATATTTTGTAACAGAGTTTATTGCTAAAGAGCTTGTACAAGAAGTCCCTGTTATTGCCGCAACATTCCTCACAGGTGGCGCAGCAAAAGTGGGCATGACTGCTGCTAAAGCTGCGGCCAAACAGATGACCCAAGAGGTCATAAACAAAGCGGCTAAACGTGCGGGAATGACTGCGGGAAGTATACTTGATTTGGCTGAAAGCGCGGGTGGTTCTGCGGGGGGTGCCTTCGATGAAATTTACAATGAAGCAATAAACGCGGGACTAAGCGAAGCCGAAGCTGAACGTAGGGCGCAAGAGGGTGCGGTTATGGCGGGGGTCACTGGGTTTATTACCACTGGTGTATCTATGGGCTTCCTTGGGGGTAACGAATTTGAGAACATGGTTACCAACAAACTTGTTAAAAAACAGGTCAAAGACGCTGGCACGTCTATAATAAATAAAGTAGCTAACGGTGTTAAGATAACTGTGAAAGAAGGCGTACAAGAAGCCTTTGAAGAAGGCGCTGTATCTGGTGTAACCGCAACGCATATCCTTGAATTTAATCCTGATTATGATGTTGCGAGTAATATAACACTAAATGCTACACTCGGAGCCATCGGGGGCGCTGGTACTGTGACAGGTGTTGTTGGTGGTGGCGCTGCCGCAACGGCACTATATAAACTTAACTCTACGGTTTATAACGCAGTTAAAAATGCGCCTAAGACCGCTGCAGGAGCCGCTACGGTTGTTGCCCTGCTTGGTTCCGCTGGAGTTACTGACGCCAGCACAGTTAATGACCTTGCAAATGTTGTTTACAGCGAGGGGTACACAACCGATGCGGAAGCCACAAACGCGTTTAAAGCGGATAACCCCAGCTACGTACCCAGTGCCGCTGAACTAGCTGAGTTTACAGGTAACAAACCTGATGCAGATTTAGCCACTGCTGTAGCATCATACATTGATCCTAAGTTTTTAGATGTTGATGAAGTCAAAGCCGCCGCCGCTGCCGAAGGTATAACGCTTACTGACGAGCAGGCCGAAGCCTATGTAGGACAAAAAGACGAGGTGGGTGCAGTTGCAGACATCACTGCAGAATACGACCCACAAGGCACAACTCGTACGGAAGCAGAACAGTTCTTCGCAGATCAGGGTTACACCCCTACAGAAGAAGAGATTACCGCACGAGTGGGGGCTGTGTCTGAAGCAGACCAAAAAACGGCTATTGCGACTTACGTAAACCCACGACAAGTTACTGATGCCGAGTCTCGCGCATTCTTTGAAGCTACAGGTTACGTAGGTACTAACGAGGAAATTTTAGCCCGTGTGGGGCAAGGTGACGATAATTTTGCTACAAAAACACAAACAGATATTGATGCTTACGTAGACCCACGTATGGTGTCCGACGCAGAAGCGCGTCAGTTCTTCGCTGACCTTGGGTACGAGAACCCAACAGATGAACAAGTTGCGCAATTTGTTGCGCAAGTGTCAGAGACAGAACAAGCTGGCGTAGTTGCAAAATACGTAGACCCCCGACAGGTAACACGTGATGAGGTGCAAGCTATAGCCGACGAAGAGGGGTTGACGTTAACAGACGCGTTAGCCGCTGCCTATGTAGGTCAGGGTGTAGCGGAAAATTTTGCAGCCGAAAAATTAGCTGGTGCCCGTACAGAGTATGACCCTTTAGCAACTACAGAAGCCGAGGCCGCAGATTTTTTTGCTGCTACAGGTTATACAGCTACGCCAGAAGAAATTGCAGATTTTGTAGCTTCTAAAACTGAAGAAGTGCAAAAAAGTGCTATCGGTGGGTATGTAGACCCACGGCAAATGACAGCAGAAGAAGCTAAAGCGTTCCTTAGTGAGATTGGCTACAACCCGACTGACGAAGAAGTTGCACAATTCACAGGGCAACTAAACGATGCAACCTACCAGACAACACAAAAGGTTGCTATCGACGAGTACGTAGACCCACGGTACGTTGATGCAGGTGAAATACGTGCAGCCTACGAAGAGCTTGGGCTTGTGGACGTCGAACAAGCGGATATTGACAGGTTTGTTGGACAGTTTGACGAGGAAACTCAGTTAGAAGCGGTTAGAGATTACGCTCCTGCAGCAACTGCTAACATAATCAGAGGTATTATAGGGTCACCGTCTGTTGAAGACGACCCCAACACCGAAGCAGACGAGTCTAAAGATGCTACAGGCATTTACAGAGAGCTAGAAGCTGGCGCGACAAGAGACGAAGCGTTGGAAGCTGCTCTTGCTAAACTGACTACAGACCTCGGCCTTACCGAAGCAGAACTACTAAAAGAAATTGGGATTACAAAAGACGAGCTTAGTGATGAAATCGATGTTGTTGCTAAAGACGTAACAGAAGTCAAAGAAGACGTAACAGAAGTCAAAGAAGAAGTAGGAGAAGTTAAAGAAGACATTGGTGATCTTACCGAAGTCATCGGTGAAGCTGGTGTAGAAGATGACCCAACCACTGAATTAACAGACGAGTCTAAAGACCCCACTGGCTTATTTGCTACTATAAAAGCCTATGAGGACGCAGGGCTTGACCGCGACACCGCGTTACAGAAAGCCATAGACGATGTTTCTACTGCATTGGGCACTTCAAAAACAGATTTGTTAGCGGCTATTGGCGAGACCGAAACTACGCTTACAGAAGAGATTGAAGGTGTTGAGACTGCACTTACAGAAGATATCGGAGACGTTGCTACAGATGTAACGGCCCTTGGCGTTGACCTTGATGCGGTAGCAGAGCTTGTTGGCAAACCTGCACGTGAGGTGACACAGACTGATATTGATTTTGTAACCGACCTAATAGCGGGTGGAAATGTCACCGACGAGTTAGCATTGCAGTATGACGTTACTGGAGACGGTATTGTTGACATATTAGACCAAAACCTGTTAACGGATACACTACAGGGTACTACTGACACCACCCTTGCGGATACGTCCATGTTTGACCCTGCTACGGGGCTATTCTTACAGCAAGAAAAAGACACGCAAACTCAATTAGATGCTATTACTGATATGAACACCGAGATTAACACTAATATTGACACAACTGCTAAACAGCAAAATTTTGCTGAACTTCAGAAAAGACTAGCAGAATCTGGAGACGCTGCAGGGCAGCAGGTAACCGTTACGCCGGGAGAGAAAGTGCAGTTAGATTATCAGTACGATATTGGCGGGGACAGTATATTTGCTACTGAGGGTCAAGCAGGGCTGTTCTCTAGTCCGTTTGGAGGCAACAGAGTTGCATCACGTCCTGAAGCTACTTCGCAATTTCCAAGGCGTTCCGGTAACTTCGCACAGGGTGGACAAGTTGAAGACGAAAATGATAGACTGTTAAGATTACTAGGAGAGATGTAATGGGTCTTTGGGATGAGTTAACACAGTACGCTAAGAGCAGTAGTGGCAAAACTGCGCTTACATTAGGTGGTGGACTGTTAGTAGGTAGTGGCGTTCTTGGAGATTTTACGCAAGGTGAGATACCTCAAACGGGTTACCAAGGCAGCATACCTGAGTACGATCTGGAACGTGAAACTGTACCTGACACTTACGACCCCAACAGGCGTGCAGGGAGTGGTGGGCAACGCTACTTTACGCAGCCGCAATACACTCCTAAAGTAGAAGGCGCAACTCCTGCGGCACCAATGTCTGCGGCAGGTTTGGCTGCGTTAAATGCCTCTAACCCTGCGCAAGAAATAAAACAACCTGTAACGACAATGGCTGCTGGTGGTATAGCGCAGCTTAAAAAGGGTCAGTATCTTAACGGCGCAACAGACGGTATGGCTGACAAAATACCTGCGTCGATTGAAGGTGAGCAAGAAGCGCGGTTGAGTGACGGCGAGTTCGTTATCCCTGCTGATGTAGTAAGCCACCTTGGTAACGGTAACTCCGATGCAGGTGCAAAAGTATTAAAAGAAATGATGAGCCGCGTGCGTAAAGTTCGTACGGGGAACGAAAAACAGGGTAAAGAAATTGACCCTAAAAAATTCTTACCAGCGTGAGGTGAAATATGGCAGTCGATTCAACAACAGGTGGTATAACAACCTCAGTAGACCCGTTAGCAGGTAAAGCAACGGGGCAAGAATCCTCTCTATCTAACTGGGCAGGTGATTACGTCACTGACATGCTTGGCAAAGGAAAAGCTCTTGGTAACGAAGATTATAACGCGTATATGGGGCCACTCACTGCAGGTACGTCAGATTTACAAACGCAAGCGTTTGAAGGTATTGGTGGTTTAGCAAGCTCTTTTGATCCTAGCGGCATGGGGACATCGGGTTACGCGGACCAAACGTTTACTGGGGACATTGCACAACAGTACATGAACCCTTATCTGCAGGCTTCGCTAGACCCACAAATTGCCGAGGCACGGCGACAGTCTGAGATTGATCGTGTTAACAATGCGTCACGTATGACACAGGCTGGGTCGTTTGGTGGATCACGTCAGGCTGTTATGGACGCACAGAACCAAGGCAATCTACAACGGAACCTAGCAGGTATTACGGGCCAAGGATACGCTGACGCCTACAGAAACGCGCTAGGGCAGTTTAATACCGAACGAGATCGTTCTATGGTTGGGCAAGATAAAACTAACCTGTACGGTATGGAGGGTCTTCGAGCGCTTTCGGACGCAGGTGCTACTCAACGTGGTATTGAGACCGAGGGCATTCAAGCAGACCGTTTGCAATTTGAGGAAGAACGTGACTTTCCGTACAAACAGGTTCAATACATGCAGTCGTTACTGCAAGGACTTCCAATCGAAGCGCAATCGTACTCTTACGCCCAGCCTAGCGCACTGTCTAACGTGTTAGGTACTACAGGCGGTATGATGGAACTTTATGATACCCTGTTCCCAACTGAGAAAAAGGCGGCAGAATAATGGCTTTAGGTGATGGTGGGCTAGACGCACAAGTAGAACAACGCATGGATGCCTACCGAGGTAATCCACAGCAACTGCAAAAACGTTATGGGCAGAACAAAGAGCTTATGGACTTGTTGGCTCTACAAAAACTAAAAACCGAAAAAGAACAAACTGCACAAGCTATGGCAATGGAAGCGCAGCAGCAGCCGGGAACTATTGCTGAACAACGCGAAGCGGAAGCCTTAGAGCTAGTAAAACAAGAACAGGCAGGAACGCTTGGCGACCTGCAGGCTCGTACAAAAGGTACACTTGACCAGAAGCAGAAGATGCAAGGCAAGGGTATGAATAAAATAGCGCAGTCCGCTGGGAAACCTCCACAACAAGCTGGTGGTATTGCTGGGCTAATGGGTGGTGGCGGTAAACCCCCTATGCCCCCACAGGGTGGGCCTCAAGCTGCAGGGCTACCAAACGCACGTATGATGCAGGCCGCACGTGGTGGCCCCGTTCGTCGTATGGCTCAAGGTGGTATTGTAGGGTTCGTTGGCGGTAAAGAAGTTAAAAAGAAAAGAACTCTTACAGAAGATCAAAAACAAGCCTTTCGAGATAAATTTGGCGGCGCTGCTAACAGGCTTATAAATCAAGTTGAAGCGGGTACGCTTGGTCCGCTTTCTTCAGGAACAGATACTCGAAATGAGATAGCAACAATTTTGGGTGATTCCGTTGCCGCCCCACCTGAAAGAAGAGCAGACCCTTTAGGTTTAGCTAACCCTCCACGGAGTTTAGGGGACGGTGAGGGCGCTTCTTTAGGTGGTATTCCCTCTTCGTATGGCGTTCCCGGTCAGATGCAACAACCACCCGCCGCTGGTATCCAAACACTAACAAAACCTGAAGAAAAGAAAACAGACTTTGTAGGGCCAGACATGGGGGGTGTAGACGCGTATACACAAGTTCCCACAGTAGAAGAAGAACCTGCGTTTGAAATTTCGGATGGGTCAGATGCACCGCAAATAGAACTTCCTGATAAACCAGCTTTAGTTGGGGGCAAAGACCCAATGGACGCTATGCAAGAGGGTTTTGCTGCCGCTAACAAAGAAACTGGACGGTTTGAGAAAGCTGCTGAATATGAAGACATGTTAGCGGAAATGAAAGCCTTTGATGCGGAAAACTATGATCCAGAACGTGAACGTAGAGATCGTTTAAAGACTTTCTTGATGGGGGCTGCGGGAACTACAAACGTCGGGGCCACATTTGCACAAGCAGGCGCTTCTTCTTTAAACCTTGAAAACAAACAACGTGTAGACCGTAGAAGTCGTTTGCAAGACAAGTTTAACATGCAAAAGTCTAAAATGGCTACAGACGCCGCCCTTGCTCAAACAAGTGTAGGACTTGGTAAAGAGTTATATTCCCAAGCATCACAAGATAATCGGACGGCTATGCAAATTGCTTCGCAAATGCGGGGGCAAGACCTGACAGCACTAACTGCAAACGCAGACCGAATTATGAAAAAAGCAGAAAACGATAATACTAACTCTTATCGCCTCGCAACACTTGCGCTTGACCAAAACAAGTTAGACGCAAAAATACTTAACGACGAAAATACAACAAAAAATGCTCGTATTGAAGCCGCAAACACCACACTATTTCGCACCATACAAGCTAGAGAGGCACTGGTAAAACAAGCAAACGATACTTTAGGTGTAGAATCGTTAAAAGCCGCTATAGAATTTGCTGTTAGTGAGGAAGAGAAAGCCGCTGCGTACGAACTGTATAAAAAAGCAGCAGACGAAGCGATAGTTTTAGCTGAAACCTTGATGAATGGTTATGGTAGGGGTGTTGGAGAGAAAACGGACGCGTACCCAGACGGTGAACCTACAGGTACTAGCTTACTAGACGCTGAACAGTTTGCTATCCAAATCCTTGCGGGTTACGGTCTTGATAGCGAGGGAAACGCAATTTCAGAAGATGATATAACAAGCGTAACCACTACAGGGAATTAAACTATGGCGGTACATACGCTTAACCTAAAAGATGGGTCCACCATAGATGTAGAAGCGCCACTTGATACTCCAGTATCTGAACTTTTGGTGCGAGCAAATCGTCAAAAGAGGTTTACTACACCAGAACCAACGCGGCGTCGTGATGAGTCGCTTGCTAGTCGGATGGCTGCGTTTGATAAACCTCCTGAAGAAGTGGTTCCTACCCGTGACGAAGACGACGGCACTGCGCTTGGTCGGGGTATTAGTCGTGGTATTGACTCGTTACAACAAAACCTTGGGTCTGCAGTAGAAGGTATAGGTGGCATCTTAGGGCTTGAGGGTCTTGAGAAATACGGTGCCGACGTTGCTCTTGCTAACGAAGCCGAACTCCAAGAAGCTGAACGCAACGCCACAAGACGCCAAGATGTCGAAGGTATTAGCACAGGGGCGAGCTACGTAGGTGAGCTAGTAGGTGAGTCCGCTCCACAGATGGGCATTGTTGCCGCTGGTTCCGCTGCAGGTGCAGCTTATGGGGGCGCGGCTGGCGCGGCTTTCTTTGGTATCGGAGCGGTTCCCGGGGCTTTAATTGGTGGCGCAATAGGTGGTACGTTAGCAGCGTTCCCCTTATTCTTCGGTGGAAACCGTGAACGCCAAAAAGAAGCTATTGAGCGTGGCGAACGCGTAGAGATGAGCGAAGGTGCAGCCGCACTCACAGCCATACCACAGGCCGCATTAGATTCTATTTTAACTGCGTTTGTAGGCGCAAAGTTCTTTGCAAAACCGGGGCTAGACATTGCTGGTGGGCTGCTCACACGTTCAGTTAGAGGCGCTACTAAAGGTGTAGTTACTGAAATACCTACCGAAGTTGGGCAGGCGCTACTTGAACGTGCGCAAGCTGGGCTTTCTATAACAAGTGAAGAAGCCATGCGAGAGTACGGCGAAGCCGCCATAGCCGCTGGTATACTAGGTGGTGGTATTGGTGGTGTCAGTGGAGCCGC
>Ga0302126_10002409_pt1 | contig 10726 bp, 13 predicted proteins | sample CB4_20m_MG_FD_203108 | JGI IMG/M metagenome (GOLD analysis project Ga0302126, IMG submission 203108) | Marine microbial communities from Western Arctic Ocean, Canada - CB4_20m | ecosystem: Environmental > Aquatic > Marine > Oceanic | place: Canada: Western Arctic Ocean | collected 2017-09-24 | reverse complement strand
TTTTAAGTCAAAATGTTTTTTAGTTGCTGTAAGTAAGTTTAAAAGTGCTGAGAGTGGGATTCGAACCCACGAAGCTAATGCACGGGATCTTAAGACCCGCCCCTTTGACCGCTCGGGAATCCCAGCTGAACAATCATCCTTAATTGATTAAAATTCAGTTTTTTAGTTGCTGTTGGATGATTTTATATAGTGCTCCATGAGAGGATTGAACTCTCGACCTTTGCGTTATAAGCACAACGCTCTACCGACTGAGCTAATGGAGCTAGAGAATAATTTTATATAGTGCTCCGTGCGAGGCTTGAACTCGCGACCTACGCGTTATAAGCACGTCGCTCTACCAACTGAGCTAACGGAGCTAGAGAATAATTTTAAAAAATGCTGAGAGTGGGATTCGAACCCACGAAGCTAACGCACGGGATCTTAAGACCCGCCCCTTTGACCGCTCGGGAATCCCAGCTGAACAATCATCCTTAATTGATTAAAATTCAGTTTTTTAGTTGCTGTTGGATGATTTTATAGTGCTCCATGAGAGGATTGAACTCTCGACCTTTGCGTTATAAGCACAACGCTCTACCGACTGAGCTAATGGAGCTAGAGAATAATTTTAAAAAATGCTGAGAGTGGGATTCGAACCCACGAAGCTAACGCACGGGATCTTAAGACCCGCCCCTTTGACCGCTCGGGAATCCCAGCTGAACAATCATCCTTAATTGATTAAAATTCAGTTTTTTAGTTGCTGTTGGATGATTTTATAGTGCTCCATGAGAGGATTGAACTCTCGACCTTTGCGTTATAAGCACAACGCTCTACCAACTGAGCTAATGGAGCAGGACGCTTCCAATAGGATTCGAACCTATGACCTAACGGTTAACAGCCGTTCGCTCTGCCAGCTGAGCTATAGAAGCTATGATTCAGATATCATAAATAGTTTTGATTAAAATTCAATTTTTGAAGTTGCTGTTAGATATCTTTTAAAGTGCTCCGTGCGAGGCTTGAACTCGCGACCTACGCGTTATAAGCACGTCGCTCTACCAACTGAGCTAACGGAGCTGATATAGGGCTCTCACCTAAAATGCATTAATGTTCCCATACTGGGAATCGAACCCAGGTCTACTGAGTGAAAGTCAGCTATCCTGCCACTGGACTATATGGGATTATTGAATTCTTTGTCGTAGGAGAATGTCTTTCCTAAGTGCTGAGAGTGGGATTCGAACCCACGAAGCTAATGCACGGGATCTTAAGACCCGCCCCTTTGACCGCTCGGGAATCCCAGCTGAACAATCATCCTTAATTGATTAAAATTCAAGTTTTTAGTTGCTGTTGGATGATTTTAAATACCTCATGCGGGACTCGAACCCGCAATCTCCGGTTTAGAAGACCGGCGCGTTATCCATTGCGCTAATGAGGCTAAACGACTTACTGATTAATTATTTTCCGCCACCGAGGAAGGTTTTCCACCTCCTCCCGAATCGAACGGGAGCCGTTTGAATAAAAGTCAAGTGATTTTTTGTTGCTGTAAGTAAGTCTTGGTGTAGCAATGGGTGGTTTCGATCCACCGACCTTCGGGTTATGGGCCCGACACGCTTCCTCTGCGCCACATTGCTTTATGCCCACCGTGGGGCTCGAACCCACGACCACGAGGTTAAGAGCCTCGCGCTCTACCGACTGAGCTAGACGGGCAATTGTTCATGTTTATGTTTATTTAGAAGACAATACAAATATACTCATTAAATTTACAATCAAATTTTTTTTCGTTTACACATACCAGGAGGCCGCCTGATATATATATTAAGAGTGAAATAACTTTATATAGATACCGCCTTAAATAGATAATATAATTTATTTCTACTCTTTAACCGCACCAACTACCTACAGTATCTAAAGAATATTAAACATAATTACCACCACTGGATATCTGTCCAGATCCTCTTTCTTATAAAACTCCTGGTAATACTCTTTATTTAAATTGTTTTTCCCAAGTATCCCACAACCATTTGTATATAGTAACATCTCATCTAATGTATCATATTTAGCTATGTTGAATACTCTTACATCTATCTCCTCACCACTATGAACTATGGATATTATATCTCCAGCACTTATACTCCTTATGAAACCGCGGAACAATCTAACTTCGCCTAGTTTTAACCTGGCCTTTATCGCCCTAAAACTATCCTCTCTTCTTACACTTAACATAATCTTATCTCTTAATTCCATACATGTAATACTTAATACCCAGGTAAAAAAATATCAAATTTTAACTTTTATTATTTAATTATTATTATTATTACTATATACCTGGTTTTTATTTGTAATTTTATTTGAAATATCCTTAATACCACTGATTACGCTAAAGAATACTCCCGCCCATGCTGCACTATAGATTGTTTCTACACTATTTAACACCTTTAGACATGTCTGACAGATGGGTGTGCTCATCAATAGTGCAGTTTGGAGCATTCCATAAAACCCGCCGGGGGCGCAATAATACGAATGGACTTGGGTTACTCCCCAGTAGCTGCCCACCAATCCTACTGTAAAACCAAGGAATTTCGCAGAAGCGGACCAGTGACATGGGTTCATAGCGGACATTACTGTAGACATTGCTGTGGGTTGGGCTTGAACACCCACAATTAGACTTAGGACCAATAGACTCTTGAACATTTTATTACATAATTCTCTCTTTATCTTTATATCAAATTTTAACTTTACCTGGGAATAAAAATATAATACCCAGGTATTTTAATCTTTTTTAAAATTAAATGGAATTACTACTTGAATAGTATGCATATCCTGTATATTATAATCAGATATATATCTACTTTCGTCTAGTTGAGAACTACTCATAGTTCTTATTCCAAACTTTGGAGGCATCCTAATCTTATTACTAATTATAGTTTTTAAACCTTCTATTGTAGTAGATTCAGGGTTTTTTACTTCAACTACATGGGAATTTTTTGAGTTATAAAAACAGGTTTTGATGAACAGTTGCATTTTTAATTTTTATTGAGAGTTTTATTTATTATCAAATTTATCTATATTGTAGGTAAAAAAAATAATTTTAAGTTTAATTTTATTATCACCATGCCCTATTCCCAGAACAAATCGCAAGCCACTTATCATGAATAGCCAACGATTCCGCGTCACTCAGTGAATTATCAGGCAAATCTTGTTCCAGTCTCATCTTCTCACCCCATGTAAGGTCTTCTAGTTTTGAATAATCCAGATGCACAGCCCGACTCTGATTCAGTCTGTTTACTTCCTCTATCCAGGCTTGTCTAGAGCTTGGTCCATTTTTATAAGCTTTTATGTTCTTGGGATTCTCCAGTGCAGACTTTGCCTCCTCCCAACCAGCTCCTTGGCGCTCAACTGACATCATCAACAGCCTATATCTGTAAAGGTTTGTTGCCCAACGGTAGCCGATCTCGTGAAGTTCATTAAAGAACTCTGGGGTCAGCGCCATTCCGTAGTAGTGTTCCATTAGCTTCTTTTGTAGTAGTGTTTTTGTCTCTCTTAAAAAAAACAGACTTATCAAATTTTTATATGCGCGTAGGTAACGGGACAGTGATTATCTATAATAAAAAAGCTGGTATCCTACCCGGCTACTTTTAAGATTTAATATACAATCACCACGGTATGCGCCCCGCATGTATTCCATACCATTTGTTTCTGATTTTCTCCATTTCCTCACTGTTTAGGTTGTTGTCGTATGAATCTAGGCTAATCCTCATCTTTTCCTCCCACGTAAGGTGTTCCAGTTTCGAGTAATCCACCTTTGGCTTCCTCTGTTGGTTTATCGTTTCAATCTCGTCAACCCAACCTTCCCTGGGGTTTGGCCCATGTTTATAGTATTCTATGTTTCTGGGTTTCTCTAATTCTTCCTTGGCTTTCCACCAAGCCCCGCCTTCGCAACGTATTGAACGCATCAACAGGTACCATCTGTCTGAACTGTTAACCCATTTATACCCTATTTTGTGGATGAAGGGAAGCTGGCGCTCCCATTCTGGTCTGGGATCCGAGATGCTGATGCTCCCAGGCCCCAATTCCGGTCCTTGATTAGCCATTAGATTCGTGTGTGTGAGTATTTCACACCTTTACACACCGGGACTTATCAAATTTTATAAATATAACTGGGTAAAATAAAAAAGAAATAACTTATGCCGCCATCAGGACTTGAACCTGAACCTCATTGGATTATATCCAGTGCTCTTCATTAAGCTATGGCGGCGGTTATCTATTTTTTTAATTTTTATTATCAAATTTTTTATTTAACTATGCTTGCGTTCCTGTCGCTGTCGGGCAGCAGACATCTCGCGTCCCCTCTTCACCCTATAATCATTGTCATGTTGGCTTGCCTTCTGCTTGCGTCCAGCGCGGTCCTTCCTCCGATGAGCCCTGATAGCCTTTGGACGCCAGTTTGGTGGATTTGTCCTCATCTTCTTTGTCTTATACCAATGGTCGGACTTTTGATCTACCAAGCCAGTGAGGGGATATCTTGGAGAAAGTGACTTGTTTTGGTGCTTCTCATTAATTCTATGGCATTCCAATTGGCTCCTGACCAAGTCGCCATGTTGCTGCCACCGCCTCCTTCCGTAGGCCTCTTGACTCTTCTTCTTGGAAGCCAGTCGCTGCTCGTAGCGAGACTTCAGCGGAACACTGTCCGCATCCACACTTCGCGTGTCTCTGTCGCGCTGTGCACAGTAGACCTGGTCAGAGCTCAATGGCGAAGCCTCCTTTGGATGAGTCTTTGGGTCACGCCGAGGAAGGCGCTCACTAGTTCCACCTCGGTTCCAGTGAATCACCCGGAAGTGAACCCGATGTCCGCCATTGGTTTGACCCCATGTCCACTCGTAGGGAGTGAAGTTGGTCCTCTTGAAGACAGCCGGGTTGCCCAGGATGTCGCTCTGAAGTTGGGGCATATTGTTGTTGTTTGAAGCGTTAAAGCTTAGAGAGTTTTGTAATCTATACAACTTTCAATTCACGTCAATCAAATTTTTCTGAGCTTGTATAAAGGGGAAACTACACATGACCAAAAAGAAAATTTTTATGGTATATAGTTATTTTATCAGCTTTTTATGGTGTTATTATAGAAGTTTAGGAAAATTCGGAGTCTTTGAGATTAAACCCAACTGTCTTTGAGATTAAAATCCCGTTCGGGGACGAGCGGTCGCGACCGAGGCGCACCTGATCCAAACTGTATCCACCCACACAGCCTCGAAGAGCGCCTACACGCGGGCTTCTTTGGAATTGCAGTGTCATCGGTTGGGGATACCACAAACCTTGGATGAAACTCGCCAGTGATAACGAGCATTGTGGTCTGGGCCTTCAATGGGTCCTCTGGACCAATCGGATACTCGGGGTCCTTAACCATCCCAATGTGATGGCTCTTCACCCATTCGTCGTCGGTGTTCTCTTCGCCATAATACTCCTCACATGGAACTACGTAGTGCTTCTCGCCTACACGAAGAACTATCGCTAAGTTCAAGGCCTCGCCATTTGAGTCCTTAAAGTCACCCTCGAACATCCATGGGCCGTCGGAGTCACAGTCGTCGAAGAAGCGTTGGCAAAAACGGCCCTCTTTGTCCCACCAGGATACAGACATGGTTTAGTTAGTTTTGAAGTTCTGCTTGAATTGTGCTCTATACAATACAGTATTCACATTTATCAAATTTTTATTTAAATACATGGGTTAAAAAGAAACTTTTTATGGTATATCTTAATTTTTTATCAGCTTTTTATGGTTTATATTACTATGTTTTATTATTCATCATCGTCACTACCAGAGCTCGACTCAGAGCTCGACTCTGATCCAGAAGTCTTCTTATTTGTCACCGTTCTGGCACATGCAACTGCCACCACAGCTCCCGTGACGCTGCTATCCTCCTCATATTCCTTTTCTACCTCCTCGGAGCATGGGCAGGCACCAGGAAGTTGTGGGAAAAGTGATGAACTGAATTCTAAATCTCGAACCTTATCCCACCCCTTTCCGTCCTCTTGCTGTATGTTCACTACCGGACAACCATTTGAGTCGTAAAAGTTCGGTCTGACCGCCTCCCAGGTCTCTGTGATATCCAAGGGCGTCATCGCATCGCTCCGCACCCGCCACAATACTTTGTGGCGGGCACACCATGTTTGTCGCGAGCTTGAAGACTCGACAAATACCCAATTTCCACTCTGGACATGGTATAAGATGAATAATGGTTGGCCGGGCTTATTGTATATGGGTCTTCCGCAAGGTGACCTTCCTTGTTCGAGTAGGTATGGTCCCAGAACACAAGTAAGCGGCCCGTCGTAAGTAGATGTCACAACGAGAGTCTCGGGATTCTCTAAATTGCAGTCGGGGCAGGGCAGGAGCTCCATAGATGGTATATATTTTTTCAACTGCTGGAAACTCCCACCTTCCTCATCCTGTTGTTGCTGAGTCAGTTCCATGGTAGTGTTAGTAGCTTATAAGCGTTATTGTTGTGTTCTATACAATAAGACATTCAAACTTATCAAATTTTATTTAAATACATGGGTAAAAAAGAAAATTTTTATGGTATATAGTTATTTTATCAGCTTTTTATGGTTTATATTACAGTATTAGCGCGTTCTATTCCTACTCGCGAATCTCGCCTTCCTCCAGCTCATCGTCCGAGCCTGGAACCGATTTCCACAACTCGCCTGGCTGCTTGACACCAGTCCCGCCATAGCCAGAGTAGGACGTAGAGTAGTTCTCCTCCTCACCCGAGGGACTGCCCTTGAATCTGCGAAGAGATGGCCGAGTCCACTCCTGGAACACACAGTTACGGAGATTTACCTCAGATACTGTGTAGAAGCAGCCGTTGTCGAGAAAGACGAGGCTGTGCTTCTTGGTATCTCCATTCCAACCATCTACCAGAGCAAACATCCAGCAATAGTCTGGCTGTTCGGGCAAACCATACTCCTGTTCGGTCCTCGCTTGCGCGCCTGCCTCTGGTTCCTCGCACTCCAAGTAGAACTTTGTCCCGTGGTAGAAACGGTGTCCGTCCTGCTTATGAGTAGGCATATCCCAGTAGGAATCCGGGTTTCCAAGCTGAGTCCCATGGCACCGCTTTACCAAGATAAGCACTCCGTGTCCCACCAAGTTCCAGCCCTGCCACCAAGGAAGCTCCTGAATTCCTCCTCCCCAGGGACCCAATGAACGCCCGTAGCGGTCTTCCTGCGTGTTGAACCTGGACTTCTCTGGGTAGTAGGTAAAGTTACTTTTGTGAGTATAATCCGGCATGACCCCGTCAGGAATCAGCCCCAACCACTTCTCGCGTCCAGTCTCACATACGAACATTCCTCCAGATTCATCCGTGTCTGGGTTCGGATACCAGCTGGGAACCCATGGCTTCAACTCCTCCTGGGGGTCCTTATCGGCTCCGGGCAATCCTTCCAAGAAGATGTTCTCTGTCTCAGAGGCCATCCTCTCCGCACGCTCTTCCACGTCTTCCTCCACCGGAAGCTTCTCCGCGTCAAGACGCTTCGCCGCAGCAATCTCCTGTTCCGCCTCCGCGATCGCGCGACGAACCTTCTCAATGCCGTCCAGCTCGTAGTCAACGTTTCCGTTTAGAATGTGGTGGTCGGAGCAGATTTTTTGCAAGGTGTTCTCCTCGATGCGAAGTCGGTCCAGCCAGAACTCCCATTCCTCGATAGAGTCGTGGCTCCAAGGCTTGAAGCCGAGGTATTCAGAAAGGTCGTAGACCTCATTCTGGGACGAGAGAAAGGAAGTAGAGACGTTGGAATCGCGGGTGTATGTAGTCATGTTGCTAAAAGTAAGAGTTTTGTATTCCATATACACACTTATGCGAATCAATCAAATTTTTTTTTATCTTATGGTCAATAAAAAAGTATTAATGGATTTTTAAGTTTATTATTTCATGCATTCACCACGCACCGTCACCACCAACCCCATCCTCCTCATCGTCAAAATCGGGAGTATCGCCAGTAAATCCCCACTCACTGTCATCCACTACCATTGAAGCTCCTCCACCGCATCCAGACCCCCAATCGTCCTCGTCCTCCTCCTTCTCTTCCGCGACAGTCAGCGTTGCCTTGGATGTAGATGGAATATCCGCTCCAAACTCCACGTTATGCTGAGGGCACCCCAACAGAAACACCACGAACTCAGCCAGAACAGCCTGCGCCGGTTGTTTTCCAGTTTTACGTTGAAGTAGAGAAGAGAAATACTTGAATTGCTCTAGGTTGCCAGATACAGCTGCACGAGACTCCTCCAAAAACCATTTCAACTGGTGTGGATCGTCCACACGAGAACGCTGGTTAGCACACCGCCTCCTCGTCCGGAGAAGCCTAATATGCTGAAGCACTTCCTCATTATTTGTCCGGAGAAGCTGGTTATACGCAGTCTTCCTCGTTCCCTTCCCCACCGGACCACGCCCTTTCGCCACGTTCATGTTCACCTCCCGCGTGATAGAAGCACTGAATCCGGACATGTTGGTTGTTTTGCTCTTGTTGCTGTCTTTAAATTGTTGTTCTATACACCCCTCCTTTCATCTCAATCAAATTTTTATACGCTCATATAGACCTATAGACACCACAAAAAAAACTAGGTTTTATTAGTTGATTTATACATTGTTGGTCTTGTTACTCTATTTTGGGACAAATATACCGTGCATTACCCCACACAAACGTTCGTCCACGTCTAGACTTTCCTTATCAGGATACAGAGGGTAAATCAATTTCCCGATGCTGTGCTCTTCCACCCAATTGACTGTAACCGAAGTATCCAGGTCGAACTCGTCATAGAACCAGTTTCCCTGAACGACGTAAAGCTCGCGCCCAATCAGGATGACTCCAGCATAACCATGTTCGGTAAGGTGTTGGTTCCCAATCTTGTTACAGCCGTAGTAGAACCACGGACCTTGACTATCCTTCATGCCTGCCCTTTCTAATACGGGATGTTCTTCTAACCGAGAGAGAGGTTTGGTTGTTGTCTCTAAATTGTTGTTCTATACACCCCTTCTTTCATCTCAATCAAATTTTTATACGCTCATATAGACCTATAGACACCACAAAAAAAACTAGGTTTTATTAATAGAATTTTTATGGTTTATCGTTTTTTACACATCATCACTACGGTCATCCTCACCACCCCCCCTCAAACTAAGCTGTTTTAACCTTTAACCTCCAGTGATTTGGTGTTCATGTCCGCCACGACCACCATGACGCTTATCCCATCCCCGTCACCTCTCCGATGGGTCAGGCGGTTATGGGCTGCAGCAATGCTGTGTTGAATGTCACAGTAATTAGAATGCCCACCATTGCGTTTGGTGAATATATCGTCTAGGTCTTCGTGGAATTGACTCGAAGCGAGGACGACGGCGAGTGGAAAACTCATTCCGTCGGGAATCTCATACCCCTCTGTGACGGTCACCGCGATTGAGAGGTTGTTCGCCCGCCCAAGCTCCATGAGCTTGTTGTAGGCCTTCCGCACTTTCCTCACATTAAGTGTCAAACGCCCGAAAATGGCGGCCTCTACATCTCCAATGGAAACATCCGCGTTGACAATGGTCGTCATGTTGTTGTTTTAGAGCCTTGCTCAATATAATTGTGCCTATACAAATCTCCTTTCATCTCAATCAAATTTTTATAAGCTCATATAGACCTATACGCATAACAAAAAAAACCAGGTTTTATTAATAGAATTTTTATGGTATATCGTTTTTTACTTTTTATGGTTTATTGGGGTTTTTACTCGTCATCACTCTCGTCATCACTCTCGTCCTCACTCTCGGGCTCACTATCCCACTCACTCTCCTCCGCCTCGTCCTCATCCTCCGCCTCGTCCATCTCCTCATCGCTGTCCTCGTCCACCTCGCAGCGCTCAGCCTCAGCCATAGCGGCATCCAGTCCAGCCCCAGGAATCTGCGACTCCTCCACGTCAGGGTTCAGACCACCCACCATGGACCGCGTGACGACAGGTCCGCTAACAGAACGAGTGATCCGCCGTCCAGTCACCAACGGGCCGGTCTCATCCTCGGAAGATAGCTCCTCCATATCGCCGTCGGCAACCACAAAGCCGTCCTGATGGTAGCCCGTTCCAGTGAACGCACCGTGCCGGAGGATGGAGCGGTCAGACCAGCCGACGACGTCAGCCAGCCCCGAACCCTCTGGGCCACCAAACCCGCGGTCGTAGGTGTCAACCTTGCGTCCGACAGTGTGCTCGTTGTTCGCGCCGGCGATCACCGGAGTGCCGAACTCAGTCGTAGTCATCATGTTCTTGTTGTAGAGGGTTACTCAATATAATTGTGCCTATACAAACCTTCTTTCATCTCAATCAAATTTTTTTTACCCCTTTATAGATGATGTCCTCCCAAGAACTCTACCTGAATATCCCGTGGAAGTTCGTCCCAATGATTTTGCTCAATCCAGTCTGGGCAAGTGATGGTCGTATCATCTCATGAATGGTCATGTGGACCCAGCGGTATGAAGTCAGCATCTCCATCAGACTCAATATCGGGAATCGTCTCAGAATCAACTTGGTCGTCCATCGTGGGCAACTCGTAGCGACACACTGGACATCTATGGTCTCGCTTTAACCATTCCTGGATACAGTTCGGGTGGAACTCGTGTCCACAAGGAAGTCTTGTCGCCACAGCTGTCTTCTTGGAGTCTTCCTCCATAAACCTAATTACCGTATCGCGGAAATCCTTTTTCTCGACGAACCTCCTGTAGGATACGCCTCGCTTGTCCAGGAAATCCT
>Ga0302126_10002406_pt1 | contig 10728 bp, 7 predicted proteins | sample CB4_20m_MG_FD_203108 | JGI IMG/M metagenome (GOLD analysis project Ga0302126, IMG submission 203108) | Marine microbial communities from Western Arctic Ocean, Canada - CB4_20m | ecosystem: Environmental > Aquatic > Marine > Oceanic | place: Canada: Western Arctic Ocean | collected 2017-09-24 | reverse complement strand
GATGTTCGAGTGGCTAACTGGAACTCCATTTATTACTAAGTTGTCGTTATTGTTGTTATTAGCTCTAGATTGTTCCATTAATTGAGTTTGAATTCTCTTCACTTCGCGTTGCTCCAAACTCTTTTCTACGCGCTTTCCTTCTTCTTCAATATTAAGACGCTTCAATTTTTGCGCAGGCGTTAACCATTTCAACACGTACATTTTGAGCAACTTTTCGTGTACGTGGCATGGCGTGAGCTGCTGTTTCACGCAATAGGAATGTGGAGCAATCATCGCGACAGGAGATGGAGGCGAGCCGATATTATTATTATTATTGTTATTATCAGCCGCCGTCGGACTACTATTGTTCCGAGGAGGTAAGCAGCGCGCCGGTTTATGACGGCAGAGCGGGCACGGTTTACTCTTCGCTAACCACGGTTGAATGCAGCCGAAACAAAAGACATGTCCACAGCCTTGAACGCAGTGTGGACGGACGAGAAACTCGCGACAAATTGGACAACGCAATTCGTGTTCAATCCAAGGCGGCATTTCGTGTTGAGCATCTTCGCTCGGCACGATTCGATTCGCGCAAGCGCGCGAAAGTTTTGCAATTAGTCTCATATCGTTTTTATGTTCTCCTTCTTGTTCGACCATTTCCGCGTCGTCCTCGTTACTTCCAATGCTATTATTATCTGCAGCATTCGCGCCTCCATTACCGCCTAACGGTTGCGTGAAATCATCGTCATTCACTGCGGCGGCGACTACTTTCTTCTTTTTATTATCATGTTTCGCCTGTCGCAGTTCGTCCGTTGGAGATTCGTCCGCTACTTCCATTTTGATTTCGTTTAAGTCGCTCAAAGCATTTTCTGACTGGTTTTCTTCATCTTTATTATTATTATTATTATTATTATCGTCGTCTTTACTTTTTACGTCGTCTTCCGCTGGAACGTTCATGAACACTTTGTTGAACTTTCGCGCAAAATCTCCTCCTTGTTCTTCGAACATTTTCAACAACCCTTCCTCGAACGTCTCTCTCAACTTTTCCATCATCACGTACCCGGTACCATCGTTTTGACTATTTACTTTGATCGCGTAGTCATCAATTTCTTGACTCGGTCCTTGCGAGAAAATCGGAACGAATTCATCGTCGTATCCTCCTCCTAGAGTCAACGGGTGAGCGTTCACTCCTTTGCCGACGAGCGGAAACGTGGACATTTTTATCTTCTTTGAATTATTACGATCTTGATCAACGCCATTTTCTCTTTTTCCTACTCCTCCTATCATTTGTTGTTGTTGCTGTTGCTGTTGTTGCATTTGCTGCATTTGCTGCTGCATGATGTTATCATCCCTAGCGACCATCGTGCGCAAATACCGAAACCGAAACGGATTCTTCATCGATTTCTCTTGCCTAAGCACGTTCGCTGGACCTCCAAAGGATACAATATCTCCATGCCTCATCTTCCTATAAGTCTGTTTTTCTATAATTTTCCCGTTCAAGTACGTCCCATTCGTAGTCTTAAAATCATAAATGTAATGATCGTCTCCAGCTGCGACGCATTTCGCGTGCGTTCGACTTAACAAATACGGTAAATCCGGGACGTCCAAGACGTACGTACATTCGTTATTTCTTCCAATGACGACCGTTTTCTCTTCTTCCACTCGATCGAGCTCTTCTTTCAACTGCTCATTCACTTCATCTTCTCCTTCCTGTTCTTTCTCTTCTCGTTGTTTTTCGTGCCGTTGATCGTGAGTAGTAGCAGTACCTTTTGCGTCGTCGATCTGTTCTTCTTTATCGTTCTCATCCTCGAGGGTGCTCACTTTCTCATCCACTCTTGTCCCCTCCTCTTCGCAAAGTTTTGAACGAAGATCTTTGTTCGAGGATGAAAGTTTTCGTAAATCTTGCAAGCGCATTTCTCTCGGTAAAGTAGGAGACTCTAAATCACCATTTAATAACAAAAGAACGGCGACGACGATCGGTTCGTTGTTATTATTATTATTATTACTATCTTTCACTTTGTTCTTTTTCGTTATTATTAATCGAGGTTTCGGTTTCTGTGGAGACGAGACCTCGTTTTGAATCTCGATATTCATTATTTATTATCTCTCTCTTATTAATCTCTCTTAATCTCTCTTAATCTTCTTCTTCTTCTTAGATATCACAGTAGGTTAAGATCGATTTTTATGGTGTCTTATCACTTAAAATAATAACGTAACGATGTATTGTTATCAATCGATTATTATTATTATTATTATTATTATTATTAATAATTTATTTTGTTTTGATATGATTGCTGTGCAAAGAAAATGAAGAAACTTCTTTGATACATTTTGATTTTGATCGATTTGATATATTTTGATTGCTAACTATATATGTATTACTAACAAATTATGACCATTTATAATTCTTGGTGGTGATGACTGCTTTGGTTATGTTCTTCCTCTTCTTCTTTATTATTATTATTATTATTATTATTATTATTGTTATCATTCGTTGGTTCGTTCAAGAGTTCGTTCTCGCCGACGTGTTCGAGAGCGATTGAAATGTCTTCTGGTAAAGTGAAATTTGCATCGAACTTTTTTGCGTTTTCAAAACACATCTTTGCAATCTCGAGCTCTCCGCTCATGAATTGCGCGAATCCCATATCTGCCCAAATCATCGAGTTTTCGTCGTCGTATGGTAAAGCCATGTGTAAAGCGTCACCGGCGAGGGCGAAAATCGTGCCGTCCAGTAGTTTACGCGCGCTCAGGACTAAAACGTCTTTGCACAATATTTTTTCGTACTCTTCCATGTGCTCTGGTTTCAACAAACAAAGCTGCTTCGCTTCAGTTAAAGCATCGTGTTGCTGTTTTGTGAATTTCCCTAAAGCAGCGTCTTTCGCGGCTTCGAGAAGATACAACGCAACGCCCAAATGTATTAAATGCTCGCGTCTCGCGTCTTCCCAAATGACGTCGTAAAGCAATTTCGAGGACAGTTCCAAGTCTTCAACAAAAGCACTCATAATATCAGAAGCTTTCTTCTTTGTTTCTATTTCTGATACACTCAAGGCTTTCGACGAGGATGATGACGCACCATCTTTCTCATTATTGTGTTTATTTTCTTCTTTTTCGATTTTAGCCGCATTCACGAGCGTATCTCCAGTCATTTCGCGGAATACTTGAGCCACGTGCAAGCTCGCCAATAAGCGGTTCGCGAAGAGGCGCGCGGTCGAATGCGAATCAATCACACTGTTAGCCAGTTTGGCGTTTTGCATCGCCGCGTCGTGGTTTTCGAGATGGTGATTCGCTTCTGCGATGAACTTATACCCCTCCATTTTGTCCTCGTTCTTTTCGTGAAGTTCGAGCGCTTTTGTTGCGTATTTTATAGCCTCTTCGTAGCCACCTGGGGCGTATCTTTTCACGACTGCATAATTGTGCATTCCAGATGCCGAATTCGGTTTCATTTCTAACAAAGATTCGCAAGCCGTTGTTGCCATTTTCAGCGTATGATTAAACGTCCTATCCAATCGAGTCGCTTTCGCTTGTACTAAATGTTCTTCAAAATTTCCATCTCCGTCGTAATCTTCGTCGTCGTAATCAAAATTTTGGCCTTGATCGATTTGGCTAATCTCGTGTTCTAATTTTTTCTTATGCTCGGTTACGTTTTGCAACTGTTGTACGAGTTTAGGTATCGCGTTTGCGAATTCGAGTCGAATGAACAAACACGTCATCTTCTTCAATTTTGGCGGATTCGCTAAACACATTCTCTTTGCGACTTGCAAATTCGAATTCCCAGTTCTCTCATCTATTGCATTTTCTGCCGCATCTGTTAACGCTCGCATTTTTATCTCATCGAGCATCTGTGCAAGCGCTTGTGACCTATTCGTAAACGCCTGCGAGCGTTCAACAGTACTCTCGCCTTTACAATGTTGCGTCATTATTTTCTTCTCTTTTTTCTTATACTCGTCGTCTTTGTCTTCTGCGTCGTCTTGGCTATTATTATTATCATTATGAGGTCCAGGCCGGAAGCACATAAAGTCTAAAAACTTCGCCATCGGCCTCATGTCTTGTTCCTCCGCTTCTCTCAACGCTTTCTTATACAACTCAACAACATCTCGTTCTTCAATCGTGCTCTCGCATAACTCGAACAACTTCTCTTCGACTTCTTCCGTGAACATATCGGACGTTGGATTCTTTTGCACGTGTTCAAACCCGGGCCCGGCAAGGTGCCATGTCGTATTGTTATCATCTTCATCTTTATCCCCGATCGTTTTTAAGCTATACAATTTCCTGTTCTTAAATCGCGTTACACACGCTTGGTTTTTCTCCATAAACTTCGTTATCGTCGTTCGATTTTCTTGAAAATTCTTAGCCGAACCAGTTCTCGCTCTATCGAATAACTCGGCCCTGTTGAGGATTTGTAACCATAACTGCATCGAAACGGCTACGCATGACTGACATTTGATGTCTTCGTCGTTGGAGAGGATTTCGAAGGCCATTTCATTCCTATCATTTTCGTCTTCGTTGTCTTCATTTTCATGATGGTTCCTATTCTTCTTCTTACTATTCCTCGTCTTTGCAGTCGAGAACCAATTCGATGCCGAGGATGGGGACGAGGACGTCGAGTCCGTTGCTCGCGATAACGATAATGATTGCGATACAGTGAAGATTAAGGAAATAAAGAAGAAGCTCAGAGAACGAATGATGTTTACTATTGATATTCTTGGTCGTCGATTTGTTGCTCGAGTAATCATAGTCTCCTCCTCCTCTTCTTCCTCTTGTGCGGTGTCTGTTTTATCTGAAGAAGTAAGGATATGCTGCGTACTGATGTACTCTTTAAAAAAACTAACAACAAAGCGAAAGAAGAGCGCGCACGAGAGAGAGAGAATAACGATACACAGAATATATATACGTAAGTATTTATATTTACATAGTATTTATAATTACATAGTATTTATATTTACATAGGAAATACTTAACTGCTTAAGCGAACGCCGGGTTCTTAAATACGCGCTTGGACTTTTTAGAGAGCGGAAAAGCCTCCGCCTGCGTACTCGTCTCGTCGTCGAATCGTCACTTAAACGTTACAAAACGAACGCGAGCGAGAGCAACGAAGCGAATACCATCGTCGCAGTTTTCGCCGAAGAAGCAGAAGACGCGGTATAAGTATACGCGACGCCGTCGGCAGAGTACGAGGACGTGCACGCCATGTGAGTCGACCCGCCCATATACATATTCCCCATCGAGTGGTTACCAGCACACCCTTGCGCGATTGCGTGCATGCCGGCTAAATCGCTGTTCATGAACATCGCGTTATCGCTGACTTTGTTCGTCGCATTGAAGCAAAACGCGTTCGTCGTCCCAGGGAACGATTCGAACAAATTCGTTTCATCCATGCCAGCGCACTTTGTTGCGCAAGCGGCTGCAGAGCATCCCAAGAACCCGTTAAGGACCACGAAATCGCTCGTTGCATACCCAAAGTTCGTCATGTTCTTAAAAACACTCGAGCTCGTTCCAGAGCACTGCCTTTGCTGTGCCTTTCCATCCGCGCAAGGGTTCGACAGAGTTAATTGATCGCACTGTACCGCGCAATGTATTACGGAACCTTGCGCAATCGCTCGAACGCTCAACAGAGCAATCGCGAGAAAAAGAACGATCGATGAGAGAAAAGAATAGCGCGAGTTAGTACTGCTCGTACGTTTTATTGATCTCGATACGATTTTGTTCATTCGCGCTCTCGCTGTTTGTTTCTTGTAATAACCGCGGCGAATATCTCCCTACTACTATCTGATTGAGCTCGAGACTTATAGAAGATACGCTTGATTGATATGTCTAAAAAAGATGCCAATGCCGTGCTCATAAAGTACTAATAATAGGCGTCATGATGTCTAAAAAAGCACCATTAGCATTTACGATTTAGCATTTAGCATTTAGCATTTAGCATTTACGGTTTAGGGTTTAGGGTTTGATAATGAAAACGAAACCTCTATTTCTGTTGGAAGACGACACATTTTGTACCACCGGCGGCACCTCTTTAACTATTGAAACACAGAATAATCAATCGATCGATATTGATTCGATACAGAGAGACAGAGAGAGCGATGATGATGATGATGATGATTGCTGAGAAGTACGCACTGCGCGTGAGAAGCAGAACCGGGACGACGACGATGACGACGACGATTAGAGGACCAACGATGAAGAAAATAGTTTTGCGACGTAGGCTAATCTTAGAAACCGCAAACGCGAAGAAGACTAAGAAGAGAAAAGAAGAAGACGATGATATCGATTTCCTCGGTGATCAAAGTGAATGGACGAGCACTGCTGCGACGCAGGCGACGGCGACAGTAATCAGTGATGACGATGATGAACATTCGTCATCTTCCCTGAACGGCAAAGTGAAAACTGAATACGAGAATCTTTCTTGGGAAGAAATAATTGAGAGAGAATACGGCGGCGGCATTGAAGGGAACAGTAATAATAGCAGTAGACGATATGATTTGAGTACTTTAGCAGAAAAAAAGAATACTAATAATAATACTAACGATGATGATGATTCAGAGGCGTATTGGGAAACGCGCGAGCAACCTTTAAGATGTATAGTCGTCGGAGTTGGATCGAAAGGCAATAACAAGAAGAAAGCGGATACGAATAAGTTCACCGTTGACGATTCATTGGCAGAATTAGAGCGCTTGTGTGATGCTGCTGGGTTGCAAGTAGTTGGTCGAGTTACGCAGAATTTACGAAACGCAGATCCGAGGACGTTTTTGGGTAAAGGGAAGATCGACGAGTTACGCGAAGTTTGCGGAGTCGAAAATCCAGACGCGATTCAGATGAGGAATGATGATGATTTTGATTGGAACGAAAGCGACGATGAAGATGATTTTATAGATGATGATGAAAGTAATGATAGCGAAAGCTCTTTTGAAATGTATTACGACGACGACGACGAAAATGAAAATGAAAAGTCTACTTTTACTTTTAAACCGAAACAATTTGCCGACTTGGTCGTTTTTGACGACGAATTGACGCCGAAACAAGGCGTAAATATCGAAAAAGCGCTTGGCGATAAGCTCAGAGTGTGCGATCGAACGGCTTTAATTCTCGATATCTTTTCCCAACGCGCGAAAAGCGCCGAAGGCGCTCTTCAAGTCGAACTCGGCCAATTAGAATACCAATTACCTCGATTAACAAAGTTATGGACTCATTTAGAACGACAATCCGGGAGCGGTAACGTGAAAGGTATGGGCGAGAAGCAGATTGAAATCGATAAACGATTATTGAAAGATAGGATTTCGAGGTTAAGGAAAAAGTTAGAAGCTGTGAAAACGTCAAGAGATCAACGTAGAGACCAAAATAGAGGCACGAACGGATCGCCAATAGCGCCAACTATTGCCTTGGCTGGATATACAAACGCCGGTAAATCATCTTTGATGAATGCTTTGTGCGGCGACACACACGCTCGAGTAAAAGATGAACTCTTTGCGACACTTGACCCTTTAACGCGTCGCTTAACTCTACCATCCGGTGGTAATTTTCGCGTCGTGGACACTGTCGGTTTTATTCAAAAGTTGCCAACGCAACTCGTCGCCGCTTTTCGCGGAACTTTAGAGGAAGTCGCAGAGGCGAATCTAGTCATACACGTCATCGATATCTCGAGTAAGTTAGCAACTGCGCAAATGGCAGCCGTGGACGAGACGTTAGAGTCTTTATTGCGCGAACGTAGCGAGAAAGATAAAAACCACGTTTTGTTCGAAATGCCTTCTCAAATCTCTGTTTGGAACAAACTCGATAATTTATCTGAAATACAAAGAATTGACATAGAAGAAGCTGCTAAAAAAATCAACGCGAACAAAGATAGAAATAAAGTTTTCATTGTCAGCGCAAAAACTGGCGAAGGTTTAGACGCCTTGCGCAAAGGTTTAGAACTCCTCCTTTACGAAAAAACGTTGCGCAAGGTTGCGCTGAAGATTCCATTCAGCGAATCTGGGAAACTCGTCGGCGAGTTTCGCAAGCTCGGCGTCATCCAACGAGAAGAATGGGACGAAGAAAACGCGTTGATTGTTGCCATGGTACCAATATCCATCAGCGAACGCGCCGATGTCGTCGGCTACGCTTCAAATTGGGCGTAATCTACTATGATTCTATACTACGTAATATTATTGAAATATGCTTTTGCTATCTATCTAAAACTCTCTCTCTCTCTCTCTCTCTCTCCCTAAGACGACGACGACGCTGCAAAGCTCCCTCGTTCAATCGCGCGTCTCTTATCTCTTTCTTCGATTTTCCTTTCTCTCACTTTCTCGTTCACGTTCTCGCGATCGAACACGCGCGCTTTCTTCAATAAACTCGCCGACGAAAACAACTCCCAATGTTTCGTCTTTGACAACGGCCTCGTCGCGACCATTCTCACGACATCGCCAGGGTTCAACCAATTACGTTCATTCCCTGGTTGATTCGGTTCATGGTGCATTTTATACTTTTTCCTTCTCTTGATATATTTCTTAAATATTGGATGTTTCACGAGTCTCTCTACTACGACCGATACCGTCTTCTGCATCTTCGAAGAAGACACTATGCCGACCCTGGTCTGCGATTTCGATGGTTGTTTCAGTAAAGGTGTTTTCGTTTCCCCTATCGCTTTTAAGAGTAAACTTCCTCCGAACCTCTTGAATATCAAAGATGTCATCCTTTATTGTTTATTTATTATTTATTATCTTCCTCTTCTTCTCGTTAATCGCTCGCGTGTTCTGAAATCTCAGTTTGATATATACTCCGTCTCTTACTCTCTCTCTTACTCTCTCTTACACAACTTATTAAATACGCGCACTCGATTAAGTGCGCGTAGTATTACTATTTTAAACTGAGTGATTGAACTTCTTCGTTCGTTTTGAAGACCTGATGGATGTTTTTCCTGATTTATCGTTTTTTTCGGAATTACAAATTAATAATAATTTATTTATTACAACATTTTCTGCATCATAGAACTTCACAGGAGAAGCGCGCGCGAGTAATTATAAGAGAAACACCTGAAACGAATAAGCAGTGATTCAGAAGAAGTCGAACGAATGAGCAAAAAAAACGATATTGAACAGGAACAGGTCGTAACGCCATGGGCAGTCGAGTTCGGCTCCGATGGGAAAATCGATTATCAAAAACTGACCGAAGAGTTCGGATGTCAAGAAATAGACGAACGATTGATCGAAAGAATAGAACGAATAACTGAGACAAAAGCGCACGCGTTTCTTAGGAGAGGGTTATTTTTCGCGCATCGCGAGCTCGATGAGATCTGTACGGCGTACGAAAAAGGGGAGAAGTTTTATTTATATACTGGGAGAGGACCGTCGTCGGAGAGTTTACATCTTGGGCATTTGGTCCCATTTCAATTCACGAAATGGTTACAAGATGCGTTTAAGGTTCCATTGGTCATACAGTTGACCGATGATGAGAAGTTTTTGTGGAAGGATTTACAGTTGGAGGATTGTAGGAGGTTAGCGAGAGAGAACGCGAAAGATATCATAGCTTGCGGGTTTAATCCAAAGACGACTTTTATCTTTGCGGATGTGAGTTATATGTGTACGCCTTTTTATGTTAACATGGTGAAGATCGCGAAGTGCGTGACGTTTAATCAAGCAAAAGGGATTTTCGGGTTCACTGGAGATTCTAACATAGGGCAAATAGGGTTTCCGCCAGTGCAAGCGGCGCCTTCGTTTCCGGATTGTTTCCCGCACATGTTTGGGATGAATAAAAAGTCTTTGAAGTGTTTGATTCCATGTGCGATTGATCAAGATCCGTATTTTCGAATGACGAGAGATGTTGCGCATAGGTTGGGTGGGTATAAACCTGCACTAGTCGAGAGCAGGTTTTTTCCAGCTTTGAAAGGAGAGAGCGGGAAGATGTCTGCTTCGGATCCGACGAGCGCGATTTACGTCACGGACTCGGCAAAGGAAATTAGGAATAAAATTAACAAACACGCATTTTCTGGAGGCGGTGCAACTATTGAAGAGCAAAGGGAAAAGGGTGCGAATTTAGACGTCGACGTGCCATGGAAGTGGTTGAATTTCTTCCTCGACGATGACGAGAAATTGAAAGAGATTGGAGAAAAATATAGTTCTGGGGAAATGCTCACTGGCGAAATTAAGCAAATTTTAGCCGATTGTCTAACGCCCATTGTCGAAGAACACCAAATAAGACGAGCGAATGTTACTGATGAAGTCTTGGATATGTACTTTAGCATTAAACCGCGCGTGTTTTTAGACTTATTTCAAAAATACGAAGAAAAAGACGGTTCGTGGACAGTCGTAGAAACCGATTTAAGTAAAGCGTTGGAGGAAAAAATGAAATTAGATGAAGAGGATGAAGAGGATACTACTGTTTCGCAAGACAAAAACGATGAAGAAGCTGGGTGCGCAATCGGTGCTCCAAAAAGCGATGATTGGTTGCGAATACGCAAAGAACGCTTGAAAAAGGACGCGCCAACTGAAGGTTCGAAATCTGCTTTGAAGAAAGCGGCTAAAATCAAAGCCGCTCAAGAGAAGAAAGAAGCCGAAAAGCTCGCGAAAGCGGCTGCGAAAGAAGCTTCAGCTGCTGCAACTATGTCGTAATTAATTATAGTCATAATAACGTATACTGTACTGGTACAGTACTGGTATACAAAGAAATAATACAAATTACGTAGTACAACAAAATTATTAGATTTTACAGTCTCCTCCAGTCGCTTCTTCGCAAGTCTTCTCCTCAACGAGCATCCTTCTCGCTTTTAAGACATCCTTC
>Ga0302126_10002402_pt1 | contig 10740 bp, 5 predicted proteins | sample CB4_20m_MG_FD_203108 | JGI IMG/M metagenome (GOLD analysis project Ga0302126, IMG submission 203108) | Marine microbial communities from Western Arctic Ocean, Canada - CB4_20m | ecosystem: Environmental > Aquatic > Marine > Oceanic | place: Canada: Western Arctic Ocean | collected 2017-09-24 | reverse complement strand
TGGAACAGGCTAGGAAAGACGCGTGCGGCGAAGCGCCGAGAAGAGCGTATGATCGCTTAATTTTAGACGTCATTAATGGAAATCAAAGTCATTTCGTGAGGAACGATGAATTAGAAGCCGCGTGGGCAGTATGTGATCCAATAATTAACGCAATTGAGAAAGGTATTTTACCAATGACGACTTATACGTACGGATCGAGAGGTCCTTCCGAGGCTGACGAATTACGTACGAGAGTAGGTCATTTGCCTTCGCACTTGGTCGAGAAAGATTCAGTTCCTTTAATGAATACAGAATACGACACGTTACCAGATGATGAAACTGAAATGATAGAAAAAGGCGGAGAAGTCGGTGGTGATACTCCTAATAGTAAGAATGTTAACGCGAAAGATTTAGCGAGTAAGCTTGCGAACGTTTACGTTTCTGAGCCCGTGGTGAAGAAAGTTCGAAAAGAAAGCGACGGCTTTGCTTTGTCGCCGCGAGGATATAGATCGGGCGACGTGACTCCTCCAGGGAAATCGCGCCCATCCACGCAATGGATTTAATAGTTAAAGTGCTGCGATTAATTACTTTTTATAGTAGATGTTGAAAATATATCCTAGTACTTGTGTATGTTTATTTTTTATCATTATTAATCGAGATCGTCCGCCGTTGTTTTATTATTATTATTCGTGTCTTCCATCGTCGCATCTTCTGTAGCATTAGCATCATCACCATCAAAAAATTCCATTTCAGCATCTCCATCGAGTTTTTCTTCTCCATCGGCGGCGGCGGCGGCATCTTCTTTCTTCTGTTCCTCTTTCTTTTTCGGTTCTTTCTTCGGTAATGGTTTTGCTCGAGATAAGATCGGCGTCGCGAATCGTTCAAGAACCGAGCGTTTCTTCTCAATATCCTCAGATTTCAACACACAATCGTCCGTTTTCTGTAACGAGGATTGTAATTCAACCTTTTCGGATAACCACTTTATCGCATCATCGCATTCTTTTCGAACTTTCTTCAAATCCTCGGCGTCGATGTGAGCATGCGCTTCGTCCAACGAAGTTTGTCTAATCATTTGACACGCCGTTTCTAAAGCAGCAATAGCACCCGGTCGTTTCGATTCCTCGTTATACCTCTCTTCAACAGGGTTACCAATCGATCGCAATTCATCGAGCTTTTGAATATAAACCCCTTTGCTTTCGTCTTCACCGTCTTCATAAAGCCAATCTTCGGTGTTATTCAATAACTCTCTGAACGATTCGCGAACGTCCTCTTTGACGTAATCGAACAACAAACCACCTTCTTCGATCTTCGTGCGCATGGAATACACGTACGCCTCGACCGCATTTTTGCGTTCTTTCGTCTCTTCCATAATTTTGTCTTGCAAAGCCATATCAAACTCTTCTTGCTTACACTTTTCGATAACTTTATCAGGCAAACCTCCCAAATGCGTCGAGCTCACCGGAACGTCAGTTTTCTTCGTTTTCTTTTTAATCTCAATCTTGAATTTCGGTTTCTCATGCACCACTGGAACAGGTTTGCTTTCAGTTTCCATCTTTTCCCCTTCCATATCATCATCACCGGCGCCGCCGCTATTTTCTTCGCCCTCTTTTTTTTCCTCCTCGCTAGTAGCAGTCGAATTCGGTTCTTCGATTTTCGGCTCTTCTACGATTGGCACTTGTACTTCTTCCTCGTATTCTTCCCAAACTTGAGCCTCTGTGCATTCGATTAAACCGTTCAAGTTCAATTTGACTTTAACCTTAACCGTATGTTTATCTTTTCCTTTCGGTAAAGAAGGTAAAGGTCCAACATCAAACGTACCGAGCGAAGATTCATTATCAGTCGTCGCTTGCACCGTGAACGCTTTTGGCTTAAGAAATGTCATTTGCTTCGTGCTCGGAATTGGGTTATACTTTTCAAACAACTCCACGTCTTTAACTTCACCTTTGCTATCTCCAGGCCATGACATTTTCACCGGAAAAGCAAAAGTATCAATGACATCAAACTCTCGAACTCTGAACAACGGCGAAAGCATGGCTCCTTGTAAAGCGCATCCGCGGGCGACGGATTCAGACGCGTTTAACGTTCTCGAGATTGGCTTTTGAAAAAAATCTTCGAGAGCTTTTTGAATGCATTGGATTCTCGAGGCGTTACCAACGACTTCGATCGATTGAATATCCGCAATGCTCAAATTCGCATCGGCGACCATTCGTTGAACTGGTCCCATTAAACCGTTAATTTCGTTCTGCGCCAATTCTTCCATTTTCTCTCTCGTAATCATGGATTTAACGTCCACGTCGTCCATAATGCACTCGATTGCTAACGGTGCTTCTGGATTCGCCGATAAAACTTTCTTCGTCTTTTCGATTGCGCTTTTTAACCTAAAAGAGGCGCGCGCGTTTGATTTAATATCAATTTTATACTTCTCCTTGAACTCTTCGCAAAAGTGATGAAACATCGCGTTATCAAACGCACCACCGCCTAATTTCGTATCATATCCAGTCGATAAAACTTTTAAACCTTTCGAAGTAAATTCAACGACTGAGCATTGCATTGCGGAATGTCCCATATCAACAAAAGCGACTCTCGATGGTTTCTCCGTGAACTCTTGCGTCTTGAAAATACCATACGCCAAAGCTGTAGCGGTCGTTTCATGCATCAAGCGCATGACTGATAAACCACAAATTGTCGCCGCATCGATCATTGCTCTTCTTTGTACGTCGTTAAAAAATATCGGTATAGATAAAACGCAATCGGTGATCTTAACTCCTTCGTTATCGATCTCGGCGATTCGTTTCAAATCCGATAATATCATCGCCAACAATTGCTCTGGCGTAAACTCTCTCTTCTTATGCATATACTCCACGGTAACGATGATATCTCCATTTTTGTTCCCTTTTACTGGGTATAAAAACTCCTTTATATCCTCTTGCACTGATTCATCCGTAAACTTTTTCCCGATCAAGCGTTTCAAACATTGCACCGTGTTCGTCGGTTGCATGTTAATCTTATCCCCAGCAGCGCATCCAACGAATCTTTGCCTGTTAATATCAATGAACAAGAAGAAAAATTAAGTTAGTATTTTGAAGTCTTGTGCGAGAACGAATGGGAGAGCGAGTAAAGAGAAGCAGTAAAGGTGTCGGATCCGCTCGTCGTTGAAATTTTATTTTGACCAAAAAAAAGCACATTCTTGTGAAAAAGTCTCCCAATTTCTCTCTCTTTTCAAAAAAAAGAAGAGAAAAGAAAACTGTTTCTTCTTCTCATCGAGATCGGCCGCCGACCGAATCTTGACAGAGAACACTACTACTACTACTACTACTGAACAGTATCACGCAAACGAACGATTGAACTGGTTACGAACTATCGTGATCGTGATCAAACTATAATTCATACACACACACACGCATGCTCTCTTCTCTTTTATTGAGAGCACTTTGAGAGCTCTTTTGAGATTTCCAAAAGTCACCTCTCTCGATCTTTTCAATCATCATTTTTTCTTCAAAAACGCGAATAATAAAAGTGTTTAAAAAAACGAACGTACTTGTCCCCAAAGTTCACTAACGAAGGAGTTTCCCTCTTGGACTCTTCGTTCATGACGACGTCGATCCCTTTTCGCCTCGCCAGCGCGATTACGTTCGTCTGTGATCCAAAGTCAATACCGGCCACGGACATGTTTTACTTTATTTTTTCGGCACAGTGCAGTAGCAATTTATTGATTGATTGGGAATTTATTGTGAGCGAAATTTAAGCAGGAGGAAACGAATTTATTTAGCAGCACAAATTTTTCGATCAATTTTGTGCTTTGATCCGCCCTCTGCTGAAGCGTTTTCGACATTATAATAATTTAAGGGCAGAAGAAGAGAACTTTACTATTTATAAACTTCGAATAAGAAGAGGAAGATAAATATACATGCCCGGTACAATAGAGAACGATTACGATAAATCACGGGATAAACAGCCATTGAGAGATCCACATGTTTTGTTTACGTTAACGTACTCTGTTTTGGTAAGAATATGAATAATTATTTTAATGCGTCTACTTTTAAAATAAGAGCGAGATACGTAACTTCGATGAGGAATGCTATTTTTAAAGTACTGAAAGCCATTGAAAGATTGTAGTATTTACATACGCGTGATCTTCGTGAAACTTCAACGTATATAGTTTGTGCTATCTGAGAGTTATTTTTTGATTCACGTTTGTTTGCGTGTTTTAATTGTTCCATTTTATCGGTCTTCTTCTTCTTTAGAAGATGATGATGATGATGAGATGAGTGTTTTTGTTGCTGTTGCGTTCATGGACGATGTTTTTTTTCATTCCTTCACCATTTTTCTTTATACTAATATATATATGCATATTATTTAAATGAACGACAGAGCTGGTTTCAGGTCAATTTAGGGGTTTCTGAGCAATACGTGAAAGATTTCTGGACCATGTTCGCGATCGCATCCGTTGTCGGTACTTTGGACGTCCCATTCGTCTCTCGCTTCGTATGCGACTTAGCGAGAAGAGGGAAAACTAAAATTAGTACAACTACTACGAAGACGAAGACGAATATGAAGACGAAGACGAAGAATAACAAAAGTAATTATGAGGCGTATGAGACCAACGAAAAAGAATCATATATGAAGGCATCCATTGTGAATGCTATAGAGAGCTTAAAAACTGTGCCCCATAAATGGTTCGCGCATTTCTACGTTGTCGGCACTTTTTGGAACATGTATTTACTCCTCGCGACGTATAATAATAACGATAGTAGTAGTAGTAGTAGCAGCAGCAGCAGCAGCAGCAGAGCGATAGTAGTAAGAACAATAACAAATATAACACGAATAATGAAGAACGATTTAAGTTTTCTGGCCAGAGTTTTGTTCCAATTTCACGTCACGAGAAGATTATACGAATCGTTATTCGTACAAGTGCAGGGGCAAAACGAGAAAGAGTCGCGAATGCACGTTTTAGGCTATGTATTAGGTTTGCTCTATTACATATGCGCTTCGTTGAGTTTAGTTAATAAAAATAATATCGATAATAATAATGGAGCAGTAACGACAACGGCGTACGATTTGATAAGAATCGTTACGGCCTCTTTGTTATTCTTTTACGCGAATTACAAACAAAACGAGTGTCATAACCAATTGGCAAACGCGCGGAAACGACATAGTAATACTAATAACAAGACGACGAAGACGACGAATAAAAATAGTTACAAGCAAATCAATGAAGGGTTATTTAAGCTAGTCGCATGTCCGCACTACTTCTTCGAGATCGTAATCTATTTCGCGATTTGCTTATTATTGAACTTCTCTGAGTTATCCGTATATATGCTCGTCGCCGTATTCGCTAACTTATCGGTCGCAGCTCAGCATAATTTACTATGGTATAAGGAGAACATTTCGAGGTTTCCGAAACAAAGGAAATCAATGATTCCTTTCGTTTTTTGATCGATCGATCGATTGATTGATTGTCACTATTATTCGCGGACTTCGCGCATATCGAAATAGGGAAGAAAATCGATTTGTTTGGAACGTTTGTTGCATAGATATACAGAACGAGATGTAACGACTAACCAGTCGAGCAGCGGGGGGTTGCAAGAACTTGCAATCAAAAGTACGCTCGAGTTGCCACCGCTTCGTCGCCCCAGTGCGCAGTAGGGATTGGCATCGTCGTAAATATTATATATATATATATATATATATGCTGATGGTGCTGCGTGCAACGAGTGCAACAAGTGCAAAGTACACGATCAATATCTTCTTATTATATAGAGGTTCAAAATCTTCGAACAGCACAGGAAGGAAAAGTGCTGGGCAACCGCGCGAATCTCATCAGAAATGCCAAAAATGCAGAAAAGGGAGAAAAACAAAAAGGGAGAAGAAACCCTCAAACGTCGTCAAAACGTTCATTAGAGTAGTAATCATATATATATATATATATATATATAATCAGTGGACGGGATTTTATAAATAAGTAACGAAAAAATGCTCGCATCGACGCAAACCGTAGGTTAGTTTCATCTTAAGTTCACTCTCTTCGTTCCCGCGTCCATCATCATCATATCATCATCGGACTCTCTCTCTCTCTCAATTTTGCATTCGTCATCAAAACGAGTGTCTCTGTTTCCCTAGAGAAGTCCTGATGCGCGCGCGCGAATGAAATCGATCGATCGAACGCGCTAGAGATCATGCAATTTTGAACCGATCTGTTACGTACTCATAACAGAGTTTCGTCTAATCGTTCATCAATCATGATCGAATCGATCGTTCTGTTTCGTTTTTTTACTTCGCTCGCTTTCACGAAGTCGTTTTTGCCCTCAGTTTTGAGTTTTAGATATTTTTTTTCATCGAGAGCTCTCTCTACTCGTACTGCAAGACTGAACAAAATCTTTGACTGACCTTTGCGTGCACTTTAACTTTACTACGATATCAAAACGACTAACAGGAGCGCTCTGTTCATCGTCCGCTCACGCGTACTTTCAGAAAATAACAAGAACGAATAAAAACAAGAACGAACGTGATCACGATAATAATCATAACAGACTACTTCATCAAAGAAGAAGATCTTTAGTAATCTCAAACGTGGCGACGCCGCAGAAGAAACAAGAGGAGAAGAAAGAACCGAAGCGATCGGCCGTGGAGATCATAAAGGAGAACTCGGATTTCCTGAGACATCCGTTGATTGAGCAATTGGCGACGTCGGAGACTTTTATATCAGAAGATGCGGCACAACTGTATAAATTCCATGGTGGGTATCAACAAGACGATCGAGAGAAGAGATCGTTCGGTGAAGGGAAGTTCTATCAATTCATGATGAGGACGAAACAACCCGCGGGTTTAGTTCCGAATAAGTTATATTTAACAATGGATGATTTAGCCGATTCGCATGGGAATGGGACTTTGCGTTTGACGACGAGACAAACGTATCAGTTACATGGGATTCTGAAAACTGATTTGAAATCTACTTTTAGAACTGTTATTAAGAACATGGGATCGACGTTGGGAGCGTGCGGCGATATTAATAGAAACGTCACGGCTGCTCCATCACCGGATAAATCAAACCCTGCGTATGAGATCGCACAAACGTTGGCAAAAGATATTGCCGAGTTATTAGCGCCGCAATCTGGTGCCTATTACGACGTCTGGCTCGACGGTGAACAAGTTATGACCGTTGAGAAGCCCGAAATCACTGAAGCGAGGATGGATAATCGTTTCGGGACGAATTTCGAGGGATCGCAAGAACCAATTTATGGAACTTTGTTTTTACCGCGTAAGTTTAAGATCGGCGTTACAGTCCCTGGAGATAACCATATCGACTTTCTCTCGAACGATATCGGTATTTGCGTCGTGAACGATGCGCAAGGTAAACATATCGGCTATAACGTTTACGCCGGCGGCGGTATGGGTCGTTCGCATAGAAACAACGAAACGTTTCCAAGAATCGCATCACCGATTGGATATGTTGACAAGAGTGATATCTTCTACGCCGTGAAAGCTATTGTTTGCACGCAAAGAGATTACGGTAGAAGAGATGATCGTAAACAATCGAGATTAAAATATTTAGTCCACGCGTGGGGCGTCGAAAAATTCACTTCAGTGACTGAACAATATTTCGGCAAGAAGTTCGAACCGATTAAAGCGTTACCGGAGTTCGAGTTCAAATCATATTTGGGATGGAACGAACAAGGCGATGGTAAGTTATGGTACGGCGTCCACGTTCAAAACGGTCGCTTAAGAGGCGATTTGAAGAAAGCTTTAAGAGTAGTCATCGAAAGATATGAATTACCAGTGCGCTTAACGGCTCAACAAGATTTACTTTTATGCGACGTCGACCCAAAGTGGCGAGATGACATTCATCAAACGTTAAAAAATGCCGGTTTGAAAGATCTCAATGACATTGAACCGAACGATATGTTATCCATGGCGTGCCCAGCTCTACCGTTGTGCGGCTTAGCAATCACCGAAGCCGAGAGAGGGTTGCCGGATATTAACAAAAGACTCCGCGTTGTTATGGATAAAGTTGGATTAACAAAGGCTGATGATATTATGATTCGCATGACTGGATGCCCAAATGGTTGCGCGAGACCGTATATGGCCGAGCTCGGATTCGTTGGCGATGGACCGAACACGTATCAAATCTGGTTAGGCGGCACGAGAAACTTGACCGGCATTGCGAGAGAGTTTGAGGACAAAATAAAGGTTGATGATTTCGAAACGTATTTTGAAAGCTTATTCGCGTTTTGGAAGCAAAAACGTGCGACTGATAAAGAACACTTTGGTGACTTTGTTAACCGCGTTTCTTTTGATGAGATCAAAGCGTTTCAAAAGGCATACGTCCCCGGAACTGTTGTGTCAGCCGAGCGCTTGCCGCGAGTAATGATCGAACGCGCCGCGTTGGAAAAGTTGACCAAATATGCCGAAGCGAACAATACGACGTTAACGGCAGCTGCTACTAAAGCAATCATGGATTTGTAAATCATTAAAAAAAAACTACTTTTTATTAATAATCATCATCACATTATACAAGTAAGTACTGGTACATATAAACACACGATCATACTACATATCTATTCGAACACTTACGAAACAAATTAAATAAATAATTATTCCGGCAACGATGGCCGCGTTAATAAATATAAACTCGGTCCAAGCACAGGAATAAGATAGAATATTGCATTTAAATCCTTTTCTTCTTCTTTTTCCGTTCGTCGCCTTGAGAAATCTTCAGTCATCGCGCTCTTCATACAAATGCTTAACACGATTAAATCGCACGTCGAAACGCACGCCAATGTCGATTTCTCGGTCAATAACTGAACGAATTCTTTGAATACGCCTGAGTCAAAAGCGTGCGAAATCGCCCAATAATAAAGAAACAAAGAAAATATAGTCAAGAACATCGCGTTCACTTTACTCTCCAATATCGTCCTCGTGAAGAACCCTAGATCGGACTTCCTTGTAAGTCTATTATTACTTCTGTTACTATCATCATCATCATCATCTGTCAAAGGCGGAGTGCGTAAGATTAAATACGGTCCTAACGCGAAAAATCCGAGAGCGAACGATAATCCGCAAAACCACTTTGGTTGTAAATATTTTGGTTGTTTCCTCGCCCAAGGGAATAACAGCGATGCGTATACGGCGGGTATAACTCCTAACGAATTAAACAAGGCTTCAAAGAGCTTATTACTTATACTATTATCGTTCGAGAACGGGTGCGTAATCAACTCCTTAATGAGTTCCATATCGAAATCTCCAACCGTTTTCGGTGCCACGAAAGTCGCAATGAATATCAACGTTAACCATAACATCAGGATCAATACTCTCTCTCTATCTTCATAGAACTTATACAAAGCAATATCGTTATTTTGATTATTGTTATCATTAATAGTAGCAGTTATACGAGTAGGAGGAGGAGGAGGAGAAGAAGAAGAGCGTGTTCGTATTAATAAATGCCTTGTCTTATTATTACTATTATTATTAATCGTTTTTGTCGTCGTCGTCGTCGTAAACGTAATACGATCCGTCGTCACGGATTGGTTGTTTCTTTTACCTCTATTTCTTCGCTCGTTCATGAGGAGAACTTCATTCGTTCTTTTTACTACTGCTGCAGAGGAAGAAACAGGAGAAAGAGGCGAAGAAGATAATAAAATCATCTAATAAAAACAACGATCGATCGGTCTTCTTCTTCTTCTTCTTCGTTCTTCTTCGTTTGTCTTCTTCTTCTTTTTGTGAAGTTTTTTTTAGGGATTGAGAGATGGGAGAGTATAGGAGAAAGTAAAAAAGCTTATTAGGGTTTAAAAAACCACTCTCTACAGTACAGATCAGTACACAGCAGCAGCAGGCAGGCAATAGCTCTTCTATCTTCTTCCCTTCTTTTTATTATATTTATTAGTTATTATTTCTTTAAAATAATACTTACTGTAATAATAATAATAATAATAATAATAATAATAATAATAATAATAATAATAATAATAACATGCTCATTCGCGAATACATCAAGAAATTAATATAATGAATCATTCATCATCAGAAGAAGAAGAAGAGGAAGAAGATAATAACGAAGAAGAAGAAGAAGAAGAAGAAGAAGAAGAAGTGATTTTGATTGGAGATTCCGATAGTGAAGATGACGATAATAATGATAACGAAGAAGAAGAAGAAGATAATGAAGAAGAAGAAGAAGAAGAAGAAGAACGAGTAGTAGTAGTAGTAGATGATAGTGAAAGAGAAGATGGAGATGATAAAAATCAAAACGAAGGTTTTGTCGAACGTGATTTCGATGACGATGAAGATTATTACTCCTACTCCCCTTTAAGGGCATCTGCTGACGACGAAGACGATGACGAAGAGGATATGGATGATATGGATCATAACAATAATAATAACAATAATGATGATGATGATGATAACGATAATAATAATAGAGGAGAGAAGAAGCCTATTAATGAAAACAATATTAAGAACAACGAAGTCATTTCAATCGGGTCATCGTCATCCGATGAAGAAGAAGATAATGACGAAGAAGGAAACGGCGTGCTCGAATTAGGGGCGAAAGTACTCTTACACGGGCTAACCATTCGAGTCGATTGGAACGGCTTGAACGGTACTGTTGAGAAATACTTGTTCCAAAACAGGTATTCCGTGAGTTTTACTAATTTGGATAATCAAAAAGAGGTAGCAGCTTTGGAAGGAGCGAATTTATGCGACATTAATAAAAATGGAGAACGAGCGATGACGATATTGCTACAGATGAAAGAGAAGAAAAAGATGGAA
>Ga0302126_10002396_pt1 | contig 10772 bp, 5 predicted proteins | sample CB4_20m_MG_FD_203108 | JGI IMG/M metagenome (GOLD analysis project Ga0302126, IMG submission 203108) | Marine microbial communities from Western Arctic Ocean, Canada - CB4_20m | ecosystem: Environmental > Aquatic > Marine > Oceanic | place: Canada: Western Arctic Ocean | collected 2017-09-24 | reverse complement strand
CCCGCGAACGTTTCCAATCGGTGGGTTGCATGCGAAAGAACGCGATTTACAGAAAAAATATTTTGGCCAAGAGCGTTGGGAGAAGTTGACGAAAAAGTTTGAGCAAGAGTGGGAACATTTGAAGAACCACGCACAAATGAAAAAAGTAGAGAAGTATGATGTTATCGATTTATTGCGAACAACTGCGCATTGGACTGCAGTAAACTTTGAAGTCGCTGCGTTTGCACTCGGTCCATACAGAAACAACGCGATTATTTTAAAATCAGAGGATTTAGTGCAGCCGAGAAATGAACACTGGAAGTTGGTTGGATCCAAAGGAAACTCGAAACCACCGCATATGTTACGAGTGCGACCGCTGAATAAACTAATTTCACTTTTGAAATTGCCATCAGAGACGGCTAATACAATTTCATCGTTTCAGTATTTGCGCTCTAAAGCGAGTCATTTCTCGAGACACGAAAGTCATTTCGATTACCGAGTAAACTCGCCCTTAGTAGATGTTCAAACGCGAATCGCAAACAGAACGTTAACTTTGCTGAAATACCCTACTGATCCAGATTTGTTCGTTCCAGATCATCATGATGACGATTCATCATCGCATGGTCATCGCATCTCCTCCTCCAAGGATGATGATGTTTACGCGCACCCGGAGCATAAATATACGGATGAAAAATGGAAAATGCCAGATGACGGCCACGAAATCGACGAACGAACTGGGCGTATCCGTGAGAGCCAGCACATGCTCGGCATGCAGCTCAAACCTACGGAAAGAAGAGAGAACCATATTAAAAGTCAAATCCCGCCAGAAACTGACGAACATAGACGAATTAAGAAAATGCTCGATGATCACGTGCGAAAGAATGATATAGTTGACAACATGATCGTCAAAGGACAAAAAGTTAAAGATTTAATGATGCAATATTGATTTATTTTTTTTACGCTTCTATTCTATATACCGCTAAATATACTTCTAAATTTTAAACTACCAAGCCGTTGCGATGAATGAAAGAAGTAATAATGAAAACAACGCGCTCATTATCTTTGCTATTGTTTTCTTATTTCTCGAAACGATTGATGAAGCCGCCGACGTTTGCGGTAGTGTGAACTCTACCATTTCATCATTTTTACCTAGTTTGCTATTTCCATTGATACTACTTCTTTGACTCGTCGTATCAGTGTGATTTGTAAAATTATAGGCGAAGGTGGCTCGCCCTAAGTATATTTCAATTATATGTACGCAATTAGCGCTGTTTCTGCGGCAAAAGCGAATTACACCACCCAGGGCTTTTTGACATTTAGTATTTTGAAACTCCTTTTCACGTTCGCGATACATTTCTTGCGTCGTTGAAAAATTACCGCGACGATCTCGAGTTGGAGCTCGGTGCGCGTTAATACTGCCGCGGCTAAGATGTTCAAGAGTCTGAAGAAACACTATACAATTTTCTCTCCCACCGATTGCTTTTAAGGAACAAACTCCAGAATTTTCAAGCAATTGAAGCTTTTGGTCGGAGTTCACTAGAAGTAATCTTTCCATATTCACAACAGGAATATTCTCTTCGATGGCGACAGAAAAAAGGTGCCAGAAATGAATAAAGTGTGCTAAGCATTGTCGCTCTAAGCCTTTAACACCACCCTTCTCGCTCGCATCGTCGTTATAAACCATCTTCACGGCATAATTACGTAGCTTTATAACTTCGGCTCCGAACGGCAATAACATTAAATCTGCGTTACTCGTAGAAACGAGTCTATCCCAAATATGTAAATAGAACCTGTTCGCACCAGGTGAAGGAAAAGTATGAAGCGGCCGTCGGAACGCTACAAAAACGGAGAACCCTTTTCTATGAAACTGCGAGAGTTGAAACCCGTTAGCAAAGTTTTCCTTTGCAAACTGAAATCCATCCTTTCTCGCTAAATCTAACGCGTTTTCAAACTCTATCGATGAACACGTTTTCCATATTGCGTTCGAAGCACCGTTTGCTCCAAAGCATTTTTCTAAAATTTTCCTATCGCGAGAACAACCAGGATTGAAGAACTCTGGTCCACAGTTAAACTTCTCAATCATGTTTATCGGCCTTTTCAAATTCAATCCTTTAATGAACGCTTCGGACATCAAAGTCGAGCCTTGCGAAGGTCCGGAGAACATTATTATTGGGAGAGGGATAACTCTCTCTGTCGTCGTCGCTCGTGCTATCAAACATATCATGGACAAAAATATAACTGTTAGCATTTTTTCCTTTCGCAGGGGACAAAAATCGTCCTACTTAACAGTGTTCTTTAATCATACGTAATAAAAATAGATCGCTTCGAAATGACTTGATCGTTCTTTCTCTACCTCTCCTTCTTTTTATGATATATATTTAGATAGAACACGCGGGGAGAATATATTGTTTGACTCTGAATAAATAGTATTTTCTGCCGCTTGATGCTGATGTTTCCCTATTTTTTTCACAGCTCAACTCATATCTCTGAACATTCTTCATTATAATAAAGAGATAAAATGAAAGCGCTCACGCGATCGCAAGAACGATGTTTAGAAACACTCTCATCCTGTTCACCGAAAGAACTCTGTTCGGTTTCACATCTTCGCTCGATCTGTGAACGAGTTAATGAAGCCTCGTTTGATGAAGGTGATGGAGAAAAAGAAGTTTCCTTGAAAAGAAGACAACATAGTAGTAGAAATAATAATACTAATAATGATGATGATGTGGATAGACTATGCATCGTTTTCACGGCATGTGCAAAAAACGGTTTAGCGAATGTGATTTTACACTATATCGATGAGATTTGCAACGACGCAAGTTTCGTTTCCGCTGATGGTGTCGAAGCAACTCTGAGAGATGGAGCGTGTGTGTTAAAATGGGCAGAAAAGTTACTCAGAGAAACAGAGCTAGAGCTAGAAGAGGCTATGAAAGAAGCTTGTGGTGCGGGGCCTTCCTCTTCTCCTTCTTCTTCGAGTTTTACTGTTGAGGAACGCATGGAATCTGCGCTCGCGGTTTTTGAAATTACGCAAACTGTTTTTGAAGCGCTCGGCGCCGAATCGAACGAGGACGAAGAGGATCGTGGTGGGAGAATAACATCGATGCAAAAAACTAATTCAGAACGCGCGGTCATTACAAAACTGAATGAATTAAGAGATGATGCGATTAACTTTCGCCACAAAGCGGAAGCGGCCGCGTGGGCATGTTCAGAAGGCTTACTCAAAGGCGCGAATCTTTTAGGGAATAAGTTCCAAGGACTTTCAAAGTGGGCGAATGAAACTCGCGAACGGCGCGAAAATGCATCGAAAGCGATTAATGCATCGAACGAAGTAGAAGAAGAATTCAGCGGTTTATTCGTGGATGTCCTGTTGAAAAATTTAGCTTTTTGGACAGAGCAACGACTAGAACTCATATATCCTTTCAAATCAGTTCCAGACGCGTTATATAGCATCTGGGATTCTAGAGCTTCTGCGCATGAATCCCATCTCTCAAAAAAGTGTTTGTTTTTGTACTACTTGCTCGACGCTGGGTTGCAATGGAAAGATGCACCAGCTAGATATGCTCGACGCTCGCGAATAAGTGCAAAAACATACGCGGAGATTCGACTAGCTTCTCTCTTGGACGAGTCGTGGAAATCCTCGAATGAATGTTTAAAAAAGGTTGTCGTGGACGAAGCTTTACCTAATGCAGCAACTCTCGCTGGGCGCGCTCTCCCTCTCCAGTTTTTGGAAGTTGTTCATCTGAGAGGTGAAACTGCGGCAGCGTTGCGCTGCATTCGTGCGCGAGATAGGAACGATTTGTTATTTGAGTCCGTAGAAAAGGCTGCTTTAGACGTGAGTTTAAGACTAGGATTAGGGTTGATTGCAGACGCATTCATTAGCGCGAGAGATTCTTTGAGTATCGCTAATCGCTCTTCATTTTCAGACATTGAGTTGGAGAATCTCGCTGAGATTGTAACGTTTAAAATAGCTGAATTTTGCTCAGATACACGTCAGTTGGACCGCTTGATCGCGCTACCTTTGCAAAATACAGCCGCTGGCGGTGTGATGGAGCGCGCTTTTTTGAAATTTCTATGGAATAATTTGTACGATGTGCCTGCAGAACATACGATTTTGTATTTCCTAGAGCGCGGACGAACGATAGAGGCGATAGAGGCGTATGCGCGACTAACTTATTTAGAAAAACGCGGAAGCGAAATTACGTGGGGTCACGCAAAGGCAGATACGATTGAAATGCTCGAGCGACTAGCAAAAGAAGGTCTTCCAGATACTCTCTTATTTAGTCTTTCAACTGATGGTTTGGGAGATGGGTCGATAAAAGGAGGCGAGACTCTTGGAAGAGAAATGGAAAGGATGAAAGCTGAAGACAAACTCAGCGTGGATGTAACGATTTGGGAAGCTGTTTCTCAAAATGCTCAAGATTTGGCGCCGACAGATTTTGTACTCAGAGCTGCAGGCAATTGTGATACGCAACCTTCCCCATTTTTGAGACCTCATTTTGCGACAACAACATCTGTGGAAGAAATCGGTAACGTGCCATTAACTACTGGAATACATCGACTCGCCATATCGCCTTTCGAGAAAATATATCTTTCTCGTAGTAACAACAAAAGAGAGGAAAGAGAAGAAAGAGAAGAGGAAATGTTGCAAGTTGTAGATAACGGTGCAAACGTGCCGTTTTCACGAAGAGTGAAACAATCTATCCGCTCAGAAAGTGTTCTTCTTCCGGTGTCACACAAGTTTCGTAGTAATAACAACGAAGGTGGTGGAGAGTTGCCCCCTTTACCATCTCTATCGCCGCTAGCAATGCACAATGAAGATAATACTTTCAAAGCTTCATCGTCATTATCTCCACTAACGAGACTTTTGAAAGGAACGAAAAGAATTTAAGTTTGATTGTAAAATAAAATACCACATGTGTTAATCATCGTATATACTATTTCATATGTAAAAACAAAGCAAGATATACGCGTTTCTTATCCTTGTCCGTCATCGCTCGTTACTCTTCTCCCGCGAACGCTCTTAAGCGCGCCAACTTTCAGATCAGAACTGAAGAAATCATCTATTGCATCCGCGGTAGCTTGAGGGAAATCCTCTTGAGGCATGTGCCCAACCTTACGCAACGCCTTCTCGCTCGCTCTGGCATCTGTTGCCCATGCAAACATTGGCGCTTCGTCGAGATACTTATCTGAGACGCCCCACACTACTCTTGTCTTTGGCATACCGCCCTGAAAATACGCTTCTTTTACTTTCTTCTTCAAGTTTTTAAAGTCCGAGTTTGCAATTGTCATCTCCACAGCGCTTCTTGCGTTTTCGGCGTCTGAGCCGACATATGCTCGCTCGTATTCTTTCAACTCATCTCCACCAATGGCGAATTCATTACCCATATAATTCAGTGATACAGCGTCAAACGCTTTTCCTTTACCCATTCCAAACATTTGATTAAAGGTCGCCAAAGGCGCTGGCAAGTTATGGTTCCCATCTAAAGGCATATTCATTAAAACAATCCTCCGAAACAATTCTGGACGTTTTCTTACTAATAAAATCGCGTATTGCGGAATAATGAAACCTTGCGCGACTAAGTCGACTTGCTTTTGATCTTCGCTTCCAATTTCGATGATTTTCTCCACATACGATTCCATCGCGGACACGTACGACTGTTCATCGTACTTAAACGAACTCTGCGTTGGTTTCTCGGAGTCTCCATGACCTACGAAATCAAGTGCGTACGTCTCGTATCCTTTCTCTTGAAGAATAACCGATATTTGCCTAAACGTATACGCGCGCGAACCGACTCCATGAATCATCACAATCTTCGGCATCGTCGGCTCTTTCCTTTTCTGATCTGGAAAACCTACTCTGTGCTTTAACTTTAAGCCATTCACTGAAACGTCTTCGATTGCTTGCGATAACTTTTTGACCATTTGCCCAGTTTTCCCATCGAACGTTTCAGAATACGTAGCTTCTCTTGTCGTCGTCGTATTATTATTATTCTTATCTTCCTCGGAAGCGTTTGTACGAATCGAAGTCATCATCTTCTTTCTTCGTCGATTTTGTTGTTGTAGGTGTAGTAGGTGTCTCTGTTGTTGTTGTTGATGATGAACCTTCGTTATTATTGTCTTCTTCTGTGCGTTTCTATTCATCCTCGTTCGTACTGCTAAAGAAGACGAAGACGATGAAGACGCAGAAGCGATCATCATCGCAGTGTGAAGTATGCAGTTGGCAGTGTTTAGTTGAATTAAAACAATTTCAAAAGAACTGATGAGTAAATAAATGGAGATATAGTAAATAAATAAGATAGGGGACACCTGCGACCTGCCGCCTGCTGCCAAGACCGCCTTTTTTAAAATTTCGCATCTTTATTTATTAAGACCGAAAACGAGTATGGTATGAGCAGCAGCATCAGGAGGTGCAAGAACTGTAAAAATCTATCGCGGCGTTTTAGTATTAATGAACAAAAACGAAAACAATGCCGCCTAGAAAGAAACTAAGCACTTGGAATAATCCAATTGGAAAAGGAAGAGGAGGAGGAGGAGGAGGAGGAGGAGGAGGATTGTTTACTGCCGTTGGATATAATAAAGGAGGGAAGATTGCGAAAACTTTTCGAAAATCGAACAAGAGTAAAGGGAAGAGTTTAGAATACGTTAGAGAACAGGAGAGATTATTAATAGGGAAAGATGAAGAAGAAGATGGAGAAGAAGAGGAAGATGATGAAGATACTGACAATGACGATGCTGATTATGATATTCATCGCGATAAGAAAGCGAAAACGATGACGAGGAAGAAGAAGAATGTCTACGATCCCAACGCAACTGCCGAAGCTGATGAGAAGCACTATACTTTTGATTTGGGCGAAATGCAAAAGAAAATATCAGAGAGCGGGAGACAAACGGGGACGAGAAATCGACGGATTGGGTACGTTTCCGCGAAAGGAAAGATGGGAATGGGTAATAAAAGCGCAGATTTAGCAGAATTAGATTTAGCAGATGAAGAGACCGTGCGGAATTTGTTATCATCGCTTCCGGTGAGTCATTATAAAGAGAGAGAGAAAAAGGCGAAAGATTTGGAGTTGCAATATCCAACGTGGTTTCGATATTTAACGCACGATTTCTCGGTTTTACTGTATGGTTTTGGGTCCAAAAAAGCAGTTTTAGAAGATTTCGCGGTTCGTTATTTGCTCGATGGCGCAGTAGTTGTCGTTAACGGCTATCAGCAAAGAGTGTCTGCGTTGACAATTTTGAACCAATGCGTGTTTGCGCTTTCGGACGAATCAGAGAGTTTACAGCACAGTAATAATAATAATACAGCTACAATGGGAGGCAGCGTCGCTAGTACGACGACAATTGCAAGTAATGCTTCGGCTTTGATCAGGAGAATATCAGAACTTACCACTGATAACAGCGGTAGTCAAAACTATAATCATCATCATCACGCAGGATGGTCAAAGGAGCAAAAAACTGAGTTGAACAACGTTACCGGAGGCGATGACTACGGTAACGGTAACTCATCGCTAACGATAAATAAGTTTACAAACAATACGAGAAATAACGCGTTTTCGAACAGAGGTGCTTCAAGTGCTGATGGTGCTTCGTCCAACAGATTATACCTCGTCGTGCATAATATTGATGGTTTAGCGATGCGGAATGCGGAAACACAAACAATTCTTGGCGAGCTCTCGGCACTTCCTCGCGTTCATCTAATTGCATCTGTAGATCATGTCAACGCGCCATTGCTATGGTCGAAGCGAGAGGTGGCAAAGTTTAACTGGATTTATCAAAAAGCAGTCACTTTTGCGCCTTACTCGAAAGAAACCGCGAACGAACCTCAGCTATTAGCAAGCAAAGGCGAAGAGCGTCATGTCAGAGGTGCCGCAAACGTCTTAAAATCTCTAACGAAAAATGCGAGGATAATATATAGAATTATCGCCGAAGCGCAGATTGGGGGCGGACAAGGTTTGACGTTCCCGCAGCTCTTCTTGGCCTCTCGAGAGAGTTTTCTCGTCACGGCCGAGTTAGCGCTCAGGGGTGTCTTGACCGAGTTTTCCGATCACGAGCTCATTAAAATTAAAAAAATGTCCGACGGAGGAGAAGATTTGATCACCGTGCCAATGGATAACGCCGCGCTCGAGCAATTAGTTGAAGAGGAATGTGAAGAGTCGCATAATTTCTTTTGATACATATGCTTGTAGATAATAAGTTTTTCCATTTTAGCCTCAACCATTCATTTTCGCTTTTTCGGTTTTGATGACGCGATATTGCTGGCACGGATAAAAATAAATAAATACACACTAACATCATCATGTCTTCGTTAACTGTGAAAACTACACAAGCAACGACACGCTTATCAGAGCTCACTCATTTCTCTCATAAATCTCGTCGCTTATTCTCCACCACCTATGCACGAGGCGCTCGTTGTGATAATAATAATAATAATAATAATAATAATAATAATAACAATAATAACTTGAAAGAAGAACAAGAAAAAGAAGATATAACGAACAGAACGACTTCGACGAGTTCAACGCGACGCAAACATTTGATTAATCTCTCCGCGGCAACGTTAGCCATAGTCGTCCCTAAAAGCGAAAAGGGTTCAAACGCAACTGCTGCTTCTTCTTTCAACGCAAATGATGACGGAGAGTTTGCCGATGCGAAAACGATGGCCTTGTTGAACAGAGAGGGAGAATTTAAATTGACTGACGTAGAATGGAAGGAGAGATTAAAAGACGCCGAAGATCCATATGCGTATCAAGTTTTAAGAAAAGCGGCAACGGAGAGACCACTTTCGTCACCATTGTATACCGAAAAACGAGTTGGAATTTACGCCTGCGCTGGCTGTGGTAATCCGCTATTTGACTCGTCAACAAAGTATGATTCGGGTACTGGGTGGCCTTCGTTTTATGACCACTTACCAAACGCGGTGACGGAAGTTCCTGATTTTTCCATCATGTTCTTACCAAGAACGGAAACGAGATGTAAAAGATGTCAAGGGCATCTCGGACACTCGTTTGAAGATGGACCGAGGCCAACTGGGATTAGGTATTGCATGAACGGAGCGGCTTTAAAATTTATCCCGAAGGATGTTTGATTTTTCTAATACAGCGAATTAATTATTATCATTGAAGAAATCTATTTAAGAAATCGTTCGCTATTCACTTCGCACTCGTATTTGTCCACAAAATTCAACCATTTCTCCCAAAGTTTGTCGCTCGCGAGCGTTTGCCTATTTCCTAGAACGATTAACCCCCTTTTTGCGCGAGTTATGGCGACGTTCAACCGTCTCGGGTCGCTGACGAAACCAAGTTGCTTATTAATGTTATTTCGCACCGTGCATAGAATTATTACTTCTTTTTCGCGCCCTTGAAAACCGTCCACCGATCGTATTTCCAACTCGTTCTTCATTTTTTCTGGGTCGTTGTCTTCGAACGTGTCATTATTCCTATTTTTAAGTGTAATATTATCACCAACATTTTTACAGCGGTTCCACTCTTCAGTAATAGCACGAACTTGAGCGGCATATGGAGCTATTACGCCAATGGAACCCGCATTTTCTACGCCGCCACTTTCCAAGAGCTTTCGAACAATTTGAACGCACCTCACTGCTTCTTGCGTATTAAATATTGAGTTCCCATCCGGTGCTCTCATCTCTTCCCCACTAACTTCAATGAACGCCAAAGGCAACATAGACGAAGGCCAATTCACACCCGTAGGTGCAATTCTATCGCTCGGTTTTGGCACCGAAGTTAACTTTCTATCGTAGAACCTAACGGAAGAAAATGCAGCCAGCCCAGGATGCATGCGGTACTGTTCATCCAGCAGAAATGGTGTAACTCCAAGATTTTCTAATCGTTCCATTAAACTCATTTGTAAACCGAGCGTACAAGCTTCGCGACTCACTACAGTAGGTGGAAGTTGTTTCGAGTCACCAACTAAGACACCAGATAAGGCTTTCGTGATAGGAATAAGCGTAGCGGGTTCAACGCACTGAGCGGCTTCGTCGACTACACAGTGACGAAATATCGTCCCTTCTAGAAGCTCATCGCCTGCTCCTACACACGTGGCTAAGATAACATCGGACGTATTAATTATTTGAATTGCAGCCTCTCTGTCTAACTGCGTAGCTTGCTTTCTCGCTTTTGCGGCTTCCATTGAACTTATACCTCGAAGTTTCTCCCGGATCGCATTTGCTTGTTTCCCTTTAGCACTGAGGGCGACTTTCGCGCTAAGTGTGCTCTCCAAAAGCCATGGTTGTACGCGCGCTGGTGACCCCAATCGTAAAATGTTCATAGAAACATGCATATTTTCATTTCTCAACGCATCGAGTATGTTATCTACTGCAACATTCGATGCCGCCGTTGCTAACACTTTTGGTCCACGCCAGGTATTTTTTTCCTGCACATTTGCGTAATTTACTGCGGATGCAATCAAAGACACAAGTGTTCGAGTTTTGCCCGTCCCAGGCGGTCCACGCCATAGCGTCAAAGTATTTCCCATAGCCGCTTTCACAGCTTTTCTTTGCGAGGAATTTAAATTTTTAGTGTACTCTTTTGTAGCTGCTTCAATTTTTTGTTCGTTCTTCCAGCTGACGGGAGTGCTCGCTATTCCATTCACGGATGATAGTGAAGTGCGCGGAGTGTAGCCAAGTAAACCTCTTTGAAAGGGTTGATAGGCCGTCGTCGATATTTTTTCTTCTTTGTTCGTACTTTTTGAGGTCGTGGACACTATAGAAGGCATACCTCCAGGTTGACTAAAATTTTCTAAAGCTGCGCACGCTCTATCGTAAGCTACAGTGTTAG
>Ga0302126_10002391_pt1 | contig 10787 bp, 6 predicted proteins | sample CB4_20m_MG_FD_203108 | JGI IMG/M metagenome (GOLD analysis project Ga0302126, IMG submission 203108) | Marine microbial communities from Western Arctic Ocean, Canada - CB4_20m | ecosystem: Environmental > Aquatic > Marine > Oceanic | place: Canada: Western Arctic Ocean | collected 2017-09-24 | reverse complement strand
AGTGTGACACCCGCACATAGGCATAACCGGGTTCAAGGACTCGAGATCGCACAGCGCTCGCCCGAATAATATCACGCACAAGGGTGAATTCCAGCGGCCCTTCTTCGCCCTCTCGATAAATGGTTAAATTAATACTGGTACCTTTTTCGCCGCGCATTTTATCTATGGCTTTTTGTACACCCATGCCGCGAACAGGAGCGCCATTCATTTCGATAATAAGATCTCCCGCCTCGATGCCAGCGTTGGCGGCGGGGGTATCATCGATGGGTGAAATAACATTAATGACACCATTCTTGCCGCCTACCCTGAGACCGAGTCCCCCATACTTCCCTGACGCGTGCTCTTCCAATTCACCATAGTCTTCCTGATTCAGGTACGCAGAGTGCGGGTCGAGTTCAAGGAGTAAGCCGGCAATAGCATTTTCTAGTAGCTGGGTATCCGCCACCTCTTCGACATAGCCTAAGCGAATCTGCTCAAAGACCTGAGTAAATAGGCGGAGCTCACGCAGGGGAAGCCGGGACGCAACCGCAGATTCTTCAGCGACGAGTATTACTGTGTTTGTTGGATCAATGCTTGTTTCAGCGGGCTCGTTGGGATCTGTCTCAGCCAGCGCTAGCACTGAGTAGCAAAAGGCTATGGTAAGTGACAGCGTCAGCAGCCCTAGGCCAGTGACAATTCGACGCAACAAGATTCGTAACATAGATAGTTTCCTTTTATCGATCTGAGCTTTAACATTACCTGCATTGGAGTGCATAAAACTCGGATGGTTGCATCCGGTTATTCAGCGTTTTTCTAGCCAGACTTTAGGGTCTGCTGGCTTGCCTTGACTGCGGATTTCAAAATACAGTGCCGGCTTGCTCAGGCCTCCGGTATCGCCAGCGCGAGCGACAAGCTCATTACTTTGCACCCAGTCGCCAGTATCTTTTAATAGCTCCTGATTGTGCGCATAGAGCGTCATATAGCCGTCGCCATGATCCACAATAGCCAGCAGACCAAAGCCGCGTAAATAGTTTGAAAATACGATACGGCCATTGTGTACTGCGTTGACGGCAGTGCCAGCGGACGCACTGATTAGCCAGCCCTCCCAGCGCAGTTCACCACTGCGCTGACTGCCATAACTGTGCGCGACTCGACCTTTAAGGGGCCAGCCAAGCTTGCCTTTGCGCGATAGAAAAGGCTGATAGTTACTTGGGAGTGTCATGTCTGCGACCGCTTCTTCGACAGCGCTGAGGATTTCTTCTAGCTCGCTTCGCTCTCGCTGCAGACTCCCAAGCTTCTTTTTGTCACTGACCAGAGATGCGTCCAATTGCTTTAATGTCACGGAGCGTTTAGCCACACGACCGCGCAGCTTTTCCTGACCTTTCTTGAGATCGCTCTGAGATCTTTTTAGCGCCAATTGCTGGCTGCTGATACGAGCAATAACCTCGCTCAATGATTTCACATCATTCATATAACTGGCTATTTTTTCGCTTCGGGCCTGCAAAAAATAATCATAATATTTAAACACGCGGGCGATTTGTTGTGGATCTTCCTGATTTAGCAGCAACTTGATGGGTTCTTGATCTCCCAGCTTGTGTGCCGCAGCTATCTGCTCGGCAATGACGTCAGCCTGCTGCACAATACGTGCCTGCAGGTCTGTTTCCTGCCGCTTTAAAGTAGATAATTCAGCCACCACAGTCCGTATTTCTTTACCCAGTTTGCGTAGGTTTCCTTTAAGTTGGCTGGCCTCAACTTCAACTTTCTTAAGCTCATTCTGCAAACTATCTTTTTGTTTATCGCGGGACCGAAGTTTCTTTTCCAGCTTAGATATTGAGCTATCTAGTTTTTCTAGACGGGCCTGCTGCTTGTCATCGGCTGCACTAACATAGTCCAGTGGGACGATCAGACTTAAGGCCAATACAGAAACTGCCCAGAGGTATTTCATTGAATGATCAAAGGCCGGCCGGTCATTTCGACGGGCTGAGCTAGACCCATCAGGCTCAGCATAGTGGGAGCGATGTCGGCTAGAGATCCGCCACTGTCGAGGGACAGAGTGCGCGGCCCTGCATACACCAGAGGTACAGGCAGAGTGGTATGTTGGGTATGAGGCTGGTTATTAAATTCATCAAACATTTCCTCAACATTACCATGGTCAGCAGTAATTAAAATTTCGCCCCCCACTAGCGCCAGCGCTTTGAGAATCTCCGCAAGGCAATCATCGACCGCTTCAACGGCCTTAGTCGCGGCATCAAAATTACCAGTATGGCCGACCTGATCACAGTTCGCATAGTTACAAATAATCGCATCAAACTGTCCCGAACCAATCGCCTCAACCAATTTCTCAGTCACTTCTGGAGCACTCATTTCCGGCATAGAATCGTAGGTTTCGACGTCGGGTGAAGGGACAAGGATTCTCTCCTCACCAGGATAGAGTGATTCGCGACCACCACTAAAGAAAAATGTCACATGAGCATATTTTTCAGTTTCGGCAATGCGCAGCTGTCGTTTATTTTGGCTGGCCAAATATTCTCCCAGAGAATTCACCAGACTCAGGGGTGGGTAGGCGCAGGGTATCTCCAAATTAGATTCATATTCGGTTGCCATTACAAAGCTTGCAAGCTTTGGTACCACCGTTCGCTCAAAGCCATCAAAGTACTCGTCGACCAGAGCATGAGTAATTTCTCTGGCGCGATCCGGCCGAAAATTCATAGAAATAACGACATCGCCATCTTCAATTTTGATTGGCTCCTTGCCGCCATCACAGATACTGGTAGCGCGAACAAACTCATCATTTTCATCGCGGGCATAGGCTGCGTCTAAAGCATTGACCGCACTAGTGGCGGTAAAGGGTGCAACTCCCTGAGTCATTAGCTGATGGCACTCTTTAACGCGGTCCCAACGATTATCACGGTCCATAGAATAGAATCGGCCAATTACCGAAATAATTTTGGCGACGCCCAGTTTGTCACAGAGATCCTGAGTTTTCTGCAAAGAGAAAAGTGCGCTGCGCGGTGGACAGTCGCGGCCATCTAACGTGGCATGCAGATAGACTTTGGTTGCGCCACGCTGAACAGCTAACTCAAGCATGGCGTTAATATGGTCTTCATGGCTATGCACACCGCCGGCCGAAAGCAGGCCCATGACATGAATAGCTCGGTCAGTCGAGACCGCCTGATCTATTGCCTCACAAAAGGCAGTGTTGGTAAAGAAGTCACCGTCAGTGATAGCCTTGTTTATACGGGTAAAGTTTTGATAGACCACGCGCCCGGCGCCGAGAGTCATGTGCCCGACTTCAGAATTACCCATTTGACCCTCTGGCAGACCTACCTCAAGACCAGAAGTATGAATCAGGGTCTTTGGGTTGCTGGCCCAAAGTTTTTCCCATGTTGGGGCGTTGGCATTCGACACAGCATTGTATTGGTTCGTTTCGCTGTGGCCGAAGCCATCAAGAATAAGCAGCACAAGGGGTTTTCGTTGGTCGGTCATAGCTAGTCTGTGGCCCTTAATGTCGGTTGATGAGTCTAAAGTGAATGTGTCCGTTGCGCTATTGGTTTTCTAATAACTCCCAACGCGCATAAGACTCTGCTAGTTGCTTTTGCGCATTTGCCAGCCGGCCTTCAACAACTTCAATCGCAGCTCTATCGGTCTGATAAAAGCCTGGTTCACTGATTTGCCCTGATATTTCACTGATACTAACTTCTAGACCCTCGATCTCCGCTGGCAAGCTATCTAACTCGCGTTGATCCTTGTAGCTCAGTTTAATGCTAGGAGTGCTGGACTTGGACTGCACCTTGGGAGTGGCAACCTTTGCCGTCTGCTCAGTTTTGCGCTGGCGTAACCAGTCGTCATAACCGCCCACATATTGCTCAATGGTACCACTGCCATCAAAAACCAGCGTGCTAGTGACCACGTTATTAAGAAAGGCGCGGTCGTGACTAACCAGAATAACGGTGCCCTTGTAATTAATCAGCAGTTCCTCAAGAAGATCAAGGGTGTCTATATCTAGATCGTTAGTAGGTTCATCAAGAACCAGAACATTGGAGGGCTGAGTAAACAGCTTGGCCAGCAATAGGCGGTTACGCTCACCACCAGACAGTGCCTTTACCGGCTGACGACAACGTTCTGGAGCGAACAAAAAATCTTGCAAATAACTGATGACATGGCGGCTCTTACCCGCGATCTCGAGCATATCGCGACCCCCGGAGACATTGTCTTGTACCGTTTTATCTTCGTCGAGCGCAGAACGATACTGGTCAAAATAAGCAACATTAAGGTTGGTACCAGTCTTAATGGTGCCCTGCTGTGCGGTAAGTTCACCCAGTAGCAGTTTGATCAACGTGGTTTTACCGACACCGTTGCGACCAATAAAGCCTACTTTGTCGCCGCGCTGAATCAGGGTGCTGAAGTTTTTAACCACGGCCTCACCGTCACCGAAGGCAAAAGTCACATCAGTGGCCTCAGCGACAATTTTTCCGGATTTTTCTGCCTGATGAATATCCATACGGGCAGTACCGAGTTGTTTGCGGCGAGCTTCATATTCAGAACGCATAGATTCTAGGGCTCGTACGCGACCTTCGTTGCGTGTGCGGCGGGCCTTAATACCCTGTCTGATCCAGACTTCTTCTTGCGACAAGCGTTTATCAAATAGCGCATTCTGGCGCTCTTCAATTTCCAAATTTTCTTCCTTACGCACCAGATAGGTACTGTAGTCACAGTTATAATCCTGCAGCTTGCCGCGATCAATCTCAATAAAGCGATTGGCCAGATTGTCCATAAAACGTCGATCGTGACTAATAAATAACAATGAACCTTCCCACTTCAAAAGGAACTGCTCTACCCATTGAATGGCTTCGATATCAAGGTGATTGGTGGGCTCATCTAAGAGCAGCAGATCAGGGTTACAGACCAGAGCGCGAGCCAATAATACGCGCCGCTTATAGCCGCCGGAAAGACTAGAGATGTCAACATCGGGGTTGAGATCCATCTTGGTGATAATAGACTCAACCCGCTGATTAATATCCCAGCCATTAACCCGTTCAAGTTCCGCCTGGCATTCTTCGTAATCATTCATCACCTTGGGGCTGGGATTATCATTGAGCTGCTGAATCAGGTGGTGAAAAGTCTTGATCAGCTCACCCTCCGCACCCAAACCCTGAGCGATGACATCAAATACGGTACCCTGAGCGTCATGGGGTACTGACTGTTCAAGCTGAGCTACGGTGACACCACTAGAGCGTTTGATGGAACCCTCGTCGGGAACAATTTGGCCGGTGAGTATTTTTAATAATGTCGACTTTCCCGCGCCATTTCGACCAATCAAACAGACGCGCTCATTGGGTTCAACCACCAGATTAAGGTGGTCAATCAACGGCGGTTGGCCATAGCTTAAGAAGATGTCTTGCAATGTAATTAGGGGCATATTAGTTACTTACCTGGGCCGAACGGTTTAGTCATGAGTATCAACTTGGGCAGCAAGGTCATCGAGCCCAACAGTGCTGCAGTCATCGCTAAACCAGTCAGCAAACCAAAGTAGATTGAGGGTACAAAGTTAGATAGAGCGAGTATTGAAAATCCGATAATAATGGTCATGGCCGTGAAGAAAAGCGCCTGACCAATACTGGCATGAGCTCGATGCATCGACGCGATATAGTCAGTATCAACTTTAAATTCAGTGGTAAACCGAGTGATGTAATGAATCGCATGATCGACACCAATACCCACCGTAATGGCGGCTATGGTAATTGTCATCATATCCAGAGGGATACCAAAAATACCCATACCACCCATGACAATGCCGGCTGCCAAAAAGTTCGGTACTATAGCAATCATGGCTATTTTTAGAGATCGAAACAGAATCAAAAACATCACCATGATGCCGACAAAGACCGCGCCAAGCGTAAGAACCTGAGAGCGATATAGGCTTTGAAGCATATTATTGTAAAGCACCAATAGACCGGTAAATCGGATATCCTCTTGGGCAATCCCAACGTCATTGACGGCGTAGTCATTAATTTTCGCCAACAGGTCGGCACGCCGAAGACCTGCGGTCTCCATAGCACGCAGCTGAATACGGGCCTCATCACGCCCTTCTATTAAAAAGGGAGCAACCATCTGTTTATAGATGTCTGGGCTCAAGCTTTGGCGCATAAAGGCGATTTCAAAATCATTGAGTTTATGGCCGCTGAGATCACTGGCCACATCGTAGATCTGTACCAGAGAACTGACCTTGCCAACCTCTGGTTGTGCCTCAACAAAGGTATGTAACTTGGATAGGTCCTCGAGCCCAGCGGAAGAGAACCAGTAAGTGTCGGCGAGAGCCGGCTCTGGGGGCTCGTTAGTTAAACTCGCCTCGCCATACTCATCCTCGGCATATTCATCTTCACTATAGCCGTCCTCGGCATACTCGTCTTCGCCATAGCCCTCTTCGAGTGTCTCCGAGGAGCCGACTTCGATAGCGGCATAGGTGGGTGCCTGCAGAATGATATCCATAGGCGTCGTACCGCCCAATGCCGTATCGATAATTTCCATACCCTGATAGATTTCGGTATCACTGCGGAAATAATCAATAAAGCGGTTTTCCACCTCGAGGCGGGAGATACCATAGATGGAAAGTACGGTCATCGCCGTAGCCATAAACAAGACAAAGCTACCATGGCGTTCGGTAAAGCGAGCAAACATGCTAGTAATCGCTGCAGAGTTATCATTAGCCGTATCAGCGTTGCCCTTGCCGAATAACATCATGCCAGCAGGGATAACCACAAAGGCGACAACGAGGGCTAGGCTGATACCCATAGTCATCATCCAGCCGAAGTCGATCACCGGACGAATGTTGCTTACCACCAGAGACATAAAGGCAACGATCGTTGTCAGCACCGTATAGAGACAGGGTCTTGACATTGACTTAACGGTTTCACTGACCAGCTGATGTTGTGTCGATTCAGGTTTGTCCGCTTGCAGTTCTCGGTAACGCACAATCAAATGAATGGTCAATGCCAAGGTGATGATCAAAAGGAGAGAGACAAAGTTTGACGAGATAACGGTCAGCCGCCAATCGATCCAACTTAAAAAACCTAAAATAATGATGAGGCACAGCGCGCAAGTCGCTAGGGGCAGAATCACCCAGCGAATGCGGCGAAAGATTAGCGCTAGAGTGGCGATAATAAACAGCAAAATACCGCCGCCAAAAACAATCAGATCACTCTTAATGAAATCCACCATATCGGCAGTGATCATATCGGGACCGCCGAGAAAAATTGTCGCGCGATCTCGGTAACCGGTTATCAGCGCACGAACTTCAGCTACTCGCAGGTGATCTTTGGCGGCTTTATCAGTGCGGTAATTGAGGAACTCAAGGCTCGCTTTCGCCAATTGATCCTCTTGTTCGGTGGTAAGGCCTTGGTTGTGTTTAATGAGGCGGAGATCATCACGTCGAGTAATCAGGGCCAAATAGGTCTCGTCAAGTGCCAAGGTGGCAAGCATGCCAGTGGTCTGACCATCAGCACTGAGAATAACGTCTTTGTAGATTGGGCTGTTAAGGAACTCCTGCTTAGCCAGCTGGCGGTCAACACCCTCCGAAAGAAGCACGTTTAACTCGCTCTTGAGGTCGGCAACCGCAATTTTTGGGCTGTAAAGCAGCGGCACATCTAGCATCGACAGGATGCCTTCAACGCCACTAATTGTGGTGAGATCCTGGCGGAGCGCGGCGAGAGTGTCGAGATTTTCCTGATCGAACAGATCACCCTCTTTGGGCGAAAACGTCACAATTAAAAAGTTGTCGCTGCCATAGCGCTTGACCACGCCACGGAAAAAATTGAGATCGTCGTCGTGTTCAAGAGTCAGTGAGTCTGCCGAGGCATCTAGCTTGAAATTTGGCAGCCCTATAGCCATAGCTATAGTGAGGGCAATTACAGCCAAAAGCGATGTCAGTGGGTGTCGCAGAACGACCCGATCGTATAAATCAAATAATGTTGATGTCATCTTAAGGCTGTCTCTGAGTCTATGTGTTGGATTGACACTATTATGCGGTTTTGAACGGCAAGATTATAGACTATCTCTAATTATTAGCGCACTGAAGTTGAGCGGTTAACAGTTCTCAGTTCCCGCTAGAGGATTTTACAATTACACTCCTCACCTAACCATAACCAAGCAGTAAGCTCTATGAATGGCGTTATCCTCGATTGTGACAGCCTCGGCCCAGATTCGCTTGATCTGGGGGCCCTGTATGAACTGCCGATTAACTGGACCCTATACCCTGACAGCTCAGACGACCAGGTGGCCGAACGGATTATTGATGCGGATATCGTGTTGACTAACAAGGCTATGTTCTCTGAGGCCGATATGTCTGCGGCGCCGCGGCTAAAGTTCATCGGGGTCATGGCCACGGGCACCAACCACATTGCTCTTGAAGCAGCCAGACAAAGAGGCATCGTGGTGAGCAACGCGATTGGCTATTGCACCGGTTCCGTAGTTCAGCATGTGTGGTCTTTGATTCTGGCGCTGACCACAAAGTTGCTGCCACATCACAATGCCGTGTTAGGCGGTCGCTGGCAACAGAACCAAAATTTTTGCGCGATGGATTATCCGGTTCGAGAGCTGAGTGGCAAAGTAATGGGTGTCATCGGCGCTGGCGAGCTGGGCAACGGCGTAGCCAAAATCGCCGAGGCCTTTGGGATGCAGGTTATTTACGCGGCTTTGCCGGGTCATTCCCACAGTGGTTCTATGGATCGTATGGCGCTGGATGAATTTTTGTCCTGCGCTGACGTCATCAGTATTCACTGTCCATTAACAGCAAAAACACAGAATTTAATTGGTGATGCGCAGTTTTCTCTTATGAAGGATTCAACCCTTGTCATTAACAGTGCCCGCGGTGGCATTATCAATGAACCGGCGTTAAAGCAGGCATTGATCATGGGACAGATAGCCGGTGCGGCAACGGATGTGCTAACAGTAGAGCCACCGGTTGATGGCAACGTACTTCTAGATCCGGCTATTCCAAATCTTATTATCACACCTCACAGCGCATGGGTTGCGACAGAGGCTAGGCAGAGGCTGGTCATTCAGTTAGCAGACAACTTACGCGGCTTCCTTGATGGCAAGCCACTGAATCGGGTAGTCTAGCTCAACAGTCAAAATCAGTGTCGAGCTTTTTAGGGGCCAGTATTTTCTTGAGTCGCGGGTAGACCGGTATACCATCTTTGTAAGGTGGATAATCTTCACCAGCAATTAGTGGCTGCAAATAGTCTCGGGCTTTTTGGGTAATGCCAAAGCCATCTTCACTAATGAACGACCGCGGCATTTTCTTTTCGACATTAGCCACTTTAGCCAGCGGAGCTTCGCCCAGTGACCAGCTATATTTTTTGCCGGTGCCGCGTTCGATGGTGATCATAATGGCACCCTTACCCTCGATAGCTTTCTCTACTGCTGCTTGACCAACAGCATAGGCCTGTTCAACATCGGTCTTGGAGGCGATATGCCGCGCAGAACGCTGTAAGTAATCGGCTAAGGCATAATGATATTTATAACCGAGTGAATGTTTGACCATACTGGCGAGCGCAGGCGCGACGCCGCCGAGCTGTTGATGACCGAAGGCATCTTTATTGACGGAACCGGAAATTAAGCCGCCATCTGCATAGCTAGCACCCTCGGATGCCACTACCACGCAGTAGCCTTTTTCTTTGACGGTTGCGCTAACTTTGGCAATAAATTGTTCGCGGTTAAAGGGGATTTCTGGGAACACAATAATATGTGGTGCATCGCCGGCTTCTTCGGCGGCTAGGCCGCCTGCAGCGGCTATCCAGCCAGCATGTCGGCCCATCACTTCAAGGATAAAGATCTTGGTGGATGAGGCTGCCATTGACGCAATATCCAAGCTAGCTTCTTTGGTCGAGACCGCCACATATTTAGCCACAGAGCCAAAGCCTGGGGAGCAGTCGGTAAAGGGTAGATCATTGTCGATAGTTTTGGGGATATGAATAGCCTGAACTGGATAGCCCAGTTGGGCCGATATTTGCGACACTTTGAGACAGGTATCGGCTGAATCACCGCCGCCATTATAAAAGAAATAGCCAATATTATGGGCTTTAAACACCGCAATCAGACGCTCATATTCCGCCTGACTATCCTTGATGTCCTTCATTTTATAGCGACAAGAACCAAAGGCGCCACCGGGGGTGTGCTTGAGTGCTGTTATGGCCGAGGTCAGCTCTTTACTGGTGTCGATTAGCTGTTCCTGAAGTATACCGAGAATGCCATTTTGCCCGGCATACAGGGTTCCAATCTTATCTTTATGCTGTCGGCATGCTTCGATGACACCGCAAGCTGAGGCATTGATGACGGCAGTAACACCACCAGATTGCGCGTACAGCGCATTTTTCTTGCCCATAAAACTCTCTCTTCCCAGCTGACCAAATTGGAGCGCTATGGTAAAGGTTTAAGGGCCGCTCCGGAAGGCCGCATTAGGCTTCCTTAGTGATAAAAGAAGCTTAATATACGCGGATGGTTAGCAGTTTATCAGGCCTAATGTCATACTCGTGGCAGAAAAGCTCGCATCTGACTACTTATTTTAAGGAACAACATGCATATTCACATACTTGGTATTTGCGGTACTTTTATGGGCAGTCTGGCGCAATTAGCACAGCAACTTGGCCATCAGGTGTCGGGCTGTGATGCTAATGTTTACCCGCCAATGAGTACTCAGCTTGAATTGGCCGGCATTAACCTAATTCAGGGTTTTGATCCTCAGCAATTAATTCCCGCGCCCGACTTAATTATCGTGGGCAATGCCATGTCGCGGGGCAACCCCTGTGTTG
>Ga0302126_10002387_pt1 | contig 10793 bp, 10 predicted proteins | sample CB4_20m_MG_FD_203108 | JGI IMG/M metagenome (GOLD analysis project Ga0302126, IMG submission 203108) | Marine microbial communities from Western Arctic Ocean, Canada - CB4_20m | ecosystem: Environmental > Aquatic > Marine > Oceanic | place: Canada: Western Arctic Ocean | collected 2017-09-24 | reverse complement strand
CAATTCATACCTAAATAGAACTCTAACTCGCTCGTTTTAATAAAATCTCATTCTGATGGTGTCTCTTCATTTTCTCATTTTTCTTCATTTTTCTCGTAAACACGCGAACTAAAAATGCCACCAATCGATTATTCCAAATGGGATAACTTATCGTACTCATCATCAGACGAAGACGAAAAAGAAGAGAAAAAAGAGGAGCTTAACAAGAATATGCAGAATATCGTGATCGGAGAACCGAGTAAGTTATGGAAGTTAGTGACTGATTGGCCGGACGTGTTTGAGAAACATGTTTTACTTTCTGGATATCTCAACGGAACAGATATTAAGATGTTTCATGGGTTGTGTAGAGCGAGTCGTGATGCGGTTAAAAGAGCGAAGATTGAGTTACAAGAGAGGTTTTGTCTTTATGAGTTATCTTCGATATCGACTTTGGAGTTGGCATGGGAAGGATATCCATGGGGTAGGAGGGTACGTTTATCAAACGGGAAGGAATTTACGTTCAACCAGGAATTTTTCTGCTGGCAAGTCGCTCAAACGAACGATCTCAAATTACTTCGATGGGTGCGAGAAGAAAAGGAATGTGCTTGGGATTGGAGGACGAGTGGTGAGGCAGCATTACAAGGTAATCTTGACATGTTAAAGTACTGCGTCGAGAACGGATGCGAGGTACATGATGGCACGTGCGCAATTGCCGCCAAATACGGCCACCTCGACTGTCTCGAATACTTACGCTCGAAGAAATGTCCTTGGGACGAGCGAGTTTGCAAAGACACTCACGAACACAATCACATGGACATACTCACATACGCAGTGAAGAACAAAGCGCCAGGTTTCGAAGCGTACGAGCAATTCATACCTAAGTAATCATTCGAAAAAAACTAACGACACAAATACCTTAAAAAAGTATAATGGATCTTTTTTGTTTTTTTGATATCGCGTGTTTCGAAGTACTTCATAGTATTAATACTAAAAAAATACACAGAACATGTCCGCTGAAAGACAGCAATGTTCTCACACCGCGGAGGAATTAATCAATGGCGCTAAACGAGCGACTTCAGATGTACGGAAACACGCTTATTATTCGTTCGCGTTGTTTTGAATCGATAGCGCGCGTCCGGCGCCGCGCGTTGTTTCGTTTCATAAAGATACATATCTGCCTCGATATAACGACCCTCGTGTATTTTTTTCTCGAAGAAGACCTATGCCAGGTTTCGAAAAATGCGCGTTTAGGAACGGAGAAGAAACTGATTTCAATCGCCGTGAGAAGAGAGATCGTGATTAGCGTCGTTGAGTGGTTGTTTCAAGGGGCGTTAATCGCGCGATCTTTGAACTCCGCGTTCCGCGTTCCGCGCGCACTGTTTTGAGATTTTATGAGTTTGTTTTTTTAGGTGATTAAAGACCGTTCTTTGTTGACATTTTTTTCTTACTTTTGCTTTTCAATCGCGCGATCGCGATGGATTTGTAAACATAGCTCGAGAAGCTCTTGATAGGTGATGCGCGTCCGCAGACGTGGTTACAAGTGCGCGCGTTATGGTCCAGGCGTTTATCGAGCATTACTGCTTCAGATAAGCTTTCGTGTTTCGGCGATACGTTGAGGGACATGGAAGCGAGCATTTTGGTAGAGAATCAGAGCGAGTGGTGGGTCACGAACAGGAGGCGTCGTTGGTTGCAACACGTTGAGAATATGAGAGATACGAACGAGACCATTGGCGATTTGTATTGGTTGTATGCGATGTTGGCAATGTTACTGGAACTCGAAAGTTCGATTGAAGATTCTGCGTTCGGGATGAACTTCCACGGAGAGTTTTTAAGAGAGCGCAGACGTTGGCGAAGCGAATGCGAGCTTCTAGAGGAGGCGGTGAGAGAATCGATTGGGCTCGAACCGGCTCCACACAGAATTGTTTTGGACAACGAGAGAGGGATGTTAACCAACGAGGCGTTTAGTCACGAAGAACAAGAACAAGAAGGAGAAGAAGATGGAGATGTTTCGTCAACTTCTTCTGAGGATGACTCTGCTCAAATACATCCAGTTTCGTTTCGCGTCGAGCGAAGGGAATCGATACCGCTGCGCGTCGTCGATGGTGACGAGACAAACGAATCAAACGAAGATGCTGAGGAGATGTTCTCGCATAATACGATTCCTACTCCATTGTTGCAAAGACGCTCTTCCGTCGATTTCTCTCGTGGAGGGCATCCCTTTGATGGCCACGGACCTTCTTTTGAGCCTCGCTCGAGGAGAAATTCTGTCAATAATATTAGAGAACGGCACAACAGTATGAACGACATCTCTGGTTTTGGACTGCCCACGAATCACCGCGTCGGTAGTTTTGAGAATTTTGGAGAACCTACGGATATTCTCGAACGCGGCGATGTTGCAAATACGGCTTCGTTGAGAGAGGCATATGAAAGAATCGCGCGCGCGTCGCGAGAAAACGTAGCCGCGAGCATTAACCTCGAAAGTGTCATATCACACTTAGCGCAAGTGTCAGTATTATCTTCGACTTCTCACGTTCCACGGCAAAGAAGAGCAGCACCAACAGCTCCACCGTCGTCGTCGTCGTCGCGCGAAACAGTGCAGAATGCAAACGCCGAAGAAAATATTCGTTTGAAACAAAAAGTTTCTCATTTGACCGAAGCCGTCGGGCGACTCGAAAAATCTACGACTTGCGTCGTATGTTACGAACGTCCTCGCTCTTGCGCGTTGTTGCCGTGCGGTCACTTTTCGTTATGCACAGTGTGCGCGGACAAAAGTAGACAAGCTTGGGTGCAAAGATGTAACGAGGAAGAAGATGAACGAGATACAGAAGACGACGAGGACGATATCGATATGGCGAAAAAAATTTTCTTTCGTTGTCCGTCTTGTCGCGCAAACGTTTCAGGCGTGTTACAGTTATTTCCGCCATAAAATCAATAAAAAATGTACAAATATATCATTCGTCGTATGCATCACGAATGTCTCTCTCTCTCTCTCTCTGTATATATATATATACATCCTTCACTTCAGAACGGATTCGCTCCACCGTTCTAAAAATTTCCTCGCCACTCTCGGAGCATCGTTCATGGAATTCCTCGCTAATTTTTCAAAATCTACATCTTCTCTTAACAAATCGACCAACCTCGAGACTTCTTCGACTCTTAATCTATCGTCCTCGGTCAAGGCTAAGATAAGTTTTCTGCGCAAGCTCGCGTCGGATAGAATTAAGCCAGCGCCATCGGTCGCGGTATCGGTGAGATCTAACCCATCTCCGCCAGTTTTCGCGAGCTCGATTAAATTTTCTAATCGTTTCCATTGAAATTTCCCTTTCGAATCGAATAAGACTTGCGTCAAGCGTTCTCTTAAACCGGCGTCTCTATCCGTCAAAAGTCTCTTTGCGACATAGGGATATGCAACTTCGAGGAATTTAAACTCTGGTTGTAAAGTCATGCAAATCCCTTCTTGCGTTAATAACGATCGAATGACTAAAGAAAAACGTTCTGGAATTCGAATCGGGTATTCGTATACTAATTCGTTAAAGGCCATTGTAACGGTCCTGAAATTGAACGTTTCCAACGAAGACGTTCTCGCGTCTTGCCAAATACGTTCTAAAGCTGGCACAAACGGTGTTACGTTCGTTCCAGGGCTTAAGAAGCCTAAATTGACGAAATCTGAAGCCATGCCGTCGTAATCTTCGTTCACGGCGTGAACGACTGCGTCGATTAAAACTTCCTTATTTCGTTGCGTCAATTGAGCGACGTTGCCGAAATCAACGTAAGCAATTCGTCCATCGCGCATGGCAAATACATTACCCGGATGCGGATCACCATGGAACAACCCAAACTCTAACAATTGCCGTAAACCTGAAACGACTCCGACTCTTATGAATTCGTCAACGTCTAACGTTTCTCTAATTTCTTTCGGGTTCGTACATCGAACGCCATCGATCCATTCCATGACGAGCACTTTCTTCCCAGAATACTCTGGATAGAACTTCGGTATTTTCACCAATGGATCGTTCTCAAAATTGTTATAAAAATCGACTAAATTTCTCCCCTCTTGCTCGTAATCTAATTCTTCCAACAACTTTTCGCCGAACTCGTCGACGATTAGTTCGGCGTTACATCCCAACCTCGCTTGCGCGACGCCGTTCACGAACCCGCCTATAATACGAAACAAGACTAAATCGCGATATATAATCGGTTCAATCCCAGGCCTTTGCACTTTAATAGCCACAGTCTCTCCAGTTCGTTTCAATTTCGCTTTATAGACTTGCCCTAAAGAAGCCGCGGCGATAGGTTCTTTCGTAATCTCTTCAAACAAATCCTCAATCTTCTTCCCTAACTCGCTCTCGATGATCTCAAACGCGGTCTCGCTCGAAAACGCCGGTACGTCATCCTGTAATTTCGTCAACTCCTCCATGAAATCCGCCCTAACGACGTCCGGCCTATTCGCCAACACTTGCCCGGCTTTCACGAACGACGGCCCTAAATTCGCTAATCCGATCCTCAACTGTTCCGATCGCTCGCGCACGTTCTCATCACCTCGCCCATTGATCTCATCCGATAACAAAGACCCACTGAAGACGCCCGCGGACCACGTAATCTCGACCAGTCTCGCGAACGTCCGTAACGTCTCAAACAGGTTCTCAAACGCCCTTTTCTTAATCTCCTCCGGGTCATACTTCGGCGATATCACGCACGCCCCTTTCTGGACATCTAACTGTTCCCTGAACGAATTATTATTCGCTTTGTTGTTCCTCGTTTTCTCTCCAGAGATTGTCGACGTCGCTCGTAAATCCATTCCATTCCTATTCGTTCCATTTCTGGCTTTGATTCGTTTTCTCTCGACTTCACTGAAGATGTTCCTAGATGACGTCGACGCTCGTTGCGACGAGAACGAGCGAATCGATGGTCGTGCGGCTAACGTAGACATTGTTTCGTTTCGTTCTTTTTCTTATTCTTCTTCTTCGGTCGCGTTTTATGACGCGTTTATGTTTTAATTAAAGCGTCTACTTTGCGTTTTGTTTCTCTAAAGGGAGAATTAATGAAGGCGATGACGACGACGTAGAATTTTGATTTGAGAGTGAAAGCTCTAAACTTTTGGCAAAAGTTTGACTTTTGATATCGAAAGTTCGAATGAGAAGAAACGAATCGAGGAGCGAGAAGAAGAGAGAGAGAGCGTTGAACGATCGAATCTTGGGCCCGCGCGTTCGTTCGTTTGAAGCGTAGATCGTCGAGATTTGTTGTTCGAAGCCGAAGTTTTGAGATCTGGGAAATTAAACGGATCGGATTTAAAAATGTTTTAAGACACGAACGCGGATAGTCGCAGAGCGGTTACGAGAGCGACTATTGAGATGCGAGAGTGGATTAGAGTGGATGAGTTATCTTCGATATCTGCGTTTGAGTTGGCTCGGGAAGGATATCAATTGGGTGAGGGGAGACGTTTATTAAACGAGGAGGAATTTACGAGGAACCAGGAATTTTTCTGTTGGCAAGTCGCTCAAACGAACGATCTCAAATTACTTCGATGGGTGCGAGAAGAAAAGAAATGTGATTGGACTAACAGGACGAGTCATATGTGGCAGCATTCAATGAAAATCTTGAGATGTTGAAGTACTGCGTCGAGAACGGGTGTGAAATACACGATGGCACGTCCGCGGCTGCCGCCCAATACGGCCACCTCGCTTTACTCGAATACTTACGCTCGAAGAACTATCCTTGGGACGAGCGAGGTTGTGAACAAGATCACGAGAACAACCACATCGACGTACTCACATACGCAGTGAAGAACAAATGTCCAGGTTATGAAGCGTACGAACAATTCGTACCTAAACAATAGAACTTGCTCTCGTTTTAAAAATGAAACCTCTCGCAACTCTTTCTCTTTCTCTTAACAAACCTCATATTAAAAGTATCAACATGAAGAAAACGAAACCATTGACTGGTGCGCAAAAGAGAAAACAGAAGAGAGAATTACAAGAGAGAGAAGAACGAGAACAGAAAGAACTCGTTGCCGATATCGAACGATTGAAGCTTGGTCCGACTGATCTATGGAAGTTAATCACAGATTATCCAGATATATTCGAAACCCACGTTCTGAAATCTGGATATCTCAACGAAAGTGATATTAAGATGTTCTATGGATCATGCAGAGCGAGTCGTAGTGCGGTTAAAAGAGCGAAGATTGCATTACAGGAGAAGTTTGAAGTTCATGAGTTATCTTCGATATCGACTTTGGAATTGGCTTGGGAAGGATATCCATGGGGTGAGAGGGGACGTTTACCAAGCGGGGGGGTAATTACGATGACCAAGGAATTTTTCTGCTCTTGTGTCGCCGAAACGAACGATCTCAAATTACTCCGATGGGTTCGAGAAGAGAAAGAATGTGCGTGGGATTGGAAGACGAGTGGTCAGGCAGCAGTACAAGGTAATCTCGACATGCTAAAGTACTGCTGCGAGAACGGATGCGAAGTAAATACTGGTACGTGCGCATTTGCAGCCCGATTCGGTCAGCTCGCGTGTCTCGAATACTTACGCTCGAAGAACATACCTTGGGACGAACGAGTTTGTAAACGCGCTCACGAAGAAAACAACATCGACTGTCTCACATACGCCGTTCGAAACAAATGTCCAGGTTTCGAAGCGTTTGAGCAATTCATACCTAAACAATAGAACTCTCTCGTTTTAAAAATGAAACCTCTTGATGCATCATTCTCTCATCCCAAACCTCATAATAAAGTATCGTGAACACCATGAAGAAATCGAAACCATTGACTGGTGCGCAAAAGAGGAAGCAGAAGAGAGAATTACAGGAGAGAGAAGATCGAGAACAAAGAGAATTAATTGCCGATATCGAACGATTGAAGCTTGGTCCAACTGATCTATGGAAGTTAGTCACAGAATATCCAGATATATTCGAAACCCATGTTTTGAAATCTGGATATCTGAACCAAAGTGATTTTAAGATGTTCTATGAATCATGCAGAGCGAGTCGTAGTGCGGTTATAAGGGCGAAGATTGAATTACGAGAGAGTTTTTGTGTTCGTGAGTTGTCTTCGATATCTACCATGGAGTTGGCTTGGGAAGGATATCCATGGGGTGAGAGGGTAAGTTACCCAGACGGGGAGGAATTTACTGTGAAACAGGAAGTTTTCTGCTGGCAAGTCGCTTCAACAAATGATCTCAAATTACTCCGATGGGTGCGAGAAGAAAAGGAATGTGATTGGGATTGGATGACGAGTGGCGAGGCAACATGCGAAGGTAATCTCGACATGCTAAAGTACTGCTGCGAGAACGGATGCGAAATACATACTGGCACGTGCGTAAGTGCAACCAAATACGGCCACCTCGCTTGTCTCGAATACTTACGCTCCAAGAACTGTCCTTGGAATGAGCGAGTTTGTGAAATCGCTCATGAAAACGAACACATGGACATACTCACGTACGCTGTGAAGAACAAAGCACCAGGTTATGAACGATACGAACAATTCGTACCTAAATAATCAATCATTCACGCGCGTTAAATATAAAGCTCGCGCTTTCTCCAACGCTCGCTCGGTCAACTCGCTCGCGTGTTCTAAATTCTCTCTAAATAATATTACATACCAAACAACGCAGACACACGCACGAGCACGAACACGAACGCGTTCTCTCCCTCTCTCTCTCCCTCTCTCTCTCTCTAACGTATATATCCCAAAAACTTTAATAAAAAAAAGGGCGCCTTGAGACTTTCTTGAACGGTCTAAAAAGTCCCAAATGCAGAACTTCCTCTGTTAAATCCGCCAGCACACTGTTAAATCCGCCAGCACACATTTTCAAACTCAAAGGGGTCAAATGAAATCCTCCGTCCTCACATTAGTTTTCTCTCACAGAAACCGCGTGCCTTAGAACATACTTTCTTAATCCCATAAAAGGAGCGAGATAACAGAGGCGTAAACAGTCAACAGCGAAGAAACGCTCAAACTCTTTCTTATTCGTTTTATTCGTCGCTTTTAAATAGTGCGTACTAATTAAAGAAGAAGAGGAAGAGGATAAGATTTAAAAGGGCCAGCCGCTATTTTATTTAAAGTCGACAAATGTCCGGAATGAACTTCTTACTCTTAATAACGGCGCAATTGATGTTTATGAAACAAACGTTCGCACAGGGCCAGGGCGGATGTCCGCAAACATTCGGTCCTTTATCGAATTATAACAACAGCGATTGGTCTTTCGGTCAAGTCGTCAAAGATTGTTTATGTCTAGCGCCAATGGATGGGAAATGTGCTGGGCACTGGATGGGCGACGACATCGCGGATTGGGACGTTTCGCAAGTGAAGGGTTTAGCGTACGCGTTTGATTACCAACAGCAGTTCAATGGAAATTTGTCGAAATGGGACGTGTCGCAAGTGACGAATTTCAATGGATGTTTCATGACCGCGAGTAAGTTTGAAGGGAAAGGCTTGGAGAATTGGGACATGAAGAAGGCGGAGAATACGCAGGATATGTTTTGGAACGCGACTTCTTTTAACGGGAATATTTCGAATTGGAAAACTAACCAAGTCACGAATATGCAGTGGATGTTTGATACTGCGACTTCGTTCACTCAAGATTTGTCCTCGTGGACGAAGCATGATGGGGAAACGTCGTGCACGTACGACGAGAACACTTGGGAGTACGTTTGCAAAGGCGGACAAGGCGCCGATACGACCAACATGTTTCTTTCTGCGTTTCAATTTTTGAACAAATATACTTGTGGAATCAGCGGTCCACCAAAAGATTGCATGGTTTCAGGGAACGCGCCAATTAATTTTGATTCTTCTTCTTCTTCGACTGTTTGGGATTCAAACACTGGGTCATATGAAACGGCTCCAACGTGGGTTGTTCCCAATTCAGTTCAAAACTATTACGACTCTTTAGGGAAGTATACGCTCGAAGATATGACCATTTGGGGTGCTCCTAGATTCAACGTTCAAACTGGGAAGACGATTACGAATATGAAATTCGATTTAACCGACGAATACGCTCTCATGATTGGCGGAGTCGTTCTTCCAGGCGTGCTCATCGCGTGTCTCATTCTTTTATTCACCATTGTGTACTTCGTTTTCAGGTGCTGCACGTGCTGCATTTGGGTTCTGACTGGTTCGCTCGAGTGTTGCTTCAAGACTAAAGCTCCGTCTGCTAGGAAAAAGACGATTGCTAAAGTTCTCGTCGTTTTAACGTCTTTGATTTCCGTCGCCGGTTGCGCGTTGATTTATATCGGCGCGACTGAGCTTCCAGTGGCGGTTCAAGATTTACAATCTGAGCTTTCTCTTGCTTTGGAGTCGCTTCAAAACCAGACAATCGTTATCGATACGGCATATACAAATGCAGCTTCGCTTATCGCGTCTGGAGGCCAGTCGGAGAAGACAGAAATTCAAAATACACTCGCTTCTGTCCGAAAAGTCGTCGATTTGTTCGGTAATGAAATCGAAAAATATATGGATGATATTAAAACAGCAGCCTTGATTTTGGCATCTTTACTGTTGGTGGTTTCTATCGCTGCCGTTGTAATGGTTCTTGGAAACTTTAAGAAGTGCATCGTCTTCACCGGGATTCCGTTGTGGATATTCCTTCTGATCTCGTGGATCATGTTTGGCGTTTTCTTGGGATTATCTCAATTTTTTGACGATCTTAACGAAACTGCCTTACAATTCCAAACGGCTTCTGCAATTTACCCCCCAGCAGGAAACCCGTTTACTGGTTTGGATTACGTTTTACCGTGCTTTACTGATAAAGTCTCTTTGGATATGATGACGAGCTCGCGAGCGGCTATTGCCGCAGGAGTATACTCTATTAACAAAAATATAGGTCCAGTCGCTAAAAACGCTAATATAAGTCCACTTTCATTCAATAGAGGAACGAAGGAGTTTCAAGGATATGATCTCATCGATCAACAGTACGAACAAAAGACCGCTTTGGAAATGTGCGGGCCTGTAAATGGCTTCTTCGACACATCAGAATCGATGTACAGTGAAAGTTACAAGGCTTTGGCCTGTAATCTTCACGAGCGACTAATTATTTCGGATTCGTATGTCGTATACGAAACAACTAATTGGGGCGGATATGTAAACGCTACGGATTCAAAATCGTACACGGTTCCATTGGAAACCGCCGTTTCCTACTATGCGGGTCTCTCACCGCCGTATAACCTTTCTCTCGCGCAAGCTCTTCCGGCAATTTCCATGATCAACGCGATGCCGAAAATTGCGTCTGTCGCGCGTTGCGATTATGCCAAGTCATTCGTCCTGCGAATTTCAGCCGAGGGCTATTTCAATGACCCGCTCACTGCTAGCGGAATGTATACCTCCGAAGATACAATTTTGTTCAGATTGCTCCATTTTTCTGAAATGATTTCAATCGCGTGGTTCTTAATCGGGTTTTCGTACTTGATTTTATACATCACGACGGTCAAGTACATGTTTTGGATGCAAGCCGCCGATAAAGAAGTTTTATCAGAACAAGAGATGGCGCAGGTTTGGGGAAGCTATCACGAAAAGTAAACGCGACAGTCGTCGTAATACACACACAAAAGACAAGCGCGCTGAGACCCGCCGCTTCTCTTCAAATATGTTTTAATTTATAAAACTTATACAATGGTACGGTACCATCTATCATTTAACTAACTACCACAGTCAGTAGTCTGTCCCCCCCCCCTAATAATTATAAAACAAGGCGAAATATCAGTCAAGAAACCATAATCAGGAATGAAGAAATATCTACATTGCACATCGACACTTTTAAATATCTCCTGTACTCCTTCTTCTTCGTGTCTCGCATTCACATGTTTTCTGTTCAAAGAA
>Ga0302126_10002380_pt1 | contig 10809 bp, 6 predicted proteins | sample CB4_20m_MG_FD_203108 | JGI IMG/M metagenome (GOLD analysis project Ga0302126, IMG submission 203108) | Marine microbial communities from Western Arctic Ocean, Canada - CB4_20m | ecosystem: Environmental > Aquatic > Marine > Oceanic | place: Canada: Western Arctic Ocean | collected 2017-09-24 | reverse complement strand
GTTTATTTGTTGCTTTTAAGTGTATAATTGTTAAAACATAATCATTTCGATCGATGTTACTTCGCGAGCGTAGCGAGCGCGAAAATTTTTACGTATAAAAGAGTAAAAAGCTAAAATTAGTACTGGGAAACCCTAAACCCTAACTCCGGAGCTGCAGCTCCGGAGTTATGGAGTTTTTTGGGATAACTCCGGAGTTGCGACATCCCTACTGTATTTGCCTTATATACATACGCTCATACTCATACGGTATATCATACTCCTAAAAAAAGAAGGGTCCATCCAAGAAAAAAAAAGTAAAAAACAAAGACAAAAGAACAACAAAATAACAAAAAACTACTGTACTAGTACAAAAAAAAAGTTATATAAAACAGCACGCTTGGCATGCAGCATCAGGAACAACAACAGAACCCCATGCGTTATGCTAGAACGATCTTACATTCTTCATAACAAAATCGAACGTACCACACTCGCTTGAAATAAAAGAAAACAACCAGAGTGCCTCAAATATCGTCGAGAATATGCACGTTAACTTTGCGAATATTGCGATTGGAGAACCGGCCGAGTTGTAGAAGTTAGTCACTGATTGAATTACGAGAGAGGTTTTGGGTTCATGAGCTATCTTCGATATCTACTTTGGAATTAGCATGGGAAGGATATCCATGGGGTACGAGGGTAGGTTTACCAGACGGAGAGGAATATACGATGAACCAGGAAGTTTTCTGCGCTCGAGACGCTGCAACAAACGATCTCAAATTACTCCAATGGGTTCGAGAAGAGAAAGAGTGTGATTGGAATTGTATGACGAGTAATATGGCAGCAGGCCATGGTAATCTCGAGCTGTTAAAGTACTGCGTCGAGAACGGATGTGAGGTAGAAGCACTTGGGCATATGCCGCCGAAAACGGCAACCTCGACAATCTCATTTATCACGCTCGAAGAACTGTTTATGGAATTCGTGGGTTTGTGAAGTCGCTCATGGACACTCTATGGCTCGCATTATAGACAACAACCACATCGATATACTTACATTTGCAGTTCTACATAATTGTCCAGATTTCGTTTTGGTCTACTGAAGGTGTCACGCAATAAGGGCACTAATGATTGCATGACGTACTTACCCCAAATGCGTCGCAGCTGAGAGGTAAAAAAACCCTTTCGAGGGATTTCTCGCCACCGACTCAAGCGCATAGGCAAGGGTTTGACAGTGTGTGAGGGTTTGACAGTAAGGCATAGACAAGCCACTTTGTCTATACGCTTGAGTCGGTGGCGAGAAATCCCTCGAAAGGGTTTTTTTACCTCTCAGCTGCGAGGGCATTTGGGGTAAGTACGTCATGATGCAAGCGACGCGTGTGAGATCATGGTAGCTGGTATGATCGTTGGAAGTGGGCCGTATATCCGCAGGCGGTTAAGTTGAAGGGAAAAGATAACGCGCGTTTGGAAGCGATACGTTGGTATGCAGTGGATCCTCACAACGGCCCCACTTGGTCCGCGCGACTTAGTTAGTGTTGTTGGCACGCCGCGGCATGTTTCTCCAACAACACTAACTAAAGATTATTACTAGAAGTGTGAGGTTGATGTGTTTGAGAGTGAGAATTCTGTTAAAGAACAAACCACAACGAAGACGAAACACTGATGGAAACGGCAGATGTTCAAACCGTTGAGGTTGAAAGTCGTAATTTGTACGCACTAATATACAACGACACACACGCGCGCGCTTACTTATGCTCACTAATAACACCACAAAATTATAAGTTTATGAATCATAACCATTCGTTTTTCACGAAACATACTATTAATGATTCGATATCTCGTGCAGATTAGTCATACACTACATATAAAGATACATATAAAAAACACCACAAATTACTGACTGACTGACGAGACTTTGCCAAAGACAAATTACTGGCGAGACCTTGCCAAAAACCTTATTCTCTTATTATATAGTATCAGTACGTACAAGTAGAGAAACAACTTGGAGAGCATTTTAACATAATATTAGCTTTTTTAGTGGTGTGATAAAAAACGTACATTTTAACATAATATTAGCTTTTTTAGTGGTGTGATAAAAAACGTACGAGTATTGTAGACAGGTAGAGGACAAAAAAAAAACAAAACAACTTTGATGTTTGACATTTGAGATAAAACATTTTTTCGCATCTTTCGAAATCTTTGAAACGCGAATTACGCACGCATAACGTACACGAAACGCAAATCTGACCAAAAAAATGAATTTCCGACGTTTCATTTCTTAGTTATGTATCGCTGATTTCACGAGCGCGTTCGAACGACATGTTTTGTCGTCGAAATGTGACGTTTTATGTTTAGGGTGTGATACCATAAACAGTACAAAACACGAGCTGACAAGGCAAAAAACACAGAAGTATACTTCTTCAACTAACTTTCACCTCAATGCAAAATGTAATATTTGTCATTATTATAAACATATACAGAAACACAAAATTCCCTTTGCTATGAATGCTGAATAAAACGCCAAGAAATAAATTTATTGACGACGAAGTTTACTGCTCTGATGATGATCGTTCCAAGTCGGGAGAGCAGTATACTGATTCGTACGAAGAGAACGACGATTTCAATAACGACATTATGACTGAAGGAGAAGAGAATGAAATTTACGACGTTCACGTCTACGGTAATAGCGATCAATATTGCGATGAAGAAGTTGGAAACGACGATGATGCTTTGGGTTTTTCAGAGATTTCAATGAATGGTATGGTAGTATTCTTAACAAACGGGATTTAGGTGGTGTATTCAAGTATGGCACTAAAGTGCGAAGAAAAAAAAGCGCACACACACCTCTCTGAAAGGAAACGAAACTAAGGCAAGGCATGCATGTATCGTATCAAACGCACGCACACACACACTTCTAAGATAAACTAAAGCACGCGGCACGTATATGTATTATTTACGTCCTTATGAAAGGTCTGCTTTCATCTTCTCGCAAATAAGCAAATAAGGAAAAAGCTATACGCATAACTACTACTGTTTCTATTTGGGTTCTAACTTACCGTGATGACTACTACAGATTATAGACGATTCTCAATCAATCAATCGACTACTTTAGAACTTGAATTTAATTTCATTTGATAGAGATAACGTCGATAAGTACGGGATTTACGAGTGTGTGTAAGAGACATGGAAGACTTGCGAGACGACGACGACCGAACCTTTTAAAGAGGCAAAAGATTTACAGTGTGAGGGCGAATCAATTGACAACGTCTGTAATTTTAAGATACATGTAGCGAAGATTAAATAAAGTGTTGGTTGAAAAAGCCGAAGATACACTCGATGTATGACAGCGAATGTGGACGATTAGAGAGGCAAGGATGATTTCATAAAATATGAATCAAGCTCGGTAGCACGCATTTCACAAACACAACATGCTCTTGAAAGATTTAATGGACTAAAAAACCACCTCTAATCAAAACAATTTGTACTATAAAACCTGAACGCGACCACGTTAATTAATTTTTACTGTTTTGGCGACAGACATTATACTGCTGTTTGGAAAAAAAAGCTTGCAAAAGCGCTCGGACTCTCGTGTTGCGTTGCCCCCGCCCCCTATGTGAGACTTTGCAAAAAAGACTTATTATGTAAAAGAGTAATAAAAAGCTTAAAATTAATAGCCGAAACCCTAAACCCCTTCTCCGGAGAAGCTTCTCTGGAGAAATGGAGTTTTTCGGGTTTTCTCCGGAGAAGCCCACCCCTTTAGACAGAAAGAGTGTTGAACACATAGCGCCTCGAGGCGACTGGTTAGTTTGCGTCCGGTTTTCTTCTGATATCCGACGTAAAGTTATCAAAGGAGTGCAAGAATAATCATCTTTACATATCACACTTCCTCGCGTTGAAAAACCACCCAATAAATGGGTGGAAAAACACGAAGAAAAGGATGATGGAGGCTGGAATTTCGCACCGTTTAGGGTATCATCAACGTACATCAGAAACTATAGAAGGAGACATCCGTTTGCTATGAAACCAATCGCAAACGAAAGAAGATGGAATTTCAGTGGGGATAGTGGTTTTAAATTCTTTTTAATATCAAAAGAAGTAGCTCGCGAAAAACATATGCAAATTTAATACCGCTCTTTATCGTAAAATTCTATGGGGTTTTCGGAACTTTTGTTCCCTATACCCGATACTTTCTCTTCAACAATCAGCTCCAACTCATCTAATTCCGGTAAATATGCTTCAGGTGGTATCTCCTGCATCTGTACACTGGGAGCTATCCTTAATTGACTAAGATTTTCAAGAACACATCTTTTAATATCTTGGAGATACGTTCGTGAATTCAAATTCTCGATAGGACTTTTCTGTTGAACTTTTAATTTGTATGAAGCATCTGAATAGTACTCGTAGTAAAATTCGTGCTCAGGGATATTCTCATCTAAAATTTTTCCGAGTAGAGTTGCAGTTTCATTCGCCCAACAACGTGCTACGTTCGATTTAATGTACCCTCCTCCACCCAGAACTAGTAATGGAACATTAAAGGATTTCATGAAAGCTACACAAGAGGCATGACCCTCAAGCGTTAAATTGAAACAACCTAAACGGTCAGCAGCGAGCGAATCTGCACCGCATTGTAAGATGATGGCACCAGGTTGATACATCTCCATAACTTTTTGCATTGTAGTATTAAAGATATCGACGAAATTATGATCATCCATGCCATCATGAAGCGGGACATTTACAGAATAATATTTACCATCATTCAAACCAATATCACCTATATCTCCTGTCCCAGGAAAAAATAGATCGCCAAATTTATGAAAACTAACCGTCATGACTCTATCAGTCAAATAAAAAGCCTCTTCAACGCCATCCCCATGGTGTATATCTATATCTATATACACTACCCTCGCATGATATTTTAAGAGCTCAAGAGTAGCAAGAACAATATCATTTATGTAACAAAATCCAGAAGCTTCAGACTTCTTCGCATGATGAAGACCACCTGACCAATTAATTGCAATGTCCGAAATCCCATGATTAATACGGACTGCACCGTCTATAGAACCTCCTGTGTAAATTTTGCAAAAATCAAAAAGGCCATCAAAAATGGGACAATCTTCTCCAAGATTAAACTTTTGCATTTGCTGTAGATGTTCGTGTTGAGTGTTCGGAGTTATTTTGGATAAAAAATTGACATAGTCCTCAGCATGAAATTGTGTGAGTTCGCTTGCACTGGATTTCCTTGGTCGAAAAACTTCAAGACTCTCGTGCAATCGGTAGGAAAGCACGAGACTGTGTGTCATACTTAACCTGTGTGGTTTCATCGGATGATTTGGAGCGTAGTAACTAGTGCCGACATCGGAATCATAATAATATGATATTCTTCTCTTACTAGAAGGCATATTTCGCTCGTTTTTGGTACTTGTTTTTGGTACAAGTACTTCTTACGTAAACGGTAAAAACTATATTTTGGAAGGTTGGAACCAGTGCTGCGTGCTGTCAAGAGCTTTTTTTCCCTTATTTATATTTTTATCAATCGCGCACAGAATTACGTTAGTATTAAGGCCGATAAGATAAATGTGTGAGTCCCTGGATTGTTCCCTATAACAGTAACAGTATAAGGAACAGAATTTTTGGAATTTAAAAAAATTATAAAACACGAGAATACACTGAAAACCCTAAACCCTTTTATTGAGAAGGAGCGAAAACAGACAAATATAGGGCAAAAAATATGCAAATAGTAACGCCATCAAAAACATGTCTTTCTATGCGAATAATCCAACGATCGATCGATTTCTTAAGACAAAATAGCAAGTATGTCTAAGTTATGTAAAAAAAATTAACATTAAAGCGGTGAATACTAACCTTTGAGGAGTCGTTTAGAAGGCGTTTAGTAGGCGTTTAGTAGTTTTTAGACCTTTGACGACTCCTCAAAGGTTAGTATTCATCGCTTTAATGTCTATTTTTTTTACATAAATCAGACATACTTGCTATTTTGTCGTATGAAATCGATCGATCGTTGGATTATTCGCATAGAAAGACATGTTTTTGATGGCGTTACTATTTGCATATTTTTGCTTTATATTTGTCTGGTTTTCGCTCCTTCTCAATAAAAGGGTTTAGGGTTTTCGCCCTATTTTTATTTTTCTGAAACCCCAACTTTTTGAAATTTCTGTCAAATATATCTGACATAACATAGACTGATGATGCATGCTGATGGTAGACAGGCGACAGCAGGAGGGAGAAAAGAAATATATATTTTTTTATTTTTTTTCCCCCGGATTTCTAATGGGCCGATAAAGGGTCCAGCAGCAGGGGATATCCCCTGGATTTGAAAGTCCAGCTTTTTTCCTGCTTTTTTTTGGGGAGTTTTTTTTCGCAATCGCTTATTTCTCCGGCGGAGAAGAAATTCCCCACCCCTACTATAGCTGGATTTTCAATCAGGGGTTACCTGCAACACCTTCTGCGCCATACTTCTTCTCTCGCCGGTGGCCTCGAGTCGACTTCAACAAAAACGATTTTTCTTCACGCGGCGGTGCTTTTTCAAAAGTGTATCTTTTGATATCAAAGCCTCTGTAATATATATTAGAATAAGAGATAGATTAAGCTTATTAAAATATGGACAACACAGTGCCAGGTTCAAATTCTTTATATAACCCATCTATAGGTCTTGGAGATTTGGTAAGCGATCATGTGAACTCTTTCAATAATTTTCTTGAGTCGGGCCTACATGATATTAGCAAAGAATTGAAGCGCACGCATATGCAGTTTGTAAATAAAGACAATAACAGACCGTCAGTAGATATGTCTTCTTTACAAATATGGTTCCAGGACATCCACTTAGAAAAACCAGAGAAAAATAGAGATACTTATTGCCAAGGTAAACGCTACGAAACGAAAATTTTTCCGCGTGAATGCAGAGAAGCTGGAGAAACTTATGGAGGTAATCTTATGGTTACAGTCTGTCACAAGGTATTAGATTTGGGTATTGCTCACGTGCATAAAAACAAAATCAGACTATGTAGTTTCCCTGTTATGGTTGCCAGTCGTGCTTGTAACTTGAACTCGTTAAGTAAAGACGGACTCATTAGCAAAGGAGAAGAGGAAACTGAATCTGGAGGATATTTTATTGTTAATGGAATTGAACGAATCATTAGATTACTTATCCAACAGCGTAGACATTATGTGCTAGGTTTAGTCCGAAATTCTTTTATGAAAAGAGGAGCATTATTTAGCAAATTTGCCACTTCGATACGATGTGTAAATGATGCAGAAATATCGAGTTATATAAGATTACATTACATGACTTCTGGAAGCGTAAACTTAGGTCTTGCTATAGAGCGTCAAGAATTTTATGTACCTATAGGGATAATTATTCGAGCCACAACAGACTCGTCCGATGCGGAAATTTTCTTGCAATCTGCACATGAAACGAACTTAGAAAATCACCTTATGAAAGATTGTATTTGTCAATGTCTCAGGGAAGCAACCGATGCGGGTATTTTAACTCGCATAGAAGCTCTTCGTCACCTTGGGAAATATTTTCGAAACGTTTTACTCGGGCAAGGATTTGTAAACGATGTTGAAATAGGAGAGATTTTCATATCAAATTATATTTTCACACATTTGAAAAGAAACAGGGAAAAATCAAATCTTTTATTTTTTATGTTGCAGAAATTAATGGCTCTGGTGCAAGGACTGTGTAAGCCAGATAACCCTGATACACTAGCACACCAAGAAATTTTATTACCAGGTTCATTACTTCAAAGCATACTATACGAAAAACTAGAAAATTTGCTCGAGCAGATTCGTTTTAAATTTCAGGTTCTTTTTGATGCACCTTCATCAGAAAATGTGAGTAATATTAAGAAAATTCTAGAACCTGGTTACATACAAAAAAATATTTTTCAAGTAATTCAGAAATTTGATATTGGACGCCGCGTTGAATATTTCTTAGCAACCGGAAATTTAACGAGTAAAAGTGGTCTAGGTTTAAATCAATCAAGTGGATTTACAATCGTTGCTGATAAATTGAATTACTTACGTTTTATATCTCATTTTAGATCAGTTCATCGTGGTGCATATTTTACTGAACTTCGGACTACTACCGTGAGAAAACTTTTACCTGAGTCATGGGGCTTTCTATGCCCAATACATACTCCAGATGGTGCTCCATGCGGTCTTTTAAACCATCTCGCCAGAGATTGCAAAATTGTGATGGGCCACCAAACAACGAAATTTAAGACAAATTTGCTTCGAAATGCTATTAAAGAACTTTTAGCACTAGATTTTTGTATTAAGAGTGACTTGTATCAAGAAGATCTTGAAAATCTAGCACCAATACTACTGGACGGAAGGGTGATTGGATCGATGCACGAGAGAGATTTAAAGGCTGCCGTAAAAATCCTTCGCAGTGCTAAAATCGATAGATCTTCTTATATTCCAATAGATTTGGAGATAGCGCAAGTAAATTTTCGAAAGGGAGGTGTATATCCTGGAATCTATATGTTCTCTTCTGGATCGCGATTTATTCGTCCCGTTTTTCAGACTGAAGCTGGAAACATTGAATACGTCGGAACTCTAGAGCAGTCATTTATGTCTATTAAAACACAAGATGGAGAAATTTCCAACTGCCAATCTTTGGAATACTCTCATCAAGAAATGCGACCTGATTCATTCCTTAGTGCAGTTGCAAGTTTAACCCCTTGGTCTGATTATAACCAAAGTCCCAGAAATATGTATCAATGTCAAATGGGAAAGCAAACTATGGGGGTTCCGCTACATTCTTTCCCATTTCGTTCAGATTCAAAATTGTACAGGTTGCATACGCCACAACGTCCAATTGCGTTGACAAATACTTATGATAATTACAGTGTAGATAGTTACCCTACTGGAACAAATGCAGTAGTCGCAGTTCTATCACATACGGGTTACGATATGGAAGATGCTATGATAATGAATAAATTTTCAATGGAGCGTGGCTTAGCTCATGCTACATTGTACAAGACTGAAAGCGCTACATTGAAAAATAAAGATGATTCTTTTAGCATATTAGAACCTTTGCTTGCGGAAAAATTTGATGGATCTCCGCGACCAGGAAGCGTATTGCAGAAGGGAGATTCTCTTGTTTCAATAACGAATAGAACCACTGGATTGCTGAAAAGAACAGTGCTTAAGGGAGATGATAAAGCTATCGTGGATCGTGTCAAGCGTTCCGTCTCATCTCGGCAGAGTAGTTCAGTTGAAAAACTCAATGTGACCCTCCGCTTTAACAGAAACCCGATTATTGGAGACAAATTTAGTAGTAGACACGGCCAGAAAGGAGTCCTGAGTTACTTGTGGCCTGAAGAAGATCTGCCGTTCATCGAAAAAAGTGGCATAAGACCAGATATTTTAATAAACCCTCATGCTTTTCCTTCCCGTATGACTATTGGAATGCTTATGGAAAGTCTCGCATCAAAATCAGGTGCACTTTCAGGGGAGTTTGTTGATGCTTCACCGTTTAGGACTCTGTACGAAAAAGATTCGAGAGTATTACCGGAAAAATATTATGCGAAATTAAAAGAATTGGGGTATAATTTCACTGGAACTGAAACCATGATAAACGGATGTACAGGAAATACTTTCGAAGTTGATATATTTATTGGCCTTGTTTACTATCAACGTCTCAGGCATATGGTATCTGACAAATTTCAGGTTCGTTCTGAAGGTCCAACCAATCCTCTAACAAAACAGCCTATTAAAGGTAGAAAAATGGGAGGGGGCATTCGATTTGGGGAGATGGAAAGAGATTCACTGTTATCTCATGGCGTTGCCAACCTGATTCAAGATCGGTTACTCACATGTTCTGATAAGCAAATGTTAACTATGTGCTCTTCTTGTGGTAGCTTGATATCACATTTACAAAATTCAACGCCTAATAATGCAGATTTCTCTAATCATATTTGCTGCACATGTAAATCAGGTTCGGGAATTGAAAGTGTGTATGTGCCTTATGTTTACAAATATCTGATTTCAGAACTTGCAGCCATGAACATAAAAATATGCGCAGAGTTGCAGTAGAAAATATCTTACAGTCCCTTTCAGCGATTGGTGCGATTCAGACGCTTGGAGGTGCTGCCGAACATTGTCGAAGACTTATTAAAATTAAAAAAACCGGCTAACCATGAATCCAAGAGGTGGCCGGTCAAAGGGGCTTTTATTTTATTTCATACATAACTGAATACTGATATATACCAGTATATCCTGTTACCTCCCACCTCCTTCTTCCTCTCTCCTTCCTTCCTTCCTTTCTTTGTAACATAATTAGGCAGGCTTTGACAAATCAACAAAACGTCCGAAATTTTCCAAAAGCTAAAAATGGTAAAATTTTGTCACATTCTTCGCTCGTTCATATTCGAATACGAATCAAACATTAATATTTTGAAAAATATAGCTCTAAATGTTCGTTTTTAAGCACTACATGAATTTTCACTTTTTCAGCTCGGCAAAGCTCCGGAGTAGCGGAGTTTGTGCAACACCAGCACATCCTGGACCCTTTTTTAGCCCATCCGCTTCATCAGTATCCCCTGGATTGAAAATCCAGCTTTTCCTGCTCTTTTTTTTTTTTTCAAATAAAAAAAAATGCAGTAAACTGGACGGTTGAACCAGGCCAGGATCCGTTGAACCAGGCCAGGATTGGATATATTGACATAAAAAGGTACTTTAGAGCGATATATTTGCATAAATGAGTAAGGGAATAGAATCTAGAACGTTTTTAAGATCGAGCGCTTCATTTAAAATCATCAAAATCGGTATTCTATTACCTCTCGTTCGTCGTTTTGAAATGAACAAAACTCATCAT
>Ga0302126_10002379_pt1 | contig 10812 bp, 10 predicted proteins | sample CB4_20m_MG_FD_203108 | JGI IMG/M metagenome (GOLD analysis project Ga0302126, IMG submission 203108) | Marine microbial communities from Western Arctic Ocean, Canada - CB4_20m | ecosystem: Environmental > Aquatic > Marine > Oceanic | place: Canada: Western Arctic Ocean | collected 2017-09-24 | reverse complement strand
TAGATATGTCCAATAAGGCTTTGCGAAATAACGGCGGTGGATTTTACAACCATTCACTTTTCTGGAACGTTATGAACCCTGAAGGAAAAGAAGCTCTTTCTGGCGAACTTAAGGACGCAATCCTTTCGGCGTACGGTACGTTTGAAGATTTTAAATCTGCTTTTAGTAAAGCTGCTGCAACTCAGTTTGGATCAGGTTGGGCTTGGTTATGTGTTCACAAAGGGGGGAAAGTTGAAGTGTGCTCAACCCCAAACCAAGACAATCCATTAATGCCAGGTGTTTCTTGTAGCGGAACTCCAATTCTGGGACTAGATGTGTGGGAGCATGCCTACTACCTAAACTACCAAAATCGTCGTCCTGATTATATTGAAGCTTTCTTTAGTGTGATTAACTGGACGGAGGTTGAGATGCGTTTCTCTGCTGCAAAATAGAGCTTAGAAAATAATTAAGAATAAAAAAGGTGAACTTTCGTTCACCTTTTTTGCCCCAAATCTACCATGAACTTAACCTACTTATGTTATGGTAAAACCAAATATAGATGTTTAATATATAAAAATCCCAACTATTAGATAAAATGCGTTTTTATTAGATAAAGTGAATTTTATCAGTAAGCTCTTTCGTTATTCCCTTCGTAGAAATTAATAAACGCTCTATTTACGACTCTGTTTCCTCCTGGAGTTGGGTAATTTCCTGTAAAATACCAATCCCCTAAGTTTTTTGGACAGGCTATATGTAGGTTTTCTATCGGTTGAAATATGATTTTAACCTCTGCATTTATACATTCATCGCTCAAAAGCTCTGCTATTTTATCAGAAATTTGTTGTGGATTAAAAGGAGCATAAATTTCTTTTACAAAGTTTTTAACCTCAACGTCTGGCAGATTAACTTGAGCTTTACATCTTAAATAGATATCCTCAACAATTTGATGATTATTAGTGTCATTTAACAAAGATAGTGCTGCCTTGAAAGCAACTAAACCCTCTAAGTTAGCCATATCAATTCCGTAACAATCCGGGTATCGTATTTGTGGTGCAGACGATACGACAACAATCCGTTTTGGGGAAAGTCGATCCATCATTTTTAGAATACTTTTCTTTAAAGTTGTTCCTCTGACAATACTATCATCAATAATTACAAGATTATCTTCTGGCTTTATAACTCCGTAGGTGACATCATATACATGAGCTACTAAATCATCCCGACTACTATCTTCGGCAATGAATGTTCTAAGCTTCACGTCTTTGATTGCTATTTTTTCAATCCGGGTGTGTTCTGAAAGAATCTGAGTTACATTGTCAGCGGACAGCGTTCTAGTCCCTTTTAAAATTTGTTCTGTTTTCTTTTTATTCAAATACTCTTCAACATTTTCAATCATGCCAAAAAATGAAGTTTCGGCAGTATTGGGGATGTAAGAAAACACTGTGTTTTTTATATCGTGATCTATATACTTTAGAACCTCTGGAACAATTAGTTTGCCAAGTAATTTTCGCTCTTGATAAATTTCAGCATCACTTCCCCTAGAAAAGTAGATCCGTTCAAACGAACAAGCCATGCGCTCTAAGGGCTTAAGGATTTGATCTATGGAGGTCTCGCCTGATTTTTTTGTAATAATTGCACAGCCTGGGGGCAACTCATGAACGTCATCAAAGTCTACATCAAACGCAGTTTGAATAACGGGGCGCTCCGAGGCCACGACCACAACTTCATCATCCATATAGTAGTATGCTGGACGAATTCCAGATGGATCTCTCAAAACAAATGAATCCCCATGCCCTAACAGGCCAGCCATAGCGTAACCGCCGTCCCAGTTTTTTGCAGCTTTAGTTAGTATTTTCTTTAAATTAAGTCGTTCTGCTATTAATGGAGAACACTCCATTTTTGTGTAGCCTTCCTTCTTTAATTTTTTGTATAGTTTTGAAACAGTATCATCTAAAAAATGACCGATTTTTTCCATGATGGTAATCGTGTCAGTATATTCCTTAGGGTGTTGTCCTATTTCTACAAGGTTTTTAAAAAGCGATTTTACATTGGTCATATTAAAGTTTCCTGCCAAAATCAGGTTGCGATGCATCCAGTTATTTTGTCTTAAAAAGGGATGAACACTCTCAACGCTGTTTTTGCCAAAAGTTCCGTAACGCACGTGGCCTAGCAACACTTCTCCTAGGTAGGGTACCATTTTCTTTTGAGCTGGTACATCATCTGCAACATCTGGGTTTTGTGCCAACACATCATTAATCCGTGTGTTGATTTGAGCAAAGATGTCTTGAATGGGTTGTTGCTCTATTGAACGTACTCGACTAATATAGCGTTCCCCAGGCTGCATATCTAGCTTTATGCTAGCAAAACCAGCACCATCTTGTCCGCGGTTGTGTTGTTTTTCCATGATGAGATACATCTTATTAATCCCATAAAAAGCAGTGCCATACTTTTTTTTATAAAAGTCTAGAGGTTTTAATAATCTAATGTGGGCAATTCCACACTCATGTTTAATTGCATCGCTCATATAAATAATTTAGTATGATATATTATTATTAAAAAACGCGCCCAACAATAGGCGCGTTTTTTATGATGTTGTTTCTATTTCAAATTGTGTCAACTCTTTGAAAGCTATCAGACGGCGGCTTATTTCCTCTGATTTTAGAGACTCAAGGCGCTCAGTGCCAAACTTCTCAACACAAAATGAAGCTAGGGTTGAGCCATAAATAACTGCCTTTTTCATGCTTTCAAAATTAATGGCTTCAGACTGGGATAAAAACCCAGCAAATCCACCAGCAAAGGTGTCTCCAGCGCCAGTAGGATCAAAAACAGACTCTAACGGCAATGCCGGCGCTGAAAACATATTTCCATTGTTAAACAATAGTGCTCCGTGCTCCCCTTTTTTGATAACTACATACTCGGGACCCATTTCGTGAATTTTCTTAGCGGACAGGACCAATGAGTGTTCACCTGTTAATTGGCGAGCTTCCTCATCGTTAATTGTAATAACATCTACACGCTTGATAACCTCTAAAAGCTCATCAAGTGTATGGTCCATCCAGAAATTCATTGTATCAAGAATAACAAGTGTAGATGAATCGCTCATTTGATCTAAAACACTCGACTGCACTGCTGGGTGTAAGTTTCCTAGAACTAATATTTTGGCGTCTTTATAGGATTCAGGAACTATTGGTTGAAAATTTTCCAGCACATTAAGTTCTGTTACTAAAGTATCACGACTATTCATGTCATTGTGATAACGTCCACTCCAAAAAAATGTCTTGCCATCCTTTATGATTTCAACACTTGAAATATCAATCCCTTTATCTAAAAAGAGATTTAGATGGTTTTGAGGAAAATCACCTCCAACTACAGAAACGATGGCGCTATTGACGTTAAATTGCGAGGCAGACAAACCAATATAAGAAGCGGATCCTCCAAGTATTTTATCTGTTTTTCCATAAGGAGTCTCTACAGCATCAAATGCAACTGTTCCAACGATTACCAACTTGCTCATAAATTTTATTAAAAATTAAAAAACAAAGTTACGTATTTTTTCTTCTTAATAAAACTTATAAATCAACTGTAATTGCATAATTTATTTGCGTCCAAAATCCGCAGGGATTTCACCCCAAGCCTTTGTTTCCCATTTAACTATTACGGTTATATATGAGTTGTTTTTCAACCATAAAACAGCACGGTCTACTAGTTCAAACATGGCTGCATTAGTCGGGTTTCGTTCCAACTTGGTATTGCAGTGTTTTTTCTTAACCCAACTCATTGCCGTTCTAGAATCTGTGTAAAGAATGAGACTGCTGTTTTTTTGCTTTAAAAATGCAAGCCCATGAACAAGTGCTAAAAATTCCCCAATATTATTAGTGCCTTGCTGAAAAGGACCTTTATGAAATAATTGTTTTTTTGACTGGGTGTCAACCCCTCTGTACTCCATTATTCCAGGATTGCCACTAGAAGCAGCATCCACTGAAATAGAATTGTAGTTCGGCTTACCAATTAACTTTAGTCGAGATTCCGAAAGGCCAATTGAGAGTTTTTTATTCCCAATGTAATCTTTATAATTACCATTAAGTGCTGTTTTAGCTAACTGGAATGTCAAAAATGATTTATACTGTGCCCCTTCAAAGTTGGCTATTTGAGCCTTACAATCATCCCAGGTTTTAAAGACACCGGTCCGGTGTCCCTTCCAAACAGTGTAATATTTTTGTTTTGATTTAGCCATTTTCAGAAAGTATATTTTGAATAGCTTCTGGAAAGTGATTAGACTCCAGTTGGTGTATTTTAGCGGCAACGTCCTCAAAAGTATCTGTTTGAAGAACCGAACATTTGGCTTGAAAAATAATAGCGCCGTCATCATAGTGCTCGTTCACATAATGAATTGTAACACCGGACTCCGTTTCTTTATTAGCCACTACCGCCTTGTGTACATGTGTGCCGTACATGCCTTTGCCTCCGTACTTTGGTAATAATGAGGGATGAATATTTAAAACTTTATTTTGAAACATATTTAATAAATGTGGGGGGAATTTCCATAAAAAACCAGCAAGCACAACTAGGTCTAACTCAAGATTTGATAGGTTTTCAAGCGCCCAATCCGAGTCATTAAGTTGGTTTTTATCAAAAATAATTGTCTTAACGTTTAGTTCTGAGGCGCGATTTAAAACAAATGCCTCAGGGTTGTTTGATAGAACAAGAACAACTTCAGCAGACTTATTTGCTTGAAAATACTTTATAATATTTTCAGCATTGGTGCCAGACCCAGAAGCAAAAATTGCAATTCGTTTCATTTAAAGGTTTTATGGGTTGAAATTCTTTAACAAAAAAAAGAATAATTATCCACATTGAGAAGTAAAAACACAATACATAACCGATTTAAGCATTTATAAACACACATTTTTAAAGTATTTACTCGTTTTAATGTAAAGTTTTTTATTTTTGCATCCTAATATAAAACTTAAAACAGAAATATTATGTCAGACATTGCATCAAGAGTAAAAGCGATTATCGTAGACAAATTAGGCGTTGATGAAAACGAAGTGGTAACAGAAGCTAGCTTCACTAACGACCTTGGCGCAGATTCGCTAGACACTGTAGAGCTAATAATGGAATTTGAAAAAGAATTTGATATTCAAATCCCAGATGACCAAGCAGAAAACATTTCAACTGTAGGTCAAGCTGTTTCTTATATCGAAGCTGCAAAATAATTACATTTTAATTTTTTATGGAACTAAAGCGAGTTGTAGTAACAGGTCTTGGGGCATTGACTCCTATTGGCAATAATATAGACACTTATTGGAAGGGTCTAATTAGCGGCAAGAGTGGTTGTGGTCCTATAACTTATTTTGATACTGAACATTTCAAAACAAAATTTGCTTGTGAATTAAAAAAATTCAATGTTTTGGACTTCTTTGATCGTAAAGAAGCTCGAAAAATGGATCGATTTACACAATATGCTATGGTGGCTTCTGACGAAGCCATCTTAGATGCTAAACTCGATTTAGAAAATATAAATAAACTTCGTGTTGGAGTTATTTGGGGAGCTGGAATTGGTGGTATTGAAACATTCCAAAACGAAGTGATGAACTTTGCCAATGGAAATGGAACTCCAAGATTCAATCCATTTTTTATTCCTAAAATGATTGCTGATATTGCTCCAGGCAATATCTCCATAAAACACGGTTTTATGGGTCCTAACTACACGACTGTATCTGCATGTGCTTCTTCAGCAAATGCGATTTTTGATGCATTAAACTTAATACGTCTTGGGCATTGTGATGTCATAGTGAGTGGCGGAAGCGAAGCTTGTGTTACGCAATCTGGAGTTGGTGGGTTTAATGCCATGCACGCATTATCTACACGAAATGAAAGCCCTGAGACAGCTTCGAGACCTTTTGACGGAACTAGAGACGGCTTTGTTTTAGGTGAGGGCGCTGGCGCTTTGATTCTAGAAGAATACGAACACGCTAAATCGAGAGGTGCTAAAATATACGCAGAACTTGTTGGTGGTGGGCTCTCTTCTGATGCCTATCATATGACAGCCCCGCATCCAGATGGAATCGGTGTCATAGCGGTAATGAAAAATTGTCTTGAAAATGCAGGTTTAAATCCTGAAGATGTTGACGCGATCAACACACATGGAACCTCGACGCCTCTTGGCGACGTGGCAGAGCTAAAAGCAATCAAACAGGTTTTTGGTGCGCACGCAAAAAATATAAATATTAATTCTACAAAATCTATGACGGGCCATTTACTTGGTGCTGCTGGAGCAATTGAAGCTATTTCTTCTGTATTGTCGATTGAGCACGGCATGATTCCTCCAACAATTAATCATATGACAGCTGATGAAAATATTGACCCAGAGTTAAACTTAACTCTTAACAAGCCTCAAAAGCGAGACGTGAAAGTTGTGATGAGTAATACGTTCGGTTTTGGTGGCCACAATGCCTGTGTTGTTTTCAAAAAACTAGATTAATCTCTTTGAATCCTATTAAAAATATCTTTAAGCGACGTTCTGAAAAGAACAGAAGCCTCACGGAGTCTTTGAAAAAATTAACAGGGTTTAATCCTACAAAACACATCTACTACGAAAAAGCCTTTACGCACCGATCGGCAAACCGAAAAGACGAATTAGGAAACCCAATTAGCTATGAAAGACTCGAGTTTTTAGGAGACGCCATATTGAGCGCCGTAGTGGCGCATTATTTATTTGATAAAGTCCCTAGTGGAGACGAAGGGTATTTAACCAAGATGCGCTCAAAGGTGGTAAGCAGAGAGCACTTGAACGAAATTGGCAAAGAGCTAAATCTTTCAAGCTTGATGCATAGTAAAATCCCTTTATCACAGTTTGGAGATAATATTCATGGCAACCTGTTCGAGGCTCTAATAGGTGCTGTTTTTTTGGATAAAGGCTACATAACATGTGACCGGTTTATTTATAAAACAGTCATTGGTCCGCATGTAGATATTGAATCCTTAGAAGGAAAAATTATTAGCTATAAGAGCTATATTATTGAGTGGTGTCAAAAGGAAAAGAAAACCTTTTATTTCGAAAGCCTGGAAGATGCTGGCAGAGACCTATTAAAACACTTTTCTGTTAAACTACGTATAAACGGAAAGACCGTTGCGAAAGCAAGGGCTACGTCAAAAAAGAAAGCGGAAGAAAAAGTGTCCAAACGAGCTTATTTTGCTCTCCAGGGTAAGATCAATAAAATTACCTAGTTTAATTGTTCTCGGGAAACTATAACGTTTTCGCAATAATTTAGACTTAAGAAGCTTGAAAGCAGATTCAAATTCTGAGTTAATATCCTATATTTACATAATGTTTATTGATAATTATGGCCGTACACAAACTACTTGTTGATGATTTTGAAGACCCAAATTATTCCCTTTTAGCAGTTCACTGTGAAATGGAGGATTACCGGTTAGCATACTATCTAAATAAGAATTTGGTGACTCGACTAGCAAGAACAAAAGAAGATCTTGATTTTATTACATCATTAGCCTCTTTTTCTGTTTTTGAATGGTCTAACAAACAGCTTCAAACAGATTGGCACCTAATTAAGAACAGTTGTTTAGTCGAAGAAATTGCTGTTTCTCAAGGGTTATTTTCAGAAATAAACGACAAAAGCTGGGTTATACACTCATTGCTGCCAGAGTACCATTCTGTTGATTATCTCTTAAAAATAAATAATGGTGGTGGATTTATAAACGAAAAACAAATCTTGGACAAGATTCAAAAAATACCGAAAGTATCGACAGCTTATAGCGTCGATATTTCACAACTAAAATCAAAAGACCATTTAATATTTAATTAATGTCACACACAAGAAAAAAAACAAAAATTGTAGCAACATTAGGACCTGCTATCAGTTCAAAAGAAATGCTTCACAAAATGGTAGAAGCCGGAGTAAATGTATTTAGAATTAACTTCTCTCACGCCGACTATGAGGATGTCAAAATGCGTATAAAACTTATCCGTGAGATAAACGAGAAATATGGGTTTAACGCATCTATTTTGGCAGACTTACAGGGTCCTAAGTTAAGGGTGGGGGTCATGAAGGACGACGTCGTTGTAAACCCAGGAGATGAAATTATCTTTGCGACAGGCGAACGTTTTGAAGGAACTAAAGAGCGTGTCTTTATGACCTACGACCGCTTCCCCTTGGACGCCAAAAAAGGAGAAAGTATTCTTTTAGATGACGGAAAGTTACTTTTTGAGGTCGTTTCTACAAATTTAAAAGATGAAGTTAGGGCTAAAGTTATTCAAGGAGGTCCTTTAAAATCTAAAAAGGGAGTCAACCTTCCAAATACCGATATCTCACAGCCTGCATTAACAGAAAAAGATAAAGAAGATGCCGTGTTCGCAATCGAGCAAGAGGTCGATTGGATGGCACTTTCTTTCGTAAGAAACCCTGAGGATTTAATTGAACTACAAGCGCTAATTTCTGAGCATAGTTCTTACAAAATTCCTATTATTGCTAAAATTGAAAAACCAGAAGCAGTCGAAAACATTGACAAAATCATCGCTTACTGTGATGGTTTAATGGTTGCCAGAGGCGATTTAGGAGTTGAAGTTCCTGCGCATCAAGTCCCTTTAATTCAAAAGGAATTAGTTTTGAAAGCAAAAAAAGCGAGAATCCCTGTAATTATTGCAACCCAAATGATGGAGTCCATGATTACAAGCTTAACACCAACTCGTGCGGAAGTTAATGATGTTGCCAACTCCGTAATGGATGGTGCAGATGCAGTCATGCTTTCAGGAGAAACTTCTGTGGGTCAATACCCTGTTCAGGTGATTGAAAAAATGTCAAACATTATCAAAACTGTTGAAAATTCAGACTTGATTCATGTGCCACAAAATCCTCCACACATTCGCACCAAACGTTTTATTACAAAATCTATTTGCTACCATGCAGCAAATATGGCAAATGAAATTAATGCGCGTGCTATTTCAACTCTCACAAATAGTGGATATACCGCATTTCAGATTTCAGCATGGCGCCCTGACGCTCACATCCTTGTGTTTTCGTCAAATAAGCGTATCATTTCGCAGTTAAATTTACTTTGGGGCGTTCGCGCTTTTCATTATGATAAGTTTGCTTCAACAGATGAAACAATTAACGATGTTAATAAAATAGCCTATGAAAAAGGGTATGTAGAGGCAGAGGACATGGTTATCAGTTTGGCGGCAATGCCAATGAAAGAAAAAGGAATGGTAAACACCTTGAGGGTTAGTGAAGTTAAAGACTACTCTAAATTATAAAAATTCGATTTAAAAAAGAGTCGCTAAACTAGAAACTGGAATAAATCAGGTTTATCGTTAAGGTAATCGCCGTAAAAATTATGAAGTTTCATTTTAGCAATTAGCGGCTCAAGATCGTTGGGCGATTTAAGCTCGATTCCAACCACAGCTACACCTGTTTCCCTGCTGACCTTTTTCGTATACTCGAAGTGAGTAATGTCGTCATTAGGTCCTAGGATATCGACTACAAACTCGCGCAAAGCACCCGCACGTTGTGGAAATGTAATTATGAAGTAGTGTTTTAGCTTCGAATGCAGCAGCGCACGCTCCTTTATTTCTGCGGTCCGTGTAATATCATTATTGCCTCCGCTTATGATACAAACTACATTTTTACCTTTAATCACAGATCTAAACCCCTCTAAAGCAGCCACACTTAAAGCGCCAGCAGGCTCAGCGATAATTGCATCTTTATTATATAAGTCTAAGATTGTCTGACACGCACTACCTTCAGAAACCGTAATCATATCGTGTAAGTTCTCCTTACAGATTTGGAAATTCTTATCACCAACTCGCTTTACAGCAGCGCCATCTACAAAATTATCTATGGTCTGTAGCTGTATTACTTCCCCATTTTTAAGGGCGGCTTTCATTGAAGGAGCACCTTCCGGTTCAACGCCAATAATTTTTGTGGCTGGAGATAACAGTTTAAATACTGTAGACATCCCTGATGCTAAACCTCCACCGCCAACAGCTACAAAAATATAATCAATTGGTTTTAATGCTTGATTAATGAGCTCTAAGCCTAGTGTCGCCTGTCCCTCAATTACCTTTTCGTCATTAAAAGGGTGAATAAACGTTTTTTTTCGATTGTTACAATCCTCAACCGCTGCGTTATATGCATCATCAAAGCTATCGCCTACTAAAACTATTTTGATATAATGCTCCCCAAACATCTTGACCCTCTCTATCTTCTGATTAGGGGTGGGGATTGGCATGAAAATAGTCCCCTTTATCTTTAACAGCTTACAGGACAAAGCAACGCCTTGAGCATGGTTACCCGCACTTGCGCAAACAACCCCGTTCTCTTTTTCGACAGACGTTAAAGACGACATTTTATTGTAGGCACCTCTAATTTTATACGACCTTACCACTTGTAGGTCTTCTCGTTTGAAGCTTAAATTACAATCAAACATGGAAGAGTATTGCGGGTTGTGAATTAAAGGCGTTACGTTTGATATGCCTTCAAGGTTCCTTGCCGCTGCTTTTACCGCATCAATCGTTGGAAAATAGTGGATTGTTTTTGACATTCGTTTTAGGCGTCAGATTTAATCACTTTCATCGCTGACATTGCTGTTCTTAAAACCTTTCCAGTTGCTTCAATTGGGTGATTTCTGATCGCATCATTGACACGTATCAATTCTTGATTATCCACATTTTTTGTTGAAGTAAAAGAGGTCCCGATGACATCTGTTTCTACTGTCTTCATAAAATCAACAAGTAATGGCTTACAGGCATGATCAAATAAATAACAACCGTATTCTGCTGTATCCGAAATAATTCTATTCATTTCAAATAATTTT
>Ga0302126_10002375_pt1 | contig 10824 bp, 12 predicted proteins | sample CB4_20m_MG_FD_203108 | JGI IMG/M metagenome (GOLD analysis project Ga0302126, IMG submission 203108) | Marine microbial communities from Western Arctic Ocean, Canada - CB4_20m | ecosystem: Environmental > Aquatic > Marine > Oceanic | place: Canada: Western Arctic Ocean | collected 2017-09-24 | reverse complement strand
TGCATGGCTTGATTAGCTCTGGAGGATAGGTAGCGAAGTGTGCTTCAGAATAAGATTGCGTAGCGACATACCACACAGATCGTTTGTTTCTTTTTTCACCCCCAACAGCATTCATAGCGCCGTTAGTTTTACCGGGAACCCTGCTGCTACCTTTTTGGTTTTTTATATTTTGCTTTAGACGATCTTTTGAAGATTCAGTGCTGTCTTCCTTAATAGCCTCATAATCATAATAATATTTTGCTGACTTACTAAGCAGGAAAATATACTCATGTGCTTTTGTGCATCTGTCTTTTACCATTTCTGGCATTGGGTTTGGCTTGCTCCATATGATGTCTTGGCGAAGATACCAACCATCTGCTTGCAGTGCAAAAGCAACACGCCAAGGAATGCCAATTAGATCTTTAGGTTTGAATCCTTTGATTTTATTATTGAGTGCAACTTTTTGACCATTACGGCCATCTTTATGTTTTGGATCTGTATGATCACCTTTGTGACCAGTGCCACAGTAACTATCACCAAGGTTTAGCCAGACCGTCCCATCGTCACGCAGAACCCTCTTGACTTCACGAAACACATTCACCAAGTTTTCGACAAACTTCTCTGGCGTTTCTTCTTGCCCAAGTTGATCACCATTACCGTAGTCTCGTAGACCCCAGTAAGGTGGTGAAGTCACACAAGTGTTTACAGACTTTTCTTCCAGAGAAGATAAAGTTTCCAAGCAGTTTCCTTGCAGTATTTTAATAGACATTTTGTTTCTCCAAGTGGGTTGTGGGGAGCCGAAGCCCCCCCTTTGGTTAGAAGTTATAGTCGTGGTGCATGATCGGCGCAGTGTGCAGGCTGTGACGCCCGTGGCTGCTTTTCCAAGACCCATCTTTCTGTAGACGGGCGCGAACATTGTAGCCATCTGCATCTGACTTGATGACCCAAGCATTGCGCTGGTCACCATTGTTAGTGCAATGCCCAGCAAATCCACCAGCAACAAACTCTGGCTTCCAATCGGCTGCGCGTTCAGTTGTCATAGAGCGAAGTTCAATTGTTTTGTCTGAGACAACACGCACGATCTCAAACGGCGTTGTATCGCTGTAGCCGTTCTGATTGGCGTGAGTGTACTCAATAGCTCTTACGCCCATACTAAAAGTGCTAATAGATTTTTCAGTTCTAAACGCCGCTGGCAATGTTTTTATGCGATCTTGTGCTTCATTTTCGGTAGAAAAAGTTTTTCTGACAGTATCCGTAATCTTAATGCGACCATTCATAGTAACGTATGTGCCAGCAAAATATCCAATTTCAGTAAGAAATTCGTCATGGCCTTTGATTAATGTGGTTTTGGTAACTTCAATTGCAAATCTAGTAAACATTTTTTCGTCCCTTTGTTTGTGTCTATCCATTACACATAGAAGCTTGCTAGCAACTTTGCAATACCCTTGCTAGCAAATTTTTGCACTTGATTAAAATAATTGCTAGCACTATGTGTTGTGAATGACTAGCAACCTTGGGGTTAAAATGAAACAGAACAAAGAACAATGGAACCACCGCATCAAGTGCGAGTTGGCTGACGGCATGAGAGCTTTGCAGGAAAATCGAAAAAAGATGGATGGGCAAGACCCAACACTGCGCGACCTAACAGAAGAGGCGATTTTCTTTTTCCTTAACTTTAACGGTATTAAAATCAGAGATCAGGTATGACGGTATATGTCGGCATTGATCCAGGTTTTACTGGCGCAATTGCATTCTACTGGCCTAAGCCTAACCGCGTCCAAGTGTTTGACATGCCTGTCTACAAAAACATAAAGGGCAAGACAGAGCTTAACTTGTACGAGCTGCATTCAATCCTAACGCCCGAAGGCGATGAGCCTCACCATGTAATACTGGAACAGGTAAGCGCCGTCAGAGGCAACGGGGTCAGCAGTATGTTCCGCTTTGGTCAAGGCTACGGAGCCACGCAGATGGCTATTGCAGCGCACAAGCTACCAATGACATTAGTCACGCCGTCCAAGTGGAAACCATATCTAGGTTTAAACAAGGACAAGGGTTTGAGCCGATCACTTGCCAGCCAAAGATGGCCCGAGCAGGCTGATTTATTTAAGCGCGTCAAAGACGATGGCAGAAGTGAAGCCTGTCTTTTGGCCCTTTATGGAAAGTTAACAACATGAATGGTTTTGAAAAACATGGGATCAAGCACCTCTCAGCGTCCAGCATCAACTTGTGGACAAACGCGCCAGACGTTTGGGTTGCCTCATACCTGTTTAAGAAGCGTGGGCCAATGTCAGCACCGGCAATGCGTGGCATCTGCACAGAAGATGCAGTGTCGGCATTCCTTACCGGCGAGATGCACAAATCGGGTGCTTTGGAAAAGGCTCTGGAAAAGTTTGACAAAATGTTTTTCTTTGCCGACGAAAAGATAAGCAAAGAGCGCGCTATGATTGAGCCGTGTATGGAGCTGGCACTGCAAGACCTTGAGCAGTATGGAAAGCCCGAGTTCCCAGAAGACGGTCAGGTAAAGATTAGTATTGCCTGCAAGACTGATGATTTTGAAATCCCTGTGATTGGCTTTCTTGATTTCGTATTCCCAGAGAGGGGGATAGTCGTTGATCTTAAAACAACAGGCCGCATTCCAAGCACTATGTCAGCAGAGCATCAGCTACAGCGCGCGATCTACCAAAAAGCCAGAGGCAATCAGATGGTCAAGTTTCTCTATGTGTCATCAAAAAAGACAAGCCTGCTTGAAGACGGTGATCCAACAGAAATCCTAGCTATAGCCAAGAAGCGTATTGCTCGGCTTGAAAAGTTTTTGCGCTCAAGTAGCGCAGACGAAATTAAAGACATCATACCGGTCAACCCAAATTCCTTTTATTGGAACGGGTCAGAAGGCACACGGGAAGAGCTGTATGGTTTTTAATCCCAGCGCAGGGTTACGCGCACAACAATCCCAACAATCAAACAACGTAAAGGATACAAAATGTTTGAAATCGATCTAGGAGCAACAGGCTCTGACGTTAACACATATCTGCAATGGTCAGCACGCGGCACTCAAGACGGTGCAGTTCGCGCCAAGCAGTTCTACATTCGAGATGGTGCAGCCAAGGATGAGTTTGAAAGCGCACGCGCAAACGGATTCATAATTGATGTGAGCAGCCTCAAGACAGGCTGGCAGAAATCAGACGGCATGATCGGCGTTGCGCCAGAATGGAAATGGAACCCATCAGTTAATCAAATGATGGCTAAACCTGGCGATGACTATAAGAAGGGCTTCTCAGTTAAGTGCGCAATCGGTAGCGGTAAGGTAGCAATGTGGGAGCAGGCAGGCGCAGGCGTTTGGGCAGCACTCACAGGGTTGGCTCCAAAGCTTTCGCAAATTCCAGAAGGCAAAGCAGCAAAGCTTCAGCTTATTGACACTATGGACATCAAGTTTACCAAAGGCGGTACATGCGTGCCAATATTTGAAGTCACTGCTGTTGATAAACCCGATAGCCTCAAAGAAGGCGCGGCAGCAGGCATTGCCCTAGAAGCACCGGCAGCAGCACCAGCTCCTGAACCAGCCCCCGCAGCAGCCCCACCGGCTGACGCAGAGTTCTAAATAAAAAAAAGCCCCAGCGGTTCTATCGCTGGGGCAGTTTAGGGAGGTTCAATATGAATAGGGAAATGGAAAACAAAATGGAAATGGCCCCCAAGTCCAAAGACATAAAACAGTTTATATCACAGATTACAAAAAATTGGAATGCTGTCGGTCAACCGATAATAGAAATACGTTCTATCTCAACAACTGGATCAGCCAATGCAGCAAGATTTGCACTAAAAAACATTGATGATGCAGTGCAGCACGCCGAAGCAATGAACGAAGCCAAGCAAAACATCTACATGTGCATCAACCCAATTGATCCAATACGCGACATACCGGCAGGCCAAGCAGCCAAAGACACCGACATCCTTGCGGCATTCTACTGCTTTGCAGACGCAGACACATCAGGAGCAATGGAAAACATCCTGTCTTTTGCTGGCCCCAAGTTCACAATGTCAATCAAGACAGGCACAACGCCATTCGCTAGAGGCCACGCCTACTGGCAGCTCGAAGAGCCAGTGCAAAACCTCCAAGCATGGCGTGACGTTCAGAAATCAATTGCAGCATCACTGCAAACAGATCCAGCAGTCGTTAACCCCAGCCGCATCATGCGCGTGGCAGGCACAGTCTCATGGCCTAACCAAAAGAAACAAGACAAAGGCTATGTTCCCGAGATGGTCACAATGCGAACAGAGTTCTCAACAGACAGAGATCCAGTAGAGTTTGAGCGCATGATGCGAACATTCCCTAAGACATCAGCCACAGTTGCTAGCACCCTAGACATAGATCTAGGGCAGCAGGCAATGGACAGGCAGATGGCAGTCCAGAACGTGCTAGCAGGGGATGATTGGCATCTCAATATGGTTCGCTTGGTAGGGTCATATGTCAACAAAGGCTTGGCTGATCCAGAAATACACGCGATCAGTGAAAGCTTTACATTGGCAGGATACTCACCAGAAGACACGCAAAGAGAAGTCCAAAAGGCAATTGATGGGGCCAGAGCAAAAGGCTGGACGCCAGCACCTGATCCAGCAGCCGAGCGCATGGATCAACAAAACCAAGCCATGAACATAGCCCCAGAGCCTACACAGAGCCACACAGAGGACGATACGGGGCATGAGTGGCCCACGCCTTACACAATGTTTGACGCGCTGTCTCTGCCACGCAGAGAGTGGGTCTATGGATACGACTACATCAAGAAGTATATCAGCGTTACAGCATCAGCCGGTGGGATAGGTAAAACATCCGCAATCATTGTCGAGGCACTGGCAATATCAACAGGCAAAGACCTCCTTGGCGTCCAAGTCAAACAGCAAACAAACACTTGGATCATAAACCTAGAAGATCCGATCTCTGAAATGCAGATGAGAACCCTAGCAGCCATGCAGCACTACGGCCTCACGCCAGATGATGTCACAGGCAAGCTGTTTATGGATGGCGAAGACACCATGCAGATCACACTTGCAGCAGAAGGAAGGGATGGACTGATCCAAAACGATGAGCTGCTAGCCTTTATGATCCGCAAGATTAAAGCAAACAACATAGGTGTCGTAATATTAGACCCCTTTGTTTCAGCTCACCTCGTTAACGAAAATAACAACGGGTCAGTCCAAGCAGTCGTGGCAATGCTCAGAAAGCTAGCCAGAGACACCAACAGCTCAGTTCAGCTTGTGCATCACATCCGCAAAGGCAACGGAGAAGACGCAACCGTTGACTCAGTGCGTGGAGCAGGCAGTCTGATCGGTGCAGCAAGAGCAGCAAGAGTAATCAACAGGATCACACCAGAAGATGCACAATCACTCGGAGTGGACGAACAAGAAAGCCTCGGCATATTCCGAATAGACGATGGCAAAGCAAACCTAGCACCGCCTTCAGACAAAGCAACTTACAGACGCATGGTGTCAGTCGAGATAGCAAACGGTGAACGCCTCGGAGTAGCAACAGAGTTTAAACTGCCTGACCTGTTCGACGGCATAACAAGTAAAGACCTATACAAGGTACAAAGAACAGTCGCAAAGGCAGAAGAAAACGAACAAGCATACAGATCAGATGTCAGAGCAAAGAACTGGATCGGACAAGCAGTAGCGGAACAACTTGATCTAGACTTAGATAAATCAGGCGATAAAGCCAGAGCCAAAGCAGTGGCAAAGCAATGGATCAACAATGGTAGTCTCAAAATCGCAGACATACCTTCCAAACGACATGGAAGAGATGTCCCATGCGTTGTCGTGGGAGAATGGGTTCATTGGGAGGAGGTGGGTTGATGGCTGGTTTCGGTGGGCGAATTGTATGCTCTCCACAGTTCCACAGTTGTATATTTATGAACTGTGGTGAACTGTGGAACTGTGGAAGAAAAGGCCACAAATACTTCCACCACAGTAGTTGTATGTATTAGACATACTACTGTGGGGGAATGTGGATTAGATAAAACTGTGGTGATTTAACTGTGGAGGAATAAAAGAAGATGGGAACCCAAATGAAAACTAAAAAACCTAAGTATTCAAAAAAAGCAGACAGACTGTTTAATCGTGAAGCAAGCAAAACAGAAATTATGTGCGACTACGCAATCGCACCAGTAGATCGATTGGCAATACAAATGGATATTAAATGGGGGATCGACATGCTGCCAGAAATCGTAAGCGTACAAACAGCCCAGAAGTATGGATCTGCAATGGCAAAGATGAACGCAGCTATCGAAGAGAATAATACAGAGGAATGTAAAATACGCGCAGAGATCGTTGTTAGAGGGCTGACGGCTATGGATGCAGAAGCAGAGCGTCTAGGCGCTCAAAGAGCCTCTACGGACATTTGGGAGATGGAAATAGACGGTGAGCTGTTCGGAATAATGAAAGATGGAAGATCGTGGCAAGCAATTAAACAACAAAGACCAGAACTAGAACTGCTCACAATGCGTGAAGTCGCTCTAGCATACAGACACTTCAGAGAACACAAAGCAGGAGAGTTTGAAAAAGCAGTCAAGCAATCATTCCCCAACGCAGAAGTCGTGGACATTAGGCCCAAAAGGTCAAAAACATTTGATGATCACATTCCTTTCTGATACACTAAGGTACGGATAGAGCGGCGTCCCTCCCATTTCCCACTGCTCTGCTTCCTCAACTACTGGCCCAGCATTATTGCGCTGGGCCTTTTTTGTGCTATAATCCCACAAACAAAGAGGTGAACCAAATGGGAAAAAGTAGAACCGTTAACGCAGAGATCATGGAAAAGATCGTAGATCGACTAGCACAAGGCGAAACCCTAGTTGATATTGTTAAATCAAAAGACATGCCAACATATCGAGCAGTCACAAGAGCAGTGGCAGGAGATGACGAACTGTGGGAGCTGTACCGCAAAGGGCGTATCCTTCAAGCAGAATACTACGCCGATCACCTCAATGGATTGGCAATGGCTCCACTGCCAAAAGGAGTGGATGTCAGAGAACTGAACGCTGAAGTCAATAGACGCAGGCTAGAGATTGATACCCTCAAGTGGACAACAGCAAGAAACCAACCGTTTGGCATTCGAGATAAGAAAGAAGATCAGCCACAGTCACAAGCATTCACAATCAGTTGGGCCGGTGGTGATGCAGTCGAAGTTACTGCGGTAGACGAACCAATCAAAGATAAGACAGATTTGGCAACCAAGCATTGAGGTTAAAATGGCTGAAACAATCACTGAAATAGAAGCACGATTAAAACAAAAGTACCCGATATTCTCAGGTATTGAGCTGGCAGATAAACGATCATCCGGCGTGGCAGATCAAAGAAAGCTTGAGTTCTATCATCCAGAAGACAGCCCGACAGGCAAGGCTAGGATTGAAGTCTTTGATCAATCAATGTCAGGCCAAGAACTAGAGAACGCAATACTAGGTGACATGCTCCATGCTGCTCCATCATTGAGTGAAGACTATGCTAGGTTGAGAGAGCAACTCAAAGGCACAAGAACGACAGAGCAAATCCAAGTGGACAAGCAAGCCTATGAGATTGCTAAGTCAAAGTATGGAGAGAACAGAGACTTTGATAAGTGGTTTGAAGTATCAAGGATGGACGCATTCATTCGAGGATATGCTGTGAACCAATGGGATCAAAGCTATTACACTGGAGAGCAGAAGGGCATCATCGATACGATGATCGGGGGATTAGTGGACAGCAATGCAACTAAGTCAATGATGAACAGATGATAGCATATCATGTGTATACGGGACATCCTGTTCGTCCCATCTACGCGCGTGAAGCTGTGGTGTCTGGATACCCCATCAATGTGGGGGCGAGGCAGGCAAAGCAGCAGGGTAGGCACAACATGTTGTGGTTTGCGCTGAGTGCATACCTAGCTGCAATAAATTCTGTAGCAATAACAGTTACTTGTTTTCTATTTAACATAATAATCCTTATAACTCTGGGGGTAAGCTATGCGTTTTGCGCAAGCACCCCCCCCACCCCCCCAAAAATAACCCGCCGCTTCTATACCCCTATTCACCGGAGCTAGAATGATGTTGACGCCGCCTCTAAGTCCAGACCAACAGGCGCTACTCGGCCACATGCAATCTTTGCGTCATGGTGTGCTTGCTAGTGATAGCGCGTCTACGCAGCTTGAGTGTGCGATATTGCTTATTGATTTGTATGAGGCTATCTTGGAGCGGAACGGCATATTGATCTATGAGGATCAGAAGAGGGTTGTTGAGCATTGACGCATATTGAGATTCCATATGAGCCGAGGGAGTTGCAGTTAAAGCTGCATAATGAGATGAGTTTGAAGCGTTGGGGTGTTGTTGTTTGTCACCGGCGTTTTGGCAAGACTGTTTGGGCGATCAACCATGTTTTGCGTGATGCTTTGATGTCTGGGAAAGAGAACCCTAGATATGCCTATATGGCGCCCACCTATCGCCAAGCGAAGAATGTAGCTTGGGATTATATAAAACAGTTTGCTGGGAAGATCCCGAATGTTCGGTTTCACGAGACTGAGTTGCGGTGTGATTTGCCTAACGGTGCGCGGATCAGTCTTTTAGGTGCTGAGAATCCGGATAGTTTGCGGGGTATTTACCTTGACGGCTGTGTAATGGATGAGGTTGCCGACATGCCTGAGAATGTTTTTCCCGAGGTGTTGCGTCCTGCTTTGTCTGATCGGAAGGGCTGGTGTGTTTTTGTTGGTACTCCGAAGGGTCACAATGCTTTCTTTGATCGGTATGAAGAGGCTGCTGGGAACCCTGATTGGTTGGCTGCTGTTTACAAGGCGAGTGAAACTGGGTTGTTAGACGATGAGGAATTGAAGGCTGCTCAGTCTATGATGACGCATGACCAGTATCAGCAGGAATTTGAGTGTTCATGGAATGCAAATGTTCCTGGTGCTGTTTATGGTAAGGAGATGGAGACTGCGCAGTTAGATGGCCGTGTTTGCAATGTTCCTTATGACCCTTCTGTTAAGGTTGACACATGGTGGGACTTGGGTGTTGGCGACAGCACAGCAATATGGTTTACGCAAACGGTTGGCCGTGCTATACATGTTGTAGATTACTATGAAGCTAGGGGTGAGGGTTTGCCTCATTACTGCAAGATTTTAACTTCTAAGGGTTATTTGTATGGCGATCACAATGCCCCGCACGATATTGAGGTTAGGGAATTGGGGTCTGGCAAGAGTAGGCGAGAGGTTGCTTGGGATCTTGGCTTGAACTTTCGGGTTGTTCCTAAGTTGCCGATTGAGGATGGCATACACGCGGTACAGATGTTGATGCCGCGTTTATGGTTTGACAGAGAGAAGTGTGGGCATGGTTTGGAATGTTTGCGGCAGTATCACAGGGCTTATAATGAGCGCACTAGGAGCTTTAGGACTTCACCTGTCCACGATTGGTCGAGCCATGCGGCTGATGCTTTTAGGTATTTGGCTGTTGGTATTCGTGAGGCTCGGGGCCATGTTGCGGTTTCTCAGCGTCAGGCCGTCAATGATTACAATCCGTTTGCGGCGTAGGAGATAAGATATGGGTATTTTTAGTTCGATTTCTAAATTTTTTGGCGGTGGCGGAGTTGGTGGGCCTTCTGAAGGCAGGGATCGTAGGGAGAGCGAAGCTAGAGTAGCGATGCAAAGCAGGCCAACGGCCCAGCGCACCGGCTTTGACGCTATGAAGAATGACGTTATGATGGACTTTGGCATGACGCCGCGCGACACCGAGTATTATTCTCGGACTGCTGAACGCAGGGAAAGAGCTTTAGCTGGGGCTGAAAAGGCGGTTGCTGACGCCGTAAAGGATCAAGGCAAGTCTGAGCGTATGGCTGCGGCTGCGGGATCAGGTGGCGGTACTTCTATGATGGGTTCTGGCTCTTTTGGCGCCGTGCCGTCTTATGCTGGTGTTGACGCTGCTGCTGATGCGGCGTTTGGCGATGGTGACGGTGTTGAGGTCACTGCTGGCGAGGGTGGCCGCAAGTCTACTATTTTAACTAAACCAGGCGGTTTGTTGGGGTCTGGCGAAGATGAAGACACACGCCGCCGCCGTTCATTGATTGGATCTTAGTATGCTTATTGGGAAGAAAAAGTTAAGTAACATTGCTGGCATTATGGGTGGCAGTGCCGCCCAGCCTGCTGCGATGCTTGGTCAGTCTACTGTTGACCCTTTGGAGCGTGCGCAGCAAAAGATGGCTGGACGAACTCAAGGGGGCGCGGTGGAAGGCATTAAGGATTCTAAGATGCGTCCTAAGCGTACATTGATGACAAGTTATGGGATAAAATAATGGCACAAGTTAATCCGCTAGTTTCTCGTTTAGACAAACGATATAAGACGCTACAAAGTCAGCGATCCAATTGGGAGTCTCACTGGCAGGAGCTGGCTGATTTTATGTTGCCGCGCAAGGCTGACATTACAAAGAAGAGAACGCAGGGCGACAAGCGCACTGAGATGATTTTTGACGGCACGGCCATTCACGCTGTTGAGTTGTTGGCGTCTAGTTTGCATGGGATGTTGACTTCGCCTAGTACGCCTTGGTTTTCTATGCGTTATCGTGACACTGCTTTGCAGCGTGATGATGCTGCAAACGAGTGGTTAGAAATCTGCATGGATCAGATGTACCAGCATTTTAACCGTTCTAATTTCCAGCAAGAGATCCATGAGTTGTATTATGACTTAGTTGTTTTTGGCACTGGCGCTTTCTATGTTGAGTCTGAAGAGGGTGGCTTGCGTTTTGCTTGTCGCCACATTGCCGAGGTTTGTATTAGCGAAGATCCTAGTGGGCGTGTTGATACTGTTTATCGCAAGTTTAAGTTGACTGCTCGGGCGATTT
>Ga0302126_10002371_pt1 | contig 10831 bp, 22 predicted proteins | sample CB4_20m_MG_FD_203108 | JGI IMG/M metagenome (GOLD analysis project Ga0302126, IMG submission 203108) | Marine microbial communities from Western Arctic Ocean, Canada - CB4_20m | ecosystem: Environmental > Aquatic > Marine > Oceanic | place: Canada: Western Arctic Ocean | collected 2017-09-24 | reverse complement strand
GTAGCGGCTCTTGTGTATAAACTGTTGGTACTGATCCATCTTATTCTCCTTCGTTTTCAAATATTACTACTTGTGTTAGACGGCCTAAGTACCACTGACACTTCTGTAGGTCTTCTACCTGCTTACCTTTGTAGTCATAGCGCCAGAGGTACTTCATGGCGTTACCCTTGAGATAGCCCTTATACGCTACACTGGACATAGACTCTTCAATAGCTTCGATACACTCAATGGTTCCAGTGTTGTAATGCTCTGGGTTATTGACTACATCTTCTTCTGCTGCATTGTCCCAACTACTGTGTGCCGCTTCTTCCTCTGCCATATTAGCCCATGGCTCTAAGCCTGTCTTCTCTACTGCGGGGTGATTGTCTCGTAACCTGTCCCAGTCAAACCGTGTTGCGTCATTAATACTCATCTTCAAAATCCTCTACTAGTCTGTCAAAGTCTTTAATTATTCTATCTTCAAAAGCATCAATCAAGTCTGCTGTTGTAATATTTAACAGTTCACAGATTAAATCCTCATCAAGCCATTTTTCCATTTCTTCTTTTAGTTCATCAAGTGTCGTAGCCATTAGACTTTCTTCCCTTTGATGTATTTGGTCATATCCTTTGCTGTCTCAATGGTGTAGTGCTTGAAGCCTTCCTTCTCACACCACTCACCCATTGTTATCTTACCACCCTTCCGTACCTTCTTGCTAGGGTTTGACAATACAAAGATGATCTCCCATTCGGGCATCGAGTCTTTAATGGCCTTGTACTTCTGTGTGTCGCCTACTCTGAAGAAGCCCTTGCACTCTATCAGTACTGCCTTGTCTTCGTGTACGAAGTCCGGTAGGTACTTCCTGTGCGTAGTGTAGGGCAGACCGTAAGGTTCAAATTGGTACTGCCCGTCTAACTTCTCCGATAAATCCTTCTCTAGCCCTGATCTAAAAGCCCTCTTCATCTGGCATGATCTCCCTTACTCTTGGCTCGTTTACTACGTTGACGAGAAACTTCGGCCCGTATGCGTAATTGAAGACCCTTAAATCTGGGTAGCAATGGTCTTTGAACTGACAATACGAGCAACCAATAGAGAGCTTTAAGTTTCCTGACTTGCCGTCCGGTATAGGTTGTGTACACCACTCCTTTGGTTCTGGTTGCTCTACTAGCTTTTTTACATGCTTAACTCTTTCAGTAATAGGCTGCTTAAGTACATCGTAGACAGCGGCCTGTGTGTCTTCTAGGTCATACTTGAGGTAAGTCAAGTGACCGTTAGCCTTGTCCATTGCCAGCCAACCGAACTGTGTAGCACCTTCTGAGTAAGCGTAGGCTTTGATCTGGTCTATGTAGCCAAACGGATCGTCAAACGCTAATGACCCATCTTTAAACTTCTTAAACCCAAACGCACTTGCTGATTTAACATCTGTCACAACCCCGTCAATCTTACAGTCCATGTGTCCTACGATCCCTTCGACTTTGCAGACCTTCTGCTCGTCAGTCACACTGTGTCCCGCCATTCGTGTCAAGAAGATTAACATCTCTTCAATTAAATGACCATACATAAACTTGACATAGGTGTGTGGTTCTATCTTCTCGCCTTCCGTCCCGTTAAAGTGATTCCAGAGGTACTTATCGGTGCGGCCAATATTTGACAGGCGTAGCCTGCGGTTATCCTCTCGCTTCTTCCGACCAAACTCCGTTCGCATTAGAGCTTTGACACCCTCTCCGAATCTCTCTATCTCTGCCTCTACATCTACAGATGGGTCAGCGTCCTTGCTTTCCATCAGTGCATAGATGTCCTGTACTACATCCTCAACACGCTTCATCATACTCTCCTATGATAGAATCAATCCATCGTTTAGCTATCTCTACGTCACACTTGAACCACTCGTTGCGCTGTTCAAACATGTCAGACAAACGCTTGTGTGCTTCAGTCTCTGTAGCCCTACGGTCTGGTGTGTCTACCACATAGGCTAACTCATAGTCCCTGTAAGGTGAGGAGGTTTGATAGTTACCTGCTCTATCCTCTGCGTCCACTGCCATTCCTACCTTTACCCAACCTTCCCATGCAGGGTTCGTGATTATATACACCTGACCCTGTGGGTTGTCTTTGTAGTTCTCTAAGGAACTAAAAGCTGCATCTTCAAAACCCTTATATCTGCCTTCTTTGTACAGTGGATGTGTTTTTGGTATGTACTTACCGTTTACAAACATACGGGAAGTGTTCTTTTTGATGTGTGAGTCAACTCTTCGTCTACCACCATCTGCTTGTCCTACGTACCACCACTCTCCGTCTTCATAAATGCAGTTCTTATTAGTGGGTGTCTGCCCATGTGTTGCCGACTTTGTAATCTCCGGCGAGAGGGCAGTTGAGCTTGTAGTGCTGTCCGGCAGCTTCAACACAGCTTGTTGCCAACCTTCCGAAAATCTCTGATTTCTCTTGCTTGACCTCTGTCTGGATTTCATCGTGTATGTTCCCTAATATTTTGTAGTCTATACCCCATAGTATAGCATATTCATTGAGCAAACACAACGCCTTCTTCATAACAATTGCGCCTGCTGATTGTAAAAGGCTGTTCAGTGCAGCATGTTCTGATCGTATTGCGACCCTTCTCCTATCCAGTCCATAAACATAGCCTCTTCCAGCCGCCAGTCCAACTCGTTCTCGTAGGACTCCAAGAGCAGGCGTATTTGCAAGGAACTTATCTTTAAGTCTCTTACCATCACGCTTAGTTCCTCCAACGATACTTCCGATCTTGGCGTCTCCTGCCCCATAAAGGAAAGCGTAGATGAAAGTCTTTGCTTGATCTCTAGTGTCAAGGCCCGCAGCCAACTGATTTGCCGTGTGTATATCTCCGTTGAGTATTTCATTTGTGTAGTCCTCGTCATTCATGTAGTGTGCAAGCATTCGTAGCTCAAGTCCACTGGCATCCATACCTACCAGCTTGTAACCTTTGGGTACTGTCCACACATCACGACACTGTTTGCCGTAGGGTGAATAGACTGCTGGCACCTGCCCCATGTTGGGACTAGAATGGGTCATGCGGCCCGTCACAGCCCCGTTGGGATTAACGTACCCATGTACTCTACCGTCATCCTTAACTGCGTCTAGCCAGCTCTGTACCTGCGCGATACGCTTTTGGATCATCAGGTACTCGCCAATCAGTGCCGCCTCCGGTATACCTTTAACATCTCTGAGTACTGACTCGTCTACAATGGGTTGTCCTGTCTCCGTGAATGTCTTGGGCTTCCAGCCAAAGTATTGTAGATGTCTCCCTATCTGCTGTCGTGACCCTAGGTTAAACACAGGGAAGTCTATACGACTGAACTCTGCTACTGCTGTTTCCCACTCGTCTCCTAGAAATTTAAGCCCAACAATCGAGTACGTACCATCTTTCTTAATCTTGGGTGTAACTTCTTTGATAAATGTTGGTAATGGTTTGAAAGTCTGATGCACTTCGTCTTCAAGGTCATATTTCTTTTCCTTCAGTTCCGCTAGTAATAAAAATGCTTTCTCTTGATCTAAGAGCCAGCCTGTCTTAATCTGCTGTGATATAATGCCTTGCACCCTATGCTCAAGATCAATACTCTCGCTTCCATAATCACGAAGCTCGTGAAGTAATCTCTGGTACACCAGTTCGTTAACTGTAACATCCTGTTTACAATACTCAAGCATATCATCTGTATACGCAGTAAAATCATTAAAATCTCCTTTGTGCTGACCTAGTGTCTTGCCCCAGCTATCTAGTGAATGACCACCATCCCGTGAGGGGCTGGCCAATCTGGACATGACTAATGTGTCAGTAACTTTACATTTACTAAAATCTGTACCTAACAATTTCTTCAGCACTGGTATGTCATAGCCAATTATGTTATGGCCTATCACTTCACAGTCACCTTGATCCTTAAGCCAGCTATTAAACTCTTGTAGCTCGTCACCTGCCCATGTAATCATCTGTTTAGTCTCCAGCACGTAGGCTGCAATACACCAGACTAAGGTAGGCTCAAAACCATTGGCCTCTATGTCAAATACAATCTTACTCATTAGAACTCCGCTTCATCACCTGTTGGACAACTTGTCTCGATCATACGACCTGACTCCTTATCATAATACAGGTAACAGGCAGGCCCTGTCAAGCCGACAAAGCGATTCTTTAGTACTCTTACGCATGTCGTGTTTCGTGTCTCTGGGTCTACGTGTTGTTGGTCACGTTCTAAACCAATAACTATGTCGCTAAGTTGCGCGATTGCCGCTGATCCTCTGAGTTCTCCCAAACTAATCTTACCACCGTCCTCGTGTGCCTTGGAGCCGCTAGGTCTGCGTAGGTGTGACACTAGGAATAGTCCTACACCTGTCTCCTGTACCAGCTTACGGAGGTTAGTCATGATGGAGTCAATAGCCTTACGCTCGTCTCCGTTGTCCTGATCGCTGACTACGATGCTGAGGTGATCCAAGATGATCCACTTGCAGTCCAGACCTTTAGCCATGTATCGTATACGGCCTAACAGGTTGTCCTCGCTAGTGCTACCCCAGTGATCAAACATAAAGATACGTCCTGACCCCATGGTCTGATCCCAGTATCCTTTCTTCTCTTCCTGTGTCACTGTCTTGTCAAGGTGCAACTGCTTGTTGGCTTCGATTGACATAATGCCCAATGCTGTCTTTGGTATGTCCTCTTCGAGTGCGAGGATACCGATGTTGTCCTCTGAGGCACCTAGTAGGTAATGCTCCAGCTCCCTGACAATCTGTGACTTACCCATGCCTGACCCTGATGTGATCGTAACCAGCTCCTTGGGTCTAAAGCCATGCGTAAGCTCATTCAAGCAGGCCCATGGGTAGGGTATAGACTTTACGTCTGACTGCTCTATGATCATTTCCCATGTATCACTACCGCGCACAATGCCATCCGGCTGGTAGGTCTTAGCGTTCCACCACTCCTTAACGAATGCCTGTACCTTGTTGTCCCGTAGCATGTCGCCTGCGTCCTTCATAGGTAGCGTGACGTTCTTTGCTTTGTTGGGGGTGAACAAGTCAAGCACTGACTTAGCTGCCTCCTGCCCTGCCTTGTCATTGTCAAAACAGATTACTACGTTCTCAAAACTCTCTAGCCATTCGAGGTTGGCTTTGATGTCTTTGGCTGCTCCTGCTGCCCCTGATCTGATGGAGACGACTGGCCACTTTCCGTCAAACATTTCGTTGACAGCGAGTGCGTCCGCCTCGCCTTCTGTGATCGTGATATACTTACCGCCTGCCTTGAATGCCTGCTGGCCGAACAACCCCGAATCATCAAAACCTCCTGTTGCATAGAATGATTTATTATCAACAATGCGTACCTTGGTGCCTATGGCATTGCCTGTGTCTTTGTGGTGGTAAGGGTAGTGGTGCTTACTAATCTTCCCATCCGTACCGTATTCTACTGTCACACCGTAACGCTTTGCTGTGTCCTGAGAGATACGCCTATCCGTTATTGCTGCTACTACACCTGTCATCTCTAAAGACCTCGCTGGTTTCTTGTTTACTGGTTGACCTATCTGGCCGTTGCCATGCTCGTAATGGTTGCAGCCCCCAGAGAAGCAGACTGCATGTCCATCACTATAACGAGCCAGATTGTCACTAGAGGCGCACGAAGGGCACGCCTCATGTTGAACAAATGTTGACTCTACTGTCATCAGAAGTCCTCACCACCTTCCTGCTCTGCTACTTCCAAGACCTTGATCTTGTTGAGGTAGGTGCTGGTACCATGTACCGGGTGTGGCTGACCCTCTGCATACATGATGCGTACTTTAGACCCTCGACCGATACGACCCTTAAAGGTGCCGCCCTCTGCATCGACAATAGGCACATCATACTTGGTGCTGAACTTGCGCTGCTTGTTGCCTTCGTACTCTCGCATTTTTACGCCTACGCCTACCAGCTTTGACGCTGTGTCCTCGTCTAGTGTCAATACCACAGAGTATTTCCCTGTTGACTGACCCTGATACATCTCATGCTCATCTAGATTTTCAAACGCAATTAAACCTTCTAATACTGCCATGGTGCTTTCCTTTTGGTTGTTGTGGTACTTAAGTACCATTTGGTTAATACTTTAATTATTTATAATAACTTTCCCTTGCTTACCTAAGTATTATAAACGGTACTGACTAGCTCGTCAAGCTCTTTTGTACTTAATGTTGCGGAAACATGTCTTAAATCATCTCCCAGCTCATTCAGCGCATCATTAGAATGAGAGAAACAGGTATTACATAAGTCTACATGATGCCCTGTATATTTGTCAATTCGTTTTAATTCATATTCGCCTAGTATCTGGTCACACGCTTTACATCTACTCATTTGGAAACACCTCTTTGTGTCTGGTTGCCATCTCCTGATAGGGATTGGCGTAATATTCATCTCTGACCTGCCTCGTGACTCGCTGGGTCAGCTCCGATAGCGACATACAGTATACCTGATACTCTACCAGCTCATCTACCATTACATGCGCTGCTGGCTCAATCCAATCATTCTGGTCATACTCATAACCCAGCAGGTTTTCTTTTATTTTACTCATTATTTCTCCTTTGATCTAAAAAGGGCATAAACAAGGCCCGCTGTTACAATGATAATACACCATAGCCACATTACTCGTCAACCTCCTCATAGACCCTACCATAGCTAATTAAACATAGCGGTAAGCTGATTAGTGTACCCATGAAGGGCAAGGCATCCATCTCCCCAGTTGAGGGGTCATATATCCACACAGCGCGACCATCTGCAAATTCTAGGTCTAGCCCCACGCCTAGGCGGTATTCTATGGATAGCGAACGTCCGAATAATATCATAATAGTTTACTCTCGTCTGTCAGTTCCTTTACAAATAGGCCGTTAATCATCTGACCTTTCCTATCCTTAATGTCCCCGTATGCATGCCAGAGGCAATCAAACAGGCTCAGGTTGTTTCTAGTGGCGATGTTTATTAAGACTACCATTATATCACCTATATCATCAATTGGCGTTAGATCGGCATTAAGAGACAATCGCAGCTCCTCCACCTCCTCTGTCAGCTTCTCGAATTGCTGTATATCGGACGACCCATCTATCAGGTTGCGATCTGTGTGCCATTGTATAACCTTACTCTCCATCTCTCCTAGTGTCATTCGCTGTACTCCTCAAGCCATTGTAGATCCGCTTTAATGTCCGCTAGTGCCTCGTCAATTTCCCATTGCTCCACAGGTGGGCATTCATCTAACAGGTATTCGTCACCATGTAATTCGTTGTCATTCATAATATCACCCTTTTTAAAGTATGTATGTGCCGATAGCATATCCGATAGGCCAGCCAATTGCAAACCCTATTAAGCACCATTTAGTATAAAAATATAGCTCACTCATGATCGTTTGTCCTGTGTTTATTCCTGTTTAATATCAGTTATGGTTGCATGCCTAGGGCCAGTGTTACCACCCAGTACCAGCTAAACGCCCCCGCGATGGCCATTAGGCCAGTAACTGACCACCCTATAACCTCAGCTATTATGTTTTGCACAGTATCACGCTTCTGTGCCTTCTCGATCTGTCTACGCATTGCGCTGTTCATTGATCAGGCCCTCGCTCTACCATTAGTTGCAGCGCTGCTGCTCTGTCATCGTCCAGACTGCGAATTAAATCCTGTAGCACCTGAGTTTTGACCTCATTAAATACATTTTCAGAGCTGACCATATTGTCTAGCTGTGCCTGAAGCTCCTCTATCCAAACGCCTGCCTGTTGGAAAAACTCAGGGGCGTCGCCGTTGTGAAGTGCAGTTCTGGTGGTGCTTACCTCCACCCAATCATCCCATTTGCTCATTATTTAACCCTCGTAATAGTGTACTCAGTGAACCCAGAGGCGCGACCTGCTGCATGCGCCCCTGCCATTGTCTCATAATAGTGACTGTAATCAAACGTGTAGTAATAGACCCTGTACATCATGCCACCTCATCTATGTGTTTAACCACTCGTCATACGTTTTTAAGGGCTTTCCAGTGGTAAAGTCAATACCATTGCCATCATTAGCACAGGAAAGGTAAATTTGATACTCCGAATCATTAGAGCCTCGTGCTTGTGTTTGCCAGTCTTGATCATAGCCTAGTTGCATCACGCCACCTCGTCATAGTCTGGATCACACTCGCTGGCAGATGTAAGCAGGCAATCAATGCGAGCCTGTGGCACTGTAAGCGCCTCGCAGCCCTGTAGCCATTTGTTGATATGCTTGGTGGTAGTGACGCTGTATTTGGTAGCTGTGCGTACCAGTGTGCCATCTGTTAGGCATGCTGCTACTGGTGTCTCATAGCTGAAAAATACCTGTGCAAAGCCCATATCTAGTTCGGTCATGTTACTCGCTATTTGTTTAATTTTCATCTTGTGCTGCCTCTTGGTTTAGTTTAGTTGGTTTATTAATGACTGCCAGTATGCCTGACAATCATAGACAAATCTACTATCCTATGCAAAATACTCCTCATTTAATGTACACATAGATGGCCCGCTGCTATGTGGCATTGCTGTAAATACCTGTGTTTTCCCATCGTATGCTTTATACCAACCGGCTTTACCCTCGACCTCAAAGCCACCTTGTCGCAGTTGTTTTAATATGTCTTGGACTTTGCGTTTAGCTATGAATTTGACCATGTTACATTGCTCCCGATGTTTTTAATGCTACATATAATAATACTATAAAGCCTAGTGTTGCAAGTATAACGCCGTCTTGAAATTCCATTGTGTTGCCCTCTGTGTGTCTGTGTGTTTAACCAATCTCGATATAGCAGTGACGCGCCATTAGTCTACTGCGTTTGGCGTACAGTATAAACCCATCATTGTAATCATCCTTATGCAGCTTCCAGCCGCCTTCAAACTCGAACCAACCCAGCCCGCACGCGGTGACTGTTAAAACCTTTTTGTATTCTGTTTGGTTGCCCGTTTCACCGTAGATAGTCGCTTGCATTGTGTTGCCCTCTATGTTTGGTTGTGGCCATCCTTGGCCTGTGTTTGGTTTATTCGCCGTTTCTTATTGACTCAAGATATAATTCTCGCTGACAGTCCAATAGCTCCTGCTTTACTTCTACTGCGATCTTTGCTGAGACTATCTTTGCTTTTGCCAACTTAAGCTCTAGAGGCGTATGTTCGAATGCTTTTAACGTGGACTGCTCAAAATGTACATCCAGTTTAGCCAGCATTAGATACTGCTCTGCCTTCAGGTTGTTGCGGCGATCATCGTCGAGTGTGGTCTCACATTCTGTGGCTCTCAGGTGATCTAATCGAGCATAGATGCCGTCTCTTAATGTTGCGATATCAGTATAATCTAATAGGTCAATAGTGTGCTTATTCATGGTTGTGCCTCATTTTGGTGCGTTTATTTGTTTTGGTCTTTCTCGTCTTGATGGTGCTATTTTACAGGTTGATACAGTGGCGTCTAATGCTTTTAACGCATGACCTCAATTAACTTTATGCATCCTGTGCATGACTACTGTATACCTTTAATCATGCGCGCACGCGTAGCAATAAGCATGCCAACTATTTACCTATGCAATACCTGTGCCAACTTGTGCATGCCTGAGCTATGCAATATCTGTGCCATAGGTACCCTATTGCGTCCCCACACTTGCCCTGTGTATAACCTGTGGATAACTTATGTTCCACATGGAACCTAGCCCTGCCTGTGGATAACTTGTGTAAAACCTGTGGATAACTTAGGGGACGGGGGGGCCGCTGGGCTTCCGGCTGTATCAGGGGTACCCTACGGTATACAAAAAAGTAGCAATTTGGGATTAATGGTGTATAATTAGGTCTGACCTGTATATACATGTGTAGACATAAGCCCTTGATTAGCTTAAATAAACCTTGACACCACCTGTGATAGCCTTTAGTTATTAAAGGGACGGCCCTTATGTATAAATATGTTGACATTAGTAAAGAAAAGACTTGACTTTTGGTTAAAAATATGTTATAATTTATAGTATAACTAAAGAGATAAAAGCAACCTCGCGCCTTAAGTACCTTAAGCAAGTTTAGGATTGATCTTTAAATAATAATTAAAGAATATACTAAAGTATACTTAAGTATCCTTAAGATAACTAGGAGTAGACTTTGAGTAGTAAAGAATCAAAGGTTAGTCAGCCCGCAAAGCGGGTTGGGCGACCAAAGAAGACAGATATAGTGTCAAAAACCACTGGTAAGCGTCAGGCAGTAGGCCGACCCAAGGGTGACGCAGCGACAATCAACGAGTACAAGGCTAGGATGCTGGCCTCCCCTAAGAGCAGGAAGGTACTAGACTCGATATTGTCAGCAGCCTTGGACGATGACCATAAGAATCAAGCAGCAGCATGGAAGCTCTGTATGGATAGGTTACTACCTGTCAGCTATTTTGAGAAGGATAAGGTCAACGGAGGCAAGAGTGCTATCAATATCTCTATTACGGGAGTTGGTGGGGAGACTACTGTCATATCTGGCGGCGAAGAACCCATTGAAGGGGATTATACCGATGTATAACATTAACAACGATTTAGATTACTTCACTAGAGAAGAGTTTGCTTGTCAGTACACTGGCGAGAACGAGATCAGTGATGTATTACTCCTGAAGTTAGATTTGTTACGTGCTAGGTGTGCATTCCCCTTCGTTATCACGAGTGGTTATAGATCAGAAGACCACCCCATCGAAAGAAAGAAGGAGAAAGCAGGAACTCATGCCCAAGGAATTGCAGCGGACATTAAAGTTAGTAACGGCACACAAAGGTACACAGTTGTTGAAGAGGCCATTAAGATGGGCTTTACGGGAATTGGAGTTGCTAACGGTTTTGTGCATGTTGACATCCGCAATCTTGACGGTAATGAGTCTCCTGTAATGTGGTGCTA
>Ga0302126_10002369_pt1 | contig 10832 bp, 9 predicted proteins | sample CB4_20m_MG_FD_203108 | JGI IMG/M metagenome (GOLD analysis project Ga0302126, IMG submission 203108) | Marine microbial communities from Western Arctic Ocean, Canada - CB4_20m | ecosystem: Environmental > Aquatic > Marine > Oceanic | place: Canada: Western Arctic Ocean | collected 2017-09-24 | reverse complement strand
AATCAAACGACCAATCGCTTCAATGGTCGTTTTATCAAGATCATCTGGTCCCGTGTCCCGCATCATACGACGTTGAACGCGGTCTATAAAACGAATAAATCCCCATGTCAGGGTCGCCACCACGAAGGCTGATCTTAGTGGTGAAAACAAGGCCTCAATATCCAATCCAACCGAGGCCCGCTCGAGGGCAAAGCTGAGTCCTACTACCCATACTAGGGCACGTGCAGGACCCTGCAACGAAGCAAAAAAGGTGTCATCCCATTTAGAACTAGTCTTCTCCGCACGCGCTTTTAGTGTCATTACAAACCGCCTGACGAAGTAAGCGCCAAAAACAGTAAGCAACACAATAACAAAAAGCTCCACACCACGAAGAACGGCCAATGGAGATACACCCAATCCCGTCAATGGGGATTCCAACAAAGACAATACTGTCTCAATTAATAGTTCAAGCATTTCAGGATTCCAAAATCAAAACGGGGCAACCGTGGCAAACATAGTCTGCAAACTCAATCAAATCGTCAGGACGCATGCGAATACAGCCATGGGATTTTGGCACATTCATCGGTTCCGTCCGTGGCGTTCCATGAATGTATATAAACCGTCGCTGCGAATCTACCGAACCTCCGCGGTTAAAGCCCAACTCATTTCCACACAACCACAAAATTCGTCCCAAAATCCAATCGCGTTCTGGTGAGGCCAAGTGCAGGCTGGAGTTCCATAATTCACCTGTGGGACGCCGACCAACAAAAACCGTCTTGGCGCTCATACCTCGCCCAATTACCGCCCGAACTCGATGCAAACCCCGTGGCGTACATCCACTTCCTTCGCGCTCACCAGCTCCCTTTAGCCCAGTTGAACAGGGATAATCAATACTTTCTCGACCCGCACTTACCCGACATATTTGTTTTTTGAGATTGATCTCAATTGCATCGATCACCATAGTTCTGATTCTAACACCCCATAATGCTAAAACTGGATGAAATACCTATGAAAGTAATGACAATCTCTACCTTTGGTGGTCCCGAAGTATTTTTTGCCCAAAACATGCCTGAACCAATAGCCGCAAAAGGCCAGGTTGTTATAGAAGTCAAAGCCTCAAGCGTTAACCCGATCGATTTAAAAATCAGAGCGGGAATGGTTCCATTAGCCACTCAGGAATTCCCGGCTGTATTACATGGTGATGTGTCTGGAATTGTGAGCGAGATTGGGCCAGGTGTTGATCACTTAAAAGTAGGCGACGAGGTTTGGGGATGCGCTGGCGGCTTTCTTGGACTCCCCTCTGGAGCCTTGGCCGAAAAAATGCTCACCGATGCACAACTAATCACGTTGAAGCCTAAGAATCTAAGTTTTGCTGAGGCTGCAGCATTACCCCTAGTGTCATTGACTAGCTGGTTTGCTTTAGCCGACCGCGCCCAGGTAACTGCGGGTCAAAAAGTGCTCATACATGCCGGCGCTGGTGGCGTTGGCCACGCGGCTATTCAAATAGCTAAACACCTTGGTGCTGACGTGTACACAACCATCAGTAGCGACGAAAAAGCCCATCACGCCAAAAATATGGGCGCTAATCAAACAATTAATTACCAGAAGCACTCGGTTGAGGACTATGTGAATAAATATGCCGAGGGAAGGGGTTTCGATGTAGTGTTCGACACTGTCGGCGGTACAAATCTTGACGCCAGCTTTTTGGCAGCACGCCCAGGAGGCACAGTAGTTAACATCGCCGCCCGCTCAACTCATGATTTAAGCCCTATGCATGCGCGAACACTAACCCTTCACGTAGTCTTTTTAGTTGCTCAGCTGGCTAATCCCGCCAATCGTTACACCATCCGGCCTCGCCTCGAAAAACTTTGCGAACTCGTTGAAAACGGAGAGCTTAAGCCTCTTATCGATGAACAGTCTTATAAGTTTGAAAAGGTTGCCGATGCCCATGCTTACTTAGAATCAGGGAAAGCTATCGGAAAAGTCGTCATCACCCGCTAATCGCGTGATCGACTAATTCGATCCAATGCCGAACAGGGGTGTGAACCCCTGTCGATAAGTGTAACTGGCAGCCCACATTTCCACTGACGATCACGTCAGCACCAGTCGCCTCCAAAGCGGCTATTTTATTTTTTAATAGCTGCTTACTCAGCCCCGGCTGCAAGATAGAATACGTTCCTGCTGAGCCGCAACACAGATGAGAATCAACAATTGGCTTAAGCTCAAACCCAAGCTCTCTCAAGAGCTTTTCAGGTGTGCCACTGAGCTTTTGCCCGTGCTGCAGGGTACAGGGAGAATGAAATGCTAAAGTTTCCGTGGTACGACACTTAAGTTGGTTCAAATTTTCCTCGGCAAGGACCTCTGAAATATCCTTACAAAGACTGGAAACCTTTTTTGCTTTGTCCCTATAATCTAGATCAGATACAAGCAAATTCCCGTATTCTTTGACCATAACACCACAACCAGATGCTGTGATAACAATCGCCTCGGCTCCAGCCTCGATTAATGGCCACCAACTGTCGATATTGTGCTTCATGGCCTGGAGACCACGCTCGTGATCACTCAAGTGATGAGCAACCGCACCACAACACCCACCTTTCTTAGAACTCTCCAGTCGTATACCCAGTCGATCCAATACTCGAGCCGCAGCAGCATTAACGTTCGGCGTTGCCGAAGGTTGTGCGCAGGCCTCTAAAACAATCATCATGCGAGCATGAGCATTCTTCGGCCAATGACTGCGGCGAGCCCGTGGAGGCACTTTACGACTAATAAATGCTGGCAAAATTGGCCGTAATATCTGACCAATCGCCAGAAGTAGACTAAACAAACGACGATTAGGAATGACATGGATTAAGAGCTTCCTAATCAAGATCTGCGAAGGACTCCTTCCAATCTCATCTTCGATCAGTTTGCGGCCAATATCTGCCAATCTCCCATAATCAACGCCTGACGGACATGTGGTCTCACATGATCGACAAGTCAAACAGCGATCAATGTGAGTTTGTACTTTTCGGGTCGGCGCATTGCCCTCCAAGACTCCTTTAATTTGGTAAATACGCCCCCGAGGGCCATCCAGTTCATCACCTAGCAATTGATACGTCGGACATGTAGCATTGCAAAATCCACAATGCACACACTTTCGCAAAATCGCCTCGGCTTCCCGTCCAACATCCGTATTCGCGAATCGTTCAACAATATTAGTTTGCATCAGGACGCCTCCTCTAAAAATCGGCCACGATTTATTAAACCAAAAGGGTCGAGAGCCTTTTTCACACGATGACTAAGCTGCATTACCAGCGGTTTAAGTGGTTGCATTCCTGTCCCTTCAACCCGCTCACCAGAAAAACAAGTTGCATGTCCACCGAGAGATTCTGCTAGCTCAAAGAGCGAATAATCAAAGGGCGCTGCATGCACCCAGCGCTGCGCGCCAGCCCAATCAAGAATTTCAAACGGAATCGAATTAACTGGCGTAGTTGGGGGTAAAGATAAACGCCACAACCATTCTTGATCTTGCTTGAAAGAGGGGTGCATATGGTGGCAAATACTGTTCCAGAATCTTTTTTGGTTGGCCAAAGTCTCGCCTCCAAGCGCTTTTGCAGCGGCATCAACGCCTCGACCAGTTCCTGACAGACGAACATACAACATATCATTGACCCAGGTAATTGCTGATACCGGGTATGGATGCCGTCCAATACGAATCATCTCGGATAGCGCCCTGGCATTTGAATAAGTGAACATTTGGGTTCGCTCTTGCTCGGGCAATGGCAAAACCTTGACCGAAATCTCAGTCAGTATTCCCAGTGTTCCAAAAGCGCCTACCGACAGCCGGGAAAGATCGTATCCAGCAACATTCTTCATGACCTCGCCTCCGAACCTAAGGTGCTGTCCCAATCCATTGATCAATCGCAAACCAAGAATAGCGTCACGGGCACTGCCAAGGTGAATTCGTCGTGGGCCAGATAGTCCTGACGCCATAGCACCTCCCAATGTCGAATCTTCACCAAACATAGGTGGTTCAAAGGGTAGCATCTGACCCGATTTGGCAAGCAATGTATTGATCTCAGACAAAGCCGTCCCTGCCTTAGCGGTTAATACAAGCTCCGTAGGCTCGTAATTCACTATGCCCGCGTGCTCTCTCATCGAAAGCGGCTCATCTGTTAAAGCTCCACCAAGGAACCCCTTGGTGTTGCTGCCAATTACAGATATTGGCTGCTTATTTTTTAAGCGAGCTGCTAGCATGTCAATTAGATCACCCATCAGAAACGCTCCAATTCCGGATGCGGCATTTGGCCCTTATGGATATGCATCTTCCCAAATTCAGCACATCGGTTAAGCGTTGGTACCGCCTTTCCCGGATTCAGAATTCCGGTTGGATCGAATGCCGCTTTCAGCTCATGAAATTGCGTCAGTTCATCAGAAGAAAATTGGACACACATCTCATTAATTTTTTCAATTCCAACACCGTGCTCCCCAGTAATGGTGCCGCCAACCTCCACACATAACTCTAGAATTTCGGCGCCGAAAGCTTCGGCACGAGTCAATTCCTCTGGATCATTAGCATCAAACAGGATCAACGGATGTAAATTACCATCACCAGCATGAAACACATTGGCACAACGGAGAGCATAACGCTTGGACATCTCTCGCATACGAGTCAACACCAATGAAAGATGCTTTCTTGGAATAGTCCCATCCATACAATAGTAATCTGGAGAAATTCGCCCGACGGCTGGAAAAGCACTTTTGCGGCCCTTCCAAAATAGTATCCGCTCAGCCTCATCCTTTGCCACACGCAACATAGTGGCGCCGGAATCTTTTAAAATCCGCTCGACCTTCAGCAACTCTTCGGCCACCTCATCTCGGGTGCCATCAACTTCGCACAAAAGCATCGCTTCAGCATCCAACGGATACCCAGCTTTAACAAAATCCTCGACGGCAGCAACTGCCGGTCCGTCCATCATTTCTAAACCCGCGGGTATAATTCCTTCAGCAATAATTCGACCGACTGAATCACCAGCTTTAGTCACGTCATCAAAAGCCGCCATTACGACCCGCATTTCATCAGGCTTAGGCAATAATTTTACGGTAGCTTCCAACACGATACCTAAAAGACCTTCGCTTCCAATGGTGACTGCCAATAAATCGTAACCCGGCGAATCTAGTGCGTCCGACCCTACGGTGACGATTGAACCATCAGCTAGCGCCAGGGTCACAGAAAGGACATTGTGCACTGTCAATCCATACTTCAAACAATGGACGCCACCTGAGTTTTCCGCAATATTCCCCCCAATCGAACAGGCAATCTGGGACGACGGGTCTGGCGCGTAATACAAACCAAGTTCACTGACCGCCTCAGAAATCGCAAGGTTACGCACACCAGGTTCTACACGTGCAGTGCGAGCATCGCCGTCGACTGCTAAAATCCGATTGAATTTAGCCATCACCAATAACACGCCCTCGGCATGCGGCAACGCACCACCAGAAAGACCTGTTCCAGCACCTCGCGCCACCACAGGAACACCATTTTCCCGGCAAACCTTCAAAACATAGCAAACTTCTTCACGAGTCTCTGGCAACACCACCACTTTGGGCCGTGCTTTAAACATTGTAAGCCCGTCACACTCGTAAGGCGCAGTCTCATGAGAACTATGCAGCACTCTATTCGACGACATGCCGCCGGCAAGCGCCGCGACGAGAATCTCTGTTTTCATCACTAATCCGATTAATTGAAATTTGACAAATAAATATTTAAAAAAACGAGATAAACAATATCATACAGAACTTCGCAATCATTAAATAATTGGTCAGACCAATTAGCTAAACAATGACTATCGCAATAGGGCTCCATTGATACAAAAAAATCATAAATCTTCTAATTTAAGCAAAATCTCAGGCCCTACGAAGGAGTAAATAGGCATAAACATCAATGCCATTTAAATCATCAGTAGATTAAATTGGTCAAACCAATAAGACGATATTTTTTTGTAGATACGCATAAAGACAAAAAAGATTACTCTCGTTGTAGCAGAACCCTTCAGATCTGAGGAAAATGAAGAAAATGTGATCTGCAATAAACAATGGTGCCCGCGCGCATGCCGAAACTTGGAAAGACGATCTAAGTATAATCTAAAACGCTACTCTCAAGAGTTACCGACCGCCGCCATCAAAAAAACCACATATTTCACCCTGCAAGTGTGGCGTGGCAAAATTCCGTTCCAACTGACAGAAATTTTGGTGACCTTTCTAGCCACATCAACGCAAGAAATCAGATCTTGCATTGAGAAATCAGCTAGCCGGAAAGGCTCTATACTCTTCTAGCCCAAACGGCTTAAATTAATTGAAAACTCTCATTCTTTAGGTGCCGACTCCGAAGCTTCGCCTGGCTCGTCAGCATTAACGACCGGACTAGCTAAAAGTCGTTCGCGCAAAATCTTCTCAATCTCATCAGAGATTGCACGATTTTCATCCAAGAACTGCGCAGCATTGGCTTTTCCTTGACCAACTCGTTGCCCGTTGTACGAATACCAAGCCCCTGACTTTTCAACCAATCCTTCCTGAACCCCGAGATCAATAATCTCACCCATGTGATATATTCCTTTACCATAAATCACCTGAAATTCAGCTTGTCGAAACGGTGGCGCAACCTTATTTTTTACTACCTTCACGCGCGTCTCATTACCTATAACTTCGTCGCCTTGCTTCACCGCACCGATTCTCCGGATATCAAGACGCACAGACGCATAGAACTTGAGAGCATTTCCCCCAGAAGTAGTCTCGGGATTACCGAACATCACGCCTATTTTCATCCTAATTTGGTTAATAAAAATCACAAGACAATTAGAACGCTTGATATTTCCCGTGATTTTTCGCAAAGCCTGACTCATCAGTCGAGCTTGGAGGCCAACGTGTGTATCGCCCATATCTCCTTCAATTTCTGCTCGTGGCGTTAACGCAGCCACGGAATCGATTACGAGAATATCAACACTGCCCGACCGGACCAACATATCGGCAATTTCAAGAGCCTGCTCCCCTGTATCCGGCTGCGAGACAAGTAAATCGTCAACATTTACACCAAGTTTTCCAGCGTAAATCGGATCCAATGCATGCTCTGCATCAATAAAGGCAGCTGTGCCGCCGGCCTTTTGACATTCGGCAATCGTTTGCAATGTCAGGGTCGTTTTGCCTGATGACTCAGGACCATAAACTTCGACGATGCGTCCTTTAGGTAGACCGCCAATTCCAAGCGCAATATCGAGACCCAATGAACCCGTGGAAATCGCTGGGATCGCTTCGCGTGGCGTATCTCCCATTCGCATGACTGCGCCTTTACCAAACTGGCGTTCAATCTGACTTAAGGCGGCATCGAGCGCTTTACGGCGGTTGTTGTCCATCTATCTACCCTTTTCTCGGAAGTGAAATACAGTCCATAGAGTAACGAGGATCGATAACACTGTCAGTAGAAAAATACTGAAAATATTGTCAGTCTTTTAGGGATGTGGCATCAGTCGCTGATTGACCCATGGAATAGTGATTTTTCGTTGATCTCTCAAACTTTCTCGATCCATGGAATCAACAAGATCTGTGATTAACGCAGGATTACGCGGCAGCCTTGGAATCAAAAACTTCAGTACCTCAGGGCTTAAATCCAACTCATGCTCTTGGACCTGGCAGTTAAAAAGCTCAACCAACAAGAAGTCATTCAAACCGATCATGGACAACACCATCCCAGAAACTGCGCGACTCGCTAAATCGGGCAATGCAAACAACCCGTCCAGTCGCGGTGATGCGCAAGCGATAATTAAGGAGCAAGCTTCTTTTTGTTTCCACCAAGAGAATAAAAATTCTTCGATTACGGGGTCTCCAAGCCACGCGTCAAAGCCATCGAGTACGACAGCTTGATTGACTCCAACGCTCTCTAAAAACGAATTGACCCTACTTTTCGGGATTTCTCGACAATTATAATAACTCATTCCAAATTCGGCGCTAATCCGCGTGGCCAAATGTGTTTTTCCAACGCCCTTAGCCCCATGCACCCAGACTGTTTCACCGGATCCGTCGATAGCACGAGCACATTCCGATCGAATCAAACGATGCTCTTCTGTTTCTATCCAGCAACGATTCGCATGAGCTGACCTCGTCGCGAGACGCAGTATTTCCTGAATAGGGCGATCCTTTGTCAACGCAGTGCATAGACCAAAGGTGAAACAAATTGGACAGCACCAAATCCTGAGACTAGGCCGTCAAGTTCCTTCATGGACAGTTCTGTTTCCAACACAATGTTTGCTAATTCTGGATACATCGAGATTTCAGAAATCTTAACCTGAGCCGGGTCTATTTCGAGATAATCCAAGAAGGCCATCAAAACCAATACCTCATCGTAATCGATCGAGAGGAGTTTGGTCTCCGGCAAAGTTACCTTGGCGGTTTGCTCCAAAAAGGATTCAACAAGAAGCTCCGGCTCCGGCACTGACTCCGGCACTGACTCCGGCACTGACTCCGGCACTGACTCCGGCACTGACTCCAAAGACAACGATTTCGCATACTGAAGCAAAATAGACATTAAACCTTCAGCTCGAGTCTTAGCGTCCGTACCAGACACTTCGCCCGAGGTGAAATTCTGGCCCACTCCGTATATCCAAAAACGCAAAGACTGCTGATCCGGTCGATCACCGAGAACTAAGACATGATCAACTTTATAGCGGGCTGAAGCCTGCAACACCGCACCAGAAAATTCACCCCAAATTTCCGCTGGAGAAAGCGCGAGCGTATCGTCGAGATCCATTAATGGACGATTCAAAGGTAAAGCGTACCTCGCTGCGCCTGAAAAAAGTGCATCGATAAGCGAATTCAGTTCATTACCGACCATCACACGATCGAGACCACGCTCTTCAGTGGCCCACACAAGAAATTGTGGCCGCTTGCCACTCCAAATATCAATACCCGCTGTTTCCAATCGACTCTTCAGTCCGTCAATATCGACATCCACCAAAAAAAAACCGCCATCAAACCCATATGAATTGACCAAAGCTTCAGGAAGACTAAATAAATCCGTAGTATTTGCCGTTAAATCAGCTGCGGGCATCCCAGTAAGCTGCTCCGCCGCGCCCACAACAACTTCCTCTAAAGTCGTTTCAACAGCAAATGACTCCGGATTATCTACCAGAATACGATATTCCGCCGCACCGCACTGGAAGGCTATTAAAAACACCGAGGTTGCAATAAATCGCAAAGCCATAAAGGTCCTCTATTGGTTCTATAAAGAACTCAAATGATACACTCCTCTAGTAATTAACACAGGAAGCTATCGAGTCAATGACACGAGAACATCAAAAAGGTCTTTCATACCGCGATGCTGGTGTCGATATCGACGCAGGAAACAGCCTTGTAGAACGCATCAAACCTCACGCTAGGCGAACTGCCCGCAAAGAATCTTTGGGGGGCCTTGGCGGTTTCGGGGCGCTCTTTAAAATTCCAGAGGGGTACAAAAACCCTATCCTGGTGTCAGGCACTGATGGCGTCGGCACCAAACTAAAGCTTGCCATCGATTACAACCGACATCAGCACATTGGACAGGATTTGGTCGCGATGTGCGTTAATGACTTAATTGTTGCGAATGCTGAACCTTTATTTTTTCTAGACTACTACGCTACAGGCGTACTCGATGTCGATGTCGCAGCCACCGTCATTAAGTCCATTGCTGATGGTTGCTTAATAGCCAAATGTGCATTGGCCGGCGGTGAGACCGCAGAAATGCCTGGCATGTATCAGGCCGGCGACTATGACTTAGCTGGTTTCTGTGTAGGCATAGCTGAAGAAAGCCTAATCATTGATGGTTCTAAAGTAGCAGAAAACGATGTACTACTAGCACTGCCGTCTTCGGGGCCACACAGCAACGGATACTCGCTAATTCGAAAGATTTTTGAACACGCAGGAGTGAATCCTGAAATAGCACTTTTGTCCGATAACACCTCACTAATCGACACTGTTATGGAGCCGACTCGAATTTATGTAAATTCAGTACGCCACGCAATGGCAACTGGACTAGTATCTGGCGCCGTTCACCTCACCGGGGGCGGCTTTCAAGAAAACCTCCCCCGCTCTTTCGACAGGAACTTAGCAGCGCACATTGACCTAGATACGTGGGAGCGTCCAGAGATCTTCAAATGGCTCGAACACCACGGCGACGTAGGGGCCGAAGAAATGCTCAGGACCTTTAACTGCGGGCTTGGTTTTATCCTGATCTGCCCTAAGGCCGACGCAAATTTAGTAATGCAAACCCTTTCAGATTTCGGAGAAAGCCCAATTATTATTGGTCAAATAATCGAGAATAAAAATGCATCAGTAACCTTTTCTGGAGCATTTTCTTGATGCGTATAGTTTGTCTGATTTCAGGCGGCGGATCGAACCTTCAAGCATTAATTGATTGGCAAAAAAAAGGCCTTCTTGGTAACGCTAAACTAGTCGCTGTAGCCTCAAATGTTGCCGATGCCAAAGGGCTCAGACGGGCAAAAAAAGCCGGAATACCATCGGTAGTTCAATCGCATAATAATTACCCCGACCGCAAGTCCTTTGGCCTCATGCTAGCCAATGCCATTGATATCTATGAACCGGATTTATTAGCTCTGGCCGGATTTATGCGGATTTTATCACCTGATTTTATTAGTGCTTATTCGGGACGACTCATCAATATTCATCCATCCTTGCTGCCCAAATATAAAGGGCTCAATACGCATGCCAGGGCGTTAGAGGCCGGAGACAGCGAAGCCGGCGCTACAGTACACTGGGTCACCGAAGAACTTGACGGCGGGGAGATCATTCGGCAAAGCAAGGTCCCTATCATAGCCGGCGATACA
>Ga0302126_10002367_pt1 | contig 10833 bp, 8 predicted proteins | sample CB4_20m_MG_FD_203108 | JGI IMG/M metagenome (GOLD analysis project Ga0302126, IMG submission 203108) | Marine microbial communities from Western Arctic Ocean, Canada - CB4_20m | ecosystem: Environmental > Aquatic > Marine > Oceanic | place: Canada: Western Arctic Ocean | collected 2017-09-24 | reverse complement strand
TCTATTGGCCAAGTCTCTTCTCTGCGCTCCTTGTTGATTATTATTATTATTATAATTATAATTATTCATGTTCATATTCAGGACTCGTTGTCGTCCTCCTCCTCCCCCTCCTCCTTGAACCGTGCTCTTGATATTTTATTAATTGTTTATGACTTATGATGATGACGATCGTTTTATGTTATGTGTGTTAGAGCGAGTGATGACTGCTCTATGGAGGAAAGGGACGGGCCAGTACGGGCGAGCGATTTTTGAAATTTTGCCCACACATCAATAATTTTCCAGGCACCTATTATTACTCGTACTGCTATACTGACAGTACTGATGCTCGTGCTGCTTGACTTACAGCTTGAAGCCCTTTATTATTATTATTATTATTATTATTTGTTATTAGGACTTTTGATCGATCGTAGTGCCACACTTATTAGATAATAATAATAATAATAATAAACAGGAAAATGGCAACTCAACAACAACAACAACAACAACAACAACAACAACAATCAAAAGTAGTATTAAAGCAATCATGCGTAGTCGTCGGAGCTGATGATAAAGAACCAATAATCAACGCCGCAAGGTTCGTTTTCACTTCAGCTCATGGAGGGGATTATCTCAATAACGTGAGAGATTTAGAGAACGCGCAGGCTAAAGAGGCTGAAGAGTATGCTAAAGAAGTATCGCGATTACCGTTAGACTCTCGATTAGTCGCAAAATTATTAGAGAACGCAGATAAAGTCTTCAGCAACGCAAAAGCTGATGATGTGGAAACAGTGTTCATAATCGCCGCCACTGTAGCAGAGAGGCTCGAGAAAGTAGAACAAAGAAAAGCGTACGAGATGATCTCAGAAGCGGCGAAGTCGAGCACGACTCAGAAAGTAGAGTCTAGATCGAGAATTTTGATGCAATTATATAACTTGGCGAGCGATTTAGAGTTAAAGTTCTTATTGTTTTGTAAGATTCTTGAATACGTGAAGAATGCGAATATGGATAACTTAGTCGAGACGTTAGTACAACACGTCGAAGAGTCGATGGATGAATGGAAACAAATGAACAACAATGATGGATCAGAGCGCAACGTATATTTAGAGATTTCGAATTTATTGAAAGTTATTGATGGTCAAGAGGAGAAATCGATTGATTTCACGCTCAAATATTTGGCCGCGTTTGAAAACGCTCCAGATAGTATTGGAGAATCTGCTGAAGCCGCAAAGAGCGCGATTGCGAGTTATATTCGTTTGCAAACAAACGCTAGCTGCGATTTACTCGATTATAAAGCCATTCAAGCGTTGAAATCGGGCAAAGATGCGAAAGTATACGAGTTGCTTGAAATATTTTTAACAAGAGACGTGGCTGACTATTTATCATTTATGAAAGGAAACGGCGCAGTTTTGAAAGATCTCGGTTTGAACGAAGATGAGACGTTAACAAAAATGCGTTTAGTCACACTTGGTGGTATTCGAAGTGGTGGGGACGAAGTTTCATATAAAGAGATTTGTGAAAAGTTACAGATTGATATGAACGATTGCGAAGAGTGGGTCGTTCGGGGTATTTCATCTGGTTTAGTCGGTGCGAAATTGGATCAAGTGAGAGAGGTTTGCATGATCACTCGATCTACGCAAAGAGTCTTTGGGAAACAGCAGTGGAGTGAATTAAAAAATAGTCTATCAAATTGGTCCGAGAACCTTCAATCTATGAAGACTCTCCTACAAAGCGACGATATTTCTACGATTTCTGCTTTATGATGATGATATGATGACTACCGTATGTTCTAAAAATTTACTACCAGTATATATAATAATAATATTAAGCTAAACTACTGTAGTACAGTACTTCTACTAGAGTGCTACTACTTCTAACTAACTAACTAACTAATTCCAAAGCAGGCATTTTCCGTTTTTATCGCAACTCGCAAGACCGCTTGGGCTCCACGCACACGTAGCCACGACAGCGTCGTGGCCGCGCAAAGTAGCTCTCAAAATTTGATCTTTAGCTGACCAGATGAATATCGCTCCATCTACACCGCCGCACGCGATGTGCGATTGATTAGGAGAGAAGCATGGATTTGTCCAGCTTGTTCCAACTCGAAAACTCGCATTCGAGATTTCTCCAGACACTTCGAGCGTTCTGAAATCTAATATTCTAATCACGTTATCGCGGCCACAGGTTAAAATTTCGCGCTCGCTCGACAACATTTGAATGGAAGTTATTTGCTGGTCGTGAACGCCCTTCTTTTCGTTTGATATTTGACCACCGCGTTGACGTAGATCCCAAATCCGAACTCCACCATCTAAATGTCCGCTCACTAAAAACTGCGAAGTATCTCCATAAACGACTGTATTTACGTTCGATGCGCACGGCGTAGAGCTAACGCATATTCCTTTTGTTAAATCCCACTCTCGAATTGTACGATCATGAGAGCACGAAACAGCTTTTTGCTTATCCATGCGACAAAAATCAACACCGACTACTTTATCAGAGTGTCCAGTCAGTCGATGTTTTACGCGTCCAGTAGAGATTTCCCAAAGTTGTATTGCTTTATCAACGCCACCGGCGATGCAAAATTTATCATCCGGGGAGAACGAAATATCTAAAAGACTTCCTAAAGCTCCTTCCAAGTGCGCGGTGACTTGACCAGAATTCATATCTACAAGACTAACGCGCTTATCATCTCCGCACGTTCCTAACATATCCCCTGATCTCACAAAAGAAACGCGATGTATAGGTCCTTCCATCTGGCATCGAAAATGTTGTCTATTTGGTATCGTCTTCAGAAGAACCGAATCAGAATTTGAATTCATGTCTGCATCGAGCGAAAGTCCTCGCATGCTCGTCGCAGCCGTTGCATTCATTTCAATGGCGATTGAATTCAGAATCGAAGCCTTCTTCTGTCTCTGCAAGTCTTCATAAAGGTCATTGATTTCATTCATCTTCTCCGCCTCTTTCATTTTCATCTCCATCACGCGTTCAACGAGATGCTGATTTTCCTGTTCTAATTTTTCAAATTTCTCAATCGCGGCTAATTTATCTTCCCTCCTAGATTCTGCTTCCGCCGCAGCGATCTGCCCAGCTTTCTGTGCCAAGTGAAGCTCGTTCTCTAAGTTCGTGCACGACTCGCGTAAATTTTTCAATTCTTGGTTTTTCCTCTGTAACTCTGTATGCGTTTTCTCTAATTCGATTTGAGCTTTCTCGCGCTCTTTGTTCGCAGTCGATGCCATTTCCATCACTTCCAATGTCTTCTTATGTGCACTAGCGAGTTCTTCTTGTAATCTGGACACCTTTTCAGTGTTATCTTTCGTTCGTTTTTGTTTCGATTGTTCCTCTAAAGCTATCGTTAACACATCTTGTTTAGTTATTAACTCCCGTTTTATTTTAACGAGTTCAATCTGCAACTCGTTCAAGCTTTTTTGAGCTTTCATGTTCGCCTTGAAGACGTTCGAGAATGGTTGAACCTCTCTTGCGTTTCTTTGTCTTAACTTTTCCAAGACTTCCTCACATAATAGTAACGACGACGACGAAGAACTCATATTAAATAAATTTCTTTCTTTCTTTTTATGTGTGGGCATCAAGACTGAGTTAGTTAGTTGAAAAGATTGTGCTGTTCGATGTTGCGCCTTGCACGCGGGCTAAAATTGCGTTACTATATTTTCTAAAATAATTATCTAATAAATCAATCTTTACCAGTTAGGATGTTCTTTAATGCCGTCGTTGATAATCTCCATGAGCTTGACCGTTAAAGGATGCGTACCAGCTGGGGGCATTAAAAAGCCCTCTTTAGGCGGCTTCTTCCAAGTAAAGTCTCTCTTATCCCAATGCCAAGCGCCAACTTTACCGGGAGTGAATCTTCCTTGCTCGTTAAAATCTTGTCCATACGTGTAATGCAAAATATAACCTTGCTTTCCATTTTTAACGTTCTCTGTTTTATCCCACGGTGGTTGTAACATGAACTCCGTCACTAATTCGTATTTCACGCCAACTTGCGCTGATGCTATACTATAAGCCCACATTTCTAACACCCATCCAAACGCAGCGTTTGCTTCCTCATCGTGTTTCATTTCAATCGCTAAAGTATCCCAAACCGTGCATACTTTTTTTAATTGCGCTTTATGAATCATGACTGGAGAATTCCCAATTGGCGCAAAATCTTTCAACTCCGCGTTTGCTTTATTGAATTTCTGTACTATGGGCGTAAATTTCGGATCTTTCGGATTAATGTAAAAGAATGGAAACGCCGCCGCTTGTAAAGGTGTCGCCAACATCGGAATTGGTCGTAAATATAAATGATCCGGTTCTGTCATGAACACGTATTCCTCTGCAAAATAATACTTCTCTAGCCATTGTTTAATCGCAAACGGTCTGTTCAATACGACATATCCTTGGTCAACACCTTTAGGAAGTGGGTCTACGACTACGCTCGGAATCTCATCCATTAAATTATCTGGATGTTCGCAATGTAATACTCTCGTGAACCCGCCAAACGCGCCTGTATCGCCGCCGCTCGATATAATCTTCAAATACCTTCGATACATTATTCGCGATTGCCATGCGACGTAATGTGCGTCATTCGCGGTTAACATGACATGAAACTTCCCCTTCCCCTGTTCTATTTCTTGCTTCGTTGGTGGTCGCGTCATCGAAGTCGTATGCGGCCACAGCTGCTGTTGCTGATTGTTTGAAGAAGAAGCAGCAATAATGTCTAGAGCAGTAGGCGGAGGCGAAGGAGAAGAAACCACGCGCTTTCGACCATTACCAACATCAAAATCATCGTCGCCAGGATGAGTTATTAGGGTAGAAATCCCAATTTTCTGCCTTCCTTCAACAGCAACACCATCGAAATCACTACTGCGAACTTCATCATCACCACTATCACTCCCAATACAGTGTAATATTGAATACGTGATCATGGTCGATACAACGAATGCGATGAGTCTTTTCAGGATAGATTTTCCTCTCCTCATTTTATTTCTATATTCTCTGTACGAGTACTATATCGCATTAAAAATTCTCGCGGTGCCGATTAGTGTCCATGTTTCCGGTCTTTATGCTTTTTTCTACGCGCCGTTCTAGTAAAGAAGTAGAGAACTGATGCTGATGAACTAACTATGCAGTGAACTTTCTTTGAAGAGTATAGGGGAATACATCAGTACATCAGTAGGAAGAAGACTCGAAGACAGCATCAGGAACTTCAGCGTTCATCAGGAAGAAGGCAAGAAGATCATTATTCTATTCATTTTTAGGGTTGTGCAAGTCTAGCATCTGTCAGTCTGTGTGTCAGTCTGTGTGGATTCTCTTCCCTGTTCGCTGTTCGTGCTGTGTTTGAAATTTAAAATCAGCAGGAAACAAAAACAAAAACTAAAACACGAACGCATATCGGCATCAGGAACAACTCGCAAGCAATAGTAATAAAGAATCAATTAATTAATCAATCGATTTCAGCAATAATGACGCACAGTACTGAACAAAATCAACGAGAACATACTATTAACACTCATACTGATCTCGCAGGAGCAGGAGGAGCAGGGGTCTGTTACGTTTCCCCAACGAAACAACCGATATCATTGAAACGTTTGAAAACTTTATGGTTATTGGAATATGTATGTAATTCGGATAAAGTGCACTCGGATTTAAAACATGCGTATTACAGAATCGCTCGAAAACAATTAATAGAGGACGACGAGAGTTTAGGGATACCGAGACTACTTGGGTTCAGGATGCTCTTAGACGAGGTCAGACGCAGTTGTTCATGCCCTGAGACCTTGCGAGATTTCAAGATCCGTTCACTCGAGTTATACCCGTTGTTGAAGAAGTTGGACGAGTTACGTAAGGGACATCCGAAGACGGATTTAAGGATTATGCCGAGACTAGGGATGATGATAAACGCATTTTTATCGCACTTGGTTGAATTACTTTGTCAAGGCGAACTCGATGAGTTCTTACGCATTTGGGATAAGAAGAAGTACGTGAAGAAGTTAAGAGATCACGCGGCGGCGATACAATTGAAAGACGAGTTTCAAAGACTAGAGAACGAACGCGAGCAGTTGTTGAGGACGAGGAATTATTGGATTAAAGAAAAGAAGGACGGAGAGTGGAGCGCAGCCGTTGGATATAATATTCAAAAGAGGTATCAGAGTTTAGAAAACACTGGTCAGGCTACGTCTGGGTATCATTTTGAGAAGAGTTTAACGCTTCTTCTGAACGAACTTAGTCTCTATTGCACAAACGCAAAACAGTCGATTGGAAATACGTTCTTAGACGTCGCTTCAATGAATATAGATTTCGGTCAATATAAACCAATCATTACAGAAGATGGATTATTATCGCGCAAAAATGACGCTAAAGAGATCGACGACGAGCGCACTCCAAACAGAATCGTCACTCCTTCGGTCGAACATTTGAAGAAAATACCGTTCAAGGATAACACTAAACGTCCTGCTGATGTCGCCCATGAAAGACAACCGGTTATTTTCAAAAAGGCGAAAATTAAAATGGATGGAAGAAAAGGAGGTAAAACTGTAAACGCGCGTGATATTCAATTCGACACCGAAGACGTCTACGAATTCCAAACATCGGACGAAGAGGAAGACGATGACGACGATGATCGTGGCGACGGTCCAGAAAGTGAGAAGAGGAGATCTTTGAGCGAAGGCGTAATTGGAGGATTGCTCTCTTTAGGTAAAGGCATGAAGAACACATTCTTTGGGAGAAAGTAAGTCTTCGCGTGTGTGCGCGCGTGTTTAATCATATTTGTAAACATACACAATTGTATTACGTATTAGCCAGTTAGCCATCAAAATGCACAACAAATGCTGAAATAGAAATTTGTTGGTTACTCTTGAATAAAAACAAACCTTATTTGTTATCATATATACTCATATTCATCATCATCATTTAAATATAAGAAATGATTAAACTAAAACGGCATCGATTATCATTATTATTAGTAAACAAAAACAATCTTTTCGTATCTTCACTATCTCGCTTCATTGATTTAGTGGCGCCAATAGCAGAACACCGTGAACGAATACAAATAGTAGTAGAAAAAAAGTGGTTGTCCCTTTCAACAACAATTGAGAGAGAAAAAAATGTCCTTCGTTCGCAGATTATTCGTTCAAGTACGAACAGTGAAACAAATGAGAAGAAAACAAAACACGTGTTTGTATTGCATGGATTAATGGGTCAAGGGAAGAATTGGCGTGGACCAATACAATCGTTAGCGGAAAAGATTAGACATCAACAAATACCTAAAAGCAGTTACGAGTTTCATTTAATAGATTTACGAGGACATGGAAACTCACCAAATGATTTTGGTCAAGAAGAACATCGAGAACATACAATAGAAAATGCGGCGAAAGATTTAGTAAGATATCAAGAACATCATAACGTAATACCTGACGCCGTTATTGGACATTCTTTAGGCGGGAAAATTGCTCTCGAATATTCTGCGTTAAAACGCGACGCCGGTGATGATGGAAAGAAAAAGAAACTAGTAGTATTCACACTTGATTCTGTGCCATATGCGATCGAGAAAGATATGTTTGGAGCAGAATTCATCTTGAGGGCGATTGGAAATTTACCAGATATTATACCGAATCGTGACTATTTGAGAGAACAATTAGAACCAATGAAGATTTCAAGCGCAATAATTGAGTGGCTAGGATCGAATCTTGTCTTAACGAAAGATAGTAAATTACAATGGCAATTTGATAGAAAAGTGTTACGCGCATTGTATGAAAGTTTTCAAAAAAGGAATTTATGGCACGCGTTGGAAGATAAAGATCATGACAATGTTTTCGTAAACATCATAAAAGCTGAGAAATCTTCTGATTGGAACGTAGATGCGATGAAACGGATTGAAACGTTAAAGGAGGAGAAAAAGGTGAATTATCACGTCTTGAAAAATGCCGGACACTGGGTCCATACAGATAATCCAATCGGTTTAGTTCAAATAATTCACGACGAGTTAGCCTCCGCCGATAATGCTGTTCCTCCTTCTACAACTCCTTCTACATAAACGCTAAAACGCTAAATCGCGCCTCTACACATTGGACATTCTCTTTTCTCTCTCTCTAGCGATTGTAATATACACGTTTCATGGTACTGATGATTACACCTTAATCGTATGCACTTACCACTGAAATTCGACAAGCAAATAGCGCACTGCGCGTCCTCGTTATCTTTCTCCTCATCATTTTCAAGGTCTCCATTCTTCCTATTGTTTTTGCTACTCATCATATTATTCCCATCGTACAAGAACGCCGATTTCTTCAGTCTCTCGATTTCGTTCATCAAACTAATCTCATCGCAGTCCTCTTTTGTTCTATATAATTGTTTATCAGTCTCCCATAAATCTCGCCCTTGTGAGAATAAAACTAAATCTGTTAAATATAATAAATTCGTCGTTGAGTTCGTTAATGAATAGTTAGGTATGACATCTTTGAATAGTCCTCTATCGGTTTCATAAAGATGTTCATCTTGGTCTCGAGCTCGTTCTCGTGGGGATTTCCGTTCTCGATCGGCCATACTATGTTTACTTTATTATTATTAGTTAATATTGATTGATATATTATTACGAGTATTAAGAAGAAGAAAAAGTAATAGCAGCGGAAGAAGATGTGATGAAAACTATGGGGATACATTCCTGATGATGCGAAACAAAAACATATCATCGTCACAATAAAATAATAATACCTAACGCGAGATGTCATCAGTTGAGAAGATCGAACAATTATTGAAAGATCATTTAGAAGCAACACATGTCAAAGTCACTGATACTAGTGGGAGTTGCGGGAGCGCGTTTGAAATAGAATGTCTAGTGAGTAAAACGTTCGATGGGAAGAACTCTTTAACGAAGCAACGTTTAGTAACGACTGCGTTGAAGACAGAGATGGATAAAATACATGCGATATCGATGAAGAAATTATTGTCTCCGGATGAATATTCGAAATTATAGGGGCCCTGGGCCCCGTCCTATCATGACCAAGCAATCGGAGCGTAGCGACACAAAAATTCCAGGAGAAGCATTCTTATGAAAGTAGTATTTAGAAGTCATTTTCAACGTAGATTTAAGAAATTCTCAAGTAAAGAAACCATGCTCGGCGGCCAACGGCGAATGCGCCTGACGTAATCTATATCTTTATACTGCGCACAACCGAAATATAACCCGCAGGCATCGTTCCAAAGATCTTCCGCATCTTCTCTTCGCCCAGCTTTCCAATAAAGCGCGGCTAATGCGGCTCTCACATCGGAAGAGTTCGGAGCTCGCCTTACGAGTCCTTCCAATTCTTTCGTAGCAGAATCGATATCTCCTATTTCTACGGTAGCTAAAGCTGCATTAGATCTGGCATAAATTGCACCGTCCAATCTCTGCGTCGTGCTCGAACCATTTCGGAAATTCTTCGCGCCTTGGAACGCTTCAAAAGAATCTTCGTAGTCTGTTTTCGCGCCTTGCCAATCATTCAAGGAACCACGAACATTTCCTCGCGAGTTTAATACGTACGGGTCAGGTCGAAAGCCTGCTATAGTCGCCAATTCTATTGCTCTGTTATAATCTTTCAAAGCTGGCTCAAATTCATACACGCCTTCTTCGGCCAATGCTCTACCTACTCTTAGCCTCGCCTCTGCTCCGAGGTCTTTGTCTTCAATAATTTCTAGACATCTCGTATAATCCGCTATTGCTTCTCTAAAATTCTTATCATCTACGTTACATTGAGCTCTCCCTTCGAGCCATGAAGCCGAGTTCGGTTCGTTTTCAATTAGCTTTGTCAGCGCTATTTTGGCCTTCGCGAAGTCTTTGCGGTTGTACGAGTCAGAAGCTTCAATTTGTAAGTCATATATTTCTGCGTCAGTCAATTTTGTTTGTTCTGCTGCGGCCATGGATGCTTGATTGGATGATCCTAGTAATGATAACAAATTCGAAACTGCAATAGATGCAATTATCGTTCTTCTTTTTCTTCTTTCTTCCTCCGTCGTCGTCATTGTTTGTGATTGTTTGTTTGTTATTTTTGTTGTTGAACACGTCGATATGATGAAATCATCATCATCATCAATATTAGGTGTTGAGGAAGCAAACGACGAGCTTATCCCGGCAGAAGAACTTTTATTAGTATTGTTATTAGTCGTAAAATGAACCCTTTTTTTGTTATAATAGTTTTGCGCTGTAACGAGAGATGTTTGTATCATTATATTAGTACTTTATTAATACTATTTATATGAGGAGAGTTTTTTTCAATCTCTACTCTAAAAATGTTCCCTGTGTCATGACTGATGCAGTCGTGTCATTCGTCAGTGTGTGTGCTATCGCTATTAAATATTTCTTTCACTCTCTCTCTTCTAACTTTTTACAATTGCAACGAGGCAACTTCGCAGTTCTTCAAACTTCTACCGATCATTTCTTTAAAGAACGTTGAGTGTCCAAAGACGACGAATGTGTTCGATGGATGCGATAATATCCACTGCCGGAACTTATCTACCCTTCTTTGAAACACGCGCGTTGGTTCGTTCGAGTTGAATATTTGTTCAGTCGCGTCGTTTCTTTTCTCTTCGGTTTCCCACCACCACGTATCATCAGGAAGTTTAGATAGGGAATGCTCGAATAATGGCATATCGCTAATCAGTTCACCTTTCGGTCTTCCAATGTCGCCAGAACATGAAAGTTTTTCGGTAATTTCTGGTCGAATTACGACGTTGCGACCCCACTCTTTGTGCGTCGTTGTTTTTGAATCGTTGTTGTTGTTGAAATGAGCTTCATTATCTACTTCTTTGAAATCAGTTGTTGTTGTTTCGTTCTTCTTTGCTTTCCTTCTCAATGATGACTTTCTATTATAGTCATTATAATTTCTA
>Ga0302126_10002364_pt1 | contig 10843 bp, 7 predicted proteins | sample CB4_20m_MG_FD_203108 | JGI IMG/M metagenome (GOLD analysis project Ga0302126, IMG submission 203108) | Marine microbial communities from Western Arctic Ocean, Canada - CB4_20m | ecosystem: Environmental > Aquatic > Marine > Oceanic | place: Canada: Western Arctic Ocean | collected 2017-09-24 | reverse complement strand
TCACCAAGCATAAAGCGAGCGCGGCCCTTCGTGTGTATCCAACGGACTCAAGAAATCCCTAATTAGGAACACGATGCGAGCGCCTCCATGAACCCGTGCCTGGCGCGCCACGGGAAGTCGCCAGCCGGACCCTGCATATTCCTCGCCGAACGAGGACGACGCGGTGCCGAATCGCCGAACCCTGCTCCCGCCCTTTTACGCGCGGACGCACACGAGGCCATACAGGCGAAGGCTGGAGGCGAAGCCGTCCCTCGCCACCACCGCGCCGTCGCCGAAGGGCGTCGCCGCCGCTGCCGCCGCTGCCGCCGCTGCCGCCGCGATGTTGATCAGACACCCACCCCAGGCCCCGGGAGCCCGGCCCGGTTGGCCGGAAGAGGCGGGCCGTGCTTCCGAGTGGGTCGACTGGTGGGGCGCCGAGCTCGTGCAGACGATGCAGACGCGTAGCGTCGCCTACCCACGCGGCCTCCGCCGCGCCCCCCTCGCGGGCGGGCGGAACGACGACGTCTTGGCGGACGTGCCCTCGTCCGAGCGGCCCCACCCCTTCATGCACCAGGTGTACGCCGGGTTCATGGAGCTGCGCGTGCCGACGTCGATCTCGGCGCAGTCGAGGGACCGCGTGACGAAGCTGCTCAACGCAGAGGGGACCGAGCTGCGCAGCCACGTCAACGGGATGCGAACCGCCGACCCGGCGACGCGAAAGGCCTACCCGCCTCCACGCCCCGTCTCCGTGTGGCTGCTCATGAAGCGGCGGGGGGGCGACGCCGCGTCGGGCGGGCACGCCGACGAGTGTCCCGGCGAGTGCGAGTACCTAGACGGCTTCGCGCACCTCTTCGCGAGCCACGCCGCCGGCGCCGATCCGCTGCAGCGGCACGTCCGCGGCGGCGTCGCGTGCGGCGACGACGCCCTCGAGGTGGCCCGCGCCCACAACGCGGGCAGCTTCGAGGGGGCGGCCCTCCTCGTCGTCACGCACTCCCACGCCGCGGCGACCGGCACCGGCGTCGGCGCCGAGCCCTTCTGCATGCTCACCCAGCTGAGCGCGAGCCGCGTGACGCTCTCCTTCCCCGCGCGCCGCGGCGACCCGCCGTCCGCCACGTGGCAGGATGCCGACGACCGGCCGGCGCGCCGGTTCGCGAACGTGGCCGAGCTCTTCCAGGCGGTGCTCACCGAGGTGGCCAAGTTTCGCGGGGTCGACATGCCGGCGGCGCTCTTCAACCCCCTCACGCCGATGGCGCCCGACGCCTTCCGTCAGCACGTCGCCGAGGCGGCGCGCGAGTTCAGCGCGCTGCTCGGCGCGGAGCCGGTCGTGCGGCGCGCGTCGTTCATGCCCGAGGAGACGCAGCTGTGCGCGACCGGCGTGATGCTGCGGATCACCCCCTGGCGCTCTCTCCACGACGCGACGACGCGCCAGTTCGCCGACACGGCGCAGAACGCGCACCTCGACGCGCACGAGCGGCGGCACATCACCTCGATGTCGCGCTTCGAGCGCGACGCCTTCCCCGCGATGCTGCTGTGCGCCAAGGGCTCCGAGTCGGCCGCGCGCAACTACGCCGCCGAGTTCTGGAGCCTGCGGCCGCTGCGCGGCGCGGGCGAGGAGGGCGCCTGGATGCACGTGGCGCAGATGCGCGTGCGCCCCCTCGCCGTCCACGGCGACATCTCCGCGTACGGCGCGTGCGGCGTCGCCGGCGAGCCCGTCGGCGAGGGCGTGCTCGGCCAGCGCCACCTCGCCCTGCTCCCGGTGGCCGATATCGACATCGCGAAGCAGTTCTGCGTGCAGCCGTGCAACCGGACCACGTTCGCGCCGAGGGGCGCCGACCGCGACGTCATGCGGGCGTACACCGTGGCGATGAAGGCGCTCGCCAACTTCGTCGACCGCGACTGCATCGCCGCGTACCCCAGCCTGGTCGGCGCGCCCTCGCCGCAGACCGGCGCCTCCGCGGTGGGCGCGCTGCTCGCGGACTTCGGCATCGACGAGCACGGCACACAGCGCGGCGGGTCCCCCAGCGGCGCGCACTCGCCCAGCCCGCGCGTTCGCGGCGCGTACAAGCGGCCACACGCCGACGTCTACAGCGCAACGACCGGCCGAATGCTGCTGCCGTTCGACCTGCTCTCGACGCGTACGACCGTAGGAGAGGCGTGCGCGTTCGTCGGCGTCAAGGGCGAGCACGTCGCCGGCGGGGTCCGCGAGCTCGTCTTCGCGATGCTCAACCACAGCGGCGCGTCGACGAGCCTGTGCGCCGCGCTCGCCGCGCACGCCAAGCTGTCGGAGGCCTACATGGAGAGCGGCGCCGATGCGGCCGAGATCCACCGGTTGCGTCGCGTCGACTCGGCCTCGCGGAAGATGGCGAGTCTTGCCGGGGCGGTGTGAGTGCGTGCGGCGCGGGGGTGGTGGCGCGAACGCGGCGGCGCGGGGGTGCCGGGGCCCGGCCCTGGGCGGTACGGGCGGAGCCGCCCGGGCCCTTGCAAAGTCCCCGACCGGGTCCTGGTGTGTGTAACGACGCTCAGGCACGCGCTCGACCACTCGCGATGGTGTCCACGACCATGCCATCGGCCGCCGGAGCCTGCGCGAGGGAGTGGACGGGCGGCGTCTGCATGTCGATATGCAAGCACGACTTCCTGGCGGGCGTCTGCGCGCGCCGCCGCGGCGTCTCCAGAGCTCGGCGTGCAGCACAGAAGATCCCGGAGCAGGCCGGGACCAGGGCCGGGACCGGGGCCGGGACCGGGGCCGGAGCCAACAGCCCCTCGGCACGGACGCCCGATCGGAAGACGTCCGCCCCGCCCCTCGCGACGAAGCGACGTTCGAGCACGAGCACGAGCGCCGCCGTGAAGCGCCTTCAGTTCGCAGCCTTCGGCCCGACGACGACGTCGGCCCCCCTCACGGTGGCCCTCAGCCGCCCGAGCCCCGTCGACGTCGCGGCGCCCGAGTCTCCGTCGGTGGTGCAGGCGGCGGGGAAGCTCTCCGTGTGGTGGGTGCACCGCCCGCCCAGCATCATGATGACGTCGGCCATCCGGTGCACACTCGGAGTCTGCACGATGGCGCACTTCCGGGCGATCAACGCGATGCTGGCGGACTGAGCGGGGTTGCACTCGGCGCGTGCGATGCATGGGTGTTGTGAGAGATGATGCTAGAAGGATGCGAACGGTGCCGTGTGCGGCAGGGCGGCACGCGCGGTGGGCGACGTGCGGGAGTGGGGGTAGCTGTACAATGAAAAACGCTACGTACTTGTAATTTTTAAACCTCCCATCCGCCCTAAGAGAGCTCCGTGATGCGGTCCGTGTGCGCGCGCCCCTTCTGCACGTCGTCGGCCACGGGACGGAAGCGGAGGCTCGCGTGCCGCCCGCCCGCGGGGTCCCAGGGCATCTCGCCGTTGCGGAGGATCACGACGGTGTGATCGCCCTCGCCGCTGGCGCCGCGGCCGCGGGAGACCTCCGCCACGTTTCCAGCGATGAGCACGGTCCACAGCGTGCCCACCCACGGCAGCACGCTCAGTACGCCAACCGCGCCCAGGAGCGAACACGCCTTGAACGGCTCGGAGAAGAGGGCGTAGAGCTCGCTCGCGAAGGCGTAGGCGCCGCGTGTCAGCGCCCGCGCAAGGGCGGGCGAGGCGCGGTCGACGGTGGCCTTCATGCACGCCGCGCGCATGTGAGCCGACTCGCGGGCTGCGCCCGAGGTGCACAGGTGCATGAGCTCGTCGTCGGAGGAGCGCTCGGTCACGATCATGGCGCGCGCCTCCGCGACGAGCACCATGAAGCGGAGAAGCAGCAGCCCGACGACGCAGCGAACGACGATCCCCACCGACGTCCGCACCGCGGCCGAAACGTACCGCGGGCTGGACAGGACCTCCCGCCGGCCCGTACTCGCCATCGTCAACGCGTCGTCGTACTCGTTGCTGCGCATCGCCGCTGTGGTTCAGCGAATGGGGGCGGTCTCTTATTTTTATGAATGCTGTTTCACTCTAGGCGCGCTACTCACTCCCAGGTTACGCGGTCCTCTGTCACCCTTAGCGCGGCGCGGTCCCCATCCCTCCCCCGGGCGGTTCGTTCCGGCCGTCGGCCTCTCGTCGAGGCCGTCCGCGACAGACGCACAGACGCACAGACGCACAGACGCGCAGACGCACAGACGCACAGACGCACAGACGCACACACGCACAGACGGCTCCGAGGCCGCGTCTCGCCCTCTCTGTCCACTCCCTCGCGCTGGTGCTGTCGCGCCCCTCCCTACTCACTCTCCCCCTCTGAATTCGAGGCGAGCGCCGCCTCTCGCCTCCGGGCGGCATGCGCAACGCATCACTTACGTGCGGACCTTGATAGAGATCTCGAACGCGAAGGTCGTCTCGCCGTTGAGCGCATTGACGACGATGGTCTGGGAGGGAAAGCGCTCCATGTCGTTGGTGCTCATGGCGACAGGCGTGCGCCCCTCGGCTGGCGCGGGTGCCGCGGCCGGAGGGGGCTCCTGCGCCTGCTTGCCCTCATCTTCCGAGTGCTCGAGAACGACGTCGCCCGCGCGCGTCGAGGCCTTCGCCTTCTTGGCGTCCACGCGTGACGCGGGCCCCCCGTGAGTACGCTTGGCGCCCGCGCGAGGGGGCGCCACCGGCGCAAGCGGAGAGCCGGTGGGCGCATTTGAGGCCCGGCGGTTCGCCTTCGCGGGGGAGGGCTTCGCCGCCTCGGCGACCTTCGCCGCCTCGGCAGCCGCCGCCGCCTCTTCCTCGGCGACCTTCGCCTCGGCGGCCTCGGCGGCCTCCTCCTCGGCGACCTTCGCCTCGGCGGCCTCGGCGGCCTCGGCGGCCTCCTCGGCGGCCTCGGCGGCCTTCTTGGCCTTCTTGGTGGCGGCGGCGGCCTTCTTGGTGGCGGCGGCCTTCTCGGCGACCTTGTTGTTGGTGGTCGCTGCCGTCGCACGGAGCTCGGCGGCGGGCTTCTTGGTGGATGTCCCTTTGCCGCCGACTGGCTCCTTCGTGCGACTGAACCAGACCCAGCCCTCCGACTCGGGGAGCACGGAGGGGTCGAAGACGGGCGGGAGGCCGGTGGGGCGGGCGGGGAGCGCCGGGTTGTGCACCTCGCTTGCGTGGTCGTCGTCGCCGGTGTACTCGCAGCTCTGCTGCACCGAGCCGAGTGAGCTGCTCTTGTACTTCGGGTCCTTCTTGATGCTCTTCTGAAGCTGGCGGACGACGGTCACGGGGATCTTGTAGAGCCGCGTCGGGTCGCTCTTGAGGGGGCACCACCACCACGGGAGGAGCTGCTCGGTGAGGCGCCAGCCGTTCGGCGCCTCGGGGTCGTCGACGCGCCCCTTTGCCATGAGGACGAGGATCGTGCGGAGGGGGAAGGCTCCGCTTGGCCACCCGGCGATGTTGCCCTTCATGATGTTATCCTCCGCGCTCTTGTCGACGTCGAGGGCGTAGTTGTAGTCGCGCACGATGCAGCTCTGCGGAGGCAGCCACCAGCCGCCCTTGTTGGGGCCCTTGCTGCACACGGTGGCCTTGTTGCCGCCTGGGGCCTTGGCGACGTACTTGGGGGAGACGACGTTCTCCTCGGTGGCCTCCGCCTCCTGGGCCGACTCGGAGGCGGTGGGGGGCATGACGTTCTTCTCCTCGCCATCGACGGGCGCGACGACGACCTCCTCCTCCTCCTCCTCCTCGACGTGCCCGGGACCGTCTATGGACGTGGCGCCCTTGCCGTCCTCGGAGCCCTCGCTGCCCTCGGCGTCCTCTTCCTCTTCCTCGGAGCCCTCGTCCTCGGAGCCCTCGTCCTCGTCCTTGGCGCCGTCCTCGCCAGTACCAGTACCGGGACCGGGACCGGGATCCGGTCCCGGGGTGTGCGCGTCCTCCCGCTGGTCGGACATTTCGGTGTCGGAGTCGACGACGCGTGACGCCATGAGTGCGTGTGCGGCTGCTGTGGGGTGTGTGCGAGGGGGCGGCGCCGGCTCTAGCGAGCCTTGGGCGCTGCGGCGTGGCGTGGGACGAGAGGGTGGCCGCGTTCCGAGAGGGACGACGAACGCTTCTGAGTGGCGAGAGCACAGACTCTCCAGGGTCCGGTTCGGAGAATCCGAGCACTCTGACCCCAGCCGGACCCTCGGTCGGCCCTCCGAAAGGCCGATGGACCCCCTCGAGCCCTTCGACACGTACCGCTACGCCGGGGCAGCGCCCCGCCCTGCCCACGGGCCCGCCAGCCGCGCGCGGCCCCCACCGCCGGCGGCGCGACCGCCATCGCGCCCAGTCCCCGACCTCAACGCCGACTCCGTCACGCACATCCTGGCCATGACGCACGGCTGCCCGGGCCGGTGGAGGGGCGGGAGGGCGGCCTGCAACTGGAACGTCGCGCTCGCGATGTACGCCGTCTCGCGCGCGTGGCGCAACGGCGTGTTCAACGCGCTGCGGCAAGTCTACGGGTTCGAGGCGCGGCAGGCGCACGCGTTCCTCGATGTGCTCGTCGGGCGGCACAACGTCTTCCTCACCGGGCCGGCGGGCTCGGGCAAGAGCTACGTGATCGACTGCCTGCGCGAGGCGATCGTGCAGCTCGAGGGCTCGGCCAGCCGGGATCGGCTCGCCATCCTGGCGCCCACGGGCATCGCCGCCATCAACGTGGGTGGGCGCACTATCTGCTCGTTCTGCGGCATGCGCCCCAAGACGGTCGATACGCTCGCGCTGGGGTTCTGGCCCGAGGCCTGGCCCGAGGCGCCGCAGGCCGAGGCGGATGCGGAGGCCCGTGCCGACGACGCGCCCCCCGAGCGGGACGGCGAGTCCGGGGAGGTCGAGGAGGTCGAGGAGGTCGAGGAGGCGCCCATTGAGCGCGGCACCTCGCTGATGGTGCCCCTGCGCTCGAACGCCGTCAAGCAGCAGTGCGTGGGCCTGCGCCGCGTCTTCGTCGACGAGGTGAGCATGGCCGACGAGCTGCTGATGCGGCAGCTCGAGCTCGTCGTCGGCGACGCGGTCGGCTGCAAGCACCCCTTCGAGCGGGCACCGGGGAAGCGCCGCGTCCAGCTCGTGCTGGTAGGCGACTTTGCGCAGCTGCCGCCGGTGTACGAGCGCGACTCGCTCAAGGAGCGGGCGCTGCGCGACGGGACGCTGCACAAGTACCTCTTCCAGAGCCCCATGTGGAAGGAGCTGCGCCTGCACGAGCACGCCCTCACCGTCGTGAAGCGCACGGACCACCCCGAGTACCTGCGGGTGCTCGCCGAGCTGCGCGACGGCGAGCCGCTCGTCGGCGAGCGGCTGAGTCGCCTGCGCGCGGTCACGCGTGTCCGCGAGCGCGACGACGCGGAGGAGGACCTCGCGCTCTTCGGCCGCCACTGGCCCGACCGCAGCGTCTCCGACGCCGCGCAGCGCGCGCGCTACCCGTGCGTCGTCAACTGGAACGAGCGCAAGATGGCGGAGCTGCCGACTCCGCCGCTCGACTTCCTCGCGAGCGCCGAGCCCGACCCCGCGGACCCGCGCGGCTGGACGCCGTCGATGCCGCCGAACGTCGTCACGCTCAAGGAGGGGTGCACGGTCATGGTGACGCGCAACATGTGGGCCCGCCCGACCCCGGCGGAGGGAGACGACGAGGCGGAGGACGACGACGAGGCGGAGGACGGGGCGGAGGGCCCGGCGGCGGAGGGCGCGGCGCGGCGCTTCCTCGTGGGCCGCCGCGTCGCCAACGGAAGCATCGGCACCTTCGTCGGCACGGAGGGCGACGGCGAGCGCCTCCTGCTCCGCTTCCCCGAGCCGAAGGGGCCGGAGGGCGCCACGTTCACCGCCGCCATTGCCCAGACGGAGTACCAGGCCTCGCGCCGGCGCCAGCGGGGCGAGTGCAACCGGGGCTGCCCCGCGAGGCACGCGACCGCGTCAACCGCGTCGACCACGTCGACCACGCCGCACGTGCGGGGCTGCCCGCGCCGCTACTTCCGCGCGACCAAGCGCCAGTTCGCGGCGACGCCGTCCTTTGGCATCACCATCCACAAGTCGCAGGGCCAGACGCTCCGCCAGCGCTTTGTCGTGCGCATCGACCAGAGCTGGGACGCGGGACAGCTCTACGTCGCCCTCAGCCGCGCGTCACACCCGAAGCTGATGCGCCTCGCGGGCAACTCGAGCGACGCCAAGCGCTCGGCGACGATGCGCGCGGACCTCGCGGCGGTGAAGGCCTTCCACGCGCGCATCCCCGCGCCGCCGGCGTACGTGGTGTAGGCGCGCGTAGGGTGGGGGGCGGGCGGGCGGGCGGGCGGGCGGGCGTGGGCCCCCGTAGTAGAGGTGGAGGGCAAGGCGTTCTTAAAAAAGTTAAATCTCACAAACCCACGGTCCCACCACCGGTAAAGCCCTCACCACCGGTAAAGCCCTCACCACCGGTAAAGCTCTCAACACAGACACGCGCGGCACGTCCGCGCTACGCAACCGGCCAGATGTCGCGCGCGACGATCGGGCGCGCGCCGGGCGCCCCTGGGCGGAACTCCGCCGCCGTGCCGGCAGTCGGGCACGTCTTCAAGTGGAAGGCGGGGGTCGTCGCAACCACCTGGTTCGCCCCCTCGGGGTACGGGAGCGACATGAAGTAATCGCTGGCGCCATCGACGACCTTTTCGTGCCCATTGGCCAAGTAAAAGAAGGGCGCCAGCTCGGTGGTGCAGAGTCCCGTGCCCACGTCATACAAGTGGAACGGGGACTGGAAGTAGGAGGCAAGCACGTCGGCCAGGGCGGCGGTCGGGGTGCTGAACGCGATGCCCGTCGCCTGCGCTTGGTTGCCCGTGGCGGGGTCGATGTGGGGGGTGCACCCGGTCTGGGCCGTCGTTTCGAGGCGACGAGATCCGTCGGGACAGTTAACGACGGCCCCGCCGTTGGGCCCGGGCAACAAGTGGAAGGGCTGCAGGTCCTGGGGTGCCGACACGAGTTGCCACATCCCTGGGCTGAGGGGGTAGGCCGACATGCGCACGTTCTGAAGGAAGCCCACCGGGTTCCAGCAGCTGGACGCCGTGGCGGGAGAGGAGACGTCCAGCGCCTTCTTTGCGGTCAGGGCGCTCGCCGCCTCGTGGGAGTCGTACATGGCATAGTAGATGCTAATGCGCGTCCAGTTGGCGTACACGTGGTAGAGGAGGCGCTGGCCTTTGGACCCGACGGCGACCGACGGCGAGACGGCATACCAGTCGGCACGACCAGGGTTGGGGGTGTCCTCCTGGTTCCAGACGCCGGCTCCGACGCCGACGCCGACGCCAAGGCCGACGCCGAGCATCACGAGCAGGCCGACGGCGATCGTCCATGGGCTGAGGAGCCACCACCCGGAGCGTGAACGGCCCTCGTGGGCGCGCAGCAGCGCCGGGTCGTCAACCCCCACCGGGGCGCGTTCGTGAAAAAACGAGGACTTCATCTTCCTCGTGTGGAATGAGAGGCAAACTCTACGGTCTTATACCAACTCCGACCGGCCAGGCTCGGCCACCTATCGGGCCATCGCAGTACATGCGTCCTTCCTACACCTCGGGGCCCCCACCACTTCCGCTGCGTCGTCCCTCCGCGCGCACTCAGCCCTCCGCGCAAACCCAGCCCCTCCCCACGCCGACGCGCCTCTACATGACAGGCTACATGACAGGCTACATGACAGGCTACATGACAGGCTGCATGAGGCGGTAGATCATCTTGGCACGGATCACGCGCGCGGCCGTCGAGACGTGGCCCAGGTTGCTCTCGGGGTGCGCCGCGCTGTAGGCCATCGCGTTGTGCTCCATGAGAGCGAGGTGGTCGTCGATCATACCGATGGTGATCTCATCCGCCGCCTTGAGCTTGCCGCGGATACTGAAGAGGTCGGTGGGCTCCTCGACGTGCTGGAGGTAGTCGTCGTAGACGTCGAGCGGGACCGGCCCCTTGAAGAATCGCCCATCGGCTGAGCGGCGCGCGCCGTCGATCGCGTAGAGTGCGCGCTTGAGGTCGACGGGCGTGCCCGGCGCGACGGGCGTGCCCGGCGCGACGGGGGGCGCTTCGCCCTCGCCCTCGTCCTCGCCCTCGCCCTCGCCGACGTCCTCGAGTGGAGAGGGTCGTGGCGGTGGCATGGCAGGCACTGCGGCGGCAGCTGCCGTCTCGTAGACCGCCACGCCCTCCACCATCGTGTGGCGCGTCGAACGCGAGCCGCTGCGGGGGATGGGGCTGGGGTGTGCGCGGCGCACGCCTGAGGCGCGGCGAATGGGACCGACGCCGCGTGAGATGGGAGTGGTCCGGCATTGACCCGCCACGAACCGGACCGTGGAGACCTCGCTGTTCTCGATGTGCGTGACGAGCCCCGTCCCCTCGAGGGCGGCGTTGCTGACGTCGCGAGCCACCTCGACGAGGGTGTCCTTGCAGGTCTCCATCGCGGCGAGGTCGGCGTCGTAAGCCTGCTTAGCTGCCTCACACCGGACCTTGGCCTCCTCGTACCGGGCGCGCGCGTCCGCCAGGCTCTGGGGCGCGACGGTGGCGACGACGGCGTCGGTGATGACGACGGCTTGGGTGGCGTTGCCGTTGAGGCTGACTAGGAGGGCTGCGGCGGCTTGGGAGGAGTTGGACATCGCGAGGGAGCGAGAGCGGAGTGGCCGCTGAGATGTCTGGGTTGCGCGCTGCAGTGTTTGTATTTGAGGGTCGGGAAGCGCTCGCTTTAGGCCGTGTCTTTGTCACGACGCTTTTTTAATTTCACAGCGAGTATTCAAAAACGGATGCGTTTGTTCACGACTCGCACGCACACACTACCCGCAAATAGAAGTGCCATTTTACACAACGGCAGAGGGACCCGTCCCGTGTATCGGAGCAGCACCGGCTTCAGTATGAACACAAGGATCACGTGATTCACGATGCGCGCGGCCGTGTCCTGCGACACCGGACGCCCCCACACCAGGAGCTCGAACGCCAGCGTTATCGTCACGGCG
>Ga0302126_10002341_pt1 | contig 10890 bp, 2 predicted proteins | sample CB4_20m_MG_FD_203108 | JGI IMG/M metagenome (GOLD analysis project Ga0302126, IMG submission 203108) | Marine microbial communities from Western Arctic Ocean, Canada - CB4_20m | ecosystem: Environmental > Aquatic > Marine > Oceanic | place: Canada: Western Arctic Ocean | collected 2017-09-24 | reverse complement strand
GACTACGTTAGGCGCGGACTTTAAAGTCGCGTTTAAATTGTTGGACGTCGACGGAACTGGAACGATTTCGCTCGATAATTTTTGCGAGTGGCTAAGCGAGCCTGAGAAGAAAAAGAAAGCTTCCGAGAAATCTTCTCCGCGTTGATTCAATGCGCTCGGCTTTTTAAAAACACAAGTTTACATACAAAACCTTAAACGTAACTACATTTCAACGTTTCTCTTTATTATTTTGTATAGGTAAAACGAACCTTTCTGAACAACACGTTGAAAAAGGAGCGTCTGCGAATACTTACTCACTTCGTCTTCGAAACTCTTTGGCATCACTTCGTTTCCGTATCGGTCTATCAAAGAAATAAAAGCAATTCCAGTTCGTTCTTTTAAAAAAATATCAATGACGGCGACGAGTGGTACGATTATTCTCTCATCATAGGCGACATCAGAGCCTACGATGAAATCAAACTTTTCATCATCTTTGCGTAAACTTTCTCTTTCCCATTTTTCATCGACGGCAAACGAGACGCTTCCATCGCCTACGACAGAGCTTTCGAGATTTGCTGCTTCTTCCCATAACATTCTCTTCACAAAATATGTTTCTTCTAACAAGTTCAGTTTCGCGTTCGATACTAACACGTCCAAAATCGCTGGCACGAAATCAGTCGCAACAATCTTTTGAATCCGATTCGGAAACCGCTTTAACAAAAACAAACCTAAAAGGCCGACACCGGCGCCGAGCTCGAGCACGGTATTCTTCTCGCCAACGTCTACGCCATTGAACATTCCATAATGTGCACTACCCGCCGCTAAACATTCACACATCGGCACGCACGCGGGCCAAATCTCAAATCCGCCTAAGCCGCCTACGCTGTAATCAACAAAGTCTACGTCAACTTTCACGCCGTCGATATCAAACCTCCTCCGCTTCTTTATCTTTGCAACGCCTTCGCATAAATTCGCTACAATCTCCGCTATCTTCGCATTCTCAATCGATTTCTTCACTAAACTCGAAAACCTTTGATGTTTCTTAATCCTCTTAATAATTGAATCATTATCCTCTCTGGACGTGATATCGAGTACTTTTTCAACGGCTTCATCGTATTCCCTCTTTTCTCGTTCATCATCGACTTCTGTCTTCCCTCGAATTATCTTCTCAATTAAACAATCAATTTCTTCTTCTTCTTCATCATAATCATTTCTCTCCTTTTGCATTCGTTCACTCGATCCTCAAACAACGCGCGTCTACTTTTCTAAATAAACGCACGCGCTCTCTTTACGCACTCATACCCGCACACTCTCTCTCTCTCTCTCTCCCGCAATCTCGCTCTCAAATTCTCTCTGCCACTATACATATATTAATATACTGCGTACAAATAATAATAAACTTTTTGTTAGGTTTTGTAGATTTGTAGTAGGTTTTGTACCAAGAAGTGCCTCTTCATCTTTGCTCATTTACAAAAACAGTTACCAAATGTTTGGGACTTTAACGACGCGCGAAGAATATTAAATGATTATCAAATGAGCTGAAAATTCATAGGGTGATTAAAAACGAACGTATTAGGCTCTGCTATTAAAAATATTAATGTTTTAATCAAAATGGTGTACGAACGAGCGAAGAATGTGACGAAAATAGACAGTTTTTAGCTTTTTGAAAACTTTTGACGTCTGACGCCAGCCTCGTAATCTCTTCACATTTCTGTCATTAGTAGGAAAATAATCAAAATAACATCCGTTATCATCAATGCTCTCTCTCTCTCTCTCTAAAGAGCTTCTTTGCTCGTGAGTACTTTCGCGATACTGATTCAAAAGAATGAACGGTCTTTTAAGTTCAGTGATGAAGAAAGTGTACGCGACGACGACTTCGAACGTGACTGGTGATGAACGAGATCTGAGAACTTCTGATAACAATAATAACAAAAATGATAATAATAACGATACTAATGTTAGTGCCAGTAATGATAATAACAGGCACGGTCGTGGTATTAGTGCTCCTGGAGTTCATGAGAAGACGAATGAGAGGAAGAAGAGTGTGGCAATGAAACGGGAAGGTGATGATTTTGATGATGTTTTCGATGTCGAGTTCGATGGGACCTCTACGAACGAGAACTCGCTGGCGAAGATTTTTAGAGTTATGAGTACTACGAATACTAGTGACGATGAGGAAGAAAAGATGATAACGAGGAAAAATGGTAAGAATAATTTCATGGATATGTTTCTCAAAGAGTTAATGAGAGAGGACGATGACGTTGATAGTTTGCGTTGGTACGAGCGCGTATCGGAGCGAGTGGAAACACCTAACGGGAAAATTGGAATCGGATGCGGATCACTTGGGCATCCGAGGAAAGTTTTGAAGTTCGTTTCAGAGGAGTTAATGAAGGTGAAGGAACGATTTGCGAGGTATTTGGAGATTTCGAGCGATTTTAATGATTTCGAGACGAATTTTGATTCAGGGTACGCGTCGGTTCGAGCGGCTTCCTTGATGTGTAAATCAGAGAGGAATAGGAAAGTATTCTTAGAGTTAAATAAAGATATCCTTTTAGAGATTTGCTCAATTGGGAAGTTCGCTGCGAGTAAACTGCGTGGAATTTCAGTGAAAGATAACGATGATGAACAAACTATGAGCGTCGTGAATGCACTTTTTACAGTCTGTAAGGCGAGCTGCGAAGCTATTTTATGTTTCGCAGATCCAGAACAAAACAGGTGGGAGGAGACGAAGCATGCGCCTAGTTTTAATTTTATTTCAGTTCCATCGAGAAACGCGAAAGTCTTGTTCGAATCGAACGCAATGAACGCATTAGTCGAAGTAATGAAAGCCGCTCGCATAGCTCGAGCGCGTTTTTCGGATTGTTCTGATGACGACAAAACGTGCGCCGTTAAATCGAGCTTGGAAACAGAATTTCTAGCGTTAAGGGCGATTGGATGCGCAGTGATGGGTGATGAAAAAATGGTATCGTCTGCAAATACAACAGGTGCGTTGGATGTCGTTCTCGAAGGTACTTTAGGTTTTGGTCGAATGCAATATTCTTCTTCGAAAGCTTCACTGTTTAGTCAATTCGCATCGCTATCGCTCGCATCGGCGTCAGTTTCTCGCGAAATATCTCGAAAATCTGCGCGAGCCTCGGAGGCTAAAGACCGAGCCGTAGCCGGCGCACTTTCAGTCGCTGTATCATGTAGTAGCGCATTTGACCACGACGACGCATATACTGTCATGGATGCGGCTTTTGCGGTCGCCGCAAGTTTTATATCGAAAAGCAAATCGGATGAAGTTGCATCGAGAATTGTAAACATAGGAGGAGCGTCAAGCACGTCGTTATGTAAAAGAAGTGCTTTGAAGTTGCGTTCGGGACTTGCAAGATTTGTCACAGAAACTTTTAACCACCGAGATGATGATCATACTATAATAAAAGATGCCATTATTGACGCGAAAATTTGGGAGATTTTGCTTAACTCGGAAACATTTGGTGATATTCCCTCAATTGATAACAACAATAAAGAAAGCGCGTTGACGAGTAAAAAGAAAGAAGAAGAAGACAGCGACAAAGAAACAAAATTTGCTCGCAAGGAGGCAATTGTATTAGTTGGAGTAGCACTCGATAACAAAACACCCGGTGACGAGAATGCCTTGCAGCACATTCTCTCTTCGTTTTGTCAACGCGCGTTCCATCCTTCTGCTTGTGAAGCGTTAGCCGGTGTGTTGTTGCGCATAGTCTATAGAAACGACCCACGCGATTGCAGAGCTTTAATTGAACTTGAAGCTCCAAATAGAATAGCTGCCGCAGTACATAGTCAAGTAAGAGTCTGGATGTGTCCGCCTGGAATGTTTGTCTTTGAACAAAATAATGATCATGATCAAGTAGAATCCGAAAAAGAAGAAGAAGTAGTTGATTCAACAACAACGAGCTGCGCTCGAGTGTGCGCTCAATTACTTCAAGCTATGGCGAAAGAAACAGAAAGTCCTTCGCTCCGACTCGCATCATCACGGTCTCCATCATTACTTAGCGTATTGTTCGATGACTTCTTATGGGTAAACGAGGAATCTCTGAAGTTTGCGTCGAATCTCGCCACTTATATTGTCATCGAGCAAACACGAACGACTGATTCGGAACTTTATTTCGATATCGATGCATTTTTTCTTTGGATCAAGGCGTTCTTTCAAGCCTTGCCAAAAGCCAGAATATTTGATAGAGAGAGTGATGGATCTCGCGAAGAAGGTGTACTCTTCTTTTTGTTGAAATCGATACGAAATATCGCAAAGAAAACTCCTCGCGCGAGCGTGCGCAAATGTCAGAATTGGGCGTGTATAGAAAATGGCGCGTTGTTTCTGACTTTGACATCTCTTTGTGATGGTGAATCGGGCGAAAATGTCGCCGCCGTTGCTCTTGAAACGATTCATTACGCGATTAAAACGAGTGCAGAAGCAGCGCAAACGTTTGAACAATGCGTGGGATACGACGCGTTGATTGAAGCGATGCGAATTGACGAAAAAAGAAAAGGATCGTTTGCTACAGAAGTGACATTATTATCATCTCTTCGTTTTGCATGCGATGATGATACTATTGATGAGACAAATGCCGGTATGATTGCGAGGAAAACGACGCTCAAAAACCCTGGAGCGTTGAGAATTACGTTCCTAATCGCCCGGAATAGCGAGCGGTGCTCAAAATCGTCCCAACTTTTTCTTTTACGTCTGCTCGTTGATTTACTCGAAAGATCGGTTGCTTCTCGAGAATGCGCAACGAAAGCAGACGCATTAATGCATCTTTTTGAGTGGTGGTGTAGTAACTTGAACGAATTCAAGAAAAATGATCACGATAATGTTGATAAAGAATGTGTTGAAAACATTGCAAAGTGCATAGAATCGTGCGCTGCGCACTGCATCACGGCATTACAACTTAGACATGCCATGCACGCATTCAAAAAGTTTCATTCATCAGAACATAAGCGATATATTATCGAAGCTTTAAAGCGCGCCGCAATTAACGACGCTCCTCGAACGTTCTTTGATTTTGCGGGAGGAGTATCAGGCGGTGTGCGCATAAGGAAAAAAATTGCCGAATGTTCAAACGGAATAACTATTTCTATGTGGATTCGAGCCGAAATCGAAAACGAAAGCGACGAAAAAAATAGTGGTACATCAACAGATCAGGGTATATTCAGCTTATTGTCCGATGCTGGTGTTGGTCTTTGCTTTTCGATGCGGCCTGATGGTTCTTTGAAGCTCTCTTCGCTCTTGCCCAACGGTGAGCGACACGAATGTTCTTTTTACGACACCTCTTGCCCGATTATTCCAGGAAAGTGGATGCACATCGTTGTTTCAGTTAAAGGTGGTGGTCTCATTCTTGGTGGAAGAAATGCAAGCGCATCGAGTGCGAACGCTAGAGTTAGCGTCGATGGAATCGAGTCGTATCCGCAAAAGTTGAAGTACCCGTGGAATCGAGCAAACGTTGCGGCAAGCATGGCACACAGCATTGCAAGTACAGCAGTCGGTGATCCCATCTTGACCAATTCTTCTTATGAAGGTGCAAATAGTTATAATAATAATAATAATAATGGAACTGTGTCGCTGCATATCGGTGCTGCGGCGGGTATAGCAAACTTCGCAAAGCCTTTTGCTGGACAATTTGCAACTTTTCGAGTATTCTCGGAAGCTTTCGATGCAAACACTGCAATAATTCTGTACGCTCTGGGTGCAGAATACGTAGGTTCATTCATGTCAACAGAAGCAGAGCCGTCGATTTTACTACTCCGACGAGGTATTCCATTGTCTGCTGCTCGAGATGTTTTCGAGAAGAACTTGAAGACAAGTTTAAAATTGACCATCGACGCAACTGCTGCGACTGGAAATATGCGCATGCAAAGAAATCAAGAGAATGTGATGCAAAACGTTGTTACTACTCCTCTAAAAGATGGAAATAGCCCAAATATTACTTCCGAGGTAGGAGAAGATGGGCTATGCGCGCGAGTATGTAGTACAACTTCTGCTGCGGACGTATGTCGTTCTTTAGGCGGAGCAGAACAGCTCATCCCGGCTCTTCTTGATGATATCGATGATTTAGTAGTTTTACCGTCTGCAGTTGCATTGATCGCGGCGTTACTCTCTGATGGCGGGTACCCCCTTCGTGCGCGTGAAAAAATAATCGCATTGACTGCGTACGCGATACCTTCAGGACGACTCTCGAAAGAGATTATCTCTTCGTTCGATTGGTTAGCAAAAAGCTGTGCTGGACAACAACCTCGAGTTAAACATGGAGCGGTGCAAACACCAGAGTGGATATCGGCGTTGGGAGACGCGAGATCTGAAATATTCAATCCAATAAAATGGGCAAAGTGCTTGCAAGCAGATGCTAAATTGGAATATATCGAGCTTTTAAAGAGTAGTTGTTCAAATGCGGAGCTTTTACGAGTCTTACCGGTTCGTAGAATTGTACGTGCGTTGGAGAAATATTGCTCCGACGACGCTGCGTTCCGAGAAGGTTTGTTTACTATTCTTGAAGACATTCTGATGGACGAAACGATCGATAAAGATGGCGTGTATTGCATAGATGCTATCGAATCTTTGTGTGCTGCAGCTTCAAGAGCAGATGCAAGTGATGGTTTCTTAGTAGACTGTCTCGCGTTTCTCAGACGCGTGTCCAAAGTCCATCGATTTTGTTTTGAACTCGTTTCAAACTGCGGTGGTTTTGCTATTGCACTCGCACCGATGTTACTACCCAATACTTCCGAAGCATCTGATTCAGCTATGGCGGCTCGGATTCTGCACTTGGCGTTTTCGCTCCCAGAAACAACTTCTTCGATGAAACATTTTGATATTGTCGAGAATTCAAAAGAAGAGAAAGAAGAAAAGCGCGGGAAGACTAAAGCGATTGAAAATATTCGTAACGCACTTGGAAATCTCGCGGTTAAGTTAACATCGGGGGGTAAAAGTGCCTTGTCTGCTGCAGATAAGACGTTCGGGATGAGCGAATCCGAACGTCGAATGGATTTTGCAGCCGCGAATGGTGCGATAGAAGCCCTTGGCAATGCGTTATTTGGAAATTATCGAGACAAAATTGTCATTGATCGCTCCAGTCACATTCGCGAAGCGCTCGTTGAATTAGCAATCGATGGCGACGATGTTAACGTAAAAATTAAACATCCTAAAGCTTTTGCGTATTTCCTTCGAGTGACGAAAAGTGCTAGCAACGACGAGAAGTATGCTCACGCAAAGCTTCTTCTCTCGAGTTTATTGGAAAGTCACGAAAACAATGCTAAAGCTCTTTCTCAATGTAAAATCGATATAGCAAGTTGCCTAGACGCCAATAAAGACGAAGATGCGCGAATTTTGGATCTCATTCCAGATAGTTGTAGTAGTAGCAAAGATTTGAAAGAGGCCAAGACAAATGAGGAGGAGGAGGAGGAGGAGGAGGCGATGGAGGAAGACGATTGGGAAGTAGATGTTTCTGCCCCGGCGTTTGTAATTCAAATTACACAAGTCGAGGCGAACATTGCAAAATGTGATAAGCGCATAGCCGACGAACAATTTGCAGTTGAAGAGAATGAAGGCTCGTTACAAAGACTCCTCTATGGATTGAAATCGAGATGGCAAAAAGCTCAGAAGCAAGTTTTTGTATCGAAATCATCTAGCTCATCTACTGATGACGCCTTTGGTGAAAAAAACAATGATGGGTTTTATGCATTAAATTGCGAGAAAGAGGATTCCATTGGGAGAAGACTTCGCGTCCGACGCGATAAGATTGATGCATTGAAGCGTGAAATTTCAAACAGTAGCTCAGTCGTAGCAGCGGTGACGACAAGTATTGCTAAAAATACGTTATCTGGAAATGAAGAAAATTTGCCAATTTTGCAGTCTGCAGCAAAACAGTGGAAGGATAAAGAATCAGCAAATGCAAACGCTAAAAAAGTAGAAAATAGCACCGGGAACGAAATCGAGGATCTCGACGGAGATCTCACCGAATCCGATGAAGAACCAGACGAGGCGTCTATGCGGAACGAACTCGAGAAACTTCGCGCTGAAGAAGCGTCTGAAAAATCTAAGTTACTTGAGAAACAGAAAACCGCCGAATGGCTCCATTCAAAAGCGGACGAAGCTAAAAGAGATAAGCACATATTTTTCTCTGTCAAAAATGCAATCATGGTATTCTCTTCGGATCTAGTTGTTGAAGGAACCTTAGATGTCGCGAAGGATGTGGTATTTTTCACCGCGAATCGCGACACGGCTTTGGATTCTATTAGAACTGATGGCAAAGAGGAATTACCGCCAAGATTTTGGAAATGGTCAGCCAATACAATCATCGAACTCGTACATATGCGTTGGCGCTTAAGAAACGTTGCACTGGAAATGTACACAAAAGATGGCCACTCTGTCTTTTTTGCGTTTACAAACAAAAAAACAAGGGCTGAGGCAACAGTTAAAATTGCCTCGGTCGATAATTCAATCATCGTGCTCGATCGTAGACAAAAAGCAAAGACGGCATTCTTGATGCAAAAACGATGGAAAGAACGCGAAATGTCGACTTTTGATTATTTGATTGCTCTGAACAAGCTCGCTGGGCGGACGTATCACGATTTATCGCAATACCCCGTGTTTCCATGGATTTTAAGCGATTACGAGTCGCCAACGATAAATCTTGAAGATCCAAAGGTCTATCGCGATTTGTCTTTACCAGTCGGTGCTTTGAATCCCGCGCGTTTGAAACAATTTATTGAGAGGTTTAAACAACTCGAGGGTGACCCAGATGCGTCAATGCCTGCATTTCATTACGGTTCGCATTACTCTTCAGCGGCAGTGGTGTTGTATTATTTGATTCGACTCGAACCGTTTACGAATTTGTCCATGCAGCTACAGGGTGGGAAATTCGATCATCCCGACCGCTTATTTTCGGATATTTCACAAACATGGAACGCCGTGCTTGAGTCTACCGCGGATGTGAAAGAATTAATCCCAGAGTTTTTCTACCTCCCAGAATTTCTCGAAAATAACAACTCGAACGGGTTTGGGAAAAGGCAAGACGGCACGCTTGTCGATAATATTGTGCTTCCAAAATGGGCGAATGGATGCGCACGAACATTCATTGAAACCATGCGAGACGCTTTAGAGTCCGACCATGTTTCACACACGATCCATGATTGGATAGATTTAGTCTTCGGTGCTTCTCAGCTCGGTGCCAGAGCAAAATCGAAGAAGAACGTGTTTTATTATTTAACGTACGAAGGTGCAGTAGATTTAGATGCCATTGAAGATCCGCAGGAACGATTAGCAATTGAGACACAAATCGTAAACTTCGGTCAAACACCTGCACAAGTTTTTAAGAAACCGCATCCACGACGTCTAGCGAAACTTCGCCGAAGACGAGAGATACACGCATCTGTATTTGATGCGTGCGTTGCTGGAAACGCGGAAGGCGATTCGGCTTTGAAATTGCAAGGCATTTTCCAGGACGCACAATTCAGCGGTTCAGCAATTATTAAATTGAATTACGAACGCGAAAAGCTCGTTGCAATCTCCGACAGTCGTAAAATATGGACCGCACGTGTCGTTCGCGAAGGCTACAAGCTCGATTATGATTTCTCAGATCAAAATGCGCGACTGACGCTCGAGCCTATGAACTCACAAAGCGCGTCGACAAAGGATCAACCATGTCGATCAATCACGCGAGATAATAAAATTCGAGAGCAAATAATAGGTGGAGCAAAACAAAGTAACGGATTTGGAGAAGGAGAGATCTTATTGAACTCGAACGCGTGCGTTACGCTTGATGGCGGAAGAGTCGCCGTCGTCTCTGGTTTCTGGGACGGAACGATTCGAGCGTACGCCGGCGACGAGGTTTGTGGAGAAATTGCTTCTTCAAAAGGTCACAGAGATATTGTTGAATGTTTAGCGCTAGACATGATGCCACATCCATCAAAACCTTGGAGATTAGACTTTGTTACCGATGGAGGCCATGCTTACTCTGGCGGGAGTATTTCAGCCGTACAACATCGGTTTTCAAATATGAACAAGGCAAAGTATGGATATTTAGTTTCCGGTGGCGCCGATGCGTCTGTTGCTATTTGGGAAATCGTGAGCACGCCAAATGGGTTTGGTCTACCAGTGCTCCCAAAGCTTCAAAAATTCGGTCACTCTAATGCAGTCATCTCCTGTGCCGTAAACGCAGCTTTAGATATAGTCGTCTCTGGTTCTCTCGATGGAACGTGTTTATTGCACGATCTCAACTGTAACGCTATTGGCAACACGAACAATAACAAAAGCGACAAACGTTTGAACGATTTCTTTGAAGAAGAACTTTTAAGTGACGCCATAGCTCTATCCTCACCATCTGATGACGACGAGAAAAACATCGATAAATCGAGCTTACCGGTATGGACGTCTATTGCGTTTTCCACGGCGAAAATATTTGTCTTTTGGTCTCTCGAGCACAAAAAATCAAACGAAAAAAGTAGCGTCTCTAACAGGTTCGGCGGTCATCGCAAACAACAACAACAACAACAACAACAGCAACACTTCCAAACCAACGGCGGCATCCTCCGTACGTATTCAATAAACGGCACACTCCTCTCCTCGATCGAAATCCCGCGCAAAGAATCGATAACGTCAGTATCGCAGTCTTCGGACGAAAAGTGCGTATTTCTCGGTACCGCAAACGGACGCGTTTTAATCATAGACGCTAAATCCGCTTCGTTGCGCGTTCTGAGAATATTACAAGCGTTCTCGTCGCTATCCGTCACGAGCGCGTGCGATGTCGGAAGCTCTATATTCTGCGGCTTATCGGACGGTAAAATGTGTTGCTTCTCGTAAAGTTATTCGAATATAATATTTCGCGCCTTACGTAGACGTAACCATACTAACACGTACGTACTACTACTACTACTAACAATAATAATAATACACGTTCTCGC
>Ga0302126_10002336_pt1 | contig 10904 bp, 7 predicted proteins | sample CB4_20m_MG_FD_203108 | JGI IMG/M metagenome (GOLD analysis project Ga0302126, IMG submission 203108) | Marine microbial communities from Western Arctic Ocean, Canada - CB4_20m | ecosystem: Environmental > Aquatic > Marine > Oceanic | place: Canada: Western Arctic Ocean | collected 2017-09-24 | reverse complement strand
TGGTCGTGACGAGGAAATTCTTGGAGAATTTCGCCGGCGATAACGTTCGATTTTTGAGTCGAGGGTTCTCAGTACCTGGGGATCATTACGGACAACAATCGAACGGATATCGTTGGCCGTACGGTAAAGTTGCTATCATTACTCCGTTTAATTTCCCGTTGGAGATTCCCGTTTTGCAATTGATGGGCGCGTTGTATATGGGAAATCGCGTGCTATTACACGTCGATTCGAGAGTATCGATAGTGATGGATCAGTTCGTACGATTAATGCTTCATTGCGGGGCACCGAAAATGGATGTCGATGTAATTCATTGCGATAAGGAAATAATGGGCGAAGCTCTCGATAGAATTAAACCTAGGATGACTTTGTTCACAGGTTCTCAAAAAGTCGCGGATGAACTCGCGATTAAGTTGAAGGGGAAAGTAAAGCTGGAAGACGCCGGTTTTGATTGGAAAATTTTAGGCCCAGACGCAAAGAAATCAGAGTTGAATTTCGTGGCATATCAATGCGACCAAGACGCGTACGCGTGTTCTGGGCAAAAATGCTCGGCGCAATCGATTTTATTCGCGCACGAGAATTGGTGCGATATCGGGATATTAGACGAAATCGCTAGATTGGCAAAGCAAAGAAATTTAAAAGATTTAACAGTCGGACCAGTTTTATCGAAAACGACCGCGCAAATGCTCGACCATACGAATTCAATTCTGAAGAAAATCAAGGGAAGTTCAGTCTTATTCGGCGGCAAAGCTTTGTTGAATCATCGAATTCCTAAAGTCTACGGCGCTATAGAACCGACTGCTGTTAAAGTACCGTTGAGCGAAATGTTAAAGAGTAAAGAGAACTTTGATTTAGTGACTACGGAGATTTTCGGACCGTTCCAAATCGTCGTCGAATATAACGATTCAACAATCGCGGACGTCCTCGAAGCGTGCGAACGAATGGAGAACCATTTGACCGCGGCGATCGTAAGCAACGACGTCGATTTTCGAAGGAAGATTATCGCAAATACCGTAAACGGTACAACATACGTTGGTTCACGTGCGAGAACGACTGGCGCGCCTCAGAATCATTGGTTCGGTCCAGCCGGCGACCCGAGAGCTGGCGGAATCGGTACGAAAGAAGCCATTCAGCTCGTTTGGTCCACGCATAGAGAGATCATCGTCGACGATAATTCTTCTTCTTTTTTTTCGAACGGAGACGACAACGAAGAACAAGTTCTTTACGTGCAGAGTTAATATATAATACACAGTTATCATAGAAGTCACTAATACATAGTTATCATAGAAGTCACCAATTATACAGAATAGCAAAAAACAATTTCTCGCTTCGAGCAGGATTTGAACCTACGCATGTATAACATAGTGGATCCCTCGTTTATTGTCGTTCAAGTCCACCGCCTTAACCGCTCGGCCATCGAAGCTATTTTGTTAACAATTTCTTCAATTAGGGTTTAGTATTAAATATAATAAATTTCATCTCGCCCACATTATTACTACCATACAGCAGAAAATTTGATTACAAACACCCTTATACAAAAACAACTTTAACGTAAATACTAATATTATCAGACTTAAATGGCACAATCGCACGACATAGAAGTGAACTGGGAAGATCAACAACGCATATGCGCGTTTGGTCGCTTGAATACTCGTTCGCACGAACTCTCTGCTTTACTTAAACTCAAACAGGTATTTGATTAGTACACACACACGCAGTTATTTCGTTTTCATCATCATCGAATCTTTTTCGCGTTGACTTCTTCCCGAACACGCGCTGAGACATGTTATTATCACCGTTGTCACAGAAACACTTAGAGGACACCGAAGAAGCAGAGGCGGAATTAATGTTAGCCGATGAGAACTCGTGCGAGCTCGTGATAGGAGAATGCTTTTGCGAAATCGAGAACGAGAACTGCGAGGAGAAGTTAGGGGAGATTATTTCAAAACAAAAGGGTGAGATCGAGAAATATCGGAAAGAGTTGAAGACGGTTAGTGAAGCGATGGATGAGTTGAAGAAGGTTTTGTACGAAAAGTTTGGACAATCGATTAATTTGGAGGAATAATTTTTATTTTGATTTTGATTGATTGAGTAGTTGATGCGTGCCGTGCGTGCGCGCGAGTTACTTTTAACAAAAACGCGAAAGCGGGTTATACTTTACTCGCATAGCGTGCGTTTAGACGAATATAGTAGGAGTGATATATTTATATTCACCAACGTAATGTGGCGATGCAGGTGACGTTTTCAAAATCTTACTTACATTTTTTGATTGTTTGCACTCGAACTTCTTTGTTATCTGGACCCGTCGTAATTTTCGATAAGATACGAACAAAGAAGTTCGGGTGCAAACAATCCATGACGTAAATAAGATTTTGAGAACGTCCCGTGCGTCATCAAAGACAGCATAGCAAAGAGTAGTATTTTTTGTAATTATCTTACATTACTACTTATAATAATAGTATCGAAGATAAAACGTTGTTGTTATTTATCTCTTTCTCTCGCGCACATCAGCTGCATACTCTGCTGGTATTTAAATATAAATCTATGATGGGGAATTTGCTGCTTCTAGAGCTCTATAACAACCCAGCGAACATTCCTCTCTCATCATTAATGTAGTTAATTCTTTTTCATCATCGCTTAAATTAACATCGTTCTTTTCTTGTCGTCTATTTAATACTTCATACGCTTCTTCGCACGCAGATACGCACTGTGCTCGTTTATTATTATCATCACTGTTTTTTATATCTGAATCTGAATCTATATACGGTTTCGTTCTACATACTCTCAAAGCATCGTCGTTATTAATATTATTATTATCTAATGGGTATTCTATACATACATCAATGCATTTAATTGTACTTGTCGAATCAGTCGTGTTCGTTCGATAACACGCTCGCTCTTCGTCGGTCTTGGACATGATAATGTTTTTATAACAACTTCTATAAGCTTAATTTTTCAACTTCTTCTGTTTTTTTCGCGCACCTCCGGCACCTCCGGCGACTGCGCCAGCCGTGATGAAATTACTATTATTCGTCCTGCCTGTTAAGATATCAAGCGCACTACTACTATTACTTGTCTTATAATTGATTGAAATAATACCTTTCCCTTCACGTGTTGGAAACTTAAGACTCGTTACGTTCGAACGTCTTAAAGATCCAAGCGGTTTCGATAATAACTCGTCTAATTGGTTTCGTAATCCGATTTCGCGTTTAGTGATGTTGCGCTTTTCGGCTTCTTTTTGGAGTTTCTTTTGCGACTCGTTGTTCTTGAATGGTTTCTTCAAGTTATCGAAATCGATGACTTCGACGCCGTCTTCGTTATCGGAGAAATTATTGTTGTATTCTCCTTCATCATCATCGAAATCGTCATCAAAATCGTCATCATCTGAATCTAAACCAATATCCATCGCAGCGGCAGTTCGCTTTTTCCAAGTCTTATCCGCTTTAGCTTTTTCGTTTTTATGTACGATTTGATCCAAACGCTTCGCAAGTTGAACTCGTTTTGTTGCTTCGCGAACAGTTTCTTCAGCTACGGGGAACGCTGGTAATCGGAAACCCTTCTCTCTACCCATTGCGGCGAGCATGGCCAAGTAGCGCGAACGCTCTTTTGGTATCACTAAAGCTACTGAGACGCCAGAGTTATTCGCTCGACCAGTTCGTCCGCATCGGTGCACGTATGCATCTGCTTGTCTTGGAATTTGATAATGTACGACTAACTCGACGCCTTTAATGTCCAAACCTCTCGCGGCAACATCCGTGGCAATTAAAGCGGACGCGGATGCGCTTTTAAATCGATCTAACGCTTTTAATCTCGCGCGTTGTTGCATCCCAGCGTGTAATCCAACTACGTTAACTTTCATAATCTTTAGCAACGCAGTTAAACGTCTAAGCGATGAGATGGCGTTGACAAAGACAATCGAAGGTTTCCCCGCGTGCGCTGAGAGAAGATATAGCGTTAACGCGTCGCGCTCGTCATCAGTACACTCAAGCGCGGCCTCGTGCACGTTCGATGCAACTCGAGTAGTTTTTCCAGCATTATTCTCGTCGTCTGCTCTGCTCTTTTCCTTCTTCTTACCATTATTATTATCATTTCCAACGTCGCAAAGCTTGACGCGACCGTAAAACGGCACCATTTTCATGAGATTACCCATCGTGTTTGTCTCTGCCAAGTCTTTCGGAGGTTCTAATCGATAGCCATCGTCTGCTTGTGCATCGTCATTTTCATTACCCTTATTCTTCTTAGCTTTCTTTGACGATGAAGCCGGAGGAGGTTTCTTTCGATCGAGTTTATATTTAACTTCGTCTGGAACTGTAAGAGTGGCAGAAAATACAAACGTTTGGCGATCTCTTGCCATGATTCTGTTACTTTTCTCGTTTTCTTCTTCACCATTTTCTTCTTCATCATTATCTTCATCTTCATCGTCATCTGAAATATCTTTCCTCTTTTTCTTATTGCTCTTTGACGACGACGAAGAAGGTGTTAAAACCACCACCGGCTGTTTTCTTTTCGTTAGCTTTGCCGATCGAGCAATTCTTTTTGTCTCTGGTGGTTCTGGAATAGATTTAATAATACTTTCTAGTTCTTTAAAATGCCCCTTTTCAACCATTCTATCCGCTTCGTCGAGCGTTAAAAACGACAATCTCTCTAAATTCATCAAATGTTTATCGCCGTCTCTGATTAACTCCCACAATCTCCCCGGCGTGGCGACGATGATTTCCGGCTGTTTCTTCAGCAATCTTTCTTGTTTCTGTTTTGAAATACCACCAACGATCGCGGCTATTTGAATATTTGTAAAACACGCGACATCACTGATCATTTGGGAAACTTGCAAAGCGAGTTCTCTCGTCGGTGCGATTATTAAAGCTCTTAAATGTTTCTTCCCTTTTCCAGGTATCTCCTCGTCGTCGTAATCTTCATACCATTTCGACTCTTCTTCATCTTGCATTAAACGTTGTAAAATAGGAAGCCCAAATGCTAACGTCTTCCCACTCCCCGTTTCCGCCGCACCTACAATATCCATACGTCCTTTAATCGCTGGATGTAAAACCTTCTCTTGTATCGCGGTTGGCCGCGAAAAGTTAAGTTTCCTCAAACCTTTCATTAACATCGGATGCAAATCGTACTCTAACCACGCCGCGAGATCCTCATTATTCTCGTTCAAATCATCATCATCATTAACAACAACATCTTCCTCCTCCTCTTCCTCTTTCTTCATCATTTTCTTCTTCGCCTTCGCCAGTTCACATTTTTCTTTCCATCGCAACTTCCTCTTCATGATCCTTCTCTCTTTCTTACTCGTTCCATTCGATCGTTCATCTTCACCCTTCTCTGCCTTTCCTTCTTCCTCCTCCTCCTCCTCCTCCTCATTCGTTCGTTTCTCTTCATCTCCTGCTGCTACAGATTTCGTCTTCTCCTTCGCGGTCATTTTTTCCTTCATCTTCGACTTCTTCGTCTTCTTCGAACTCGCAAAGACTTCCAGGCACACGAATCCATCCTCCACGCTGCCTAACATCAAATCACTCGCGTCGACGACGACCTCTTCCCACGCGTGCTCACTCGCGCGATTACTATCATCGATCGCGTCATCGCGCCAGTTCATGTTCCTAAGTCTCACGAGTTCAACGTCCTCTCGTTCATCGTACGAGAACTTCGTTTTCGCTCCTTCTTCTTCCAACGACTCTTCGTCCAATTCTTCTTCTTCTTCGAAGCCGCCGGTCAGGAAAACTTCTTCGCCAAGATTACTTTTATTAAAAGAGGACTCGCGCAAAGCCTTGCGAGCGCGAGAACCGAGCTTCGTGGCTTTCTTTTTCTTTCGATCGTTTTTTTGTCCCTCGCGCATTCGTATCTATTATTCGTTCTCTTCGTATTCAATCAATTAAGGGCAGAATGTAATGCAGAGAAATTGTTTAAGGTATTCTAAATTCTTAAATCTAAAATATGGTACGAATACGTTCTAAGATCTGAATAGACCGCTATGTATACATATACCGTTTCAAGTACGAGAGAGAGAGAGAGAGCTCTCAAAGACGAATGAGAGGGCCGTCCCAGGGAACGATAGTATTCGCGTTATCGATAGTCGAAGGATTATGATTGGTCGCGCTACCGAAGCGTTCGAAAGTACCGAGCGCTTCCGGCTCGGTCTTTGAGGGTTTCAATAACGAGCTTATGAGCTGCGCGTTGCCGTTGTTAGTAGTGTTGTTATTTCCTTGTGCGAGAGAGCTCGTCGTCGTCGTCGTCGTCGTTGTTGTGTTTGTTGATAAATTTACGTTTGCTGTTGTCGTTGTGTTTACTTTTTCGACGTCTTTTCGAAACGCGAGGATCGCGGTTGCGATTGGGGCGTCGCCTTTCGGGTGCTTAAGCGTTCTCGTGCACTTTCCGCTCGCGCGATCCCAAATACGAATCGTCCCGTCTTCCGATGTCGATACTAAACATAAACCATCTCTCGTACAATGCAAGGTCACGATTGCTCTGTTGTGACCGCGATATATGCTAAATTGTTCGTTTTTCTTTGCCCTTTTCTTTCTCGATTTATTATTATTATTATTATCGTCGTCGTCGTCGGATTCGTTTTCGATATCATGATGCGCTGTGACCGCCGGTGCACCGTTTATGTTCATTTCATAAATCTCTCCATCGCAACTACCAACGAACACGCATCGATCTTCACCATCCATTGCAATCGCCGTTAAGGCCTTTGGTAACTGATACGTCGCCAAACACTCGCTTCCTACGCCGTCCATCATCGAAAACACTTTCACGGTCCTATCAATCGAACAACTGACGACTAAATCGGCTCCAGCGCCAGCGCTCTTAGAACACACGCAATCCGTCACCCCTAACTGATGACTCGTCCAACTCTTCACTGGTTCCACGCTCGCTAAGTCGTTCAAGTTCTTCCTCCTCGCTAAAGACATAGCCTCCGAAACGCTCCAAGCGCTCACGACCGTGTCCTCCGAACACGTAATCAAACAAGACTGATCGCTCGTAAACATAATCTTCGTCACTTTCTTAAAGTGTGCTCGTATCGTGCTCACCATTCTCCCGGTACTGCGTTCCCATATTTGCACCGTGCCGTCCTCGAACCCGACCGCGCAATACTCCCCTGTCTCGTTCGAACTTATCGTACTCGCCTTCTTGTTCAATACGAACCGTTTCAGGCGTTGATCTTTCACGCAGTTCGATACGCCGTATACATCCACGACCTTTTGCGTTGCGTGTAACGCGAACATGTATTGATTCGTCGCGAACGTAATCGTCTGTGTGCCTCTTTCACACGAGACGCCCTTGAACCTTCGGATGATTTCCCCAGAGTGTATTCCATAACACACTAAGGTTTGAGCGCTATCTTTAGCATAACTCGTTACTGAGTCGGAGGAGATGGACGATGCGACGATGATCACGTGCTCGGGGAATATTGCGTTCAATCGCGATGATCTCGATTGCATTTTATTTATATGATAACCTTTTGTACTCCTCTTTTATACTTTATTGTCAAGTCCTTCGACCTCTAATCTGCTAATGTATGCTCTCCTTAAAAAGTATGATGGAGAGTTGGACAGATGGATTGCAGAAATCCAGAAAAAGTTTTGTGATGTTTGATTACGTAGCGCACGTCGTACGCGTGGACCCTGAGAGAAGGGTTTTGAATGAGTGCACGAAATATACACGTCGTCACGCGGAGGACTATTGTTTTTTTACTAGATTACTATATAGGTTTGCTAGGTCGTTAAGGCGGTTGTTACTCGAGACGAGCGATTGAACGCGGCGCTTGCTAGAATCTCGGGATACGTTTGCTAGGTTGTGGTGGCGGTTGCTCGGACGATAATTTAACGGCTGCGCTCTCGTCGGCATCATCGTCGACGTCTAATGACCATTTTTCGTAGGATTTGATCAAATTCTTCTCTATAGCGCCTTGCAAATTCCCTAAAATAGCGTCGTTGATAGAATTCACGACGTCGTCCAACCCAGGCGCTAACGCCACGAAATCGTTCACTTGAGCATCTAACCGCATAACGACTTCGCCGACGACGAACCCGTTTCTTTCGCCCAACGACCCGTCCATGCTCAACTTCACCGTCTCGTTCAATCGAAACTCTTTCGGGACGCCTTCGAACTCTAACTTCTTCGCGTTAATCGTTATGCTATCGTTCCCTACGTCCGGTTTTAACTCAACCGTCGCTCGAACGAATACTTTGTTCCCTAAGAACTCAAACGGTAACAATTCTACTCGCCATTGCGTCTCGTTTACTCTCGTTCGTCTCCGCTCGTCCGGGAACGTGACGTTGATAATCCGCTGTCCGTCGCTCACGTACTTCGAGAACGTCCTCCTTCGCCCTGATCCGATCCCGCCCTTCAACTCCTCGCCTCGATCAGCTACGTTCACGTTCAATCGCACGTTCAGTTTCTTCTTCGATGTCCACTGTTTCCTCTGTTCGCCCTTAATCGCCTTATCGATCGTCTCCTTCCTACTCTTTTTCTCTCGTGAATAATCAATCCCGACGTCGAGCTCGTTCTTCAAGAAACTGCTTCTGCTTTTTAGTACCGACCTCGTTCGTACTCTTCGTTGCGAAGCAGAAAAAGTATTCGCAGCAGCAGTAGCGCTCATCCGTGCACAGAAGCGGCGAGGTCTGTTATCGCGATTGTTGTTATTATCTATTCGATCGATGATTTAGTGTAGCGAGCGTGTTTAAAGTATAGGGATGTAGTCGCAACTGCGCAGTTTTGAAAAAAAAAGGCCAAAACTCGTAAATGGAGAAATTAATTGGTCGTTTTTGCGTTTCGCTGAAAATCGTCATAAATACATTATTAAGAGACTGTTGAGAGTGAAATATATTAATTAATTAATTAATAAGAATAATTGATAATGGTCAGGAAGAAAGGAATACCAATAAGGAATTTGAGGAATAACACTTTAGAGATATTAACTGCGCGAGTAGAGATTTTAGAGAGAGAGGAACGAGAACGAATAAGAGCAACGGAAGGAAATCAGCAACGACAAAATAATAGTAATAGTAATAATAATAATAATCGTAGTAATATTAATATTATTATTAACAATAATAATGGAAAGAAAGTTCGATCGAAAAGACATGTATGTCACGTTTGTGATAAAGCCTTTGAAGCACCGAATGCTTTGGATCGACACATGCTCGTACATAATGGATTAAAGCCGTTCAAATGTCACGTTTGTGAATATGCGTGTAACCAAAAGAGTGCTTTGGTAACGCACTTGCGCGTACATTCAGGCGAGAAGCCGTTCAAATGTCACGTTTGTGAATATGCGTGTAATACGAGTGGTGCTCTGAAAACTCATTTGCGCGTGCATTCAGGCGAGAAGCCGTACAAATGTCACGTTTGCGATGAAGCGTTTACGCAATCTGGTAATTTGACAAAACACTTGCGCGTGCATTCAGGCGAGAAGCCGTACAAATGCCATGTTTGCGATGAAGCGTTTGCGCGATCTAGTACTTTGACAACTCATTTGCGCATGCATTCAGGCGAGAAGCCGTACAAATGTCACGTTTGCGATGAAGCGTTTACACAATCTGGTAGTTTGACAACACACTTGCGCGTACATTCAGGCGAGAAGCCGTTCAAATGCCACGTTTGTGAGAAAGCGTTTTCAGAATCTGGTAGTTTGAAGAAACATTTGCGCGTACATTCAGGCGAGAAGCCGTACAAATGTCACGTTTGTGAATATGCGTGTACGACATCTAGTGATTTGACAAAACACTTGCGCGTGCATTCAGGCGAGAAGCCGTTCAAATGCCACGTTTGTGAATATGCGTGTACTTCATCTAGTACTTTGACAGCACACTTGCGCGTGCATTCAGGCGAGAAGCCGTACAAATGTCACGTTTGTGAATATGCGTGTACGACATCTAGTGATTTGACAACACACTTGCGCGTGCATTCAGGCGAAAAGCCGTACAAATGTCACGTTTGCGAGAAAGCGTTTGCGAATTCTAGTCATTTGAAAACTCACTTGCGCGTACATTCAGGCGAGAAGCCGTACAAATGTCACGTTTGCGAGAAAGCGTTTACACGATCTAGTAATTTAAAAACACACATTCAAACGCGACATAAGTAAACAACAACCAAGAGGATCACTATATAGATATCTAATTCAATTCGGTATTTGTTTTAATAAAATGCTATATATTAAATTAATCTTTCAAGACGTCGTCTTTAAGCGAACGATTTGTACTAGGTGTTCTAACGATTTGTTCATCTCATCAATCCATCAAAAAATGGAGAAATTTGGTCGTTTTTGCGTTTCGCTGAAAATCGTCATAAATACATTATTAAGAGACTGTTGAGAGAGTTAAATATATAAATTAATTAATTAATTACTAAGAAGAATAAGAATAATTGATAGTAATGGTCAGGAAGAAAGGAATACCAATAAGGAATTTGAGGAATAACACTTTAGAGATATTAACTGCGCGAGTAGAGAGTTTAGAGAGAGAGGAACGAGAACGAATAAGAGCATCAGAAGGAAATCAGCAACGACAAAATAATAGTAATAATAATATTATTAATAGTAATGGGAAGAGAAAGAGAATTCGACCGAAAAGGCATGTATGTCACGTTTGTGATAAAGCCTTTGAAGCACCGAGTGCTTTGGACACACACATGCTCGTACATAATGGATTGAAGCCGTTCAAATGTCACGTTTGTGATTATGCGTGTAATACAAAGAGTGGTTTGAAAACTCACTTGCGCGTACATTCAGGCGAGAAGCCGTTCAAATGCCATGTTTGTGAGAAAGCGTTTTCAGAATCTGGTCATTTGACAACACACTTGCGTGTTCATTCAGGCGAGAAGCCGTACAAATGTCACGTTTGTGAATATGCGTGTACGCAATCTAGTGCTTTGACATCACACTTGCGCGTACATTCAGGCGA
>Ga0302126_10002334_pt1 | contig 10907 bp, 7 predicted proteins | sample CB4_20m_MG_FD_203108 | JGI IMG/M metagenome (GOLD analysis project Ga0302126, IMG submission 203108) | Marine microbial communities from Western Arctic Ocean, Canada - CB4_20m | ecosystem: Environmental > Aquatic > Marine > Oceanic | place: Canada: Western Arctic Ocean | collected 2017-09-24 | reverse complement strand
ATGATAAATACTTGGGTCTGGTTTATATTCATTTCCGGCTATATCACTTGCGATGATATCATTAAAAATGTTTGTTAATTTAAGTTTTTCTAATACATCTTTAGCATGGGGAATATTCGCATTTGTCAAAATAAATTTATTTCCATTTAGTAATTTAAGTAGATCGCTCAATAAATATTTCGGTTTAAACGATTCATAATATTCGGCTTGGTTATCAGTATCTTTATAATCATTTTCCGAATATAGAGTTAAATCTAAATCGAATATATATTTAAAATTATTTAGTTTGCTTTTTTGCTGAGTTTTACTCCTTAAATTATTATTACGAGCCATATTTATATATTATATTAACTTAGAAAAAAATACTTAAACTTAAATTGATATAATATTTTAATGTTCCAATATAATATGTCTCAGACGAACACTAAAATAGTAAATACACCAACTCAGAAAGAGCCTATTCTTGTTGAAAACCCGGGACGTTTCGTCCTATTTCCGATTAAATACGATAAATTATGGGAGGCATATAAAAAAGCGGAATCAAGTTTCTGGACTGCCGAGGAAATTGATTTTTCTAAAGATACAAATGATTGGAATAAGCTTAATGATAATGAAAAGTTTTTTTTAAAAAACATTATTGCTTTTTTTGCGGGGTCTGACGGAATTGTTATAGAAAATCTTGTAACTAATTTCTGTAGTGAAATACAAGTCGCCGAAGCAAGGTGTTTTTACGGATTTCAAGTTGCCATCGAAAATATTCATTCAGAGGTATATTCATTATTAATTGATAAATATGTTAAAGACGATGCTGAAAAACATACATTATTTAATGCCATAGAAGAGATACCATGTGTAAAAAGAAAAGCAGAGTGGGCACTAAAATGGATGAATAAAGATACAGCTTCGTTCGCAGAAAGAGTAGTTGCGTTTGCTGTAGTGGAAGGTATATTTTTTTCAGGCTCGTTTTGTGCTATTTTTTGGATAAAAAAGAGAGGACTTCTCCCAGGACTTACTTTTAGTAATGAACTAATCAGTAGAGATGAAGGCATGCATACTGATTTTGCGGTGCTTATCTACCAGATGCTTATTAACAAATTAGATAAAGAGACTATTTATAAAATAGTCATTGAAGCAGTTGAAATAGAAAAATCATTTATAGTTGACTCCATACCATGTGCTTTAATAGGAATGAATGCCGAATTGATGAAACAATATATTGAATATGTTGCTGATAGATTATTAAATCAACTTGGTTATCCCAAATATTACAAAACAGAAAATCCTTTTGATTTCATGCAATTAATATCTATGGAAAATAAAACAAACTTTTTTGAAAAAAGGGTAAGTGAATATAGTCTGGCTAATGTAAAAACTGATGATGCGGCCAATGATGATATAGAATTTGATGCTGAATTTTAAGAATTATGTATAATGGCTAATTTTTATTAAAATATATGAATAATTATTAAGAATTTTATACTTATTTATTATTTATTACAATTTATAATTTATAAACCAGCTACAATATGGTTTATAATTTACATGATTTAGATAATACCCTGTTTATTAAAATTTACTTATATAAAAAAATATCAAGCATTATATTAATGTTACAACAATTCATAAATTGGTTTTGGAATAATAAAGCTGAATACAACAAAAAGGACACTGAATATAAACATATTGCTGCATGTACAATTGAAAAGGCATATTTAGAATATAAAAGTAGACAACGTTTAAATCATCAATTAGAAAATACTTTGACTGATATTATCCAAGAGGTAAAATTAAATCACAAAGAGTCTTTAACTAAACCAAACCATATTAAAAATAGATAACATCAATAATTATGTAAAAATTATCGTTATATATTATATATGATTAACATTTTAGAAAATTTTTTTACCAAGATCATCCCTGGCGTAGAATCTTTCACCCAGGAAGGAAATCCTTCAAAATTACAGAGTACATTACCTCTTATTTTAGCAGTCGTAGTTACTGAAATATTGTTATTATTTTTAGGTAAATTTATATGGAATACTCATTTAGTTAACGCAGTTACTATAGTAAGACCCCTCGACAGCGTTATTCAATTATTTTCCATAAGCATCTTATTAAGACTTTTATTAGGATAATAAAATTATCTTCTAATATTGTAAATATGAAACTAAATTTTACAATATTATTCGCCGTGACGATTACAGTGTTTTTATTCACTGTTTTCCATGAGCAAATTTTAAACAGATTATCATTTTTTAGAAAATCTCGCAATTACGAAGGATATTTTAATCACTTTACAAATAAATCCCATAATTTACGCACAGTTTTAGATAACTTTAATAAAAACTTAAAAGTTACTAAAGTTGAAAAAATATCAAAACATAGTAGTTTTGGTAAAGGTAATTTTACTGAAAATATTAAATTAGAGGCTATGCCTATTATTAATAGAGTCTTAAACGATATAAATAATTTGGGGAATTTACGATTAAAATTTACAGATTTAGATCGAATAGAAAAACTCCAAGACGAAAACAAGAATACCCAATATTTAGTTAGTTTTTTTATACTAAGTATTGATACACACAGTTCATCTAAATTAATTATTAATTTTTACAGAACTAACGATAATCAATTAAATATAAATTCTATAAAAAAAGAGTCAGATACAATGGCAGACGTCCCTAACTTAACTGGTAACTTAATAACTTATAACCATATTCCTAAAGAAAATACATTAAAACAGTATAAAAGAACAGGTGTATTGGACGATAACCAAATAAATGATACTACCTATGGTGCTCCTTTTTCTTCTATGGGTGCAAATATAAATGAAAATACACAAGCGAATACATCATTTATAAATGAACCATGTAATTATAATCTACACTTATGGGACTCTCGTGGAGTAAATAAAAGATTGAAATTGCGGAGTAGGTGTAAAATGACTAATAATTCTCAGCAATTACCCCCAGCGCATCTTTATGCGAATCCTACTGTATTTTCTCCTATACATAATGAACCAAGAGAATTTACTATATAATTAATGATATAGATTTGAATACATCCTTGATATCTATATTATTTTCAGTTTTAATATCTGTAAACTCTTTCTTTAATACAGATTTGTTACTCAGATACGTATAGGCGTCTCTTATGGTTGGTTCTTTTAAGTCGGGAGTCATTTTAATAGGATTATAAAAATCATATAATTGCCTCCACTTATAAGTATCTTCTAGGGAACTAATTTGGTCATTAAAAAGCTTATTTCGTATACTTGTGTGCTTTACCACAACTATATAATTGTGATAATTTCGATAGGTATTAATTGATTTAATTATAGAAATGTCCTTATTTTTATAGCTGTAATCATCCAATACCTTGCCACGTATAAATGTTTTATACTTAAAATCTGGTTTATGATCTATTTTATAAGTTTGAACAATATGGTCTCGCTTGAGAAGCATATTTACTCCTAAAATAGAAGATATATTATTTATGTTAGGTTTTCTAAAATATAGAGGAAATAAGATTATAAATGAAACGTAATGATTGTCATACACTGTTTCATCTTCATAAGTGGTTTCTTCTGTAATAGTAGATAGTGTGTTTATCGTATCCTTATTAACTTGGAGATGGTCTAACTGACTAATATTTTCAACATCCTCGTTATTTTGTTGATGGATAGATAGGCTTATATTTGGGGACGAATTGTCTTTAATTTCAGTTTCATTATCGGAATTAATAGACAAACTTTTACTAAACTTAATTTTAAGTTTAATACTTAGTCTGGGAACCTTTTTAACTTTAACAATAGTAAACATTATGCATTAATTATTAATTATTAATTATTAAAATATTATGTCAAATTTTAATGTATAAACCTATAAAATGTTATTATTGTAATATATCTCCTTAATTTTAAAAATAAAATTTATTAAATCCATGACATATAGATTTGCTAAATTAAGTTAATTAATTCGTTAATATTAGTTGCATCTTTCGGATAACAAACCATATAATGACCGTTATTAAGATATTCTCGCCATATTAAAAATATAGGCAATTTTTTCATCATATAGTTTTCGCCTATAATTGCGGATACGCGCAGCCGAACACCTTTCTCTGCTTTATTGTTTCTTATTTTACCATTAACAATTTTGTTATTTCGCATATCAAATCGCTGAGTATTAAATACAATAATCGGGCATTTTATAATATCACTAATTATAGTCTGTTCTATAAAACTTCCCCAACGATCGATTAAAAATTCTTCATCAGATTCATCGTTTTCTATATCTATATCACCCGCAAAAATTTTATAATTGTCTATATACTCATCTAGGGTAAGCTCGTGTATAAGTTGTATACTGTTTTCAAGAGTAGTCCCAGTTTGGGGAATAATGAGGTCTGGATTTTTTTTTACATAATTAACAATTTTTCGTTGTATAAATCTGGCAAGTTCATCTTGTTCGGGAGAATATTGTCCCAAACATTTATCTATCTCTTTAACAGAGCCCCAATTAGTAAATCGCTTTATTGAATTCATCTTATCACTTGGAACCGCATAATGTATAAAATTAGCAATTGACCTATAAAAACATGCGTTATCACCTAATACATCTTCTATTCTAAATAAATTAGGGTCAATAGTTGATTGGATAAAATTCTCCATTTTATTGCATTATTAAAAACCTCTTTTAATATCAAATTTAAGTATTAATAATTTTATACTTACCGTCAATAATAACTGTCCCCACGTTGTTAGTTAGTTTTACATTCTTACGATGAGTATATATTATTCCAATACTGTTGCTCTTTTTAAATTTACTGTTTTTTTTTAGTTCAAGCGATATACGATATATAGTAGATTTGGATAGCGTTGTATAATCTGCCTCTATAGCCATATGAGCACTGGGAAAGTCGGATATATGAAACCACGTATCATTGTCCTTCATAGAATTAATTATCAGTTCATTTTCTAATTTGTTGCCGCCTATTCTTAAAGGAATATCACATACAATTAAATTTTTCATATTATCTTATAAAACGAATTTTAATATTATATCAATTTTAAAATTAGTTAGTTATTTTTAGTTTCCTTCTAAACTATCTAAGCGGGCTAAAATACTAGCCAATTGAGTTTTTAATTGGGTATTTTCAGATTAACTATTTTCAAGAGCATTAAGTCTGTCTAAAATAGATTGTAATTGCGACTTAAGTTCATTATTTTCATTTTCAAGTTCAGTAACTTTTGATTCAAGAGAATCAGTTTTAATTCTTTCCATGGATAAATTTTTATTTAGTTCTTGAATAGCACCATGATGATAACTATATATTTCATCTTTATTATAACTATTCACATCATTTAATAAAGTACCGTATAAGAATATATTATCCCATTTTCGGTTCAATTTAAATACACATTTATCACCTTCTATTTCAATCACTTGTGTTTTTATATCATGAGTTACATTATTACTTGTATTACTTCCTTTAATTAACACTTCTACATTAACGTCAAGTTCACTATTATATGGTATAGCTATTTTATATTCGTCTGGCCCTATTTGAGTAAATTCAAGCCCTGTATAGTTTTTCATAATATTGGGTTGATATTGGTTTGTTAGTTTAACAGATTCCGGAAGAATCGTTTTTACATCGTCTGAAATAAAACCAATATGTTTATTTACATTATTTTTGTCACTATCTATATAGTTGTATTTTTTCAGAGGTATACTTTTTACTGTTTGAAGAGCATGGGATGTATTTATATGTTCGATATCTTTTATTATACGGTTATCAGACTCTATCTGTATGGATATTTTATTAGATTCTAATTTTTCGATATTTCTATCTATTTCTTGAATAGCACTATGATGTAACGCAAAAATCACATTTTTATCGATAGTTAAGAAATCATTTACTTCTTTTCCGTAGCAAAATACGTTATTCCATTTTTTATCAAACGTAAAGGTATTATCATTATTACCAACAACTTCAATCACCTCCTCATCTATACCATTAGTTGTATCAGTTGTATCAGTTGTATCAGTTGTATCAGTTACGTCAGTTGCATCAGTAACATCAGTTGCATCAGTAACATAAAATTTATATTTTATACCATTTGTATTTGATAAGTCACATGTCATCTTAAATATCGTTTTATCATTATCATTTATTTCTTCCCATATTATATTTTTTAATATTCTATATTCATCTGGTATAATTGATGTTTGTGCATATACGGACATTGGTAGAATTTCTTTTACTTCTTGGGCAATAAATCCAATTGTTTTATGGAAGCCTTTTCCCAATTTGTCTTTATATTCATAATACCTACACGGAATTTCCCTAACTTGCTGTAAAGCTAACTCGTCGGGAACATCAATTATATTTGTTTTGATACGTTGGTCACTACTCACCATAAATACACGTTCACTCCATATACTCTCCTCCGACCTTATACCGACGTATTGGTTCTGAAAGTTATACCCCACCAAGTAGGCGTCGTAGCTACTGGCCCCGTAGTTGAGCGTCACGGTCGTGCCGATGTAGCCGGACGAGACATAGCCGACGCTGCTTGCAACTGGTCCGCCTCCGACGACGTGAAGTTTCGCTTTTTGCGGTACCGAAGTTCCTATACCTACATAGCCGTTAAGTCTCGTTGTTCCACCAACACTCAGTGTGGACGCAAGTGTGGTTGCTCCACTAACACTCAAAATGGATGCAAGTTTGGTAGCTCCACTAACATCTAGTGAGGATACAAGTGTGGTTGCTCCACTAACACTCAGTGTGTACGTAATCTGGGTAGCTCCAGTAACTTCTAAATTATTTTTTATTACAACATAATCTCCTTGTTGATTTTTAATATTGAAATCACCATCTCCATTGAATCCAACCCATGCTTGTCTTGTAGTTCCTTGATAATATTCTATATAATTATTAGATTGTGTTCCTTTTTGTCTTAAACTACCTGTTACAATACCAGTAACCGTTAATCCACCGTCCAATGTGGTCGCACCGTTAACTTTAAAACTTCCGCTTACATTCAATTTAAATGCACCAGGGTCAGTAGTTCCTATTCCTACATTACCATTACTATCTTTTAGAACAACTTCCATCCATGATGAGGGATTAAGCCCGGTAGTGGGATAGTTCCCGGAAGTGACTGTGCTAAATGCCGTTCCTGGAAGATTGAAATCAGCTCTTTTAAGTATCATTCTTATATTATTATTTTTAGATATACAAAGCATGTTTCTACCTCCACCAGAAGAATCATGGTAAGTAGGAGGCATTTGAATGGAATCGGCATACTCACCATAGCCACTGGCGCTAGTGCCTATAGCATTTGTAAAGGCTCTATTAAATCTTATATTAAATCCATTAAAAACATTAGAAGTATTATTGACGACGCTAATTTCTCCTGACTGCGAAAGTTCGCCTATTAAGTAGTCTGCACTAACCTTACCACCAACGTGAAGATCTTTCGCTATCCCAACACCACCCAATACTTGTAAAGAACCTGTAGTTGTAGAAGAACTAGCAGTTGTATCAGTTAGTGTTGTTATCCCAGTAACTCTCATTGTTCCATTGACATATAATTTTTCAGATGCGTCTGATCCAACGGCATTGATAAGAATCTTCCCCACAGAAGCTGTTCCTTGAGCAGCAGCAGCAGCAGCAACATCACTATATGCAAGTGCATCATCTACATAGCCTTTTGTTGATACATCGGTTCGAACAACGGGTGTAGCAACGCTCGTAATTCTATTGTTTGACATATTCAGAGTGGATGAAAGTGTGGTAGCTCCAGTAACTCTCATTGTTCCAGATACATCTAACTTGTGAGTAGGAGCCTTAGTCCCAATACCTACTTTACCATTAGGATCTAAGACTAATGTATCGGCTCCAGCGGAAATGCTTCCGTCGTGAAGTTCTGTATTCATACTTCCATTATCTTTCCAAGAAAAATGAAGTTTACGATCGTCATTTAATCCTATGCCCCAGCTATTCTCAGCGCTACCGTCGGTACCTAGATTAGCCAGTTCCAAATATGCTTCGCATCCTTCAATTCTAACACAACAGTCTCCTGCGAGGCTGCCGATCTCGGCGGCGGTGAGCGTGCGGCCGCCGACCTCCGCCCGTTTCGCAGTCACGCGCGTCGCGTCTGCACGGGTGTTAAATAATGCTAATGGTTCTGTACTGCTAATTCCTTGAACATGAAGTTTATGCTTTGGATCGTCAGTCCCAATACCTACATTGCCCGCTTTATTTTTCGTCACTACCTCTGCCCACGAGTCATCAGTATGGGGCGCCATAGCGAGCCCATGGCCGTTTTTTACGCCGCCTACACTATATGCGTTGGCGCGTTTTAGTATCATTCTAATGGGTCCGTTTTTGGAGAGACTAATTAAATTACGTCCGTTGCCACTGCCATCGTGTAACGAATTAATAAAAATATTATCACTATATTCCGCCACAGAACCTACGCCAGTATCGGCTATATCATGGAGTAATGAATTGCCAAATTGAACACTTATTCCATAATTCCATTGATCATTATTCCATACAGGTGCGGCATCATACGAGATGTAGTGTATTGTTGGAAGAGTTTGCAGAGTGTGGTCTTCGGCCGCCGCATCAAAGCCCACGCGCCCTAATCCAGATGCCGCAGCGTTAAGAGCTCCTACAATTTGAACATCGCCGACCACGTGTAACTTTTTTTGAGGATCGTCAGTCCCAATTCCTATGTTACCATTATTTTTCAAGATAGTCATTCTTTCAGTGCCGTTAGTTTTAAATATCAATGATTTAGATGCACCATATCCATTTATAACAATTGACCCCATAGCTCCATTTTCACTTGTTGGGTCAGCACTGCTATTTCCACTCCATCCTGCCTGTAAGGTTAACTTACCACTATGATTATGACTTTGATTTGAAGCCCAAATAGTTGTATTGGCAGCAAGCATTACATAATCTTTGTTATTTAGTTTTTTAATACTCATCTTTTCAGCCCAATCTCCTCCATTACTAGTCATAAATCTATGAATTCCACTAAGAGACGTTTTATCACCAGCATGATAATCTAGGGAATATCCACCGCTATGAGATATTTTTGACTTGTCAGTATGATTAACTAATAATATTTTATCTCCACTGCCGTCGAGGAAGCGTAAAGAGCCTGATATAAATTGAGAACCTGCAACATGTAGCTTTTGAACAGGATCCGGAGTTCCGATACCTACTTTGCCATCTGTCTTAATACTCAAAGGCGGGGCGGTGGTGGTCCACGGCGCACCGGCAACACTTTCATTCATCATTCCGTTTGGTTTCCAATTAAATTCAAGATTAGATTTATCATTCGTTCCTATACCCCAACTTTTATTAATATCTTCGCTCATATTTGCTATTTCCAAATAAGTTTCCCCACGTCCTTCAATTCTAACAGAACAGTCTCCTGAAGTAGTGCTAAATAATGCTAATGGTTCCGAGGATACCGCTAGTTGTACATGTAATTTAGCCAGTGGTTCAAGAACTCCGATTCCTACGCGTGCAGCATTGCCACCTTCGTGTTGAATAATTAAAGATTTCCATCCAATTCCTCTTTCCTTAACTTGAATAGTTCCTTTACCATTATCCATTACACCTAATCCCATTGATTGTTTCCCATTGCCCTTACTGTTGTGTAGTGCTAATTGGGTATTATGTTGGTGTGTGCTTATATTTGTATAACCTGTAGACGCAACACGTAATCTATTAATTCCACCATCAGCGTCGGAAAGGACTACGCCGCCTCCGATACCTACATTGCCACCTTGGTGTTGAATAATTAAATCTGAATATCCAACTCCTGTTTCCTTAACTTGAATAGTTCCTGTACCATTATCCATTACACCTAATCCCATTGATTTTCTCCCCCCCTGCGCTGTCAAATCTCCCTCACTGTTGTGTAGTGCTAATTGGGTATTATGTTGGTGTGCGTTTATATCTGTATAACCTGTAGACGCAACACGTAATCTATTAATTCCAGGAGGCCAACTCGTTCCTGCCTCGGCGGGCAACGAGGCGTGTGCGTTCCGACGAGTATCTCCTATACTTACATCGCCCGTAACTAGAAGATTACTTGTTTTATTAACTGGACCACCACCTATCTGAACTCCATCTGAAAAGTCGTTCTCGTAATTTAATATTAATTTTTTATGGTCCGGCCCAGAAACTACCAGTGCTCTTCCGTTTGGCACGCTGGCATTAGGTCCTAAACATAAATCAGTTGTCAATAAGTGAACAGCTTTAGTAACTCTCATTGTTCCAGATACATCTAACTTGTAAGTAGGAGCCTTGTTTCCTATTCCTACATTGCCAGATCCTCTTTGAACAGTTACTGTATAACCGACGCCACCGGCTTGATCGCGTATATAAAATTGATTCTTGTGCATCGCGTTGTTGTTACCCTCATTATTAGTTCCTATTTCCCATTGTCCCCTATTCGTTAGTAAATGTAAGCCTTGTTCTACTTCGGCGTGATCACCAATTCTTAATTCCCCTTTAATATCTAATTTGTAGTTTGAGGGCGTTTGTCCAATTCCTACAGCTCCTGTAAGTGTGGTTGCTCCACCAACACTCAGAATGGATGCAAGTGTTGTCGCTTCAGTAACATCCAGAGTGGATGCAAGATTGGTAGCTTTAGTAACATCCAGAGTGGATGCAAGTGTGGTAGCTTTAGTAACATCCAGAGTTGATGCAAGTGTTGTCGCTTCAGTAACATCCAGAGTTGATGCAAGTGTTGTCGCTTCAGTAACATCCAGAGTGGAAGCAAGTGTTGTCGCTCCACTAACACTCAGAATGGATGCAAGTTTGGTAGCTTCAGTAACATCAAGAGTGGAAGCAAGTGTTGTCGCTCCACT
>Ga0302126_10002332_pt1 | contig 10909 bp, 6 predicted proteins | sample CB4_20m_MG_FD_203108 | JGI IMG/M metagenome (GOLD analysis project Ga0302126, IMG submission 203108) | Marine microbial communities from Western Arctic Ocean, Canada - CB4_20m | ecosystem: Environmental > Aquatic > Marine > Oceanic | place: Canada: Western Arctic Ocean | collected 2017-09-24 | reverse complement strand
GGAACCTCGTCACGAAAATAATAATAATAATAATAAGGAGAAAAATTCAAAAAGGTAAAGAGTAATAGCGTATCCAATCAATTAAAAGTTAAATATTAAACCAGTTTCGCGTTCGCATACGTCCCATACTAATCTCGATTGTTCCGACGTTTTCGCTTCTTCTGCGATTTTTCTATTCACGTAATACGCACCGTTATACTTTTCATCATCGCTCGCGAATTTATCATTCGTTGCTAACTCGAACTGATCGTTCGCATCGTATATTTGCATACCGCACGGTCCCCACCCACTTAATAACATTTTTGTGTTAACGGTCCCAGGGTCTAACGTAAAAATTTTCCTCATCCTATTTTTATTCGTTCCTTTTTTCATTCTTAGAAACATCTCGAACGATAAATTCTTCACGCATCGTTTCGAATGCGAATAACTGACATGATTGGACCAATTTTTATTAAATGATAAATCTTCCAAGTTCACTGTTGATGTTTGCGATATGCTCGCCACGTTTAAGATCCTCGCTTCTTCGCTTAACATAGTATTATCAGAATCGTTCCATAACAAACAGTTCAACGCGTATAGTGCTAAGACGTTCGTTTGAAACGTCAACTCAACATTTTTGCTATTTAAAGAGCGTTCTTGTAAGAACACGCCGGCGTTCTGTACGACTACGTCTATCGATCTCCCTCTTAAATCATTCTTAATTTCTCTATATAACTTTTCGACTTCTTTGAGTTCTGAAAAATCAGCCCTATATGCTCCAATGACTTTTCCTAATAAATCAGTATCAGCAGAACGTGATGACGAGGATATTCCCACGAGCTCTTTCGTCGTTGAGTCTATTCTAGCCTGCGTTCTCCCATGTATTATGACATCATAGCCACTTAATAGTAACCTTCGAGCGGTGTGTTTCCCAATACCATCCGTTGTTCCAGTCACTAAAGCTAATTTATTCACACATTTTTTTTTATTGTGATTATTACTATTATTATTGTTATTCATACTCATGAGACGAGTACTACTACTACTACTACTACTACTACTACTACTACTACTACTACTCACTAGAAACATATCTTACTCGTCGTCGTAATAATGATAATGATAATGATAATGATAATTAATTCGCCAAGAAATAGCGGTCTCGTAGCGCGGTCTTCTTATTTAATATCTTGACCAAATTATGTAAACTTCGCCAAATCAATAAGCTGCAGCAGCTGCTGCTGCTGTCACTGATGCTGACGGCTGATGAGGGTCCAATCAGCTGCTGATGACTGCACAAAAAGAACAAAAACTTTTTATGTACCAGCATACTATCATCAGTGGAGATGTTTGAGAACGCGAAATCTGCTATTGAGTACTTAAGAGCGAACGAAACTGGTACGCGCAGCGTTTTATTCATAACACGTTCTCTCCCTCTCTGTCTCTCTCCATTTATTACGCGCGTGGTGTTTTACTGTACGTTTTCAAATTTTATGTACTCACTAATTCTCGTTGAGACTATGTTCACGTATGTTCATGTTTACGAAGTGACTTATTCTCACTCACTCACTCACTCACTCACTCACTCACTCACGTGTACATGTATCAACATATCAATATGAATAATATTATACATTATCTTAATTAATAATATACATCAACAATAAAGGAACTGATATTTTCTTAAGAGCGAAGATCGAACCAATTAATACAGGCTTAACTTTCTTGGACCAACAGAACTCTTTGAAACATTCACAAATAATCGAATGTTGCGGATTAGGGGGGTCGGGAAAGACCGAGATGTTAATACAAATCGCAGTCGGTACGATATTGCCTAAGAAGTTACACGACATACCATTTAATGGCTCAGAACAAGCGTGCGTTTTATTAGATTTAGATGGGAAGTTCGATACTCTAAGGTTTCTCGAGGTCTTACAAGCGAGGATAAAGGAAACTTTACAAGTATACCATCGCGAACAGACGACGTTTAATCAACAAATGGTCGTTAATCAACAACAACAGCAAGAAAGTGATAATAATAATAATAATAATAATAATAATAATAATAATAATAATAATAATAATTTCCATTCCAGAGAGTCCATATTCGACGACTGTCATAACGTTTCGTTATCGAGATTTCGGTTAATCAGATGCTACTCTTCAATCGATTTGTTAAAGTGTTTGACGATTATGGAGAAGGATGAAGCGTTCATGAAGTTTCCAAAGTTATCCGAACGTTTCGGTGGACCACCGCAGACTCAAACGCAAATAAATGAGAACAACAACAACAACAATTACGCGAATGATACTAACGCAAATAATAATAATAATAATAATAATAATAATAACAAGAGACAAAGAAATCATAATGATAATGGCACAACAAATTATTTTAAAAAGGATGATAGTAGTACGCACACACCGGTTAGGTTAGTTCTCGTCGATAACGTTGCGGCGTTTTATTGGATCGACAGAGCTTCTCGTAGGGACAAATATGCTCCGTTCAATTTGCAGAACGTGCACTTCTCGGTCGGTCAGAAAATGCAAACAGTCGCTAGGAAAAGACGGATTACTTTTTTTTGTACGAAAACTACGACTAAACTCGACCCGATTGGTATGAAACATAAAGACGTTTTGCCGTTACCGTGGTCTAATTGTGTCACGCAAAGATTATTACTAGATAGAAGAGACAAAGATGGCATAATTCGATGGGATATACCAGAGCAACGTAACTCGTGTGGATATACAATCACCAAAGGAGGTCTCCGTGTAGTATAAAAAATCTAATACACTGTAGATATAGTAATGGTACCAGCACATAGAGATTTAGCAAAAATAGACACACACACACACAGAGAGAGAGAGAGCATACAATATACAATACATATTGAGAGAAAAGATATCTATAAATACAATTTATTTTTTAATAGTGATATAAAATAGTTTAATACAACAAAGAATGAATAAATATATATTTATAGAAAGCCTGTTTTTGCGTGTGACATTTCTTTCAAGTTCTCTTTGCGAGAATCTTATTTTGCTAATAGTTTCGCGTCGCCGCTCATAGTGTTTCAAAAAACTGCTTTTTTAGAGTTGTGCGTTTTTTTTTTGTTTTACTGCGCTCAAAACCATTGTCCATCTAGCGGGCTACTCGGAGAGATATTATCGATTATTGAGTCATAAGAAGCTGCATGTGAAGCGAGCGTCTTAGGAAGATGATCTTTTCCCATCATCATTTCAACATTCATATGTAGATGTTCCTTGGCACGACGCATTTGTACAAGCTTCCCCAACAACAACTCTGCACCGTTTTGCGTTGCTGATGATGGAAGACTCTGCCTTTGCTTCTCATACTCATACTCTTCTTCTTCTTCTTCTTCTTCTTCTTCTTCAACATCATCGATTTCTTCCTCTTCATCATCTTCATATTCACTCTCTAACTCTTCCTCTTCCTCCTCATCGTCGTCATCGTAGACCATATCTTCATCCTCATCTTCAAAATCTCTTTGCACATATCCTCCTCTCTCCTCTTCTAGTACTCCTACGTCTACGTGGCCGTATTGAGAAACTTGAGATAATCGTCTCAAACTATTAATATTGTGGTGCCCGAGGTGTTCCCCTTTACCATTACAAGTGGCGTTATCCCTGGCATGATATTGTTGTTGTTGTTGATGATCATGTTCATGTTGTTGCTGTTGATTTGCTGATGAGTTGAAACGTTCCAAGATATTTCTCGAAAACAACTCGAGTTCGTTCGTGATCAACCACTGATCGTCTCCAAATGCAATTCTCAACTCGTTTGTTAACATAGGCTCATTGTAAAAAAAATCGTGTTGTAATCGCAGACGTGCGGCACAAATACAAGCCAAAGCAATCCTAGATGGTTTGACCGCAGACACCTCAGAATCCGAGATGATTGCGTGATACATTGCGTAGCTCATATCCTCGATCTTGTCTAAGACCACGGCTTCGTGCTCTTGATCGTTCCTCGTCAAAGCCAATAAAGTTTCAATGAAATGGCTCGGACGAACGACACCCATTGACCATTTCAACTCAACGCATACTGCAAGTTCCATCTTTCTTATGATATCAACAGAGTATATGTTCGATCCCAAATATCTCAACTTTGATAAACTCGGTACGAGCTCTTCGGTCTCTTCGTATTTCGCCGCGACTTGAATGCAACACAACGCGACGAGCTGTAAGGACGATTTTGGAACCATCACAGTAGACAACACGCGATCCTGTTAGAGAGAGAGAGAGAGAGAGAGAGAGAGAGAGAGAGAGGGAGAGTTAGTATTAATATAGATATACATATATATATATATATTAATTAAGAAGAAGAATATTTTTGTTGTTGATCATGATATATTCAAAAATAAATATCAAGCCCAGAGCGTCCTTTCGATTTTCAAAAAGAAACCCGCCCACAAAAATATCTTCGCGCAACACCATTTTCAAAAAAAAAATAAAAAATAAACAAATAATATGTTGATACGAACAAAACATACCATGTATTCAACGGCAACATCGGCAGTTGCCGGTCCAAATTGCGCTTCCGCGCAAACATCCAAGATCCACTCCACGAGAGGTATACGAAACTCCAAATGTCTCGCCACGTGCACGTCCAACACGAAACGCTCTTGAGCGCACTCTTTCAAACGTAAGTTTAACAAAACGTCTTCCCAGATCGTGATCTCTGACTCTGTGCTAAATTCTATCATCCGTGCTATTAAATCACGAACTGTTTTGTTATTACTTGTTTGTTGTTGTTGTTGTTGTTGTTGTTGTTGTTGTTGTTGTTGTTGTTGTTGTGATGTTCTTTTAGATGACGCCGTCGATATTTTTCTCGATGACACCGTAGTCATTTGTTGCTGTTTTTGTGTTTCGGCATCTTCTTCATCATCATCATCATCAGCGACAGTCGTTCGTTGTCTTCGTTCGTCTTCATCGATCAACAATTCTTCATCGCTTTCAGTGATGCAAGTGAATGGCTGAAAAGAATAATTATTATTATTCGTATGAGTCGTTTGGTGTTCATCTAAACAGAACAATTCATCTCCCGATTGCTCCGATGACACCGAAGCGCGCCTTTCCAACTTCGTTTTCAGTTCGTCCTTTTTGGACTCTTCGTCGTTCCGTTCCGTCCCATCAGGAGCGAGCTTGAACTCGTTCATCACGAGCTTCTCGTCGTCCGTGTAATCACTCAGAGCGAACATTAAACACTGTTACGTTTAAATAATCAATTAATAAAATAGTAATTCTTTTTGTCCCCGATCAGTTTTTGATCAATTATTGTTCGCAGTTAATACGTACTCGCGCGTTCGTAGTTCTTTCTTTCCCGCTCTCGATGATTTGTATTCGTGTCGAAGTGCGAGCCGAACCGATCGAGACGCGCGAATGAACGAAAAAAAACTAAGAACGTTCTAAAGCGTTCTTAAGTTCAAATCAGTTATAAAGAAATCGATATATAAATCAATAAGGTCCTAATCGATCGAAATCTGCGGATTGATTAAATAATCGATCTTCGCTGAGAGCTCTCACGCGAGCGCGTTAAGAAGTGCAGAATGAGTAAAAACTGTTTTTATTCTTTTCCCTGCTGATGTGCTTGCTGCGCTGCTCTCTCTCCCTTTTCTATCTCTTTTTTTAACATTTTTTCAGAATATTCGTGCGACGTTTCGGAGCCCGTACGTTTGCTACGAGCGATCAAAATAGTACAGAACTTTATTGCAACGATCACGAATGATTGTTATTGTTCGTTTTTGATCTCATTTCCGATCTTTATTCATGTAATCATGTTATTTAGTACGAGTAAGTTTGAACTTTCTCATGATTTCTTATTTTATATAAAACTGTCGAGATGGCAACACATTTACTGATTACTTTTGTATGCGCACGAGTTCTCTGTTATATATAGTAAAGTGAATTTTATCAAAAGAAACAGTAGATGCACTACGATATACATCTCCTATTAATTCCATTCGTTCATTAAAGAAAATATAATCGTTTAATGATGTATGTAATCATCGGATATCCGCTCGACTTCTCTCGCTCGCGATAGGAAAGATACCGCAAAATAAAACATCAGCAGTCATAGCACGCCGCAAATAAAATCAGTACCACATACCGTACGTGTGATTTGTATTTTATATTTTATTCGTGCGTGATTAATCGTTTGCAAAGAAAAGATCGCGTGAAGAACGATAAACAAAAAAAGAACGAGTCATTACCGCGCGTTCTTCACGATAAAAAATTCACGCAAGAAGCGAATCTATAAAGCGAAACGAACCGAAGCGAACAAAAACGGCTTTAAGTAGTTCGAAGCATTGTTTGCCTTTTTGTTATTAAATAAAAAATGTGACCTGGCATTTTTTTCCATCATCAGCTTTTTTGTATTCTTTTCTTTTTTGACCAGCCCGACCTACCGACCCTACATATGTATACCCCTGCAGCAGAGACATAAAAACAAGGCAAGAGCACACAAAATAGAGCGACTAGAAACGTAGAAACTTTAACTATTTGAGTGTTGATTAATAAAATGCGCAGAATCATCGGCGCAACACCGGCCGATGGTGAGCAATTACTGCCCAGTATAAGTAGTAGTAATAGTAGTAGAAGGATGATGATGATGAGTAACAACAACGATAGAGAAGAAAAAATAATAACAAAATCGAAGTTCGCCCAAATGGCCGCGGTAAAAAAGTTCTCTAATAATAATAAACGAGGAGGAGGAGGAGGAGGATGTTGTTCGAAACCGACTCAGACGCAATCGCAAATGAACGAATTTGCTCCTTACACTCCAGAGCATAATCCAATTCAGGAAGAAGAAGAAGAGAATAAGATAAGTGTTGATAATATTATTAATCATCATAACAACATCGAAGGAGAGGAGGAAATTGTAGATGATGGTGGTGAAAAATCAGACGACGACGAAGCAATGGTAGTGAAGAAGATTGAAGAAGGAAACGATGATGATGACGATCTTTCTGATAACGAATCATTGGACTCTTCTTCTACTAAATCAAGTAGTAGTAGTCGTAGTCTTAGTCGAGTAGAAGTCGTTGTCAATATCGACGAAGCCGCTGCTAACGCCGCTAACGCCACTGCCGATGACGACGACGACGATAGTTCAGATGATGATGATGATAATGAAAATGACAAAAACAATGTAGAAAAAGATGTCGAGTCTGGATTACAACAACAACAACGACGGCGACGAAGAATTTCTAATAACGGCGGCGAATCCGAATCGGAAAAACGAATAATAAATAATACGGACAAAACGAAAAAGAAAGACTTTGAAGCGAACGAAAGACAACCTTTGTTGAGCAAAGAAAACGATATGAATTATGATAACGACGGCAACGACGATGACAACAACGAAAAGAATCAGAAGAAGAAAAAGTCTTCCTCCACCACAGGAGGTTTAGCAAAAACGTGTAAAGCAATTGGCGCTTTTAGTGCTCTGACTATGACAACTGCCGTTTGTTTTGTCGGATATCAACTTTATCCAGTCGTTAACGATGATTTATCTCTCGCGAACATTTCGGAACACTTGCAATCGTACTTATTAGTTGATTTGCCCAATGGGAATTTCAAGCCACAGTTACCTGATGAGAGCGATTTGCTCCCGATCGATGCGGATGGAAACTTTATTTTACCAGGTGGAGGCAATGAAACTGCGTCGTCTTCAATCTTACCAACACCTCATTCGAAGGTATCATCATCACCATCATCATCTGTTTCTTCTGATGCTGATTTAGACAATGATGAAGAAGTTTTGGACGAAAAAGTGTTGAACATGGGAGAGTTTGTCGAAGCCAATATCGGTGAAAAGGAAGATTCGTTTTCATCTACGAAGAAGGTTGCGGAGAAGAAGAGCTCCTTCTCGAGCTTCTTAAAATCTAAATCAAAAGAACAAGAAGAAGAAAAAGAAGAAGAATTTGTACGAGCTGATGAGGCTGCTACTGCCAATAGTGGTGATATTGTCGATGATGTTGTTGATACCGAGGAAGAACAGACACCAATTTTTAAGGGCGGGGAAGACGAAGAAGAGAAAACCAAAGAGGCCGCCGATACGGAGAAAGAAGATGTCGAAGAAACAGTAGATTCAAACGTCGATGATGATGATGATGATGATAAAGAAAGTTCTTCATCATCATCTATAGCATCGTCAGATTCTTCGAACTATTCCGGGAAGGAGCTTGAAAAGGGGTCTATTTCTTCTGGATACGCTCGATCGAAAGAGCGTTACGCTGAAGCCGTAAAGTATTTCAAAGCTGGAAAAATGACTACGGCTGGTAAATCTTACGATCTTGGTCCATCTGAAACGCCACATGCAGATGACGAAGATGGCGATTCAGCAGAAGAAGTAGTAGTAGTAGATAGTAGCGACGATGACAAAAAGCCCGAAATTATCTCAGTCGGGAAGACTGTGGACAAGTCAAAAGATCCAATTTATTCAGCGCTAGAAACTGCCGACGATTTAGAAAATGGTAAAGAAGAAGAAGAACAAGAGGAAGAAGAAGAAGTATTAAAAAAAGAAGAAAAAGCGGGTGAAAGGCGAGAAGGCGGTGCGGATGACATGCCTTCTCTTGAAGCAATTTCTACTTCCACGGCAGAAAAGCGCTTGAGTGAAGATGTTCTTAACGCAAAGGAGGCTGAAAAGAGAGTTTCTGAATCTGCTTCATCAGACTCATCTACATCATTTGCTGATGTTGATCAATTGACGACGAAGGCGCAACCGCCGATTGTCGTCACCAAAGCATGCGAGACATCTGCCGATGAAACCTCTCTAGGACTTTATAGACAAGTCAACACTCTATGCGATGAAAATTCTGGAGGAGTAAAGCCTCTTGGATGTATTCCAAAATCAAAGTCTTGTCAAGGATGCTTCTTATCGGACACGCCGGCTGCTTCGCAAGTAGCTTCTTTAGTGCAATGCGCGAGCGTCGTTTGTGACTTCCACGACGTTAGAGGTTGTGCGATGTTTGCTAATCCCTCCTCGTTATTATCTTCTTCAGCAACGTTAAATTAATTACTAGTATCATTATTATTTATACAATATACAATAGAGTACCAATAGAATTATTATAATACATCATTTATTATTATATATAACGTAAGTATCTTTCTACGGATGAATTTCAAGTTTCACTCCAGCGCACGGCCAATCTCGAATCGTTTTAAATACTTCTATAGCTAAATCAAAAGAGTGGTGTTTCAAAACAGCTGGTATTTCGTCAAAGTAATGATACGGTACGGCTTGTCCAATATCACGTCTCTTGTAAGGACTAAAACCGTATAAGTGCACTTCTTCACAAATTTGCGAGGCTAAAATCACCGCGTACGCTCCAGACATTGCTTTCCCGGTTTTACTCGTGCCCATCTTTTGCGCCGTCAAATGAGATAACAATTCCCAGGATCGTTGCGCATGAACGACTAGCTCTGGCGACCATATTTTTAATCCTTTGTTTGTCCTTTGTCGCATAAGTCTCGCATATAAATGCTTCCTCGCATAGTTTGATGTCACTTCAAAGACCATGAGCGTAGAGTTTCTCTTTGAAGCGTGTTTTGCGCCTCGGCCATTTTTTAAAACCACTTTTGGCTTTAATTCTTCATCAGCTTCGCTATCTGATTCCGACAAGTTTTGTTGCTCAGACGACGTCGTCGTCGTTCCTTCTTCTGTATCATCTTCTTCGCTATATTCGCCATCGCCTCTGACAAAACGTTTTGTGTGTTGTTGGTTAATCAAATCAAACGTCGTCTTATAGCCGACATCTTTCTCAAATCCATCTATTGGAGCGTAATTTACTCTCCATACCGCTTCGTTAGCATCGATTTCTTTCCCATACCCTTTGCCTAAAATTGCTCCTGAATTTCCTACAATCGCGCAAGAGCTAAAGCTAAATTCGTTTTCATCCTCATCCTCTCTTGGCAATTGTTCTACCAAATCGCCCCTAAAATCTAAGACAATTTCCTCATCCTCCGAAGTCGCTACTCGTTTGGACATTTCATCTTGCCAACTGTTACCAGTTTTTCTATTATTTAATACATCAATGTTCGCTCGACCTTCGCTATTATCTGCATTACTACCGCCGGGCTCTACTCTCTCTCCAAACCTATCGATCTTTATCACTCGAACTCCGGGCTCGAACATCGATCTGTGCATGATTAAACTCCTTGTTTTCGGTTTATTTCTCGTTTTCTTCGGGTCATAATACCTCCCAGCTACTCTAATGAACAACGGGTCATCCACGCTTTCTAACCTTCGCCAAACTTTCAGTTCTCGTTGGTCTAAGCCTTGCGAAACGCATCTCCCGTTTCCTCTGATTTCAAACGTCCCTTTCGCTCTTTTCAATAAATTGTTTTCTTCGCCGTCTCCTTTATTACTATTCTGTCTATTATTACTATTATTATTATTATTATTATTACGAGTTCTTTTGTTAGGCGGTGTCCTCATTCGCTCAATCGCTTCTTTCACTTCCATTCGCAAGAGTTTGTCCTGTTCTGCTCTTCCAATTTTCATCGATTCAATATCATCTTTAACTACAGGAGGGGGAGGAGTATTATTGTTCTTAATATCAGAGATAATAACTCTTGCGACGATGGTAGTTTCCTGTTCGTCATCATCATCATCATCATCAGCAGCAGCAGATGGTAATATCGATACTGAAGACCGTTTATTCACTTCTTTTTCTTCCTCTGCACGAGCGATATTGCCCTTCACGATCGTGGTAGCCCTGTCCCTTTTCTTATCATTCACGTTATTAATATCAGCGTTCCCTTTACTAGCACTACTGCTACTGCTACTGCTACTGCCGCTGCCGAGGTTTGGCGTAAAAGTTTTAGTTCTCGCTTCGTTCGTCTCATCATCGAAAGCTCGTTCGACTCTTCGTATGCCGTTGAAGAAGAACGAAATCAGGAT
>Ga0302126_10002327_pt1 | contig 10929 bp, 9 predicted proteins | sample CB4_20m_MG_FD_203108 | JGI IMG/M metagenome (GOLD analysis project Ga0302126, IMG submission 203108) | Marine microbial communities from Western Arctic Ocean, Canada - CB4_20m | ecosystem: Environmental > Aquatic > Marine > Oceanic | place: Canada: Western Arctic Ocean | collected 2017-09-24 | reverse complement strand
GAACCTGCAATTCCACCGAACAAATAAGTGATGTCTGAATCACTGTAAAGGTTCACAGTAGCTGTGAAGAGTGGGTTATCTTGACCGAATGTTTGGGCTGATTTAGCAACCAAATACTCTGAGCCAGCAGCACTAGTAATTAGTGTAGTAATGCTCTGTCCGATGAATGCGCTGGCACCTGCAGTAGAAGACGAAGCATCACCTGAGTAAATTCCAGAGATAGAGTAGCCGCCTCCGAAATTTGCAGCTGAACCAAATGAATTCCAAGTGGAGAAGTCGCCTGCACCGGCAAGAGCCTCATCAGAGAAAAACCCAATTTCAGCAGTTGAGGACGTGCCAAGCGCATTATTGCTAGAATCAACAATTGCGAGGCCAGCAAAAGTGGTAGAGTCAAAATTACTGAATGAGATAGTTGCTGCGTTTGCGCTAGCAACTGCGAAGATTAAGCTTAATGCTAATTTTGTTTTCATAATTTAGGGTTGGGTTAGGTTAGGTTGTTTTTGTTTATTTTTTAAATTAGAGATTTACTCCTGCAGGTAAAGATGAAGTTACCATAGTGCCAGAGGCTTTACGTTCTATGATGTAAGCACTACTCAGAATTTCAGCAGATGCGTCAGTATTTCCGGTAGTAGTGCCCTTCCATCCAACTGAAAGTGGGGGGAAAGGACGCGCGCTTCCGTTGTAGTAATATTTGTTATAGCCACCAGAACCGTTGGGGACCCAAATTAGGTCAGCGTCAGTACTGTTTCCTGCTGTGGCAAGGGCAATGTCACTCTCCATACCAGACTCTCCTAGTGACATGTCACCAGGGAAAATGCGATTAATAAAGTTGAAGCCTTGTTCTGCAGCAACTTCGCTAGAGTGAGTTACAACAGATCCTGCGAATACGATGTCTTTAGATGTGAGATCGCTCGCATCTACACCTGCTTCATCAGAGGAGAAAGCACTACGCTGCACTTGCACCCAAATGGCATCCGTAAAGTAAACTGCAGTCGCAGACGCATCTGTGTTGCCTGTAGTTGTGGTTTTCCATCCGACAGATAGAGGAGGGAAAGGACGCGCCACCGAATTGTAAAAAACCTTAGTGTAGCCGGTATCGTTTTGAACCCAAACAATGTCAGCGGCAGCAGTGTTACCTGCTGTGGCTCCAGCTAACCCAGCTGAATTGTCAGATCCAAAAAGGTCAGCAACGGTAAGAACGTTCCGAATTTCGTAAGTGTCGCCATCGGATACAAGTGATGACAAATCATCGCCTGTAGCGACTGCAGTTGCAGATGAAGCAGTTACCACTGTGTTGACACCAACGTTGGCACCACTTGTGAGGGTTAAGACGTAATCAGAGCTACCAGAAAGACTTGTAGTAAATGATGCATTGGCATCTGTGGCTGTTGTAGAATCGGCAGAACTGAAGGCACCGGAGGCTGCAACTGGTCCAGAAAGATTACTAGCGATAAGATTAAAGCCAGCAGGACTGATTGTTTCAGTCACATAACCAACCGGATCGGTCTCGACCGCGGAAAGACTAGAAAGGGTGAAAAGAGAAGCTATTGCTAGCAAAGACAGGGTTTTTTGAGGTATATTCATAGTTAGGTGAGAACCACTGTTACTCCGTTTCTAGTTGGGGGCAAGTACAAAAGTATTACTTTTTTGATTTTTGGGCTCAAAATTTGGCCTTTAGGATATTTTTTACAAATTTAGCGCTTAAATCGCGGAATTGATTGGGTATATAGTCCAATTTTGGGGTATCTTTAGCGCTCGGCTTCGAAGTCCTCGGCGGAAACTCATCCTTTTACCACTATTATTTGATGAGACCGGGTATGGTTTGAGTTTTCCTTTGGCTGACGGGCTGACCCAGAATCTCGCCGTAGATGAAGGCGGTGCGCGCCGCGGAGGGATCGCGGAGAGTAGCCCGCGCGCTGCCACGTGCGCGTCGAGATGGATTTTGCGCGAAAGTGGTATTGCTTCGGGTGATCCCAGCCTGCTGTTTTAACTTTTTAGCCCTTTTCTCAGTAGCTTCGATCCGCCGGAGGCGCTCCTGTATTTGAGATTCGTAGCTGGCGGTTTCGGGCTGACTCTGGCGCGGCGCTGGGCCGGAGCTTGGCACATCTAGGGGGGCGCGACTGTCCTCCCCACCTCGGCGTTGGGCTATCTTACGGCGGATCTCTTCCTGGATCTTTCGTTGGCGCTCGATGACATCAGGGTCTTCTTCCTGGCGGCCGCTACCACTACTCGGCGCGCTATCCCCATCCGACTTCCCCGAAAGTATGTTTCCGAAGAAGTAGATGGCCGCGAAGATAAGCGGAATAAGGATTTCCAGAATGTTGTCCATGGGGAAGAGGAATTATAGGCGCTGCCAATTAATCATTCCGTATTTATCGATTCTCCGAATTTAGATTGAATCTACAGTTTCTCCTCACCTTTAGAGATGCTATCGCGCATATCCGTGTCGGCCTTAATATTGTTTAGGCGGTAGTAATCCATGACGCCTAAGTTACCGCTACGGAAAGCTTCAGCTAGAGCTAGTGGCACTTGGGCTTCGGCTTCGACGACTTTAGCGTTCATTTCTTCAACCTTGGCCTTCATTTCTTGCTCGAGAGCAACGGCGGCAGCGCGGCGCATTTCGGCTTTAGCTTGGGCGACGTTTTTGTCGGCTTCGGCCTGGGACTCTTGTAATTTGGCGCCGATGTTTTCGCCGACGTCGACATCTGCGATATCTATGGAGAGAATCTCGAAGGCGGTGCCTACGTCGAGGCCTCGCCCTAGGACGACCTTTGAAATGCTATCTGGCGACTCAAGGACAGTCTTGTAAGAATCGGCGGAGCCGATGGTGGTGACGATACCTTCTCCAACCCGGGCGATAATGGTCTCTTCAAGAGCGGAGCCGACATAGTTGTCGAGATTGGAGCGCACGGTAACACGAGCGCGGGCTTTGACTTGAATGCCGTCTTTGGCAACCCCATCAATGGTGGCGCGACCACTACCAGATGCGGGGCACTCGATGACTTTAGGGTTGATGGAAGTGCGGACGGCTTCGAGCACCGACTTGCCAGTGCCTTTAGTGGCGAGGTCAATGGCGCAGGCGCGTTGCCAGTCGAGGGTGATGTTGGCCTTGCCTGCGGCGATGAGGGCTTGAACGGTCTGGATGACGTTACCCTCGGCGAGGTAGTGGGCTTCAAGGTCGTTGGCACTGATTTCGATGCCTGCCTTCACTGAGGTGATGCGAGCATCGACGATCAGTGAAGCGGGTACGCCACGTAGGCGCATGGCGACGAGTGTGGGAAAGCCGACGGCGGCACCAGATAGCAAGGCGCGGAGCCAGATGCTAAAAAATGTGATCGTGATGAACACGCCAATAAGGAGGATGAGTCCGAGGATGGCAGCGGCGCCGAGTTGCCAGCCTGCGAGAGCGAGGAAGGAGGAGTGGAATGTGGATGTCATAGTTTTTTGATGATGAGGTTAAAATTGTCTTGAGCGACTACGAGAACTGGCTGGCCGGCTTCGATGTAGCCATCTTGAGAGTGAGCTTCGTAGGATTGTTCATCGATTGCAACTTTTCCGCTGGGATTGAGGCGAGTTATCGCAATGCCTTTTTTACCTATAATAGATGCTTCTGCAGGGGCAATATTAGAATGGCCTGTGACGGAGGATTTTAGGAAAAACGCGCTGCCGAGTGAGGTGCGCGCAAGGAGCTTGAATTCGATGAAAACGAGTATGGCAATCGCTGTAGTGGAACCGACGAAGGTAAGGATTCCGATACCGGCTCCATATTGATCTCCCGCAATCCATGAGGCGAAGATGACACAGAGCGCGGCGATGATCCCAAGGATGCCGCCTGGTAGGATGACTTCAAAGAAGACGAGGACGAGGGCGGCGACTAAGAGGCCGATGATAGTGCTCATAAAAGGATGACGAATGATTGATGTTGGTGGTGGATGGGGGAGCTCGCAGGAGAGCCAACCACGTTGAGTGCTAATCAGGCTCGACGATTAGGCTGAGGTCGACGGCTTTTTGGACGCGGATAGGGCTGCCTTTATCGATGGTGCCGAGTGCGCTGCGGGCTTCGTAGCGACGGCCGTCGATCTCGACGCGGCCGCTAGGAAAGAGATCGGTGATCGCAGTGCCTTTGCTGCCGGGCAGAGGGAGGTGGGACTCGCGCTCGACGCGCAGGGTCTGACTATCCCCGCCAGCAGCCTCGGCGAGGACGAGCTTGCGCTCTATCCAAGATCCATGGAAAAAACGTGAGAGTAAGAGCGCCCCGAAGACGGCGATGGAAAGGCCGAAGACGAGATTAACGATTGGCTGAGCGAACACCTCGGGCGAGACGGTGATGGGCTCACCCGGCCAGATGTCGAGCATCGCCCAGAGGAGGGAGCCGAAGATACAGCCGAGGCCACTGAGGGCAAAAATGAGGGTCCCTGGAAAGAAGAAGAGCTCGACGAGCACTAATATAATGCCAAGTGCGAAGAAGAGGATGACTTCATTGCCCGCAAGTCCAGCAATGTGCTGACTAATAAAAAAGACGCCGAGAAGAACTATACCTAAAATACCAAAGACGCCGAAGCCGGGGGACTTGAACTCGAAAAAGAGCATGAGCATCCCGATCCCGAGGAGCGCGGGAGTGAAGGTGCTCATCCACTTGGCGATGACTTCAGAATAGGTAAGGTGGAAGTCTTTGATCTCGTAATTGCCCTCGCCAAAGCGGGCGTCGAGGAGCGCGCCGGTAGAATCGTAGATACCCTTACCGAGCAGTGGCCGAGTGGGGCCGTCGGGGCTGTCGGGATATTCGCGCATGGCCTCGGAAGCGGTTAGCGTCAGTAGTTCGCCAGCGGGCTTGATGACCTCTTCACCAATTTTGAGCTCGAAGTCGGCATCGAGCATGGCGCGAATGACCTCCGAGCGGAAAGGATAATCCTCAGTGATGCTGCGGATATTAGCGCGAAGATAACTCTCGACCTTCATGCGGGCCGTCTCGGGCACTTCTTGTCCGCCCCCTTGAATAACTGCGGAGGCGCCCATCTTACCTCCAGGGGCGAAGTAAATCTCTTGAGTGGCCGCGGCGATGAAAGAACCTGCGGAGATGGCATCGGGATTGATGTAAGTGGCGGTGATGCCATCAAATTTAGCGAGCATCTCCATCATTTCGAGGGTGACATCGACGCGCCCACCGGGGGTGTCCATATTAAGGAGTATCATCTCTACATCGTTGACGATGGCCTCTTTGAGGCCGCGACGTAGGACGAATAGGTTGGGCTGACTGATGGCGTCGGTGATTGGGATCACGTAGACGTCGATCTTTTCTGATGCGGCGACTGCAGGCGTCGACGGCTCTTTCGCACCCGCAGATAGGCCAAGCGTGAGCAGTGTGATTAGAGCCGTGATGCGTGGGAGCGACATGTATTTTACAATCTGGGAGGATTGCGGGTAAAGGCAAGATGAGAACAGCAATGTTCGGCGCCTCAGCCAAATTTAATTTGCGGGATAAATCGATGCCTTTAACGACTGAGGTCACGCGAGAGGGCGGCCCTACAATCTATAATCGGCCCAACAGGAGCTCAACGTTTCGAGATTCGGCTTTTCCTTTGGAGGGTGGTATGCTTAAAAAATAAGCCGATGGGAAAAATTGATTTTGACGGAGTGACCTTGCACCGCTGGAGCTGTGGCTCTTCGACCTATCTAGTGAGGCCAGAGCTGGGGGCACGACTTATGAACTGGAATCTTCGTATGGCGGATGGATCGGTGCGGGATGTGATCCATTGGCCAGAAAACGCGGACTATGGTAAATTTGCGGAGGTGCCTGGGGGAAACCCGATTCTGTTTCCTTTTTCGGCGCGTACTTTTCATGCGGGTAAGATCGGGCAATGGAAAGATGCCGGCGGCGTGGTAAGGCCGATGCCAACACACGGGTTCGCACGGGATGGACAGTTTGAAATCGTCTCGATCGATGAGGGCGGCTTTACGGCCGAACTGCAACCAGATGAATTAGCTGCCGCAGCCTACCCATTTAATTATCGGTTTACGGTGCGTTACGTCTTCGAAGAGGTTTCTTTTAAAGTATATTTGCGCCTAGACAATCTCGGCGACGAGCCGATCCCTTGGTCGGCTGGGCATCACTTTTATTTTACTCTTCCTTGGCACCCAGGGCTAAAGCGTTCGGATTACCGCTTTGAGATCCCCGCGAAGAAGTGCTTTACCCACGCGCCTGATGGTTCTCTGCTCTCAGTTGATAAAGGATGGGATAAGGATACCTCTTTTGGTAACCCTGCAAATAGTGACCGCATCTACACACGCCTGAAAGGTGACACTGCAAGATTCGGTCCCAACGGCGGCGAAGAGGACGTGGGTATCCGTATTTTGAGCGACTCAAACACCTACTCGACTTGGAATGCCTTTGTGGTGTGGACGGAGGCGCCGGGTAGTCCGTTTTATTGTCTAGAGCCGTGGATGGGCCCACCCAATAGTCCCGAACATAAAAAGGGGCTGCACTCAGTGGATGGCGGAGAAAGTGCGACCTTTGGTGTAGAAGTGGCCCTGCTTTAGCACGGCCAAGCCACGTATTTAACTCTGGAAATGCGGCGCGGAGGCGTCACAGTGGACGCTTTCCAATATGAAAGTTATTATCATAGGTGCCGGAGAAGTCGGCCATAATCTTTGCACGACGCTGGCCGCGGCTGGGCACAATGTAACACTGATCGAGCAATCGGAGTTGCGCTGCGAGAAGCTAGACGAGGAGCAGAATGCGCGCATTGTTAACGGCAACGGCAGCTCGGCTCGGCAACTGGTCGATGTGGACGTAGCATCGTGCGACGCCTTCCTTGCCATGACGAGTGACGACCGCACGAATGTGATTTCTTGCTCACTCGCTAAAGGCCTGGGCGCGAAAAATACGATCGCGCGGATCCACGATGAAACCTACAGCGACAACTCGGTAATTAATTATCAACTTCACTTCGGCATCGATCTATTAGTCAACCCCGAAGCCATCTGTGCAGTGGAACTAGCCAAAGAAATTCGCAGTGCTGGCCGCGTCGCGGTGGAAAATTTCGCCCGCGGCCAGATAGAGGTTCAGCAGCATCAAGTCGCAGCCAAATCGCGCTTTATAGGAAAGAAACTACAAGATTTAAAACTCGACCCGCGTGTGCGCATCGGCTTCGTCCACCGCGATGGTAACTCTGCAGTGGCCAGCGCCGAAACGGTGTTGGAAGAAAATGACTTAGTCACTCTCTTCGGTCACCCCGAAGAACTTTTTTCTCTCCGCGAACGCTTTGATCCCAAGCAAAAAATTAACGAGTCACGAGTGGTCCTCTTTGGTGGAAGCGAGACCGCAATCAGCCTAATTCGTCTATTATCGAATCCACGCTTCAAAGTGCGTGTCATCGAAAAAGACAAAGCTAAGTGCCGCGAACTGTCGGAGCGTTTTCCCGACGTTACTGTGATTCACGGAGATGCCACATCGCTGCGCCTGTTAGAAGAAGAGCAGATCGGAAGCGCCGACTATTTCGTGGCCTGCACAAAAGACGATGAGGATAATATTTTAACCTGCTTACAAGCCGCCAAGCTAGGAGCTAACCAGGTCCAACTCGTGATCAATAAGGGCGACTACGATCAGCTCCTAGGCATCTTAAAGACGATGCTAGGTATAGAGGTGGTGGTCTCGCCTCGACAAGCTACAGCTGAATTCATGCTCCGTAACCTATCTGCGGATTCCAGCTCAACGCTTGCAGAATTACCCGGAGGAAGTGGAAAAATCGTCGAAGTCCGCATCAAACATTCAAGCCCTTGTGTAGGCAAAAAAGTAAAAGATATTCATCTTCCTGCCGATGCCCTGTTCGTAGCACTCCTCCATAAATTCAAGGCCATAGTGCCCAGTGCGGACGATGTAATACTCGCAGGTGACCGCGTGGTTTTGATTGTGAGTGAGGCAGAGCGGAAAACCGCGCTCGCGAGTCTAATCTAGCGATCGCGATCCGTAAAAATCTTTATCTAAAGAGAGCTAACTCCCGTGAATACCACGATCATCTATAGATTACTGAGCATGGTCATGCTCGCCCTAGCATGTGCCTTCGCTTTGTGCATGTGCACCGGCATCTACTTAGGGGAGTCTATCTATGATTCATCAGTACGAGCATTCCTGATCACGAATGTAATCACGATCAGCCTAGCTGTATTATTCCATCTGCTTGGCCGCCGAGGTAAAACCAAGCTCTTCAGGCGTGAGGCACTCTGTGCGATCGGCCTTTCTTGGGTATTAGCAATTATTATTGGCGCCCTACCCTATACCTTGACCACAGACTGCGATCTATCAGACGCCATCTTTGAGAGCGCGTCCGGCCTGACCACAACCGGCGCGACCGCATACGCTAATTTTGCTGAATTCCCCAAGAGCCTACTTCTATGGCGCTCGCTTAGCCAATGGGTCGGCGGTTTAGGTGTAGTCGTCTTTTTCGTGGCGGTGCTTTCCTCTCTAGGCGCTGGTGCCAAAATCCTATTTAGTAATGAATCATCCGGCACATCGACCGACTTTGACCACGGGCGGATTCAGAGCGGCGCGTTCTATTTAATGATTTTCTATCTCGGCGTTTCCTTAGCCTGCATGTGTGCCTACAAGATCGCTGGGATGGATTGGTTTCAGGCAGTCAACCATGCGATGACTACTGTTGCGACAGGAGGCTTCAGCACCGAAACAGCCAGCATAAAGCACTTCCAGAACCCCGCGATTGAATGGGTTGCCATCATTTTCATGACGCTTAGCGCAACGACCTTCATTTATATGATTCGTCTGATCCGCGGACAGACTCATATGATGCGGCAAAGCAGTGAGGTGTATTGGTTCTACGGTATCCTAGCGACCAGCATCGGCCTTCTAATGCTCTATCTCGTCGAACTGACTGGAAAGATACCAGATCATGATTTAATTCGTAGCGCTACTTTCCAAGCGGTCTCTATTATGACTACCACCGGCTACACCTCAGCCGACTTCAACCAGTGGTTGCCGCCCGCTAAAATGCTGCTTATGATCCTAATGTTTGTCGGAGGATGCTCTGGTTCAACCGCGGGAGGAGTTAAGGTCATACGTATCGTCATCGCCCTACGTGCCGCGGTGCGCAGTGTCGCGCTCTCCTTCCGCCCCAACATCACGATACCGATGCGGACGGGGGGCCAATATTTGAGTGAACGCGCAATTCATAATGTGATACTATTTCTACTGCTGCTGGTTGCCCTTCAGATTTTTTCTATGCTTTTCGTTTCAACCCTAGAACCAGAGCTGGAATTTATTAGCGTCTTTTCCTGCGTACAAGCGACGCTTTTTAATATTGGCCCTGGCTTCGATGCGATTGGCCCATCGGAAAATTTCCACTTTCTGAGACCCACTACAAAAATCTACCTCAGCCTACTGATGGTACTCGGACGTCTCGAACTCTTCGCCGTTATGGTATTGTTCATACCTAGTGTATGGCGCCGATTTTCTTAAGTGATTCAGCAGGACGACGACTGCCTAGATGCTTAAGGTATGAGTAAGCCAGGCGATCGTAGCACCCCACCCTCCTTCCTCCTGACCTGCGAGTTCAAATCGCAATACCCGAGAATCTTTTCTTAAGAGCCCGTGCACCGTCTCGCGTAAAGTTCCGATTCCTTTACCGTGGATGATTCTAATGCGTAAAATGTCTTTTTGAAGACACAGCCCAATATAGTCAGGTATCAGCTCGCCAAGTTCGTTAGGGCGAAACGTATGAAGGTCCAGCTCATCGCTGATCTTAAATTCAATCGGTTCTTCAGCATCCCCTTGGTCCATAATTTTATACTATTTTTGAGATCAGGATATTATAATCGCGCACTGCAACCACCTTGTTTTTTGTAAATCAAAGGGCAAGTTAATCTGTTTTGTGAAGCGCACCCATCCACAGCTAATCATTCATTACTTGCATGTGAGTAGTATAAAAAGTATGTAAGTAATACACGACGTGTGTGATTTTTATAAATGTCTAAGCCCAATAAATTATACCTCTTCGCGATTCTTACATTCGCCGGCGTAGGTATATTTTTTATAGGTAAGCACTATTCAAAAAAAATTGCTAGCGACTCAAAAATTACTCTTGCCGCTGCGCTCCTTAAACCAGAAACCTCCAATCCGTTAATCGAAGCGGGAAAAGCAAGTGGCGGGGAAGCCCAAGCCTCAATACCTGAAGAATTTGATCTAGAAAAACAGGACGGCACCCTCATTGGCGAGGAAGCTAAGCTGGCGCTTTCCTCTAGCGCAATCCGCGCGACATTCCCTCAAAATAAAGGCGATCTATATAGATGGTCACCGCTTGACGGCTACGTTATAGAAGGAACTGTTGATTCTATCCAGCGTGGCGACAATTCCAAGTCATTCGGTGTGACTTTAAAAAATGATGTAGGACGCTTTGTTTATTACGAAAATCAAGCACGCGCAGGGGCGATAATCTTTTTTAACAAGAGAAATGCTGTCCACCGGTTTAGCCACAGCTCTAACGATGAAAACGAATGGACGATCGAAGAGGTGCGCTACCATGATGTGATCTGCACGAGCGCTGGTAGCACCTATCCGATACTTGCCGCAAGTGGTGGATACCCACGCCGTTCACGCGAGGTAAGCCATTCCGCCAGAACGGTAGCCCGCAGTACTCAGCTAAACGCTTCCGGTAACTTTGAAAGCAAGGCAGGGGCACCCGCCGTCATTTATTGCAATTTTGAGGGCGAAGAATTGTACCAACCAATGTGGAGTGCCTCTACTATAAATGCAGCACCCTCGAGTCTATCTAGTGGCGAAGTGTTAGAGATCCTAAAACTAGTTGCAGAAGATTACGCCCCTTTCGATGTCAATGTAACCAACGATCGCAGTGTCTATGATAGCACGCCCTCTAATAAACGTGTTATGTGCATCTCGACTCCTACTGACACGGCCTCACC
>Ga0302126_10002318_pt1 | contig 10951 bp, 5 predicted proteins | sample CB4_20m_MG_FD_203108 | JGI IMG/M metagenome (GOLD analysis project Ga0302126, IMG submission 203108) | Marine microbial communities from Western Arctic Ocean, Canada - CB4_20m | ecosystem: Environmental > Aquatic > Marine > Oceanic | place: Canada: Western Arctic Ocean | collected 2017-09-24 | reverse complement strand
TGAATATTTAATAGCTCGCATCATCGTCGGAGAGCTCTTTTGGTCATTTAACGTTTAAGAGTTATTATTCAGTGCTGATACGATTTTATCCATTCGTCGCGTCGTCAACAAAACGAGAAACGGTTTCGTCGTCATAAAAAATAGGCAAAAACGAGCGCTTAAAAGGCTCGACAGAGTGAGTGAATCATGACCGCGCAGAGATGTTCTTCTTCTCCTTTCAGTTACTCGTCATCGTCGCGAACTTCTTCGGTGATTTCTTTGCGAAGCAGTGGTAGGAAAACGAATCAAGTGCGGGGCAAGCAATCGTCGTGCTGGAAAATAGCAGCCGTAAGTTCGGGCGATGATGCGACGACGAATACGATGACGAGGAGGAACTGTGTATTGCTCAGTGCGGTATCTGCGTTAGTGATGAGTGCGCCGTCAATGCGACCGTATGCGGCGTATGCGGCGTACGAAGAAGGAGTTGAGAGTAAGGACGAGTTATATGGGAAACAGACGTACATGGAAGGCATTAAAGGGAAGGATTATGGGAAATCGGAGGTTTTGTACTCCGATTTCGTTAAAACGAGGAGTGGGATACAGTATAAAGTAGTCAGAGAGGGGCAAAAAGATGGCCTGGTCTATAAGGATTCGAGCAAGATTGCCGTGATTGATTGGGATGGGTATACGCTAGGGTATTACGGGAGACCGTTTGAGGCCAGGAATGGGCCGAAAGGAGGAGCGTTCGAGGAAGATAAGGCGTTCTTTCGATTCCGAGCTGACGACGAAGACGTGTTACCGGCGTTTCGCGAGGTTATAATGGGCATGACCGTCGGAAGTATTCGGAGGATAATCGTTCCACCGAACTCTGGTTTAGCGTATCCAGAGAATAGAAGTTGGAAGAAGATGAAACCGCAACCGAACAATTTCTCTGGCGAAAGAGCGCTCGGGTTTGTTTTAGAAAATCAAGGCATGATTGATAAAACTTTGCTGTTCGATATAGAATTAATGGACGTGAAAAATTAGCGCGCTTATTCCTTATACTACCACAACTAGGCAAGAAGGAGTAGTAGGCAACCAAGAGAAAGCAGACACTCCGTTAGAACAGGCGATAAAATATGGAAACGAGCGACGCGAAAAATCGAGAACGACGAATACCTTTCGCATCCAGACCTACTGTTCTAACGGAGTTTAACATTTTAGTTTTGCATAGCCCACTGTTTGTGGACGCGCTTTTATGTATAATAAGGTACACCGGAACCTGCGACGGTAATGGTATATATATTTACTTCGTAATTATTATATAATTTTACAACTTGAACTGCTTTAAATGACTGAGCTTTTGACTTTTAGTTGACTTTAATGTGTGTTTAATGTTTGTTTAAAAATAATGGTGATGGCTTTCCGCGCCTAAACTGAGCGCTTCGAGCGCATCCTTCGCGTTCTCAATGTCTTCCTCAGTTTTCCCGAGCATACAAATCGTTACATCTTCCGATTCTGGATTTGGGTCTACGGCGACGGAGATATACGTGTTTGACATTCTTGCAACTACTTTCGTGTTTGCCGAATCTTCTCCTAATACGATTCCCAAGTTCTTCTTTGGAACGGAAATTTTAGCCATCTCAGTGAATTCGTCTTGCTCTTCGTGAACGTTCGGTATGGGTTGTGCAAAACCGTTAGCATCTTGTTCGAAATCGTATAAATCGTCACCTGGAAGAAAACTGATAATATTCAACGGATCAGGGTTTGGAACCGCAACGTTACCGTCGTCGTCGTGAACGTGTAACCTATCGTTGTTTGACGTAAAGAACTGAGAGTACGGATTCTTCCCTACTCCGTCATTAGCTCTCTGTTGTACGTCTTCCCTGCTATGCGCGAGCATTTGCGCTGGTATAACAGGGATCGTAGCTCCACTAGGCGTCGTCGTTTGTACGATATCTGGAATATCTAAACCACCAAACGAACTCCAATTCGAGTTTTCCCAAACAGCGGCGTGAGGCATAATTGGAAAACCGCCCATTAGTGCTTGTGAAGGACCGATCGCTACCGGGTTATATCGCATAGATACTGGTTGCTGTGACATTACGTGACCCATCGCTGTAGCTGCAACGTGTTGACCTTGGACGAGATCTGCCGTTACTTGGGCGTGCATAATTCCATTACCACCAAATCCGTTCATGGCCGCGACGACAGGCATCATCATCGGATTATACAAAGGCGGTGCATTCGTCGCCGGCATTGGCATGACTATGCCAGCGGAAACCATCGTTGGCATGACCATTTGCGGTTGCGGTTGGTACTGTTGTTGTTGTTGATGATAAAATTGATACGGTATGCCACCTACGTTGCCGGACATGTTATTCATCATTAGCGGAGAAGTGTTGCTGCTGTATATGCTCCTTCGCCCGTACTGTTCCAAGGCATCGCTAATATCTTGCGGCGAACGATTACATACGGCTAAGGATTCAAAATACGGTAAAACAGATTTGTCCAAATGAAAGTACGACAACGTCTCAAAAAGTTCCGCAGCGACGATTTCGATATCTTCTCTGGCGCCGATCATTTCCAAAACTCGATCCTCTGGAGTCGCGCATGGTGGAATTTGTCCAACGTCGTGAATTTTCACCTCGCACCTTGGCGCTTTTTCTCTCAATCTTTTTATGTTCGCCCCCCCTTTCCCAATGCACTGTCCACATTGTCCAGTTGGGAGCAACATGCGAACGACGAAGTGTCTCGCTTGCGACGAATGATGACTTTGCTCGTCCATATCTAAACACCTCTTCACGATTTCCAAACCTACTTTGGCGGTTTTACTCCTAATCTTAAATCCGTCGTCGTCCTCGTCGTTGTCACAATCATTTTCTTTATCTTTATCTGTATCTTCTAATAAAACCATTCCATTTTCATCATCATCTGCCGATGACAATTTTGTTGTTGCCTTCTCATGATCACCATCACCATCACCATACTCATCACCGCCTTCGTGCACAGATTTCTTCCTCGTCGTTGTCGTTCTTTTCAAAGCTCGAGGAAAACTCTCTACATCTTTCTCCTCGAGCTTCGCCTCTCTCGCCGAGCAATGTATTAAACACGTGCGCATTAAACAATCCATCGGCGCTCTTAATCCCTCGACTTGAATACCTTTATATTTACTTTTCAATTCGTTCACGAACACTAAATCACTTCCTCCATCGTCTTCACCATCACCGCACGTGTTCTCTTTCCCTGGCTCGACATCGTCATCCGCCGCCGCGTCTTCGCGGTCAGTTTTCTTACCCGCTCGGAACAAACGAGTAGCCAATCTCGTCTCTACTAACAACCTGAGCGCCGTATGCGCGTTTTCGGACGGCCACTTGTTCATCAGGTTCACACTCTGCTCCTTCTCTCGCTTGTTATTGTTATTATTAGTACTGCTGTTATGACTACTGACTGCGCTGACTGTAACGGCGCTCGTTTTAGTCGTACCATCAGTAACGACATCTTCTGCTGCACCGAACTTTCGTGGATGAGGAATCGAAACCATTCTCGAGTTTGTTTTCACTTCGCTGCCGGTCTGTCGTACCTTTAACGAACGAAAAGCTGCAGCGCTCGCTGATGCCACCGCCGATAGCTGCTGCTCCGCGACACGCTTTACCGGCTTCGATTTTCACTTTTGTTCTGTCTCTGTTTGAAGTTTTTAAAGCGCTATCTCTCTATCTCTCTACTACTAAAAATATCGAAGTTCTGCTGTGCTTTAACTTGACGATGATTTGAGATTTCTTTGTTTCTTTGTTTCTGCTCGCCGTGCACGGTGTCGAGAGCTTTTCGCGTACGAATTGCACGTTAAACACCCCGAGCTAGCTCTGTATCTTCAATCACTTTAATAACAGTACGCTCTATGAGTTCTCTCGTTCCATCTGCGGATAGGTCTTAATATCTGTTTGTTTGTCTGTCTATTCATTTTAAACCCCTAAACAGAAACCCTAAACTCAAAAATAGATCTAAAAGAAAGACGCGTGATGCGCGCGCGTTTAGTGGATCATAAAATACTCATCGTCACTAAAAACAATGCGAACATTGACGGCACGATCGAGCTCGTTGTTACGTTCTCGCGAACGAACTCGCCCAAGCAGTCGAAGAACGCGCTATCGATCGAGTGCGAAAGCGAAAGAAGATGATGGAGTGAGTCAATTGACGAAGAAGATAATGAAGGACATATCGCTCGGAACGGAGAGGAGTACGGGCTACGTAAGGAATGGATCGAAGGGAGCCGGGAGTCAAACGACATTAGAAGGGTTATATAGCATTGATAGGAGTTGGAGTAGGATTAAGAACGGTAGTGTTAATAACGAGAGCGAGCGAAGAGTAGATTTTGTTGAAACGATTAAAGCGAGGAAGTTCGAGGGAGAGCAGGCGAAGGAATTCGATGTCGTTATATGTGGAGGAACGCTGGGGATATTATTAGCGGCTGTTCTGCAACGAGAAAAGAACGCGAGCGTGTGCGTCGTCGAACGAGGGGAGTTGAGAGGAAGAGAGCAAGAATGGAACGTAACGAGGAGAGAGCTATCCGTATTAGTTTTGCTCGGTATATTGACCGAAAGCGATTTAGAAGAAATTATATTAGGAGAGTTTAATCCAATCAAGTGTGGGTTTTTCGGTGGAATCGAAAGCGATGAGATAATAACTAAAGATGTTCTAAATTGTGGAGTTTCGCCGAGTCTATTAATTGCGAAATGTAGAAAATCGTTCGAGGACAATGGCGGTATAGTTTATGAAAGGACCGCCTTGAATAAAGTAACCGTTTTTGAAAACGGAGCTCGTTTAGATATCATAGATAATAATAATAACAATAATAATAGCACGAAAATCGATGCAAGAATTGTCGTGGATTGCATGGGATTCGCATCGCCGATCACTTTACAAGCTAGAAATGGGCAAAAACCAGACGGCGTATGCGTCGTCGTAGGGACTTGCGCGAAAGGATTTGATCCAAAGAAGAACAAATCAGCCGATTTGATTAAAACGGTTACGGATATCGAAGATTCGAGACAATATTTTTGGGAGGCATTCCCAGCCGAATTGAATGCGTCGTCGTCAAAAGATTCAAACGACGTGAGAACGACATATATGTTCTCCTATTTAGACGCAAAACCAGAACGTCCATCGATATCTGAAATGTTAGACGATTATTGGAAACTCATGCCGAAATATCAAAACTTGGAATCAATAAATGACGTTGAAATTAAGAGAATTTTGTTTGGATATTTCACGACGTACAGAGATTCGCCTTTGAAACCGCTTACGGATAGAATATTACAAATCGGCGACGCGAGTGGCATGCAATCGCCTTTATCGTTTGGCGGTTTAGCATGCATGTTAAGACACTTGCCACGAATTTCGTTATCTCTTGTAGAAGCTTTGGAATACGACATTGTCGATCAAAACGCTTTAGGGTCAATAAACGCATATCAGCCAGCGTTAAGTGCGGCGTGGCTTTTCCAACGGTGCATGTCCGTGCAAGTCAACGACAAAACAGCAAACACGAATAATAAGACGTTCATTAACGATTTAATGCGCGTAAACTTCCAAGTGATGCAAAATCTCGGCGACGACGTGCTTAAACCGTTTCTTCAAGACGTCATTAGATTCAAGCCGTTAGCTCGCACTTTACTTTCGATGACGAAGAACAACATCGCGTTCGTTCCAAAGATCTTACTCCAAGCCGGTCCAGAACCCATAATCGATTGGTTCCGTCATTTCATATGTTTAGGCATTTACGACTTGTTCGAACCAATAGTCGAACCCGGTATGGCCTTCGCGAAAGACTCGCCGGCATTAACGAACCGACAAAAATTCCTCTCGCGCCGATACCTCGAAGCTATCGAATACGGCGCGGCGAACGACTCGATCGAGAAAGAAATTCAAAGGAGGAGAACGTCATCATCAAACAAAGACCAAAGCGATTAAAGTAGAATAGCGATCACGGAAACTCATCCTTGTACAACGTGTACTATGTTCACCGCGCGAATAAGCGAGTAAAAAGCTTCCTCCTTAAAACGTCCTCTTTACACAGAAGAAAACAGACTAAACCCTAACTACGAAAACTTCTCATTCTTTCCCTTCCTCTGCTTCACAACTTTTTCTCTTCCTCTTTACTTTCGATAAGTCGTTTCGAAGATGTCATCGTACGATGAAGAAATGGACGACGAAGAGATTGGACAGGTACGACTCGCAGCAGCAGTAGCAGCAGCGCTTGTTTTAACATGTTCGTTCTTTTATCGAGATCGATTGAGTGTGTTTATTTTTAGCGCGTTTTGAAACGAGAAAATCGGTTCCGATCAAGTCGGCTCGGTCTACGAATGCGTCGCTTGAATTTCCTACGTTTTTGTTTTTATTTCTTTCGCTTTTGAGAGAATTAAGAACTGACAAAAAGATAAACTGATGAATCGTGCTCTGTGATTAAACGATTAGGAGGACGCGTGGACGGTGATATCGGCGTTCTTCGAAGAGAAAGGTTTAGTGAGACAACAATTAGATTCGTTCAATGAGTTCATACAGCACACGATGCAAGAGATCGTGGACGAGATGTCAACGTTTGAGTTACAACCGGAACATCAACACGTGCCTGGGGAGGAAATGAACGAACAGGAGAAGAAAGTCGTTTCTGTGAGTTTTGGGCAGATTTATTTAAGTAAACCGATGGTTACAGAGGCGGACGGAATGACGTCGACGTTGTTCCCGAAAGAGGCGCGTTTGAGGAATTTAACGTATTCTGCCCCGTTGTATGTCGATATGAGGAAGAAGATATCGACGACGACGCAGAAGACGGAACAAGAAGGCGGAGGCGAGGAAGTTAACGAAGAGATTGAGGATATTCAGAAAGTGTTCATCGGGAAAGTCCCTATTATGTTACGCTCCGAGTATTGTTCTTTGCACGACCATACGGATAAAGAGCTTACGGAACTTGGGGAGTGTCCTTATGATGAAGGTGGGTATTTTATTATTAACGGTTCGGAGAAGGTGTTGATCGCGCAAGAGCGCATGGCTTGTAATTCCGTGTACGTATTCATGAAGCGACAACCGTCGAAGGTATTATACGTCTCCGAGTGTAGATCGCAACCAGAGTCGGGGATTAGAGGCGCATCGGCTTGTGTCGTGAAACAACTTCACGGCGCTGGTAAAAACTCCCCAGGGCCTTTACACGTCACTTTGCCATATATTCGATCCGATATCCCTATTTTCATCGCGTTCAGAGCGTTGGGATTCGTTGCCGATAAGGATATTTTAGAGCACATCGTGTACGATTTTGGCGATAGTCAAATGATGGATTTGTTGCGACCTTCGATTGAAGAAGCGCAAGTCATTCAATCACAGGCGGTTGCATTAGATTACATCGGTAAAAGAGGCTCTGCGGTTGGTGTTGCGAGAGAAAAGAGAATTAAATACGCGCGTGAAATTCTTCAAAAAGAATTACTTCCGCACGTCGGCGTCGGCGAAGATTGCGAAACCAAAAAAGCGTACTATCTCGGTTACATGATTCACAGATTATTACTTGTTTCTCTTGGTAGACGAAAAGAGGATGACCGTGATCATTACGGGAATAAGCGCCTTGATTTAGGAGGTCCTTTGCTCGCATCGCTCTTCCGATCGCTTTTCCGAAAAGTCACGAAAGACGTTCGCTTATACTGCCAACGCTGCATCGACTCTGGGAAAGAAATTTCGCTCACACTCGCCGTGAAAGCGAAAACGATCACGCATGGTTTGAAGTATTCGTTGGCTACTGGGAACTGGGGCGCTCAAGGAGCCGCCGACGTTCGCGCTGGCGTCTCGCAAGTGTTGAACAGACTCAGTTTTTCATCAACGCTGTCTCATTTGAGACGGATCAACTCGCCAATTGGACGCGAAGGTAAGCTTGCGAAACCACGTCAGTTGCACAATTCTCTTTGGGGTATGATTTGCCCCGCTGAAACTCCCGAAGGTCAAGCTGTCGGTCTCGTCAAGAACCTTTCGTTGATGGCTTTGGTATCCGTAGGTTCGCCTTCCGCGCCGATTCTCGAGTTTCTCGAAGAGTGGACCATGGAAAATCTCGAAGAAATTTCACCCTCTGTAATTCCGCACGCGACAAAGATTTTTGTTAACGGTGTTTGGGTAGGTGTTCATCGAGATCCTGGAGATCTCGTGCGTACGTTGAGAGAATTACGACGCAAAGTTGATATTACGACTGAGTGCGGCATCGTCCACGATATTCGCTTGCGCGAGTTGAGACTTTGGACGGATTACGGTCGATGTACGAGACCGTTATTTATCGTCGAAGATCAAAAGCTTTGCATGAAGAGGTCGCACGTAGAGTTGTTACAAGAAAAAGACGTCACTGGATACACTTGGAACGATTTAGTCACTTCCGGTTTCATCGAATATGTCGATACCGAAGAGGAAGAGACGACGATGATTTCAATGACCATTGAAGATTTGCTCGCGGCGCAAACCGCCGAAGCCGCTGGCCGTGGTTTAAACATCAAATATACGCATTGCGAAATCCATCCATCGATGATTTTAGGTATTTGTGGTTCGATTATTCCGTTCCCAGATCATAATCAGTCTCCAAGAAACACGTACCAATCTGCCATGGGTAAGCAAGCGATGGGAATGTACGTCACGAACTACCAACTGCGAATGGACACGCTCGCATATGTCTTATTTTATCCGCAAAAACCACTCGTAACTACGAGAGCTATGGAATATGTCCATTTCCGCGAGTTACCAGCCGGGTGTAACGCCGTTGTTGCCATCATGTGCTACACTGGATACAATCAAGAAGATTCCGTTTTGATGAATCAATCATCCATCGATCGGGGTTTGTTCCGTTCAATTTACTACAGATCATTTAAAGATGAAGAGAAGAAAATGGGTTCTCTCGCGAAAGAAGAACTCGAGAAACCTGACCGTGATAATTGCTTAGGCATGCGACACGGTACGTACGATAAACTCGACGACGACGGTTTGATTTGCCCCGGCACACGTGTTTCCGGCGAAGACATCATTATCGGTAAAACGACACCGTTACCTGAAGATGATCCAATGCTTCAATCAAATCGGTTCACGAAGAGAGATTGTTCGACTGGGATGAAGTCCTCCGAGACTGGTATCATCGACCAAGTCTTATTGACGACGAACGATCAAGGTTTGCGCTTTGTGAAGATTCGCGTGCGATCTGTGCGCACGCCGCAAGTTGGTGATAAATTTTCGTCTCGTCACGGACAAAAGGGTACCGTCGGTATGACGTATACGCAAGAAGATATGCCATTCACTGCGCAAGGTATTAGTCCAGATATCATCGTAAATCCGCACGCTATTCCTTCTCGAATGACCATCGGTCAGCTCGTAGAATGCGTCATGGGCAAAGTTGCTTGCATGATGGGAAAAGAAGGCGATGCGACTCCATTCTCGCCAGTCACGGTGGAAGATATCTCTGACATGTTGCATCAGTGCGGCTATCAAAAGCGAGGCAACGAAGTATTGTATAATGGTCATACAGGTAGAAAGCTTGATGCGCAAATCTTCATCGGACCGACGTATTATCAAAGATTGAAGCACATGGTGGATGATAAGATCCATTCACGTGGTAGAGGCCCGGTGCAAATTTTAACGCGTCAACCTATGGAAGGTAGATCCCGGGACGGTGGTCTACGTTTTGGGGAGATGGAGCGTGATTGTATCATCAGTCACGGTTCTGCTGCGTTCTTGAAAGAACGTTTGATGGATCAGTCAGATGCGTATCGCGTACACGTCTGTCAAAAGTGTGGCCTAATTGCCGTCGCTAACCTCAAAAATCAAACGTTTGAGTGTTGCAAAAATCCAAACGAAAGAACGAACATTTCGCAGATTATGTTACCATATGCCGCTAAGTTGATGTTCCAAGAGTTGATGTCCATGGGCATCGCTCCAAGATTGCTTACGTAAGAATATAATAATATTATTATTGTTCGTGACATCAACGAAAACACAAAGAAAAAAAGAAAACAAACTTATTATAGATTTAGCACAAGAAGTAATATATAATGAATAAATATTCAGTTTTAGATTACACGAAATCATGAGTTCTATGTTTTATTTGAGCTTTCTCCAACGCTCTTCGTACGACAGTTTCCGGAGACGCCGGTCTCGCTGAATCGTTCTCGGCGGTGGCAAAAGTTGAGTTCCCCGCAGCGACCGTCGTTCCGTCCTCGTTTCTCATCAACTTCATTGCTTCTAAATTTAAAGCGCAAACGCCTCTCATGAACGCCTGACGCATCGTGTGCTCCATTTGAGTCGATCTTGCATCGGTTTCAGCGAGCTTTCTATTCGCCTCTTCAAGTTGCTTTCTTAATAATATTTCCTCGTTTTCGCTATCTACGAAGAAACTACTATTACCTCCTCGAGCTTTCGTAAACGCGTACGGCGCTTCGCTCGCTCGTCTTTCTTTCAAAGCCTTCGATATCTTCACATTCTTTCTAAAATCGCAAAACGCGCGTCTCATTTGCGCGCTTTGTCTCACTTTCTTCCCAGGCTCGTTCGCCACTCGCGTCGATTCTCTCCAAATACGAAACATTTTCGCCGCGTATCTCGCGTTCCTCTTAAACTCCCCTAACCTCGCAACCGCCTCGATCGCGTTCGTCTCAATCTCCGTTTTTCTCTTCAACGCCTTCTCCATTTTATTAATCTGCGCGCGTAATCTCGCAACTTCTCTATCATGTTTCTGGTGTGTCCTATGAAATCTCTCCGTAGCCTGTCTATGGCACCGGTCCACGTCTTTACTGAGTTCTTCCCTCAATTTTATGAAATCGAACGAAACCCTGTTCGCTTCGCTGTCCATATCGACTCGCCATGGATTCGGCTGTTTCGTTCGTTCTTCTTCTCGTTCGCCTATCGATGAATCTTCTGTCCGTTTTAACACGCGTCTCGGTGGTGCCATCGGTACCGGGTCCACGCGCCTCGTCCGCCCTCGCTGATCACC
>Ga0302126_10002316_pt1 | contig 10954 bp, 8 predicted proteins | sample CB4_20m_MG_FD_203108 | JGI IMG/M metagenome (GOLD analysis project Ga0302126, IMG submission 203108) | Marine microbial communities from Western Arctic Ocean, Canada - CB4_20m | ecosystem: Environmental > Aquatic > Marine > Oceanic | place: Canada: Western Arctic Ocean | collected 2017-09-24 | reverse complement strand
GGCTAAGACCATAGGAATACCAGAGCATCTGATGAAGGACTTCCAGTCCCTGTGGCAACTCGAAGGTTGGACAATCCACCCTCGCTACCACGACCTAATGATTGATGATGTCATCTACCGACACGGAGACAAGGGTAAGGGTGGACAACAAGCAGCGTATAAGAATGCCGTAGCTGAGTTCAACTCTCTTGTCCAAGGACACCTACACGCCCAGGCTGGCCTCGTATATCACGCCAACCAACATGAGTGTGTCTTTGGTATGCAAGTAGGGTGTGGCGTAGAGCACGACCACCCGTCCATGAACTACGGAAGAGTGTATGCCGCCAAACCAATCGTTGGATGTGGTGTTGTTCACAGCTCTAAGGTCGCTTTCTTTGAACCAATGTTTCTATAAGACTATGATTAAACTTACATACACCAACACAATGGCAACCCTCGACACCATTGAACACGCAGAGATTGAGTTTCAATTACCACACATGGCAAACTTCACGGAGGCTTGTCGTGGGCTAGCCTACTGCGCTGGGTTTGAACCAGAGTCTATTGACGAACACATGATTAACCCACATAAAACAGCCTACAGGGAAGAGTAAATGGAATACCTACCAGAACCCCACGTTGTAGCCATCTTCACAATGGCAGTTATCTTCTTCTTCGTAGCAGCAACATAACTGTAAATCAGTTTACCAACATGAAATCCGATAAGAATAGGTTTGGCAAAATATACGCTATTGCTTGTGGGCAATACGTCAAGGTGGGCATGACCTACGGATCAGTGGAAAAACGCATGGAAGCTTTGCAGGTAGGTAGCCCAATCCATATGAAAGTTTTGTTTGAAACCAGCGTTGATGAGCGACAGATAGGTGCTACAACTGGAGAGATAGAGTCTGCTATTCACGAAAAACTAGAGGCCGTCAGGGTTCGTGGCGAATGGTTTCAGATTGATAGGTCTCAGGTTATTAGTGCCATCCTAGAAGTCATTGAGGGCTGGGAGCCAGTGACCAAGATTAAGAAGACCTACGCGGGTAAGACATTTATGGTGCGAGTGACTGAAGAACAAATGAAGTATCTAGACAACCGCATACAGAATCAAACTATCTGCAACTGGTTACATCGTGCTATCTGTGAAAGAATCGAGCGACAGCAGAAGGTAGCAGCAACATAGTGGTAAATACCCCTAGTTTTTACTACGTAGCAAGCCTCTCAGATGCCCCCGAGGGGCTTTTCTTTTGTTCCGAGGGGTAGGGGTAGGGTATGGGATAGTAAGCCCTTCTAGGGGGCTTCAGGGCTGATTCCTGGGTCACTCTGATTAGCACCACGAATGGAGTTATTGACCGCCTCTTGGAAGTTGGGGTCAGCGTCGCTCTCCCTCGATAAAGCTTGAATCCCACGTTCTGATGCAAGCATAAGAGAAATGATCTTAGAAAAGTTCTTCTCAAACTCCTCTTGGGAAACCTTTTTGTTCAGGAGTTTCATCAACGGAAGCAACGCGTCAGTTCCGTATGCCCAGCCCATAATTCTGTTACGAACCGCACCCATAACGTCACCAACAAAATAACCTGCAATGTTGCCAGGTGAGAATATGAATCTTGGTTTAATATCTGGAGCAGTTGATTTTCTTAGGGCAGAACCAACGTCTAACACTTCATTTGCCGCAATAATCTCCGAAGCTTGTTTTTTGCCCAGAACAGATTCCATATTAGCTCTAAGTGTTTTACCATTCTTACCAGCCAAGTCAGCCGCCAAGCGTTGAGGGTTCCATATTCCTGCTCCAGTCGAGTCTAGTTGCGCTCCACCGCTATACCTGGCAAAGAACTGTGAAACGTATTCTTGTCTCACGGCAGCAATTTCATCAGGTGAACCCTTCAGTATTTGAGTCATTGCTTGCTTTACTTTGTTGGTATTGCCAGTAATTAAGGCATCTGCAAATAAATGCGGAGTTAGTTCTGTAAAGTCTCCCTTGATGATACCCCTAAGAATAACATTATCGGCAATCACTTTAGCATCTCCCTCCTTAGCCGTTCTTAAGGCAATTGTCTTAGACAATTTTCTAACAGCATCTGTTCCATATTGACCAAACAACTCGTCAATCTCTTGAGCCGTAATCTTACTAAGATCAGCACCCTTGGTCTTTCGGATCATCTCGTTGAGAGAGTCAAAAGACTTTAATTGGCGTTCACCAAATAGTTCAGTGATTACACTACGATCCGAATTGCTCAAACGAACACCATTAGACAAGTCAGTCGTTCCATCAACACCCAACTTAGATAAGAAAGCCTGTTGGAGTTCTTGTTGAGCTGTAGAGCGACTTATTTCATCAGCAGGAGCAATAGAGTCAAGAGCCTGTCTCACCTTGGCTGGGTCACTAAGAATGTCGCTCATGACTTGAGATGGTGTGTTAACTCGTCCACCCGCACGTTCGGCTAACGCTCTACCCGCTGGTCCTCTCTGGTAAGATAGCATCTTATCCGTGTAGAACGTGTTGGCGTTGTCGTAAGCATCAGTAAATTCCTTACCGCCAGCTTTAGCTACGCGATCTCTCAACCTACGCAGGGCATCTGCTGAAACCGAAGCAACTTGAACTTGGGTCTTGCTTCCAACTGCTCCTCCTGCTGGAATAGCATCTTGGACGGTTTCAATATACTCGCGCAAAGTCTGGAAGTCCATTCTGGTCGCTTGTTGGTCTAGGTCTGCAAGTTCTTTTTGGATAGCTTTAGTGCTTTTAACTTTTCCTGCATCTATATTTGCTCTAATACGTGTTGCTCGCCTTTCAGCCGCCACTTTACTTTTGATTGTATCAAGTATTTCAGTAACCTTGGCATTGTCTTTGATTTTAAACTTCTTTAGCGCACCAGAAATAGCGTCAGCAACTTGACGATTAGAAGCTGATATGCCCCTTTCAGCGGCTAGACGACCAACCTCAGCAAAGTTGTCAGCATTTTGTCTTGCAACATTAGCTTGCGCACCTTCAAATAGTTTTACGTATCGTTTGCCAAGCTTGTCCATGTTGACCGCATCCTTAGCCGCAAGTTTATTCATCCGACGAGATAAGGTTCCCGCTAGTTCTTTAGCTGCTTCTTTGTCAAGTTTGGCTACATCATCAATGAGTGTTTGATATTCTCCAGCAATGCGTTGTGCGGCTTTACCAAAGCTTTCACCCGTATCTGTAACTCCCTCAGTTGCCGCTTGCTTATAAGCTGCAATGTTGTCACGAAGCCTTGCGTATCTTTCTGCAATCTTACTTCCTGGTCTACTCGCGGCAATCTCAGAGGCACTTTCGGTTGCAGCTTTACCTGCCTTCATGTCGGGAGTAAGTCTTAATCCACCCCTTGCCTGAATAGCCTCAGACTTGTTTAGTATAGTTTCGGCTTTTGTTAGGCTAGAGGTTAGGTCTTCAGCAATGTTTCGACCTATTTTACCAGTAATACCCTTAGCTAGTCCTGCGGTAGCTAAATCAATGGGAGCCATTATTGCAGTTTCAATAGCTGTTCTTTTAGCAATTTCTCCAGGTCTAATATCTTCACCACTTAAGGCACGAACAGCAACATCTTGTAATCCAGCTACGGTTGCATAACCAGCGGCACTACCAGCGGCAGTTCCTAAGACTGGGGTAAGTAAAGAACCACCTACGGCTCCAACAACAGCACCAGCCGTTGGTAAAACTTCACCAGCAGTATCAGCAAAAAAGTCAGAAATAGATGTTCCCTCTTCGTCTACAGCACGGAACTGATTGTTTGTTTCTTGAGCGTCGCGATATAAAAGTTTAGTCTTTCCACCTATATCTATAGCTTGAATGTTTTCTCGGCCATACCTGTCCTCAAGCTCTTTGAACTTATCTTGTTCTGTAGGTTGAAATGACAGGCTTAATCTACCCTTAAACCCCATACCTTGAGTTACGTCTACTTCTGCATCTTTAAGACCTAAGCTTCGTGCGGCAAGTTTGCTCATGTTTGCGCGTTGCTCGTTTTTGCCAAGCTCGGTAAAACCATCGTCGGCAAGTTTATACCTGCCGCTGTCTAATTTTTCCTTCGCGTTACGTTGAAATGTAGGGTGCGCCCGCATAGCATTAGAAATACTTTCCGTTGCCTTGGTGTTGCCACTTTCGCCAGCAGTTATCAGTGCGTCTTCTAGTTCTTGCAATGTAGCCATAATTTATCCAACAAAGTGTGTTTCTACTGCTGCTCCGTGGTTTTGGTCGTTGGAATGTCTAGGTTCACCTTGCCCCATTGAGCCGCCTCCCATAATTTTGTTAAACTTATCTGGACCATGTTTGTCAATAAAAGCTCGTTGCGTTTGATCCTCAACTTTTTTTAGTTGATTTGCGTAGTTTGTCAAGGCTTCGCGTAATCTTTCGGGTGGAAGAGATTGTTGTAAAGCGTCGTAACTTTGTTGCAACATAGCAAGTTCCTTTTCGGAAACTTGTCCAAGTGTGGCACCCGTCTTTTTAACTTCCATCAAACGATCAAGCGCAACCTTAGAAGATATAACTTCAAGGATAGCTTTTAGTTGATTAGCATCAGAACCTGCAACATGCTTGAAAAGGGAGCCAGATAGTGATGTTGTGCCAGCTTCAGTTGTTAGACCAATCGCTTCGTTTGTTAGTCTACCAATACGTCCAGCGTCTCCAGAGACTTGACGCAATAACGATGAGTCTTGTTCAAATGCTTCGGTTGCTTTGCCTTGTGCCACAAGATCGTCTTGTTCTCGTTTGTACGTTTCTTGACCCTGTTTAAAGTTAAAGTCCTCCATTTTCATCACTTGATCAAACGTAAGACCACCAGTTGCCTGTAGCGGCTGACCCGTTTCTAAATCAACACCAAGTGCATTGGCAACTTGATTACCACGAGCAACCTCAGTAGGAGTTGCATTACGAGCATTCGCCTTAGCCATAGCAGTTTGGTCTGCCATACTAATGTCATCCCCTCTCGCTGCCCTGCGATCACGATCACTTATAGCTTGATCGGCTCCAATTCTAGCCTCCCGTTCGGCACTAAGTGCATTCATTTGATCTGGAGTTAAGGTTACTCCACGACCAGACAAGGGACGTTCAGCTTGAGTGAACCCTTGTTCAGGCATTGCTTGACCACTTAAAAACTCTGATAGTGATGCCCCACCTACAGTAGTTAATCCACCTGTTGGTGCAGTTGGAGCTTGTGCTGCTTCTTGCCCCTGTGCGCCCTCTGAAGGGGTTTCGACGGGTGGGGTAACACCCTGGGTTGCCCCAAGGGCTAAAGCGGCTCGTGCGGCTTGTGCGTCTTGTTGTTCTTGGACTCCAGTTGCGCCAGTAGCATAACTGGCTACATCTTTTGCTAATTCACCGCCAGCTATAAGTGGGTCTGTAACAAAATCTCCAACAAGATTTAATGCAGTTCCAGGAAGAGTAAGAAGGTCTCCTGTGAGACTAGGGCGGTCTACTGGAAACCCAGTTGCTTGTCCGTCAGCTGTTATACCTGTTCCGTATTTTTGTTGTCCAGCAAATTCACCTATATTTTCTCCCAATCTTCCTCCTAAATATTCATAACCAAAGCCGCCTGGAGAAAAGAATCCGTTCTCATTTGCAGTAGTTGTTACTGCTGGTTCCCGTTGATCTAATTCACCCTGTCGTTGTTGATATCTGCCCGTTCGAGCTGAATTATCTGCGGTTGTTTGAATAGCTGGTTCTGTAGGTGCTTGTGGAGTGACCTCAAGGCTTTGTGGTTGCATCATTGGGTTCACCTGTCCAGCCGCCTCCATAGAAAAGGGGGCTACCGCTGGTGCTTGTCCAAACGCAGACGCAGGAATGTTGCCAGCCCCTACGACAGTAGGGCTTCCTGCCCCCATCATTGCGTTCTGTGCCGCAAGTAAATCCTGCTTTTTTTTCTCTTCTTCAGAGTTATAATTTGTCCCGAAAAGGTTTGGGTTGTTGTTATTTCCTATTGCCATAGCTGTATTATATCATAAAGGGTTAGTAAGTGTAAAAGTCAAATCCAAAGTCTTCGGGTATAGTGACACTCCCCACAACACTCGAAGACTCGCCTCCACTGGTTGATGCTACAGAAGCACTAGCAGAGTTTGCGCTTGAGGTGAGGGTTTTTGAAAATATAGATTCAGCCGTTGTAAATGCAGTAGCACTACAAAAAGACCTAAATGGAATGCCGTCTAAATTTAAAATAGAGGCTTTACTGTTAAAGTAAGAAAAATTTCCGCTACCTGTAGGGCTTTCACTTGACCCTGAATCAGTAGTTCCGTCTAAATACGAAGCAACTCGTACTATTGCCCCACCAGATGCGATTCCTTCGGGATGACTGCCACCACTACTACCACTAAAGAAATCGTTAACCCCATACCCAACAAAATTTGACTCATCGCTTGTGCTTCCATCATACATTCTTACTGGACGAAGTATATTTAATATACCAGAAGTGCTGCACCCAGTACCACTAGTCGCAGTAAGCTCGGCTGGAGTCGGACTTGTTGAAGAACGAACTGGTGGAATAGACTGGCAGAGTCTTTCTTTGGGTTCGAGTTCTATTACATATTCATGGTTTGGTAAACTTTTATCCAAACTATACGGAATCGCACTGTCCGACCAAGTTGCAGTAAAACTTGCAGTTGCAGAATGCAGGTTCCAATATAACTTCATAGCATTTACTAAAGAAAGTTTTTTTTCGGACTCAGTGGCAGTATTTCCCTTTTCAGTCCCACCCAGCGTTACCCAATGGTCGTAAACAGAAACGTTCACTTTTCCTGCACGAGCTGGAAACCCGTTGCCCTCTCCTAATGCTGTAAATGAATCTGCGTTTGGCATTAGTCTTTTTTAAATAATATTTTTCCACCAATAGGCGAACCATCTTCACACAGGGTGACTTGCCGCTCTTCGTATCCATCTGGTATACCCCCTTCTTCTTGGTCAAAATTGTCAATACCATCATTTCCTATGGTTTCATCTGTTCCTTCTTTGTTAAAGGGAGGGTCATATTGACCAGTTTCTACGTCATAAATGTTTCCCTTTTTTGATTCAAGTAACATAGACCCTTCTCCGTATGTGGCTACATCTGCATCACGCTGCCTTTTATTAGCCCGCTGCAACCTGCTCTTCCTGTCCGCCGCTCTTTGTTCCGCCTCCTTGCGTCTCCTTTCACGACCCTGCTCTGTCTTGGTCATCTCTTCCTCGGCAGCCATTAGTTGTATGGTCCTCCAGTTAAGCTAACTTGTGCGGGTATAGCTTCTGTAACAATGATGGTTTTTTTGTAATAAGTAGTTCCGTCTATATCGTCAAAGGCGGACTTTATTTGTACATCTAAAACCCACTTTGAACCGATTGGGTCAGAAGGACCTTTATTTGTCGTTGTGATTGTTAGAATTCCAAAAGGGTCTTCAAACTTCTTGCTTCCTTGGAAATAAAACGATTCTGTTCCTCCACCACTTGTAACGCTTGAACCGCCAGAGTTGTCTGTTCTGTATCCCCTAAGTGCTTTAGAGGTTTCAAAAAACCCGCCGGCATTAAAACCAAAAGCAGATGTTTGAAATGAACCCCAATCGTTCGGAGCCCACAATCCACTTGCGGAATCATACTTATAGTCGGCTTCTTCAATGGTGCTGGTTGTTGTAAAAAATACATACACTGCGGACCGAACTTTTGATTGCACGGGGGGTTTTTGAAGATCAAGCGTAATACTTTTATATGAACCACCTTGCTCACTGCCAAAGCCATCAATTAAATTAAAAATTCCAGGGTAAGAAAAGTTAGAAAACGTCTCGAAGCTGTGAACGGGCGTAGAGCCATTTGTTCCCAAAGGATTGCCATCTTTGTCTTGCATCGTAGTGACAGAGATAGTCTTAAGACCTTCAAAGTTACTTGTATTGCGCGCGGTAACAGGACCAACAGTAGTGCCTTCCGTTACCAAAAACTCTGTTGTTACTTGTTTTACTCCCTCGGCTAAGTTTCTAGTAGAGACGTTTAACGTGCCCGCCTCAAACCAATTGGATTCACGTACTTTAATTGCTCCTCCGTTATCAATAACTTGTGAACCAAGGAACAGTCCTGACGTCGGTGAAGTTGAAGAAACAACGCCAACGGTTTGTGCGGTAAAGTCCGAAGCACTAAGTTCCAGTAAAGAAATTCTTTTTAATCCATTTAGCTCACGGTCTTCAGTAAATGATTCATCAAGCTGATACTCAAACGCAGATGTTTTTATGCCAGCAAAATCACTTTCTTGTTCTGATATTAACTTATGGTCCGATGTAACTTCACTTAAGGCAGTGGTTACTTCTGCGGCTGTCTTGTTAAATGCTTGAACAGAGACACGTTTTTGACCATTATTAAAATCCTGACGAACAGAAAGTATGCCAGCTTCTAGATATACTTCAGTTACCTCTCTATAGCTATCTGTATCATTAACTTCATAGTTAGCTAAAACACAGGTAACGGCTGTTTCAGTATCAATCTGTGAAGCAATAGAAGTTGTGCCTACTGTCTTTTGAAAATCAGTTCCAGACTTTGCAATGCTTTTTCTTGTTACACGACGTAATCCGTTTTCTGTATAATTAACGGTGTCGTCTTTAACTTGGACAAAGCTAGCTCCTAGTGTTTGATACACCAGGGTGACAATGTATTTCTCTTGTTGTGTGCTGGACTGCACAGACACAAGGCGCATATCCGTGTAGGCCTCTCCTGTACGTGGAGCTAGTCCATCAATGGACATTTCTGCAGATTCCAATGAACCAAAGTCAGGGAAGACACGAGCCTTGTTGGCACTATACCAGTCTTCACGACTGTTCATAGTAGTGCAGTTAACGGTCAGTTGATACCTGCCATTTTGTAACTGCTCAACCGCTGGAGTTCCGATGAGCTTCAGTCTATTGGTTCTGTGAGAAATTGCCATTACGGAGCTAGTATACCTAGATTCTTAAGTGCTTTTACAATGTCGTTTACCCTATATGCCGTGCTGCCTGCGTTTCCTGTAAATGTAGAAACATCGTTTACGGCTGTACCGCTTCCCGCTGTAAACCCAGTTGTTTCATTAACTCCGCTTTGTTGAACAACAGGAGTAGCATTAAAGAAACCAATCTTTTGAGTAGTAGCAGTGCCAATCTTTGTTCCTGTGCTTGTTCCAATAATTAAGTCGTGGTCGCCAGATATATCTAAGTCCTTGCCAAATACTATCTTTTCTCCTGTGTTAGTAGTAGTAAACTTTAAGTAGCTATTTGTGGACTCCGTAATATCTAAGGCACTAGCAAGGTTGTCGGTAAGAGTAATCTTATTATCTCCTGTATCGGTTCCATCAAAAATAACATTTAGTCCAGTTGTGGCAACGTCAGCAGAGATTGAGCTACAGTTGATGTCACCAACTCCATCCAATGAAGTTATTCTACCTTCGTTAAATATAATAACTCCGTTGGTAGCAACGGTAAAACCATTAGTGCTTAAATCAGTAAAGGTCTTATCTGCCCTACGCAGGTCTACCATTAATTCAGTCGATCCTGCGCCTAAAGCAGTGTCTGGTGAAAAATATATATTATTTGCAGCAGTGCTGCCAAGTTCTTCTTTGTGCAAAGAAACATAATTACCAAGAGCAATACCACTACCTGGAGTGCTTCCTACAAGACCAATTTGAAAAGCAGCCGTATTATCTAAATTGCCTGCCTTACCAGAAACGCTAACACCAGTTTGCGCTACGCCATCAACGTAAGCTATTGCGGTGTCATCACGGTCAACAGTAATTACATAGGTGTGCCACTTGTTGTCGTTAAGTCCTGTTGCTAACTCAAAATCAGAGGTTCCACTGGAGTTTAAAGTTAATTTTAAAGCTCCGCTATTAAAGAATACAGCATAACCTGCACTACCATTTTTTTGAAGCACGGATGCATTTGAGGAAGAGCTTACTCTTGCTGCAAAAGAAAAACTGAAGTCCCCCGTTCCAACGTCCAAGTTGTTATCGTCCGTTACACTAAGAAAAGCAGAATTGTTCGTAAAGCTAATGCTACGTGGCACAAAGTTTACTTGGGCCTTTGAACCCGCCTCAATACCGTTTAACTTCGTATGGTCAGCGTCTGTAAATACATTTGAGTCCGTAGCACTTTCGACTAATGTTCTAATTTCTGAGGCTGTTTGGTCAGCAGTCGCACTTGTTTCAATTCCATCTAATTTAGAATGATCTGCTGTTGTAAAATTTTGGTCTGTTTGAGATGCTACAACAAAATCCATATTGTTATTAGCATCATCATACGTTACAGCAATTCCTGTCTTAGTGCCGCCCGTTGCTACTAATGCTCCAGCTATATCTTGTATTTCTTCTGTCGTGCTTCCCGCAATACTGTCTAGTTTAGTTTTATCGCCATTAACAAAAGCACCTTCCGAAGGCTTAAGTTGCACTGTTGAAGCATCAGACAGGGTGCTTAATAATTGAGTTCCAGTATGGTTGGCTCGTTTAATTGCTTCAGCATAAACAGAACTCTGTTGCACATTTGAGCCACTAGGCACGTGGTCTACTAAAAGTGTAGCAAGTTCTATTGAAGTAGAACCCGCAGGTATAATAAACTTAGCCTTTTCCCTGTTTGGAAGAATAACTTCGTAAACACTTTCAATGCCAGACTTTCCATTCCTGAACAAACTTACGCTTCCGTCGCCGTTAGCAGCACTTGTTGCCGTTACAACACCAGGTAAAGTGACATAGCTTTGGTCGCCAGTAGCTGCCTCGGCACCCAAGGTCAGCAGTCTAAAGGTTAACGTCTGGTTAGCGTAATTAACGTAACCAGCGGTTTTTAAATTAAAGTTTACAGTTGTACTTGCCATTAGCAGTCCCAGGCCTTCCTAGACCAATAGTTTGCGGACATCTTGCCCTTGCCTCCCTTGATACCAGCACTACGGGCGCAGTAGCTTCTCTTACGGGCTGGTTGATTTTTCTTAATACTCATGTTAGCATCACCAAAACGGACAATCTTTTCATTGCCACCCTCGCAGGCTTTTACAACA
>Ga0302126_10002313_pt1 | contig 10967 bp, 8 predicted proteins | sample CB4_20m_MG_FD_203108 | JGI IMG/M metagenome (GOLD analysis project Ga0302126, IMG submission 203108) | Marine microbial communities from Western Arctic Ocean, Canada - CB4_20m | ecosystem: Environmental > Aquatic > Marine > Oceanic | place: Canada: Western Arctic Ocean | collected 2017-09-24 | reverse complement strand
TTTTGCTGACTCTACCGCGCATAACGGACGCCCTGCGAGTTTCTTGGCGTATATTCCTTCAAGAACCGTCGCGATTTATGCCAAAGAGGAAGACATCGAGAAAGTTGGATATACGTACGGTGAAGAATACGTATCGCGAATCGTAGAAGTTTCAAACGAAAACGTATAACTTCAAGTTCAAAATAACAGCGCGCGCGTCTATCTACGAGAAATCTAATAAATAATAATACTACCGATTACTGCGTGGATAGATATAAAAAAACACCCTAAAAGCGGCAGCGGCACGGATTGTTTTGTAATTCTTTAAAATCTATACTTCTTAAATATTTATATACTGGTATACATCAATCGTTGATTAGTAATAGTAGTAAAAATCTGCTATTATTTATCATTCTTACTATTATTAGTAGTTTCCTTCTTAGTTTGTTTTTCTTTCTTGCCTTCAGATGAGTTCGTCGTCATCGTCGTTCTAGCGGCAACCGTATCCTTAGCGGCTTTCTTTTCCCAACTCTTATTACTAATCTTTCTAACGATGCCCATATAAAAAGCGCCTTTATTTTTCACATCGCCTTTGTTCTTCATCACGACTTTTCTGATTTCATTCGCGGCTTTATCGCACACATCTCTCGGTAACAGACCCAAAAACGATTTTAAACGAACGTCAAAATCTGCAACTTTCAAAGTCCCTTCGCTATTCTCGCACGCGTGCTTAATCACGACCTCGACGTCATCCGCACTCGTCAAAGTCTTCAAACCTTCTCGCTTCTTAACCCCTTCACTCTTCGTATTCACTTCAACGCCCACTTCTCTCTTTTGTTTCTTCTGCTGTTTACTTTCAGTCCAAGTCTTCCTCTCGCATCTTTCCACGGTCACCGGTCTCCCTCGGAATAACGTATCGTGTAATTTCATAGCCTTCTTCGCCGCCTTACTCGTCTTGAAATCGACAAACGCGTACCCTTTGAACTTCTTCGATTGCCCTGGTTTCCCTTCACCATCGCCGCCGGCCATTCTTATTTCCTCTATGTCCCTGCCGCACCCGTGTCTGTTCAAATTCGCTAAAAGCCACGGTTTTATGTCCGACACTTTCGTATCGAACGGCATTTGCCCAAAGAACAGAGTATGGATTTCTTCCAAGCGTTCGACCTCTTCTCGCGTATTCTTATCACTATTATTACGATCGTAATCTTCCTTCTTTCTCTTCTTCTTTTCGCCCGCGATTTCATCGCCTGCTTTGCCGTTCTTCACTGCTCGTTTTCGTTCGCCGCCACCTTCATCATCATCATCTTTCCTTTTCTTCGAAGACGACGATGACTTTGTTTTCTTTTCCTTTTTGTGTTTATCTTTCGATCTCTCTTCGGCTATTTCGGCAAATTTAGAAGAGGATGGGGGGTCGTGATTTACTCTCGTCACAGTTTCGTCGGTTTCTTTTCTCGTTGGATCACCCATTATTATTATTATTATTATTATTATTACTATTATTATCGTCGCGATTGATTTGTGTGGTATGAGGAAATGTTTTATTGATGAAATTGTTGCGAGACTTTGATATATGATTAATACGTGAACAAAACGACTCATACAACGCAATATTCGCACTATTAATTAATAATTAAGCGATAGAGACGCCACCGTTCCTCAAAGCATCTAAGAAAGCCTCCATTTTACCGCCAAACCTCCTCCGTTTATCCTTAAAAGGCTTCCTATTCGCCGCGTAGTTCTCGTCCGAGCGCTTGATCTTTTGCCCGTTGTATTTCACTTCGTTCACTGCAATCGATTGCGCGCGTTTGGCGAGTAAAGAGCCGATTATTGCACACGCTCGTTTATCCGACGACGATGTATGTCTTTCTAATGATGCGTGTGCGTGCGCGTGTGATTGCGATACCGACGTCGATGGAACGCGCTCTACTCCTCTATCATCATCATCATCACCACCTTTTCTACTACTTTCGTTCTCATTATTCTTATTACTATTACGCTTTCTTCTATTGAACTCGGACTCTTTCTCTAACGTAGACGCCGATGCTATTATGTGCCCATCCGTAACTCTCAGAATCCTTCCAATGACGTGCCTGTTCGAGAAGAACACTTGTAGTCTATGCTGGATCGTCTTCGCCGCTTGCGCCATCTCTAAGGTATTTAGTATCAGTCAGTAGTGCGTAGTACCAATATTCTCCCTCTCTCACTTCGCGTCTTCGTTAAATAATGAATACCGAACTCCTGAAAAAAGCTACTACCCACGCGAGCTTAAGATCGAGAAGGTGAACTTCGCACTACTGAGGACTTCGCCGCGTGTTTTTATGAGTCGTCCTCTGATTGCCGACGCGCTCGTTTTTCTTTCGTTTCTCTGCCGTTTCTCCCTGTTTTAAGTGCTTGTTTTGCTTGTGCTGTGTGTTTTTTACTTTTTTCCCCCATCAGCACACGTAAAAAAAGCCACCATCAGACATGCCAGATCTTCACTTTATGACTGACAACGAAACTCTCGTTAATAATTCTTTCACTGACTCAGATTCTCAATCTGAACACGTAAATCTTACTCGAGCGCGGAATAAAAAGTCACGACCGTGATTTTTTAATCCTCGTTTGGGGTTGGAAAAGAACAGAGTTTAAAAAAAAGAGGATTGAGAAAATTTACATATTTACCACTTTTAAGATCCGTTTTTTTTAGACTGCTGTGTAATGAAAAAAAGTACTCGTAGTCACAGATTTTTCCCCAGCAAGATTCTCACAAACACAAAAAGTGGGCGTCGGCGTCACACAGTGTCACACCTTTATCACTCGCGCACTTTAACGAATCAAAAGCGCGATTGATCGGTACCGCGATATTTATTCTAAATCGAACATCACAATCACGCACGAAGAAAAGGAACATTTCTTAATTTAAACATAGACTTGATACATAAACGAGAGACCGCGCGAGCCTTAGAGCGATACAGTAAACAACGTTTCCTAGCACAATTTTCGCCGCGAAACGTTTTCCAAAAGGGAGGAAAGATATTTTTCTCATTAAAAGTGGATCCGCGCGAGAAACTGTTTTATCTCGCGCGCTGGGGGAGTACCGTTTCCGAATTAAGTTAGCGAGTAGAGTAGTGATAAACGCGAAGAGTGTAAGTTATTGAGTGATATTTATTCAGATTCGAGTGTATTGATAATCGAATAACTGGGCGGTTATATAAAAATCGCTCTCAAAAATCGTCGTCGTCGTTCAAGGCCGTTCCCTTACAAACGAGAGCCGTGTTGTTTGAAGGGTAGAGGAAACTAACAACGGATTCGAACGAGTCAGACTTTTTAAATGAGTACTCCAACGGCGACGAACGAGAAACAACAACAACAACTAATAACGATGATGCAAGCACAAAACAGAGAAAGATTTTATGGACCAATAAAATTCAACTCCAGTGGAGCGTTACAGCCAGCGAACGCGATGGATGAGCGAATGATCCGAGAGAAGTACGGCGAAGACGAGGAGATGAACGAACTAGAGCGCGAGCTCTTGAACGGCGAGAAGAAGAATAATGATAAGGAGCGATCAAAGTTAGGCGATGTGAAGTCAAATAATCAAAAAGTTGTATTAGCTGGCGCCGTAGTAGGATTGGGAGGAGCGGTTCAGGCGGTGGCGAGAAAGGCGAATACTAATTCAAACAGTACGAGCAGCGATTCGCCTTCGCAATCGCGTTTGGGTAAAGCAAAACATCAGCAACAAATGCATTCATTATTGTTAAATAATAATAATAATAATAATAATAATAACACGAATAATGGAAGTCACGAATCAACCGATGGTGGTGGTAATAATAATAATAATAATGATACTAATACCTCCGCAGCGGCAGTGACTGCGTTTGAAAAAAAACAAGATTCGGGGTCGGGCGGTTCAAATAAAATTTCTGCGTCGAACGAATCAAAACTATTATTGCAAAATGATGTAGATAACAACGATGGTAGTGATAACATGAAAAGTAACAATAACAACAGAGAGGATGACAACAAAAACAATAATAATAATAATAATAACAACAACACGTCAAACGAAGAAAGCGACAAATCAAATCAACAAAATGTAGACAGCGAGAGAAATACAACAATTACGACTGGAAACGAAAAGATGCTGATGATTAAAGAGAACGAAACAAACGAAAACGCGGCTGAAATGAATGAAACGGATTTATTGTGTGATTTTGATATGGAGAAACAACAAATTGCTACGCCTAGACGCAGAAAGGCAAAGAGCAAGAGTACTACTAAAAATAACGTTCTTCTGGTTGGAAGTAAAAGAAAAGTGACTTTGACGAATGAAGAGAAAACAATAGAAGTGATTGAGGCGAAGAAACAACAACAACAACAACAACGCGATTTATTAAAGCGAAGTGGAAAAAATGAAGGAGAAAATAATAGTAAAAAAAAAAGGAAAGCGAACGAAGCCGATAACAATAATTGTAACTCTGAAGAAAAAAATAAAAACAGTAGCAGCGAAGACGAGAACGACGATAGTGATAATGATAATATTAAATGTTTTGACAACAATCGTGAGCAACGACAACAACAAAAACGAAGCAATGACAATAGTAGAGATACTAGTAGTGGAGATACGATCATCGACGAAGAGGGAGCGAAGAATGCAAATTTGCTCTTCGGATGTGATAACCTCTTCGTTCCGCCAGTCGCCGCGTTATTTAAACCAAAACAAAATGCAGTTCTTCACAAGTCGGGTCCTGAAAATTTAGACGTGAACGATGGAACAAATGCGAAGAAGTTTGGTACGAATGGGAAAGAGATGAATACAATAAACGATTCGTTATATGATCAACAATTCCAAATCGAACCCGAACGCTTGAGTGCAAGGCCCGGTACTGACGATTCATTCAGATGGTTCGATCCATCTTCTCGAGCTGTGGCGACACTAGGAAGGAGCGGCAGCGACGAAGGCGAACAGTATGAACCAACCACGACGACTGCAATGAACAAAAGACGAAGTAATAACATTAATATAAACGACAAAAAAGCTACTACTACTACTACTACTACTAATAATAATAATAAAAATAATAGAAATAATAAAAATGAATCGGACAACTCTTCGTTTCACGAGGAACGAAGACGTAGAAGATCATCAGAAGAAGGCAGCGACGACGTAGATATTTCGAACGAGCTTTCTGACGAAGAAGTCTACGAAGCCGACTACGAAGATAAAGAACGACTGATTGATGACTTGGAGGACGACTTGGGTGAAAATAATAACAATCATCCTGTTCGTTCAAAGTTACCGTACTCGCGAAATGTTGCTGGAACAACAACAACAACAACAACAACACTTCTTACAAATGGTCGACGCGCACAAAGAGGTCGACCGCCGAAGAATATGACACTTGCGCCCCCCCGCGTCGCGGTGAAAAAGAGTATGAAAGTGTCAGCAGCTAGTAAAAACACCAATAGCAAATCCACGACAACGTCGTTTGCGAAATTAACTACCATACGAGCGGTTTCAAAAGCGCCAGATAGTGGAGAAGTAAAACGCAAAGTGAAGCAGAATGCGAAGATGTTTGATGAATTGGGCGAATACACGGTAGCAAAGGTTGAAAACGGCGGGATGATGGAATCTTCGAAAAAGTCTTCTGGTGGCAGTTCATTAAAACAGAAATCCACTGGAGATGATGGAGCGAAATCAAACGATAATAAAGCGGTTGGCAAACGCAATCTCTCGAGTATCGTTGGTAAGTCTGGTTCTGATAATCAAAATAAGCGTGCGGCGTTTGGAGTACGAAGTGGTGATACAACAAAGTCTGTTTCAAAATCTGTTTCGAGTGGCGTCTCTGAAGGTTTCCAGCAACAAGGCAATAACGAAACAAATGCGGCGGAAGGTGGTCCTCGTAGATCGAAGCATCACAACCCGTGGAGTTTGGAGGAGGCGCAAGCTTTGATAACGGGCGTAATCACGTGCGGTGGAGGAAAATGGGCTGACATCAAAAAGCTCGGTTATCGCGAAATTGAACATCGCACAGCGGTTGATTTGAAAGACAAGTGGAGAAATTTGCTTCGCATCGCTACGTTGCCATTGGCGGCAGCGCCATTAGTTCGAGACAGTGCTAGTAACAAATCTGCTAGCGGTGATAGGAAGAGAGAAATTCCTAGAGCTATGTTGGACAAAGTCAGAGAGCTCGCGTTGCTTCATGCGAAGAACAAAGAACGTGAGTTGAAGTTAAAAAGCACATAGATCAAAATCAATAGTAATAGGAGAGAGCAAAAACAAAGAAGTAATTATATATACTAGTAGCCACACGACAATTAATGTAATAAATATCGTTCGTAATAAATATCATTAGAGAAGTCCTTTTTTCTATGAAGGAGATTTGACGCAAACTGAAGCGGGTGCTTCAATAAAGTTTCTTCTCATCTTCTTCGTGTTCCGAATGGATTTTCGCGCCGCGAATCATTCTAACACTGAGCACCGCTTCAGTTTGCGTCAAATCTCCTTCATAAAGTTTCTTCTCATCTTCTTCGTGTTCCGAATGTATTTTCGCGCCGCGAATCATTCTAACCTTAGAAGAAATATTTTTACTCAAAACGATTTGTAACTGCGCTAAATACAATACTAACATAATCAACCAACATCAAACGTATATTTTTACATCTTTTGGCTTCTGCACAATCCAACCGCCATCTCTACGTGTGTTATAATAAACGCACGTCTTTCTGACTTTCCTGACTGCCGATCGGTACTCTTTATTCTTTTCCATTAACGAACTCACGCCTCCAATAAACACAGTCATAACGCCGAAGGTAAAGAAGATCCAGAAATACCAACACACTAAACCGGCGTGCGTGTCGGGATAAAAGTCTCCAAACCCAACTGACGTGAGCGTGACAACTGAGAAATATGCCGATTCGAGAACCGTCCAATCTTCCTCCGCATGATGAAAAACTAATATTCCGATTAAAATTCCGACGAAGGAGAACACTAAACAACCGAACATTTCGCGCAAACCCTTTGATATGTCATTTTTCGCCGAGATTGCAAAGAGAAGCTCTTGTAGCTCTTTGAGATTAATCGGTTGCATTTTGTTAATACCCACGCGTTCTCGACAAATGTGTAAAAATGCATCTTTGCTGACAAAACTCTCGCCGTTCTTTTCAAAAAAGCCGTTTATTATATCAAAGATTTCATCTTGGCTGAATTCTGTATTGCCATCGTCGAAAGAACCAAATACATTTTCAATCTCGTATTGCGCGGGAATTTGAAAGTCAACGTATGTATGTAATACATTCTTGAGCACTTTGGATTCAAAAAAATCCAACAGAGGCGTGGCGATAGAAACTAGCACAATCAACGATATCGATAACATCGGTATCGTTAAAATCGTAATAAGTAATTTTCCACCATCCGTTGAAGGACTTTGATTACCATATCCAATCGTGGTCAAGACCGTGCACGCGAAGAAAAAAGAACCCTCGAACGTCCACTGCTCAAAATCGGTCGCATCTTCGTGTAAAGTATCGAGGTGTTCTTTGTAATTGACGTAAATCTCTGCGATCGGGTAAAACATCAGACATGAATGATTCGGCGCATCAAAAGGCGGAAGCAACATGTTATGAACCAAACCGTCGCAATATCCGCCTTTTCTAACAAACACGTCTGGTTATACACTAAATGTACCTCGGCGTGCTTCCCTTCCGTATCTCTGCAGCTCTCGACGGTTTCAATCGATGGTAAATCATCGATCGTGAACGTAGTCGCGTCGATCACTTGCCTCCTCGACGGACGTTCGTATTCATGCAAAAACGTCTCTTCGAGCGTCCCGTTCACGGCTTCGCTCCATTCGTGCCCTTCTAAGCCGTACGTATTCATACAACTCGTCGCCATATCAAACACGTCGTTCGTTTTATTCGGAAACGTGCGTTCGAACCCGAGCTGTCTCGCGACTCGTTCCTCGTCCTCGCTCAAAGGCACTTGAAACACGTCCACTAACGCGAACAACGCTCTTTGGTATATCACGAACGCGTCTCGTTTCCGTTCAAGCTCTTTCGGTCTCTCGAGTTCGGATAGAATCCCCGATAGCGAGCATAACAAGATGATCAATATCGTCAGCGCTTGCGCTATCAATCGTAGTTGTATCTTCAGTTCTGCGCGTTCTTTCATCGTCCTTCCATTCGTTCCATTCGTTTTCACAGAAACGTTGTTATTCGAACCCATTCCAGGCGCACGGACGTGGCCAACCTTTCAATTCTCAGTTTTGATTGAATAAAACGTTATGGTTCTAAAGAGCTCGTCGTGTTCAACTCTCTCCGTTGTCTCGAATGCAATTTTACGCTCGTAAACTTGTTTATTTATTAAACCTGGTGATCCTCATAAATATTTTGTCCGGAACGTACGGTATTGTTTTTGTAAAACTTAGTAGTCATCATTAGGTAGTAGGTAATTATTGTGTTTTTTTAAAAGCCGTCGCTGAAGAAGCGCGTAGATGTGGATGTAGTGATACGAGTACGAAACGCGCGTGCTTGTGTGCGCGTGTGTGTGTGTGTGCGATTTTAATAGTATATACTATGTATACATACTGTATGTATATATTCTTCTATCTTCCTTCTTTCTTTATCGTCTATTCACACGCTTCTTCTTCTAATAGTAATAATATTAATAATGATAATAATGAAACTTCATAAAGCAAATCGAGTTATTACTTAGCATATTCTTTCTTTAAACGATCGATTGCGGTTAATAAATTATCGCGGTGGCAGAAAGCCGAAGCTCTGATGAAGCCGTCGCCGGTGGGACCGAAACCGGCGCCAGGGGTGACGACGATGTTACATTTCGTTAATAGTTCGGTGAAAACTTCCCAAGAGTCTCTTCCGTTGAAGTCTACCCATACGTAAGGGGCGTCGACGGCACCGTAGACTTTGAAGCCGAGCTCTTCGAACGTTTTTTTCAACAATTTCGCGTTTTCTTTATAAAAACCGACGGTTTCTTGCATGGCTTTCCAGCCATCGTCGGTTAAGCAAGCTAAGCCGCCACCTTGCGCGACGTTTGAAGCACCGTTGAAAGCGGTGCACATGCATCTGTTCCAATCAAATCTAACCGATGAACCGTCAGCAAATTTCAAGGCTTCTGGAACAACGGTCCATCCTAAGCGTAAACCAGTGAAACCGGCGTATTTGGAGAACGAGCACGATTCGATGCAGCACTTTTCTGCGCCTTCGATTTCAAAAATCGTCTTTGGACAATCCGGGTTTTCGATGTAAAACGAATACGCGGCGTCGTAAATAACAATTTGACCGTTCTTTAAAGCAAAATCGACGAGTTCTTTGCATTGCGCTCTCGTCGCGGCTGCCCCAGTCGGGTTATTCGGTGAGCAAAAAAAGATTATATCAGCATCTTTCGCCTTTTCCAAATCTGGGAAAAAGTCATTCCCTGGAGTGCACTCCATGTACACGATGTTCTCATATCTTTTCGTTTTTTCGTCATACCCAGTACAATGTCCGTTAATGACCGAAGAATCGACGTATGCTGGATACGCCGGGTCTTGTATGGCGATCTTCCTCCCCGGGCCAAACATTTGCTGCATTCTCGAAATATCGCACTTTGACCCGTCCGAAACGAATATCTCGCTCGCTTGCACTTTCGTAGTTTCGCTATAAAACCGTTTCACGATTCCTTCTCTCAACGGTTGTTGTCCCGCTTCGGATCCGTACCCGCCCGTTTTCTCGTATCCGCCTACGGTACCGAGCGCTAACGCCGCGTTCGCCATGCCGGACACGATCGCCGCCGGAATCGGTTCCTACAAATCCATTAAATCAATCGAACGCGTACTCATGGTCAGTCACAAAAACTAAAACAATCCTCACTCACGAGACTACCGAAAACCGAAACTCTTTCCGCGCGCGCGCGCGCTACACGCGCGCAAATAAACTATCGCTGACACGAAATCAGCAATCGTCACCAAAACAAAACACAAAAAATCAAACCAATGGATCCGGCCAATCGACGATCGACCATTACGAACGAAAACACGCGCGCAAAAACAACCGCACTTCACTAGTGCTCTCTCTATTCACTCACGGTCGTATCCCCGATCCCTAACGATATGATCTTCGCATCTGGGTTTTTCTCCAAGTGCTTGTTCCTTATCCTCGCGATTTCTGGGAACAAGTACCCGGCCTTCAACTGTGCCATGTTCGAGTTCCTTTCGACTTGCGTGTTGCACTGCGTGATCGGCTTTAACTTTTGCTTCCTTTCATGCGTAGGTCTTTGCTTCAGTGCGATCGTTCGTGGTCCGTTTCCGAGCGCGGTCGTTGAGAACATGTGTGATTTGTTTTTGAGTACTAATTCAATTAAAGTTCTTTTTTTTCTTTGTGAAGACTTTGCGCTGTGCTTTGTGCCGCCAAAAAAGAGATTATTGGGGAAACGTGATATGCTCTGCAGAATAAAGTCGTGCGATTTTGCTCGCTTGAGAACGTTTTAAAAAGACGAACATAGAAAAAAGTATCGCGAGAGATAGAGATTGATCGATTGAGTGATTGAGATAAGAGCTCCTTTCGGTTCTGTGAGATTCGGTTTCGAGAAGGGAGAATAAAGGAAAAACGTTGATTAAAAAAAAGTGATTTTGTTCAGAGATTGAGAGAGAGCGGAAGTTTTATTGAAAAGAAGCGCGCTTAAAAAGGGTACATATCCATAATCGAAACGGAATCGGAATCGAATTATATATCGATTTCGAGAGAGAGAGAAGGGCGGATATAGAAGATCTAACAGATCGATGATTTCGTTCGGAGGATTTAGTACAATCGATTTGTTCAGAAGGGGAAGGGGCAGTAATTTTGTACTCATATTCGTCTCCTTGTTTTCAATTATTTGTTCATTCGATGATGAGAATTGGCATGGGAAAGCGTATGCCGATGGAAGGGAAGATAACGTCGAGAATTCCGCGATGAAAGAGTTGAGGGAAAGATTGAGAGTTCGATCGATCGAGGAACAAATCAATGAA